>Ga0187817_10000145_pt1 | contig 25314 bp, 20 predicted proteins | sample NC_wetland_sal_i_17_FD_132431 | JGI IMG/M metagenome (GOLD analysis project Ga0187817, IMG submission 132431) | Wetland sediment microbial communities from Neuse River Estuary, North Carolina, USA - SO4_2 | ecosystem: Environmental > Aquatic > Freshwater > Wetlands > Sediment | place: USA... | reverse complement strand
CTCATCGCGCGCCGTCTGATAAACCACCGCCGGCGCTGGGTTGGTCACCTCGCTGGTGTTGATGGTGTTGGCGTGGTCAATCGTGGCGCCGCCGGTGAAGTCCTCATCGGCAAGCCACGGACTGGTGCCCGTCGTCGCGCCGGAGTCAATGCAGATGATCGAGCACGACGTAGGCGCGGCGCTGGTGGTCGCGCTGGCTTGGTTCGACGGCGCGGAGGAACCGAACTGATCTACGGCCACCACTACGAAGTAATAAGTGGTCGAAGCGGCAAGCCCCGTATCCGAGTACGTCGTCTCGGTAATGCCGGAGGCGATCAGGTTGCTGCTCGACGGAGTGAACCCGGACGTCGTGCTGCCATACACGTTGTAGGTGATGGTGCAGCCTGCTGGGGCAGTGCTGGCAGTCCAGCTCACATTGATCTGGCTGCTGGAGGTGGCCGTTGCGGTCACTCCAGTGGGCGCCGTCGGCGCGGCAGTGCAGGAACTCGTGGTGGAATCAATCTCGATCCCGCTGATCAGCGCGTTGTTCACCACCGACGTGAACACGATCACGAATTGCCCGCTGGAATTCGCTGGCTCCGTGAACTGCTGGATGTTGGCGATGTTCTGCCCGCCCGCCGTCGCGAAGATGTCGAAGTCCGTCAGCACCGTCGTTCCGTTGATGCTCACGTCGAAGGTGCGCTTCCCCGCAGCCGTGAAATAGGTTTCGCAGAAGTGCAGACGCACCATGTAGTCCGTCCCTGCGGTGAAGCCGCCGATGGTGTAGCTGAAGTTCTCATCGCGGCCCGTCTGATAGACCGCCGCTGGCGCGGGATTGGTCACGTTGCTCGTGTTGATGGTATTGGCATGATCAATCGTGGCACCGCCGGTGAAGTCTTCGTCAGCAACGAACGGGCTCACCGTCGGCCCGCCGGAGTTGATAGCGATGATCTGCGTTTGCGCTGCCGCTGGTTTTGCTGTTGCGAAGAAAGCAAGTGGAACCAGGCACAGAACCGCCACCACAAATTGTCTCAGGTGACTATAGAGTTTCATATAAATCCTTTCAGAGGGACGTTGACTCACGTTGCAGACTGGCGGGGATGCTAAACCTGTTATTCAGCGTTGTCCAGCATTTTCTTTTAAACTCTCTTAAACTTGGGGTTTCTTGGAAGTTAAACCTGCCGAAATACCTATCCGTGAGTAACATGCGGAGTACCTATCTTTGGGTAGTTAACCTTATTTGGACGGCCAGTTAACCTTATTTGGACGGCCAGTTAACCTTTTTGATCGTTCTTGCCGATGGAAAGTTCAGGCTGGCGCGAAATTCCTGCAGGACGAGGGCGTTGAAAGGCTCACTCGATTTGTTTACCCTGAGCGAAGCGAACGGGCCACTACATTTCTAATAATGCGTGCGGCGGTGGGACTCGGAGGATTTTGCGGGGCGGGCCGCGGGCGGGACGACCGTGGCCATCTTGCGGATCATCGCCAGGACGAGCTTTTTATCGTCATCGGAGAGCGAAGCGGAGTAGCGCTTGATGTCGGCGAGGAAACGGATTTCCTCCTCGGAAAGCTCGCCGAGGACCTTGCGGGTTTCACGGTCCTGCGGCGTATCGGTGCCGGGGAAGAAATCGGCCAGATTGATTTCCATGGCCTCGGCGATTTTGGCCAGCGTTTCGAGCGAGGGCACGGTGTGCCCGTTCTCGACGCGCGAAAGATAACAGCGCAGCAGGCCGGTGCGGCGCTCGATGTCGCCCTGCGAAAGGCCGCGACCGCTCCGGTAGTTCCGGATGACCTCGCCGATATTGACCTTGGGCTTTTCCTTGGGCACGGTATCTTTCCCTACAACAGGCGTTATCTTACGGATAACCCCATTTCGGGGCAAGAGATTTTTGCTTGATGTTCCTGACAGGCAACCGCGGCGGGTGATTCGCGGACGCCATTAGGACGGCACGAGGTGAAGATGCGGTGAAGCTTCACGAACGAATGAACCGCGCACGCTGTGCCGATGGCCGACGCTGGGATTCTTCGGCTTCATCCCGCGCCCACCAAAAAGCAGCAGGAAAAGCAAGAGCGCGGGATTCCGCTCAGAATGACGAGCATGAAAGCAGGCGCCGCAATATCGGCGCAAAGGCTCCTCCAAACACGCGGACATCAACAGAGCGAGGCGATGCGATTTTCACCTGTGGGCGCGCGGAAATTGTGCTTAAATGAGCGGCTGCGAATGCGGGTTCATTTTAAGCGGAGGCATCTTACATCATGGGACATCCCGATCTTGAGTTGAACGGCAAAACGGCGGTCGTGATCGGCGGAACGTCGGGCATCGGCCGCACCATGGCGCTGGCGCTGGCGAAGGCCGGCGCGAACGTGGTGCCGACGGGGCGGCGCGAGGAACTGGCCGCCGCGGCGGCTGATGAAGTTCGCAAACTGGGGCGTCGCTCGCTGGCCGTCGCGACGGACGTGACGGACCGCAAGAGCATCGAAGCGCTGTTGAAAACCGTCACCGGCGAATTCGGCAGCGTCGAAATCCTGCTCAACGCCGCGGGGCGCACCAAGCGCACCCCGACGCTCGACGTTTCCGAAACCGAATGGAACGACATCATGCGGACCAACGTGACCGGCACGCTGCTCGCCTGCCAGGTGTTCGGGCAGCACATGATCGAGCGGAAGTGGGGACGCATCATCAACATCGCGTCGCTCAGCACGTTCGTGGCGCTGTTCGAAGTGGCCGCGTACGCGGCCAGCAAGTCGGCGGTCGCGTCGCTCACCAAATCGCTGGCCATCGAATGGGCGCGCCACGGCGTGTGCGTCAACGCCATTGCGCCGGGGCTGTTTCGCACGGACCTGAACGCGGCGCTGCTCGACGGCACGGCGCGCGGCAAGGAATTCCTGGTCCGCACGCCCATGGGCCGCTTCGGCCAGCTCCCGGAATTGGAGGCCGCGGCGGTATTCTTCGCTTCCGAGGGCGCGCGGTTCATCACCGGGCAAATCCTGGCGGTGGATGGAGGGTTTTTGGCCAGCGGGGTGAATCAGTAGGGAAAGGCGCCCGCTCTGGATTCACGGCGCGGTTTGCGGCCCGGCACCGAGGGACCTCGGAAATGGATTTCGGTATTCCGGGGCTGAAGGGAACGCGGCGAGAAATCCTTTTGCGTTCGGAAGGGGCGCTGGGTGTACAATGCGCCGAGTTGGTGGGCTAGTGCAGGGCGGGTTCTCGCCCGAACCGCGATACTCCGGCACGGACATGTGGCGAAGTTCCGTGTGGAGATGCGTCCGGCCGCGCACGTCCCAGGACGGACGCCCAAGGAGGCATGATGTTGCTCGCTTCATCGCTGGCGGTGACGCACCGAACGCTTACACCCGTGGATGTGCTGATCGTGGCGATCTATTTCGCCATCGTCTTCGGGATCGGCTACTATTTTTCGAGAAAGGAGCGAACGTCCGAGTCCTATTTTCTGGCGGGACGGAACGTCGGATGGTTCGCCATCGGAGCCTCGCTGTTTGTTTCCAATATCTCGACCGAGCATTTCATCGGTCTTGCGGGAAGCGGCGCCACCTCGGGGCTTGCCGTAGGACACTTCGAATGGTGGGCGTGCCTGATTTTGCTGATCCTTGGCTGGGTTTTCGTGCCGTTTTATTTGCGCTCGAACGTGTTCACGATGCCGGAGTTTCTGGAGCGCCGCTTCAACCGCCATTGCGCCACCTACCTTGCGAGCATCTCGGTGATCGCCTATATCTTCACCAAGATTTCGGTGCAACTCTACGCCGCAGGCATCGTTCTGGAGCGCGTCGTGGGATGGAACCAGTTAGTGGCGGCCATTCTGCTGGTCAGCGCCACGGGCATCTACACCATCGCGGGCGGCCTGGGCGCTGTGATCTACACGGACATGGTGCAAACGCTGATTCTTCTCTCCGGTGCGATTGCCCTAACAATCATCGGCCTGGATAAGGTGGGCGGCTTTGCGGGATTGCGCGCCGCCTTGCCGGCAGATTACTTTCACATGATCAAGCCGGCCTCCGATTCGCAATTTCCCTGGACCGGGATCTACTTCGGCGCGCCGATTCTGGGGATCTGGTATTGGTGCACGGACCAAGTGATCGTGCAGCGCGTGCTTTCGGCCCGCGACGAGGGGCACGCTAAGGCGGGCACGATCTTCGCCGGATTTCTGAAAATCCTTCCGGTATTCGTTCTGGTTCTGCCGGGCCTGATGGCCTACGCGCTGTTTCCGCAACTTTTTCACGTCGTGGGCGGGCACGTCACCAATGGCGATATCGCCTTTCCGACGATGGTAATCAACCTGCTTCCGGTGGGCTTGGTCGGGCTGATGATTGCATCCCTGCTGGCCGCCATGATGGGAGCGATGAGCTCGGTGTTCAATTCCACCTCGACGATGGTCACGCTCGATTTCTACAGGAAACTGCGGCCGGGCGCCTCCGAAAGGCAGCTTGTGGCATTCGGGCGAATTGCAACGGGTGGCATGGTGGCGCTGGGCATCTTATGGGTACCGTTCATCCATTTGCTGAATGCGCAGCTCTACATCTATCTTCAAAGCGTGCAGGCGTACATCAGCCCGCCGATTGCCGTCTGCTTCGTCTTCGGGATTTTGTGGCCGCGGCTGAACGGGCAGGGCGCTATCACCTCGCTGCTGGTCGGATTCGTGATGGGGGCGACGCGGTTCATCCTCGAAGTGCGGGATAAAACTCATCATTACGCTTCCACGCTGGTGCGCTGCATCGTGGACATCAACTTCCTGCACTACGCGATCTTGATGTTCGTGGCCTGCGCGATGGTGCTCATCGTCGTGAGCCTATTCTTCCCCGCGCCAGAGCGGAAAAAGCTGGCCGGGCTTACCTTCGCCACTGTGGACGAAAAGATCGAAACGGCCAATGTGCGCACGGCCAGCCTCAAGCGCGAAACCCGCAGAGAACGCACGATGAATATTGTGTTCTCGTTGGTGCTGCTGGCCACGGTGATCGGATTGTGGATCCATTTCCGCTGAAACAGGGCGATTGAAACAGGGCAATGAGCAGCGGAAAAATTCGCACCCTGAAGCCGAACGTCAGCCAGCAGGAGGCGATCCGCGCGTTTGCCGTCGAGGGCTGGTCGGCAATTTATTGGAGAGTGCGCGGCGGACCGCTGGAGCGCGTCGCGGACGCTTACGTCCCCTATCATCTCTACACGGTGCGCTACCGCGAACGCGCGAAAGATTGCATTCGGCGCTTCGCGCTGGACGCCGTGGAAGGCTCTCTCGACCTGTTTGAGTTCCCAAAGCCGCCGGAGGAGCGCGATTTCGTCATCATCGAAACGCGCAATCGTCTGAATGCCGGCATTGAGGGCGCGCGAGCCGATGATCTCCTGAAGGAAAAGGTGCTTCGCGTCCTCTTCCAGCGAGGCTTCTTCCGCATGTCCGACCCAAGGCTCGAAGTGGCGCGCGAGCCGGTCGAAATGCACGTGCCCTACTGGCTCGGATTCCATCAAGCGCGAGGACACGTGCGCTGCCGCGTGATGGATGCGGTGCGGCGGCGCATCGAGGGCGGGAAAGCCCGGGCGCTTTTCGAAAACTGGCTCGCAGCCTGACCCGCGACCAGCGAAAGCCCTTCAGCCGCCTGGAGAAGATTCCTTCAGATTCGCTGCACGTGATTTCCGCAAAATTCCACGATGCGCGCTTCGGCCCAGAAGCGCTCGTCACCTTGCTCGCATGAGATGAAGGCGCAGTGGCCGCCGTGGCGCGTGGCCAGAAGCGTGACGCACGGATTCTCGCGAATCGCCGGATTCTCGAAGCAGCGAAAGGGAACAATGGGGTCGTCCTGCGCGACGACGATCAGGGTAGGGCAGCGGATGGCAGGAAGGAATTGCAGGGCGCTGGAGCGCGCGTAGTAATCATCGGCGTCGCGGAAATCGCAAAAGCGCGCGGTGATGAGATCGTCGAAATCACGAATGGTGCGGATGGCGCGCGTCGCCGTGCCGAGGCCGTCCATGGGATAGAGTTCGGGGAAGAGGCTGGCCTTCAGGCGCATCCGGCGCTTCATGCGTGAGACGAAGCGCCAGTTGTAAAGGAAATTGCGAGGCTCGGCGATGGCGTCAGCGCAGGTGGCCAGATCGAGCGTGGGCGCAACCACGGCGATTCCGCGAAGCTCGCGGGGCGCGGCGTAGCCCCATTCGCCCGCCATCTTCAGCACCAGGTTGCCGCCCATCGAAAACCCCGCCGTGAAGACTTGCGGCAGGCCGTCGCGTTCGATCAGTTCTTCGACGACGGCGCGAATGTCGCAACTCAGCCCGGAATGATAGAGCGTGGGGGCGAGCGCCTCCGTGCCGCCGCAAGTTCGCTGGTTCAGCCGGACGGCATTGAAGCCGGCGACCCAGGCCTTCTCGGCCGTTCCACGCAGATAATCGGATTCGCTCGAGCCTTCGAGACCATGCACCATCACGAGCGTGGGATGATTTTTGGGATTTTCCTGCCAGTGGCATTCGGCCCGCACGCGCGTCCCCGGCTCGACTTCGAAGAGACGCGTTGTGGCGGCGGGCAATCGCGGAAAGTGGCGGCGCAGGAATGCCGCCACGACGGTCATCAAATCGCCGCTCGGAAGGGCTTTATGCGGGACGAAGTCTTTCACCGGGTCTTTCACCGGCGTTAGGCCGAGGCGCCGTGGCACTTCTTGTATTTCTTCCCCGAGCCGCACGGACAGGGATCATTCCGCCCGATTTTCGCGCCGGCGCGAACCGGCTTGGGAGCTTCGGCCTGCGCGGGACCGGCTTGAAACTGGAGCGTCTTCTGCTGCTGTTGCTGGCGGCGCTCGATTTGCTTGGCTTGTTCTTCGGGCCGGGCCGGTTGCATCAAGAAGAGGAAGCGGACGGCCTCGGTATCAATCCGGTCCATCACATCCTCGAACAGCGTGAAGGCTTCCTTCTTGAATTCGACTAGCGGGTCTTTCTGTCCATAGCCGCGCAGGCCGATGCCTTCCTTCAAATGATCGAGCGTGAGCAGGTGGTCCTTCCACTGCGCGTCCACGATATCGAGCAGGATGCGGCGTTCGAGCCAGCGCAGCATGGTCGCGCCAAAGAGCTGCTCCTTTTCTTCGTAACGCGCCTTGATTTTTTCGATCAGCACGTCCACGAGCTGATCGTGATTCAGGTTGGAGAGATCGATGCCCGCCGCTTTCGGATCGAAGCCGAACTGGTTCAGGATTTCATTCGAGAACTGCGTGGCGTTCCACTGATCGGGATGCTGCTCCCGCGGGCAGTGGATATCCACGAGCCAGGCGGAGATGGATTCGGCGCGCTCGAGGACGAACCCCTTTTGGTCCTGGCCTTCGAGGAACGAGCGGCGGAGCTTGTAAATGGTCTCGCGCTGCTTGTTCATCACGTCGTCGTATTCGAGCAGGTGCTTGCGGGCCTCGAAATTCTGCGCTTCGACGGCTTTTTGCGCGTTCTCGATGCGCTTGCTGATGAGGCGGGATTCGATGGGCACGCCTTCGGTCATGCCAAGGCGATACATGAGCGCCTTCACGCGCTCGCCGCCAAAGATGCGGAGCAGATCGTCTTCGAGCGAGAGGAAGAAGCGCGAGGAGCCGGGATCGCCCTGGCGGCCGGCGCGACCGCGCAATTGGTTATCAATGCGGCGCGCCTCGTGCCGCTCGGTGCCTAAAATGTGCAGGCCGCCCATGGCCACCACTTCATCGTGCTCGGCGCGACACTGCGCGGCGAACTCGTCGTAGGCGGGCTTCCACTGCTCGAGCGGCACCTGAAAAACCTTGCCTTCCTGCTGGAAAAGGACCATGGCGGGCGCGCTTGCTACCGCGGGCGGGCCCGCGACGGCAGTTGTGGTCACAGAGGAGGCTCGCGCCGCACCGCTCGGAGCGCCTGCGGCGCTTGCCGCTTCCGCCGTGGCGTCCGCCTGCTGGGGCGTTTCCGATTCCGGTGTGGCACCGATCACGGAACTGGCGGGCGCGTAGGGCATCGCCAGCCTGTTTTTCAGGCAATATTCGCGCGTCATGGCCTCGGGATTGCCGCCAAGCAGAATATCGGTGCCGCGGCCGGCCATATTGGTCGAGACGGTGACGGCGCCTTTGCGGCCCGCTTGCGCGATGATCTTGGCTTCGCGCTCGTGCTGCTTGGCGTTGAGCACCTGGTGCGGGATGCCGGCCTTCTTCAGCAGTTCGGCGATCTTCTCCGATTTCTCGATGGAAATGCTGCCGACGAGCACGGGCTGGCCACTTTCGTGGTATTGGCGGATGCCGCCGGTGTGCGTGCCGTCTTCCTGCATGATTCCGTTCACGGCCGCTTCGAACTTTTCGGCTTCGGTGCGATAGACGACATCCGGATTCTCGATGCGAATCAGCGTTTTGTTGGTCGGGATGGCCACCACTTCGAGTTTGTAGATCTTGTCGAACTCGGCCGCTTCGGTTTCCGCCGTGCCGGTCATGCCCGCGAGCTTCTTGAACATGCGGAAATAATTCTGGAAGGTGATGGTGGCGAGCGTCTGGTTTTCGCGTTCGATCTTCACGCCTTCCTTGGCCTCGACGGCCTGGTGCAAGCCGTCGGACCAGCGGCGGCCGGGCATCTGCCGGCCCGTGAATTCGTCCACGATCACCACCTCGCCGTCCTTGACCACGTAGTCCACGTCGCGCTGGTAGAGCGAATGCGCGCGCAGGGCCTGATAGACGTGGTGAATGATGTCCATGTTCACGGGGTCGAAGAGGTTGCCGAGGTTCAACAGGCGCTCGCACTTTGAGACGCCTTCCTCGGTGAGCGTGGCGGTGCGCATCTTTTCGTCGAGGGTGTAGTCAATCTCGTGGATCAGGCGCGGAATAATTTTGTCTATGCGGTAGTACTTGTCGGTGGACTCCTCGGCGGGGCCGGAAATGATGAGTGGGGTGCGGGCCTCGTCAATGAGGATCGAGTCCACTTCATCCACAATGGCGAATTGATGGCCGCGCTGGACGCAATCCCGCAAATCGTACTTCATGTTGTCGCGCAGGTAATCGAAGCCGAACTCGTTGTTCGTGCCGTAGGTGATGTCCGCGGCGTAGGCGGCGCGGCGCTGCGGATCGTCCAGATCGTGCACGATCACGCCCACGGTCAGGCCCAACAATTTGTAAATCGGGCCCATCCATTCGGCATCGCGGCGGGCCAGATAATCGTTCACGGTCACGATGTGCACGCCCTTGCCGGCGAGCGCATTCAGGTACGCGGGAAGCGTAGCCACGAGCGTTTTTCCTTCGCCCGTTTTCATCTCCGCGATCTTGCCCTGGTGCAGGACGATGCCGCCGATCAGCTGCACGTCGAAGTGGCGCATGTTGAGCGTGCGGCGCGCGGCCTCGCGCGCCAGGGCAAACGCCGGCACGAGCGCCGGTTCGAGCGCCTCCTGTAAAATTTTCTTCTCGTCCGCGCCTTCCCCCTCGCCGGCCGACAGGCGCTCCTCGACCTCCGCGCGCAGGGCGCGCGTGCGCGCGGCGAACTCTTCGTCCGCGAGCCGCTGCATTTCCGGCTCCAGCTCGTTGATGGCGCCCACCAGCGGCTGGATGCGCTTGATGTCGCGCTCGTGCTTGGTGCCGATGAACCGCGCGACGACGCTGTCAATCACTTTTTCAACGTTCATAATTTTTCCGTCCCATTGTAGCCGCTCGCCGCATTTCCTGCAAAGACGCGCGCTCGCGGCGAACCCATCCGGCGGCCGCGTCCGATGCGTGCACCGGCAAAGCGGCGTATAATGGCAAGAGTGAGTCTCGCTTCTTCCATGACCCGGCAGTTCCGTCAAACGATATCCGGATGAAAATCGCTCAAGCCCTGGACAACCGGGAACGCGTGCTGCTTGTGGGCCTAAGCCTGAAGGCGCCGGGGCGGGCGCGTTCGTCGGAGGCCTCGGCCAGCGGCCGCGATTCGCTGGCGGAATTGGAGGAACTGGCACAGAGCGCGGGCGCGCAGATTGCGGGCAGCGTGCTGCAGGTGCGCGACGCGATCGATCCAGCCACGCTCGTGGGCCGCGGCAAGCTCGAGGAAATTCGCGCCGAAGCGCAAGCCCGCCGCGTCCCGCTGGTGATCGTGGACCACAATCTGACGCCCGTGCAGCTTCGCAACATGGAAAAAGCCGCCGGCTGCCGCGTGATTGACCGCACGCAGCTGATCCTCGACATTTTCGCCACGCATGCCCGCAGCCGCGAGGGGCAGCTTCAGGTGGAGCTCGCGCAATTGAATTATCTGCTGCCGCGCTTGGCCGGGCACAGCGAAGAGCTCTCGCGCCTCGGCGGCGGAATCGGCACGCGCGGTCCCGGCGAGCAAAAGCTTGAAACCGACCGGCGGCGCATCCGCGATCGCGTCCGAAAAATCCGCCAAGCCATCGAAAAAATCCGCTGGCAGCGCTCCACGCGCCGCCGCGCCCGCCAGGCGGTGCCGCTGGGCATGATCGCTCTGGTCGGCTACACCAACGCTGGCAAGTCCGCGCTATTCAATGCGCTCACGGATGCCGGCGTGCTGGCCTCCTCCAAGATGTTCGCCACGCTCGACCCCACCATCCGCGCCGTGCGGCTTCCCTCGCGCCGCCGCGTCCTGCTCTCCGACACGGTCGGATTCATCCGCGATCTGCCGCCGGATTTGATCGCCGCGTTCCGCGCCACGCTCGAGGAGGTGCAAGAGGCCGCGCTGATCCTCCATGTGACCGACATCTCGAGTCCTCGCCACGCCGAACAGGATGCCGAGGTGCTGAAAGTGCTCCGCGATCTCGGCGTGGAAGACCGCCCGCGGCTGCGCGTCCTCAACAAGACGGACCTGCTCGCCGAAAACGATCTCGCTGCTCTGGCCAAATCCAACGGCCACGCTCAGCAGGCCGTGTTCACTTCGGCGGTGACCGGAGCGGGGCTTGATGAGCTCCTGGCGCGCATGGACGCGATGATGCCTGTTGATCCGCTGGTGCGATTGCGGCTGCGCATACCGGTTTCCGATGGCCGCCACCTCTCACTGGTCCATGCGGGCGGACAGGTGTTTCGTTCCGAAATGGGCGACGGCGCCTTCCTTCTCGATGCGGAACTCCCCGAATCGCTCGCGCGTCAGCTCCAGGAGTTTGTGCTGGACGCACGACCGCTTACGCCTGCTCAGCGGCCGTCGGCTCAAAGGATTGAGTAGCGCGAATTACTGAGGCTCCGGAAGTTGTTGGAAACGCCGAATCTTTGGGACATTTGCTCCGGCCAGCGCCTTGGAAAACCGCTCCTTTGCCCGGCTTGGGCCTGTGGAAATGATGTGGAAAAGGAATTTTACCGCAAGCGCCCGGACTGATGGAGTCGGGGCGAGATCGGAAAGCCGGCAAAATGCTAACCCACGCAAAATCAATCGTATAAGGGCCATCCCCAGCATCCGCAGCATCATTAGCGACGAGAAGGCCGCGACACCCCGCAATTTGCACAGTTTTGTCACACGTGTATTCCCTAAGAGTCACTAGAATCAGCATTTACATCTTTTCTGTGATCGGTAACCACGGCTCGAATTTATGGGTTCGTTGCCGCCAGCCTAGTACTGTTTGACTCGCCAGGAGTGCGGGACTATAGTGAAAGTCGAATCGCTTGATAAAATGCGGGAGCAGGGTGTCGGCGGGCGCGCCGAAACGGTTGCCGGGAAAACGAAATGAACCTGCCGAATAGCCTGACTGTGCTGCGCATCTTTTTCGTTCCCCTCCTTGTGGTTGTGCTCCTCACGCGACAGCCTAATTGGAATTTTTGGGGCTTGCCCATCCATTTCGAAGTATGCGGCGTCCTGATTTTGCTGGTGGCGGCGGCGACCGACGTGATGGACGGTTATATTGCGCGAAAGCGCCGCGAGATTACCACGCTGGGAATCCTTCTCGATCCCATCGCGGACAAGCTGCTGATCTCGGCGGCGTTCATTTCGCTTGTTTCCATGGGATTGATGCCGGCGTGGATGGCGGTGATCATCATCGGCCGGGAATTCGTGGTGGTCGGCCTGCGGGACGTGGCCACGGCGGAGGGGCTCATCATCCCCGCGTCGCCTTTGGGCAAGACGAAAATGATTCTCCAAGTGCTGGCCGGGTGCGCCGTGATTCTGGCCGCGAAGCATCCCAGCCTCAAGATGCTGGGAACGACGCTGCTTTGGCTCGTAGTCCTGAGCGCGGTGATTTCCGCGATCCACTATTTCGGAGTGTTTTGGGGCCAGATCAACGTCCGCGTCCAGCAGCGCCGCCGGGCCGTCCTGGTGGTGGAGCACAAGGAAAAGCCTGCGGATATGCTTACTCCCACGGGGACCTCCGGCGATCCCTAACGCTGCGCATCCTCCCGCCCGCGCGCCTTCGCCATGAGAGCCAAGAATCCTCCTCTCGTCCCGCCGGCCTGGAGCGGTCCCGCCCGCGACAAGCGCCTGCTGCTTGAGGTGGCGCGCCGCGCCCTGACCCTGGCTGCCGAGCGGCGGGAATTCTTGAAAGACCTGCCTCGCGATCCGAATCTGATGCTCCACGCAGGCGCCTTCGTGACGCTGCGCCGCCGCGGCCGGTTGCGCGGCTGCGTCGGACAGCTGCACTCCAACCAGCCCTTGGTTCAAGTCGTGGCTTATTGCGCCCGCGCCGCCGCGCTGGAAGATCCGCGCTTCGAGCCCGTGCGCCCGGAGGAGCTGCCCGACATCGAAATTGAACTCTCCATTCTTTCCGCCCCGGAGGAAATCGCGGTAGCGCGCATCGAGGCGGGCAAGCACGGCTTGATTGTCACTAGGGGTTGGCAGCGTGGCGTTCTGCTGCCGCAGGTGGCGACGGAGTACGGTTGGACCGCGGAGCGCTTGCTGGAAGAAACCTGCTTGAAGGCCAATCTGGACCGCGATGCCTGGAATGACCCGGCCACGCGCGTCCAGGTCTTCACCGCGGAAATTTTCAGCGAATCCGACTTTCCGCCCTATTCCATCTCGACGTAGTCGCCCGCAAAGACTTCCCGCAGGCTGAGTGTGATGAGCACCGTCGAGGAATTCGGCCCGGTCCGCAGGACTATTCCTTCTCCCAGGATCTCGCGCGGCACGTTGGTCCAATTCCATTTGCTGGGAGAGCTTCCCAGGCCGAGTGTCGGACCCCAATCGCCGTCTACGTCGAAAGCGAAGCGGTGAGTGAGGTAGGGCGTCTCGTGTTCGACGCCCTGATAGCGGAAGATGCGGAAGTAATCACCCACCTTCACGCCCTGCGCCGAGCCGAGGTTCACATACACAATGTCGTTGGTGCCGGCCTCCGGCTCGAATTTCTTCGAGGTGATAACCATGGCCAGGGGTTTGCCGCTCGGGCGCGCGAAGCGCTCGAATTGATCCTCGGACTTGAGCGGCGGCATGGGACGTTCCTCGAACGGCAGCACAATGTCCCCGCGCTGCACGTAATCGCAAAGATGCTCGACTTGCGCGATGGACACCTTGCCTCGCACCACCACCACCTTCAGCCGCGCTTCGTCCTCCCATACGGTCCCCATTTGGTTGAGGATCGAGAATTGCCACTTAGTCCACTCTTCGCGGACTGAGTCCGTAACGGGCCGGATGACGAAGTATTCGTCGCCCTCTTTCACGCCCTTGTTCTGGCCGGCATTGATGTAAACGTAGTCAGTCTGGTCGAATACGACCTGATAGTTCGACTGCTCGCCGGTGATCACGTAAGTGTCGCGCGATGGTTGCTCGGTGGTCACGATCCCCGAGCAATTCACGTCTGTGGGGTAAGGCGCGCCCACCGTTCCCTGGGCGGATGCTACCCCCGCGGAAATCACCAGCACTAAACCGGCAAGGACAATTTTCCCACGCATAAGGCTCGCTCCTCAGGATTCATGGCGCCCATGAGCAGGCGCTCCCCTATGAACCGACCGTAGCAGACGCTTTTTCAGGCCGTCAAGATAACGGTCGTACAGGTTTACACGTTGTATACCGCATGATAGAAGTGGGGGTTCGGCCTGTGGGGCGCTTTATTTCCACGCGCCGGCGCTTGGAAAGGCTTGGAAAAGCGAATGTTATGGGGAGACAAACTTTGCGCCGTGGTCGCTGCGGCGGATGCCAAATCCATGCGCCGCGAGCTCCGGCTCGCGCTTCGTCACACGCGCACTGTCGAGCTGCGGCTCGATTGGCTTTCCGGCGACGCCGAAATCACCCGCTTCCTCGGCCAATTGAAGCGCCAATTCAAGCGTACGGCGTCTCGGGTCGCGCTCATCGCCACCTGCCGCCGCCGCCGGGCGGGCGGACGCTACGCCGGCTCCATCGCCATGCAGCTTCTCCACCTGGCCGAGGCCATTCGCACCGGTTGCGCCTGGTACGACCTCGAAATCGAGACTGTCTCCGAGTGTCCTCCGCAGCTTTTGGACGTGCTGGTGGGCGAAGGCCGCGAGATACGGTCCGCGCACTTCTTTGAAGGCATGCCTGGCAATCTGGCTCGCATCGCGGCCCGGCTGACGCGCGGAGGCGAGGCTGGCCGTCGCGGCGGACCCGCCAGACGCCCCGATGCCATCAAAATTGCTGCGCAGTGCGATTCGCTTGCCGCCGGTCGCAAGCTGCTCGAATTCGCCCGCAAGCGCCGTGACACGATCGCCATGCCCATGGGCGAGGTTGCTCTTCCGCTGCGGTTCCTGGCGCTTCGTGAGGGCGCGCCGTTCATGTATGCCCCGGTCGAGCACTCGACCGCGCCCGGCCAAATCTCGCTCGACGAAATGGAGCATCTCTATCGCGTCCGCCGGTTCAGCCGCCGGACCGGCGTCTACGGCGTGATCGGCAATCCCATCGCCCATTCCCTTTCGCCGCAGATGCAAAACGCCGCGTTCGAGGCGCGCCGCGTGGACGCCGTCTATCTGCCGTTCCTCGTCCGCGATCTGAAGGATTTCGTCCGTGCGATCGGGCCGCTCCGGATTCGCGGCTTCAGCGTCACCGTGCCGCACAAGGAGAGCATTCTGAAGTATCTGGACGATTGCGATCCGCTGGCCCGGAAGATCGGCGCCGTCAACACGGTGGTGGTGCGCGGTGGCGGCAAGCTTTACGGGTACAATACCGACTATGTCGGCGTGCTTCGCTCGCTCGAACACCGCATGCCGCTTCCCGGCAGCCGCGTGCTTATCGTGGGCGCGGGAGGTGTGGCCCGGGCCGTGGCGTTCGCGCTTGCCGAAGCTGGCGCTTCGGTGTGCGTCTATGCGCGGCGAGTCGGGCGGGCCAAAGCGCTGGCGCGGGTTGTCGGCGGCCGGGCGGTTGGGCGGGAGCGTTTGTGTCGCGAATTTTTCGATGCCATCGTCAATGCCACGCCCGTGGGAATGCATCCCGACGCGGGGCGCTCGCCGCTCGAACCGCGCGAGTTGAATTGCCGTCTGGTCTTCGACACGATTTATCGCCCGCGCGTCACCCGATTGCTCACGCTCGCGGCGCGACGCGGCATCGGAACCGTTTCCGGAGTGGAAATGTTCGTGGCGCAGGGTACGGCGCAGTGGGAAATTTGGACGGGCGAGCGCGCGCCCTTGGAAACCATGCGCCGCGCCGTGATTCGCGCGCTTGCGGCCCAGGAGAAAATGGAAAAGGAATCGTTACATCATCGGGATTGAGCTAAGCCATGATTCAGCCGGATTTCAAAACTTTCTCGAAGTTGGCCAAGCAGGGCAACCTCGTGCCCGTGTACGAAACGCACACGGCCGACCTGCTGACGCCCGTGGGCGCGCACTTGCGCATCGCGCGCGGCGCGAAATATTCGTTCCTGCTCGAAAGCGTCGAGGGCGGAGAAAACATCGCGCGTTACACCTTCGCGGGCGCCAATCCCGGGGAAGTGTTCCGCTCGCGCGAATCCGCTTGCACGCTTGAAACGGGTGGGAAAGAGCTTCATTTTGACGAAAATCCCGTCGAGGTGCTGCGACGCCTTACCGCGCGATACCGGCCCGTCCGAGTGCCGGGGCTTCCGCCGCTGACCGCCGGCGCCATCGGATATTTCGCCTACGACATGGTCCGCCTCGCCGAGCGCATTCCCGATACCGGCCGCGACGATCTGGGGCTCGACGATTGCGTGATGATGTTCTACCGCGGCCTTGTGGTGTTCGATCACGTGCGGCACCGCGTCTGGATCATCCGCAACGTCTTCACCGAGGATCCGGGCACGCTGCGCGAAAAATATGACGCCGCCGCGCGAGAGATTCACCGTACCCTGCGCCAACTCGAGGGGTCTTTGCCGCCGCGCCGCCGCGCGCCGCGCGCGCGTCCGTTGCGCGTCGAATCGAACATGACCAAGCCGCAATTCACCGCCGCCGTGCGCTCGGCGAAAAATTACATCCGCGCGGGCGACGCCTTTCAAATCGTCGTTAGCCAGCGCTTCTCGGCGAAGACGAACGCCGACCCGTTCGAAATCTACCGCGCGCTGCGCGTGATCAACCCCTCGCCGTATCTTTATTATTTGAAGCTCGGCGATGTCTCCGTTGTCGGAAGTTCGCCGGAGATGCTGGTAAAAGTGCAGGCGCGCGAGGCGTTTTACAGGCCGCTCGCCGGAACGCTGCCGCGCGGCCGCGACGAAAAGGAAGACCGCAAGTTCGAAACCAAGCTGCTCGCCGATCCCAAGGAGCGCGCCGAGCACGTGATGCTCGTGGATCTCGGGCGCAACGACCTCGGCCGCGTCTGCGAATACGGCTCGGTGAAAGTCGAGCGGCTCATGTTTGTCGAGCGATATTCGCACGTGATGCACATCGCCTCGAGCCTCCGCGGCCGCCTGCGCGACGGCGTGGATTGCTTTGACGCGCTCATGGCTTGCTTCCCCGCGGGCACGCTTTCGGGCGCGCCCAAGGTCCGCGCCATGGAAATCATAGATGAGTTGGAGCCTACGCGTCGCGGCATCTACGCGGGCGCGATCCTCTATCTCGATTTTTCCGGCAATCTCGATTCCTGCATCGGGCTGCGCACGCTCGTCGCCAAGGACGGCCGCGCTTACGTTCAAGCGGGCGCGGGGATCGTGGCCGATTCCGTCCCCGAGCGCGAATACGAGGAATCGCGGAACAAGGCGCGCGCCGTGCTCAAGGCTCTCGAGATCACCCACCGCGGCAAAAGCGGCGGCGAATAAAAATTCGCGCTATGCTTGAGAATTGAAAATGATTCTGCTGCTCGATAACTACGATTCGTTTACCTATAATCTCGCGCAGTACCTCGGCCAGATGGGCCAGCATCTCGCCGTGCGCCGGAACGACAAGATCACCCTCGACGAAATCGAGGACATGGCGCCGGAGCGCATCGTCATCTCCCCTGGCCCCTGCACGCCCAGCGAAGCCGGCATCAGCATTCCGTTGATCGAGCGCTTCGCGGGCCAAATCCCCATCTTGGGCGTGTGCCTGGGACATCAGGCCATCGGCGCGGCCTTCGGCGGGCGCGTGATCCGCGCGCGCCGGGTGATGCACGGAAAAACCAGCGAAATCCGTCACGACGGGAAAACCATCTTCCGCGGGCTGCCGCGGAATTTTCCGGCCACGCGCTACCACTCGCTGATCGTCGAGCGGAAATCGCTGCCGCGCACGCTGGAAATTTCCGCCGAAACCTCCGACGGCATCATCATGGGCCTGCGCCATCGCAAGATGAAAGTCGAAGGCGTGCAATTCCATCCCGAATCGGTTCTCACCGGCGCCGGTTTCAAGCTCCTCGAAAATTTCCTGAGCATTTAGTCGGCATTTCTTACGAGTTTCTCCCTAGCCTCGCACTACCCCCAAACATCGTCGTCATTCTGAGGCCATCCGACGAGGTCCGGTGTCGGGACTCCGGTGGAGTCCACCGGACTCCTGAAACCGGAGATGGCCGAAGAATCCCAGCGTCGACAGCGCGTACGGTGCATTCGCCAGTGAATTTCGCATTTCTTTTGATGAGTCCTGAGAGAACTGGTCTAGTGCGACGATTCTTGCTCTTGCTACTCCGCTTGCGAAAACGCCACCAGCGCTTCCAGCCGCTCGCGAGCCGCGCCCGAGTCAATGGATTCGGCCGCGCGTCGCGCGCCGTCAATGAAGTCCGTGGCGCGGCCTGCCGCCACCAGCGCCGCGGCGGCATTCGCCAGCACGATTTCGCGGTGCGGGCCATGATCGCGGTAAAGCATCGACCGGCCGAGCACCTTGTGAATGATCTCCGCGTTTTGCTGCGCGTCGCCGCCGCGAATGGCCTCGAGCGGGGCGCGCCGCAGCCCGAAATCCTCCGGCGTCACGATGTACGCGCGCACCTTGCCATCGCGCAATTCGGCGACGCAGGTTTCGCCCGCGATCGAAATTTCATCCAGGCCCCCGGCGCCGTGGACCACGAAGGCGCGCCGCACGCCCAATTCGCCGAGCGCGCGCGCCAGCAGTTCCGTCAGGCGCGCTTCGTAAACGCCCACCACTTGCACGGATGCCCCGGCGGGATTTGTGAGCGGCCCGAGAAGGTTGAACACTGTGCGCATGCCCAGGGCGCGGCGCGCGGGCATCGCGTGGCGCGTGGCCGCGTGCATCGCCGGAGCGAAAAGGAACCCTACGCCGATTTCCTCGATGGCGCGCGCCACGCGCTCCGGCGCGAGGTCAATGCGCACGCCGAGCTGTTCGAGCACGTCCGCCGAGCCGCAGCGCGAGCTGATCGAGCGATTCCCGTGCTTCGCCACGCGCACTCCCGCTCCCGCGACCACGAACGCCGCGGCGGTGGAAACATTGAATGTGCCCGATGCGTCGCCACCGGTCCCGCACGTGTCCGCGAGCGCTTCTTCGGGCGGCAGCTTGATGGAGGTGAAAATCGGCGCCGCGTGCCGCCGCATGGAGGTCGCGAAGCCGACAAGCTCGTCCACAGTCTCGCCCTTCATGCGCAGCGCGACGAGCAGCGCCGCGATCAGCGCGTCCCCGGCGCGCCCGCAGAGGATTTCCTCCATCGCGGCTTCGGCTTCCACGCGCGACAGGTTTTCTCCTCCAACTATTTTTTCAAGCGCCTCGTGAATCATGGATACCGCCATCGGCGGCGTACCGTTTCCTTGCCCGCCTTTGGTTTTCTCAGTACACTCTTTCGTTCCACCCGCTTGCGAATTTTAGCACTGTTGGAATCCGAATGAAGATTCACGAATATCAGGCTAAGGGAATTCTCGCCAAATTCGGCGTTCGCGTGCCGCGCGGCGAAACCGTGTTCACGCAAGAAGAAGCGCGGGCCGCCGCCGAGCGCCTGGCTTCGCCGGTAGTCGTTGTAAAAGCGCAAATTCACGCCGGAGGACGCGGCAAAGCCGGCGGCGTGAAGCTGGCGAAGTCTCCCGAGGAAGCGGCGGCGCTTGCGGGGCGCATGCTGGGAATGAAACTCGTTACGGCGCAAACGGGCCCCGAGGGCCGCATCGTCCGCCGCCTCTTGATCGAAGAAGGGCTCGACATCCGCCGCGAGCTTTATCTAGGCGTTCTGGTGGACCGTGCCGCCGGCAAGCCGGTCTTCATGGCCAGCGCGGCGGGCGGGATGGAAATCGAGGAAGTGGCGAAAACGCGTCCGGAAGCGATCCTGCGCCAGCCGATTCCCACGGCGACCGGCTTTCAGTCTTACCACGCGCGCAAGCTGGCGTTCGGCCTCGGGCTATCCGCCGAACTCGCGAGCGCGGCCGTTCCGTTCCTCGGGTCTCTTTATCGCGCGTTCCTGGAAACGGATGCGTCGCTCATCGAGATCAATCCCTGCGTCGTGACCGCCGGCGGCCAGCTCGTCGCGCTCGACGCCAAAGTGAATTTCGACGACAACGCGCTCTATCGCCATCCCGAGTTCCGCGAGCTGCGCGATCTCGACGAAGAGACGCCGCTCGAAGTCGAAGCCTCGAAGTTCAAGCTCAATTATATTCAGCTCGACGGCAACGTGGGCTGCATGGTCAACGGCGCGGGCCTGGCCATGGCCACCATGGACATCATCAAGCTGGCCGGCGGCAGCCCCGCGAATTTTCTCGATGTCGGCGGCGGCGCGTCGGAAGAGCAAGTCAAGAACGCGTTCTGCATTTTGCTCAGCGATCCGAAGGTGAAGGCGGTGTTCGTCAATATTTTCGGCGGGATTCTGCGCTGCGACGTCCTGGCCACCGGCGTCGTCAACGCGGCCAACGAGCTGAAATTCAAGACCCCCGTCGTGGTGCGCATGAAAGGCACGAACGTCCGCCAAGGCCAGGAAATCCTGCGCAGCTCCGGCCTCAATTTCGCCGTCGCCGACGAAATGAAAGAAGGAGCGGAAAAAGCCGTCGCGCTGGCGCGGCAATGACTCGGGAAGCAAAGGAAGCATAGGACGCAAAGGAAGTGGAGGAAAAACCGAATCGTGCTGGTCCTATCCGCCGGTATCGCGATTTGCTTGTCTACCAACAAGCATACCGGTTCGCTCTCGACGTGTCGCGGTTGTCGAAAGAATTTCCGAGGCATGAACAATACGCGCTGGGACGCCAAATTCGTTCCTCATCGCGTTCCGTCGCCGCGAATATCGTGGAAGTCTGGGCGAAGCGCGAATCGCCGGCCGAATTTCGGAGGCACCTGCAAATCTCGGTAGGCGAATGTGAGGAGACGCGATTCTGGCTTGAACTGGCAGTTGACGAAGGCTGCGCCCCGAAGCCAACGGCGGAACTTCTCGGCACAGAATACGCGAAGCTGGGGATGATGATTCATAATCTATGGAAGGAATGGCGCAAATTATGACGAGGCTTTTCTCCTTTGCATCCTCTGCCTCCTTTGCTTCCTTTGCCTCCTTAACATGAGCATCCTCGTCGATCAATGCACCCGCCTTCTTGTCCAAGGCTTCACCGGCCGCGAAGGAACCTTCCACTCCCAGCAGATGCTCGAGTACGGCACGAAGATCGTCGGCGGCGTGACGCCAGGGAAGGGCGGCGCGCGACATCTCGACGCGCCCGTATTCAACACGGTTTCGGAGGCCGTGCGCGAGACAGGCGCGAATGCCTCGGTAATTTTCGTTCCGCCGCCCTTTGCCGCTGACGCCATCCTCGAAGCCGCCGACGCCGAACTGCCGCTCGTCGTCTGCATCACCGAAGGCATCCCCACGCTCGACATGGTGGGCGTCGCCGCCGCTCTCGAAGGCTCGAAGACGCGCCTGATCGGGCCGAATTGTCCGGGGATCATTTCTCCCGGCAAGTGCAAGATCGGTATCATGCCGGGCGCGATTCACAAGCCGGGGCACGTCGGCGTGGTGAGCCGCAGCGGCACGCTCACCTACGAGGCCGTGGACCAGCTCACGCAGTTCGGCGTCGGACAATCCACCTGCATCGGATTGGGCGGCGATCCCATCGTCGGCACGAGTTTTCTGGACGCGGTGCGCATGTTGAATGACGATCCGGAAACACACGCCATCGTGCTGATCGGCGAAATCGGCGGCGCCGCCGAAGAAGAAGCGGCGGCCTACATCGAGAAGCACGTCAAGAAGCCTGTCGCGGGATTCATCGCCGGACAAACCGCGCCCCCCGGACGCCGCATGGGCCACGCGGGCGCGATCATCAGCGGCGGGCAAGGCACCGCGGCGGAAAAGTACGCTGCGCTCCGGCGCGCGGGAATTCATGTGGTCGAAAGCCCCGCCGAAATCGGCGCCGTCGTCGCAAAAATGATATAGGAAGCAAGGAAACAGGAAGCACGGAGGCAAGGAATGGCGACCGAACGAACCTTGGCAATCATTAAGCCGGATGCGGTAGAACGAGGACTCGCCGACGAAATCCTCAGCCGCATCCACGCGGCGAAATTCCGCATCGTGGCGGTCAAATCGCTCCGCCTGACGAAATCGGAGGCCGAAGGCTTCTACGCCGTGCATCGCGAGCGCCCGTTTTTCGGCGAGCTGACCGATTTCATGTCCTCGGGCAAGGCCGTGGCGATGGTCCTCGAAGCGGATAACGCCATCGCGAAGTGGCGCGAGACCATGGGCTCGACCGATCCCGCCAAGGCCGCGCCCGGCACCATCCGCCGCGATCTGGGCACCAGCATTCAGTACAATTGCGTCCACGGCTCCGACGCGCCCCAAACCGCCGCTTTCGAAGTCGGCTACTTCTTCGCCGGCATGGAGCTGATCTGAACGAGCCGGCCTTCCGGCTATGCGTCGCCTGACGTTCACGAAAATGAAACGCCCCGCGCTGTTCCTTCTGATTTGCGCTTTGCTTGCCTGGCCGGCTGTCGCGCAGCAATCGCAGGACGAAGACGAGCCCGAAGCGAATCCCAGCCGCCCCACGGTCTCAACGCCGGCCACGCTCACGCCGGTCGGCTATCTCCAATTCGAATCCGGCTTCACGGGTGCCGGCGATTCGCCCGAGTTCTCCTCCCGCTACAGCTTCAACGAAGTGATCAAGCTCTCCGTCGAGCGGCGCATCGAGCTCGTGGCCGCGTCGGAACCTGTCGCGCACGTCACCGTGGACGGCGCTACGGCAACCCCCGTGTCCGATAGTTTCGTCGGCGCGCAGGGCGTCATCCATCAAGGCGAAGGCGCCGCGCCCACGTTCGCGGTCAGCTATTTCCATCGCGTCTACGATGGCGGCGCCCCGGAATTCGATTTCGGCAGCCCGACCAACTCGTTTCTCGTCCTGGCGAGCGCGGACGTCAAAGGCTTTCACTATGACGCGAACGCCTTCTTCAACGAACTGGTCGAGCCGCCGGTGCGCCGCGCTCAATTCGGCCAATCGCTCTCCGTCTCGCACCCGTTCTTGAAGAGCTTCACTTTCTCCGGTGAGATTTGGCATTTCACGCAGCCGTTTCTTCGCGGCAATGCCGTCGGCAGTCTTTGGGCTGTCAGCTACACGGCGCGCAAGACGCTCGTCTTCGATCTCGGCTTCGATCATGGACTCACCGGCACCTCGACGCAGTGGGAAGTCTTCGCCGGATTCACCTATCTGCTTCCCCACCGCCTCTGGCCCCGCCACGGCTAGGGCGACATTGTGGCTCCCGCTTTCAAACTCGTCATTCTGAGGCCATCCGACGAGGATGGCCGAAGAATCCCAGCGTCGGCACTTGGTACAGCGTATACGGCCCACTGGCCCGTGAAATGCCATATTCCCCGGCCCGGTGAAGATTTAAATGTAGCGCCGCTAATCTCGGCATCGCACTACTTCCCGCAATACTTGTCCAAAAACCGGAACACGTCATCGAACCACACGGAGCTTCCCGCATAGGCGAAGCTGTGGCCCTCTTGCGGGGATTTGCCGAACGGCGGATAAATCTTTATCTCGAAGACCTTACCGGCATCCTTCATCGCAGCCGCCAGAGTGACGCTCGGCGCGGTATCGTAATCGTTCTCGCCCTGGAAAAAGAAAATGGGTGCCTTTGCATTCACGACCGCCCGCGTCATAAGCACTTGCAGCTGGGGCGCATCGGCCCAACTCTCCGCGCCGCCTGAGCCGTCGACTGCCGCGCAGTACCCTCCTCGCTCCGCGCCCAGCACCGTCTCGATTCCGCCGAACGAGTTGCCCGCCACGGCGATACGACGCGGCTGCACGTAGCTTTGCTTTTGTAGCCACGCCAGCGCCGCCATCTGGTCGTTCAACTGATCGGTCTCCAGCCGCTGGACCATGGTCGCTGCGCCCGCCTGAAGGCCTCCAATTTTTTCAGCCACAGCGATCTCGTCTCCAATGTACGGCCCCGCGGACGCGCTCAAACCCTGTCCGCGCCGGTAGGGCGCGAAGAACACCCATCCCCGGCTTGTAAACAAAGGACCGATCGCTTCGAATGCGTAGTTGCTCAGCATTCCAGCGGCGCTGCCGTGGTTGTAGAGCACCGCCGGAAAGGGCCCCTTCCCCTCCGGCTTGTAGAGCACTCCGTGGAGCGTAAGTTGCCCGCTCGGAAACGTTACCGTCTCCGACGCCAACACCAGAGCCGCAAACGGAATCAGTAAGAACACGAGAATCGCTAGCAGTGCCCCAGCATTCCGCTTCATCCTTGCTCCTCCTCGCTCTTCCTCGGGCGATCTCCTGGGACACGCCCGCAACAATCGTCAATGATGATGCGGACCATCTCGTCGGCATCCTCTTGGCTGATCCGGCCCATAAGCCTTATCGGCGTTTCCGCCGTCGCACCTTTCGATCCTTCGCTCGCGTCCATAAGCCTCACCTGCCTAGCCCTACGCGACCTGCGCGCTGGATCGAGCAGCACCGTTGAGGTAATCCTCAAAGTGGTATCCCCGTGCAGAGGTCACGCAACGGAATCCACGCGCAGAGAACATCTCCGAAATCTTGCGGGTCCTCCTCCCACAGAAGATTTCAACGGTGGCACTCCGATTTGACTTTTCCAACAGAAGACTTGTCGCCCTTTCATCAGCGGCCGGCATGCTGTAACCAATGACGACAATTCGTTCGGAAGACCAAAGAGCCCATTCGGCGCTCGCCCACAGGGCATCCCAAAAGGGAGCTAGTTCAGCACCGAAAGACGTTTGCTCGTAAAAGCGCTTTTTCAGCGTTGGCATGATGATCGCTGGGTAGGCGCCGGCCGTGTCGCGGGGCGCCAGAGGGTCGCGCACGTCCGCGGAATAGTTTAAGAACTCGAACTCCCCCTGGGAACACTACGGGCCTAGATCCAAATGTGTCAGGCGGCGCCTGGAAGACACCCTTCATTCCGCTGAAAACCACCTCAAGCCAGTTTGCGCTTCCATGCAATTTCAGTATGGTGACCTGTGACCGAGGAATCCCATCGATCCCGAGCGAAAAACCGTAGCCGTCGCCGATCTCCCAAAGCCCAGCTCTCCTAAGCTCGCGTTCGAGCGCCAGGTCGTAGTTCAGCGTGATCACCACATCGCCCGGCTGAATTCGTTCACGCGCTAGTCGTTCGTAATGACCGGCTGGCTGCTGGCGCAGGGATCGGAAAAACTCCGGAATCATGATTCTCATGTCCCTTATCGCATAACGCCTGGATGCGGCATCTAAGGTGGCTGCACGGCTCCCTGAAGGGCAATTCTCAAGGTCCGTCAGTATCCGCTCAAGGTCCTGAAGATTCCCGTAGAGTTGACCCAATTCCTTAATATTGCCGCCATACATCTCATTCACAGGAGTGGGATTCTGTGCCAGCCACGCCACAAGGGCATCGCCCAATTCATTGGCGAGAGGATAGCCAGCGTGACAGGATGCGCCAGCGCCCAGAACGGAAGTGGTCATAGGAATCTCCCCCTCGTGATCTTAACATCGGACGATGCGCGACCCGTGTCGAGCATGCGGATCGGCGAAGTGCCGAGCATTCCCAAGGGAATCCTCGCATCATCGCGGCCATCTTACCCTCAAGGGAGCGGATTTTCGCTGCGGTCTGCGACCTCCGCGAAGGCCTGCGGCAGCAAGGTGTTCGCTGGAACGTACTAAAGACCTCTGTATAAATAGCTTGACATTCCACTCAGGCAGTGTATGTTGCACTCATGCAACGAGACGCTGCTGTGTTGGAGGCGCGCCGCTTGGCCGCCCTGCCCCGCATCCGGCGGGG
>Ga0187817_10000144_pt1 | contig 25548 bp, 28 predicted proteins | sample NC_wetland_sal_i_17_FD_132431 | JGI IMG/M metagenome (GOLD analysis project Ga0187817, IMG submission 132431) | Wetland sediment microbial communities from Neuse River Estuary, North Carolina, USA - SO4_2 | ecosystem: Environmental > Aquatic > Freshwater > Wetlands > Sediment | place: USA... | reverse complement strand
GGCGGCGGCTTGATCGCTCCCGCTGCATCGAGGCCGCGAATGCGCTCGAGCTCGGCGCGGTTCACCATGCCATGCTCTTCCGGCAGGTTGCGGTAGGATAGCGCCCACCACAGCGACCAAAAAAATCCGATCACGCCGCAGATCAGGAACACCGCGCGCCAGCCCCATTGGCTCATGATCAGCACCACGAGTGGCGGCGCGATCGCGGCGCCGAGCCGGCTCGCGCTGTGGGTGATGCCTTGCACGAAGCCGCGCTCGGGCTGCGGGTACCACAACTGCATCGCGCGGGTGGCGCCTGGAAACGCGCCGGCTTCGCCGACCCCGAACAGAAACCGCACCACGATGAACGAGACCGCGCTGAACGCGCCGGCGGTGGCCGCGGTCATGACCGACCAATAAGTGACGATGCCGCCGAGCACACCGCGCGCGCCGAATTTGTCGGAGAGCCAGCCGCCGGGAACCTGGAACATCGCATAGGCCCACACGAAGGCGGAAAAGATAAATCCCATCGTGATCTTGTCGAAGCCATATTCTTTGCTGATCAGCGGCGCCGCGGTCGAGATGTTGACGCGGTCGAGATAGGTGATGAGGTACATCGCGCTGATCATCAACAGGACGTACCAGCGGCCTCGGCTCGGACGTGTAGATGCGTGTGTGGGTGCGGCGGCGGCCTGCTCGAGCATATGATTCACTCCCCTTGCGATCGTTTCTTGTGCGCGCGCGGTTTCTTCACGGCGCGCTTGGGCCACCCTGCCTGTTTATGCTGTGATCGGCAAGCGCACGGGATGCCGCGGCGTTACTGATGTAGTCCTGATGAAAGGAAATGAAATCCGGGAGCGGCGTTACGAGAACACGGTGCTCACCTATGCGCAACAAGGAATTGTCGTGCGCGCAACGATCATAGCGCGTCGGGTGGCGAATGCCAGAATATTGCCGAAACTATGCGCTTAAACATGAAAATGAGTTCCATCACGCCGCGCGAATGCGTGTTGCGTCACGCTTGCGTTGAATTATGATCTTCGCGAGTTTTGATATTTTTCAGAATGTATCGTGTTGAATGGCGGCGGCGCGATCTAATCCGCTGGCGTTGCTTGCGGTCGTGAAAAGCTCAAAGCGCACATCGCTTCACTTGATCAGCTGGGAGGGGAACCATGCCGACGATCTTGCCGCGCAAGCGCTACCACGCCGCACTGCTGTCGATCGTGCTTGCGGGTTTTGCCGGCGCCGCGAGCGCCGAGGATCTGCCCTCCTACATGGCGCCGATCGGCGGCCGCACCACTTCGAGCGCCGCCGAGACCGCGACCAAGGACGTGCTCGCGCTCAATACCATGATGTTCCAATTGTATGGCGCGGCCGGCGCGATTTTCCGCAAGAATCTGATGGATAACCATCCGATCATCCTCGGCCTGTTCACCGGCGCTGGCGGCCGGTTCATTCTTTACCGGCCCGGTCAGCCGCCGCTCGAAGCGCCGTCGGTGCCGATCAAGTATCAGCTGATGAAATCGGTCGGGCACTCGACCATGGCGCTGTCGGAAGTGGTGATGCCTTATCTGGATAACGCTTCCGACACGTCGTGGCGCGGCTCCTTGCTCGCCTATCGCAGCCAGATGCAATCGGCGCTCGATGACTTGAACAAAGCCGACGTGCTCGGTGACTGGCAGGAGAACAGCCGCCTCATCCTGGCGAACAACATCGCGTTCATGGACGACTGTACCAAGAACGGCGTCATCACAGCCGCCGCGTTCCAGGCCTTCGCCAAGAAGCAGGCGCCGTTACTGAAAAAGAACATCACCTGGGCGGCGCAGACCCAGATCGGGCATTGGATGGGCGTGATCGCCGATTGGAAGAAGATGCTCGGCAGCGACTGGGACAAGACCTATGCCGCGAGCAATACCATCTATGTCGCGCGGCAGAACAATATGCTGTTCAGCGTGCTGGCGCAGTTCTTCGGGCCCGACGCCATCAACAGCCGGCTCATTCTGATCGAGACCATCTCGTTTACCTCGACGCCCGAGGACATGCTCGAAGCGCTCACCCGCATCATCGCCGACCGCTCCGTCGGCGCCGCCTTCTTCGGCAGTTACTACCTGATGGATTACGAATTGATGGGCGGCGACGGCCGTGCCGCCATTATCGACGAAAGCAAAAAGCGCGGCATGACGCCGTTCCTGCCGCCGGCGGTGGCGTTCGGCTCGCATCAATGGCCGACGCTGATCACGCCAGGCAGCGGTCCGGCCTCCTTGGCCGATTTGCCCTAAGCATGATCCCGAAAAGTGGGCACCGGTTTTCGGAAAAGATCATGCTCAAATAAACGAAGCATGATCCCAAAAAAGCCTGCCCCGGACGTGACCCGGGGTGGCCGCCGCTTTTCTGGCTGCGTGATCCTAGCCAACGCGCATGGTTTTGTGTGACGCTCCGGCGGGCGAAGGCAGGTCGGAAAAGACGTCGGAAAAGATTCGGAAAAGATGCGGAAAAGATCATGCGCAAATCAAAAGCGAAGCGGTCGATCGCAAGGCGCTGCCGGCTTTGGCGGTCGCCACTTTGGCCAGCACGCCTGATCGCCGCGACGGCGGCGATCGCGCTGTTTCTGCCTGCGGCGCTTTTTGCGCAGGACGGCGTCGACTGGATCACCAAGTTTTCGCGCACGGACGTCCATGTCGCCGCCTGGCCCGGCGGCAAAAAAGTCGCGGTGAGCTTCGCGCTGTTCGTCGAGGAGTTCGGCTTCGGCCAGGGACCGGTATACCGGCCCGATCTCGCGAACCGCACGCCGGATCTGGTGAACGAGAACTTCCGCCAATATTCGCTGAGCTGGGGCAACTTGCGCGTCGCCCGCCTGTTCAAGGATCTCGACGTTCCGCTCACCGTCGTTCTGAACGCCGAATATCCGCGCGCGCATCCGTCGGAGTGGAAGGACTTCCGCGCCGTGCAGCCGGATGCGCCGATCGTCGCCCACGGCATGAACAATACCAGCCACATGCTGCCGCTCAGCCGCGGCCTCGACGAACAAAAGGTCTATATTCGCGACACGCTCAATCTGATCGCGGCGACCGCCGGCGTGAAATCGACCGGCTGGTCGAGCCCGAGTGTCTATGCCAATGCCGACACCATGCAAGCGATAGCCGCCGCCGGCATCACCTATACGATCGATGGCATGGATTCCGACATCGTGTCGCGGCTCAACACGCCGGCCGGGCCGCTCGTGCTCCTTCCCTATCCGGTCGTCACCGTCGACATGGGGCAGAATCTGGCGCGTATGAAATCGCCGCCCGAGATCGCGGCGCTGTGGCTCGATTATGTGCTCGAGCTCGCCGAGGAAGCGCGCGCCGACGCCTCGCGCGAAGCCACCACCGTGGTGATCGGCATCCATCCCTTTGTGGTCGGCACGCCCGACGGCGCCGCCGCGATGCGCCGCGTGCTCATGCGGCTCAAGACCGATCCCAGCGTCTGGCTCGCCGACACCGCGTCGATCCTCAAGGCGGCGGACGGGAAGTGAGACGCGGCGGCGCAAGGCCCGTGCTCCACGGGGTCACGAGCAACGTTTTTTGTCATTGCCGGGCTTGACCCGGCAATCCATGCGGAGCGTTGGCTCACCATGGACCACCGGGTCAGGCCCGGTGGTGACGAAACGAATGCAAGCGCGATTCACGGCAAAGCCGTTTCCCTTTAGCATGGCGGCATTCGCCGCCACGGTTTGTTCCGAGGATTGCACAATGATCAAGCGCTACAGCGACCACGCCGCCAACGAGCGCACCTTTCTCGCCTGGGTGCGCACCGCGATCGCGGTGATGGCGTTCGGTTTTATCATCGAGCGGTTCGATCTGTTTCTCAAAGTCGCGGCGCCGCAGCTGACCGAGCGCCAGCTCGCGGCGCACGGCGAGCGTTTCGCCAACTGGGCCGGGCTTGCCTTCATCGTCATCGGCGTCATCACCATCGCCATCGCCGGTTTGCGCTTCACCAAGACCGCGAAGGACATCGACACGGAAGAGGAAGTGGCAAGCCCCGGCGAGCGCTTCGATCTCGCGCTCGCGGTCATGATCGGTCTATTGGGCGCCTCGCTCGCGCTTTATTTGTCGCGCGCGGTGCTGCCGACATTTTAGGTTCGTCAGCGAGACCGATCGCAAACACATCAACCCGAGCCGGCGATGAATCGCGTGCAGGATTTGACCTGATCCGGCAGGACGGTCCGTGCGGCGAACAACGCATCGGGATTGGCGCCGGTTTGGCGGTACGCCAAGGCTTGCGTCAGAACGTCGGTGTTCATTCCTGGCGGTCGACGTTCGCAGGTAAATGCCACCGCCTCGTCGTTCGAGGCCATTCGTCCCGTGGTCCAGCTATAGACCAGCCGCGCCGGATAGAGCAGCGTTCGGATAAAAACTTTATGATCGCTTGGTGCGAGAGCATCCATCGTTGCGAAACGGGTTGCGTTTTCAGCCCAATTCGAGAATGGCGCGCCATTGAGATAGACGCGGATCTCATCGAGCGTTGGGCGTGCAGGCCGAACGCGCTCGCGCTCGCTTATCGCGATGGCATGATCAAGATAGTCCGCGCGATCAAGCGGCGGCATCCTGCCGATGGTGAAATGGCGATCGGCCCAGAACACCGACAGCTTTTGGCTGAGTGCGGCGTCCTCCTCCGCCGCTAAGGCGCGCAATGTCGTGAGTGTCGCCGCGTCAAGGCCGTCCTCGGTGACGAGCGCCATATCGATGTCGCTGTAGCGGTGGCTGAAGCCGCCGTGGGCGAGGCTGCCGATGAGATACGCGCCGATCAGCCGTTCGCCGAGCTGCGCCCGATACGATGACGCGAGCGCATGGGCGAACGCGAGCGTGGCAGTTCGGGCCATACCATTTTTAGGGTCATTGTGTTCGGTCGACATGAAACGCCATCGATGACCGCGGTGGGATGAAAGAATTCATCCAAAGGAATTCTTCCATTTACACGATCTCCTCGGTGCGCCTCTCGCGCTTGAGTTGTCGCGCGCCGCGCGCTGCCGGCAGTTTAGGGTTTCACATCAAACAAAATGCAACGAATGGGACGCGCCCAATTCTTTGCCCAATTCTTTTTGGTCGGGAGTCGGACTCACATCGTGTGCTGTAACTTTCACTCTAAAAAAAATGATCTGTCCTAATTTATCCGGTCCGGCGTGATAGCGGATCACGTTCACCGCGCCAAAGAACGCGGAAGTGTTTCGCGTATCTGCTTGAGCCCGGCCCCGTTTCGCAACCTTCAGAGCCAACGCAACGGGGCCGGACCTTTTTTGCTCGGCTTTGTCAAAGCGGTACGGCGCGCGGTTCCAACGATCCGGCGCGTGTTTCCAACGAGAGACCAAGGCTGAAAGCCTTCTGCCGAGTTGCGTTCTCCGTCCGTCTTAAGCTGTAGGCGATGTTGGCCGCGCGCGTTTTTTTCCCGGCCAGCCGCTTCAATGTGCGGATGTCACGGCTGGTCCATGCCCGCCTCTTCATCGATCTGCTCCGTGGATTGAAGAAAAAGGAACTGAGTGCAGTGTGTGGAGCTTAAAAAGTCGTCGCCGCGGCCGTCGTTGATATAGATCACATCTGGGCGCTTTCCCTGCCCGCAGTCGCGCTATGTCGGACCACCGACACACAATCACGGCGGCCGCAGTCAATCAACTGAACTGTTTTGTGAATTCCGCATTAATAGGCGGGTTGGGGGATTATTGCATGGGCGGGGCGCATCTTCGCGCAAAAGCGGCGAACTATTGGCGACTGGCGCGCGGCCTGTCTTCGCACAGCCCCACGCGGGCGCATCTGATCGTCATGGCCGAGCGGCTTGAGCGCCAGACCAAGGAAATTGACAAGGAATTTGAAGACGCCGCCGCGCCGGGGCGGCAGGACGAAGCGGGCAATTCAGAGAGCGACAATCCAGAGCTATAACGGTGACCGCGCTCTTCGGCGCATCGCTCGCGCTTTATCTGTCGCGCGCCTTGCTGGCAGGCGTTTAGGGGCTGGATGCTGTGATAGAATTCTCTGATTCGTCATTGCCGAACTTGATCCGGCAATTCATGCGGTGCTTCGGCTGGATCAAATTTGACGAAACGCTTTGCGGGTTGAACCTCAGCATGGACCACCGGCATAGGCGAGCCAACGGGTCCGGCCCGAAGTGGCCGGCCCGATGACAGGCTTCGCGACGCCGTTCTGCAAACGGCTATGCCCAGTGGTGACGAGAGCTGAGTGTGAGGCTGATACTTAGCCAGTGGACAGGCGCTGCGCGTGCGCGCCGCGGCCGCACCTTTGGCCAAGCTTCTGTGGATCGGCTGCTCCATGGGCGCGGAAGGCCGGCAGCGGTTTTGAGTTTCGTAGCCCGCATGAAGCGCGGAGGTGGGACGACGCCATCGAAAACAAAAAATTTTACTAAAAATTAATGCATTTGGCGCGATCACATAATGGTTGAGCAGTTCTCACCTTTGTCTGCGCTCCTGACAGGATGAAAAGGAGAAGCGCGATGCGAAAGTCCTTGGCGCTGTCCTTGGTGCTGTCCTTGGCGCTGTTCGTCATTGCGCTCGCCGCCGGTCAGGCCTCGGCCGCGGACTTGCGATTTCCGCCGCCGGGACCCGGCTATCTGCCTCCCGCTTACCTGCCGCCGGCGCTGCCGCGTTGGACCGGCTGTTACGTCGGCGGCAATGTCGGCGGCGCCTGGGCCAATATCGACGAGAGCAGCGCTGTCGGCGGAACGGTCTCGGCAAACCCGGCTGGCGTTGCCGGCGGCGGCCAGATCGGCTGCGATATCCAGTTCGACCAATGGGTGTTTGGCATTCGCGACATGCTCGACGCGACCAATTTGCGCGCCAGCACGAACTTTCCGGCCGGCAGCGCCAATGGCCGCATCAACTGGTTCGATACGCTGACCGCGCGCGAAGGCTATCTCGTGCAGCCGAACGTCCTGCTCTATGGGCAGGGCGGCGCGGCCTGGAGCAGTACCAGCGTGACCGTTTTCAACACCGCCGGCACGCAAATCGGCAGCTTTTCGAACAGCAATCAGGGCTGGACGCTCGGCGGCGGCGCCGAATGGATGTTCGCGCCGCACTGGTCGGTGTTCGCCGAATATAATTTCATGGGCTTCGGCGGCAGCAACATTCAGGATGTCGCCGCCGGCGTGAACTACAAATTCTGAAGCCGGCGCGGCGGTCGCGCTTCAACGATCCGCGCGGTCGGGCGGATTGGCCAGCACGACCGAGGTTTCAATCTGCCGCTCCGGAATGGTCCAGTAGGACTTGAGCAGCACGGTCTTGCGTTGCGGCGACACCAGCGCAAAGCCGTGGCGCTCATAAAAGCGGATCGCCCATATGGCGGCGGCCCAGGTGCCGACCAGCATCGGCTTTGTGCTCATCTGCTGCAGACGCGCCAGAAGCTTGCCGCCGATGCCGTCGCGTTGCTTTGCGGGCACGACATAAGCATGGCGGATGAGGCTCACATCGCGCACGTCTTGCAGTCCCATGACGCCGTTAAGCCGGCCGCGATCCTCGTAGCCCCAGAACACGACGCCGGCGGCGCGCTCGCGGTCGAACGCGTCGCCCGGCATGTAAGGCTCGTGCCAGCGGTCGGCCGGGATCGCGACGCGATAAGCTTCGGCCGCGGCGTTGATGACGGAAAGAATGTCGTCGCGCTCATCGTCGCGACACAGACGGATGGTCATCGCGTCGCTTACAGGTTCGAATTTTGTTAGTTGTATTGAAGTTGTCCGTGGGAGCCTAGCGTTGTCATTGCAAGCGGAGCGAAGCAATCCAGTAAGTCTGCAGGCTGGATAGCTTCGTCGCTTTGCTCCTCGCAATGACGATGAGCGAGACGTCACTACGCAAATTTCGGGCTTGCCGTAGCTGCGAACCAGCAAAGATGGCTTGCCAGCCGTAGCTGCGAAGCAGCGGACAATGGTGCCCAGGGGCGGAATCGAACCACCGACACCTGCATTTTCAGTGCAGTGCTCTACCGACTGAGCTACCTGGGCGCTCTATTGGGGCGCTCTATTGGGCTTTCTATTGCGCTTTTGTTTTCGAATTGGGCTTCTTGTTTGGCGCGCCGTTATAGAGAGTGAGCTTGCCGCTGTCCAGAATGCGTTCCGCGATCCGGTCTCCTCATTGCGGCGGTTCGTTCCGTTCGTCGTTCTCTTCACGCCGCTCATCTTCTTCCTCATCTTCGGTCACCGGCACGACATAGACGCCAGCGAGCCAGCGGTGCAGATCGACGTCCGCGCAGCGTTTCGAGCAGAACGGCCGCAGCACGGCATCGGCGGGCTTGCCGCAGATCGGGCATTTGGCCGTGGTTCGCTTGATTGTTTCTTTCGATGTCTTTGCGCGGGCCATGAACGCAATATGGGAAACATGGAGGGTGGCGCCAGAGCACGTTAGTCCGAAGTACGGCGTCATCCTTAGGTGCGAGCGAAGCGAGCCTCGAAGGATGCGGCCGTCGCCCTTCGAGGGCCGCGGAGCTTGTCATCGGGCCGGCCACTTCGGGCCGGACCCGTTGGCGGCCACCTCAGGGTGACGGAGACCATACGTATCAACGATTATCCGGCGTTGATCCAGCCGAAATGGATTGGATAGCCCTCGCCGCCAAGCAGCGTCAGCGTCTCGTATAGCGGCAGGCCGATAACGTTTGAGTAGGAGCCGACCAGCTTGACCACAAATCCGCCGGCGATGCCTTGCGCGGCATAGCCGCCGGCTTTGCCGCGCCATTCGCCGGAGGCGAGATAGGCCTCGATGTCCTGTTCGGACAAACGCTTAAACCGCACGCGCGTCTCCACGTAACGCTGGCGGAATGTTTCCTTCGGCGTGACTAGACAGATCGCGGTGTGAACGCGGTGATTGCGTCCGGATAGAAGCCGCAAACATTGCGCCGCCTCGTCGAGCAGTTCGGCCTTGGGCAGAATGCGCCGCCCGACGGCAACGACGGTATCGGCGGCGAGGATGTAGGCGCCTTTGAGTTCGTCGTCGATGCGCACCATGCCGAGCGCGGCTTCCGCTTTGTTGCGCGCGAGCCGTGTGGCGTAAGCGCGCGGCAGCTCGCCGCGTTTGGGCGTCTCGTCGATGTCGGTGGGGCGCAGCGCGTCGGGCTCGATGCCGACCTGATTAATGAGCGAGAGCCGGCGCGGCGAGCCGGAAGCGAGCACCAGTTTCGGACGGCCGATCATTTGAACCGGTAGGTAATCCGACCCTTGGTCAGATCATACGGCGTCATTTCGACCAGCACCTTGTCGCCGGCGAGCACGCGGATGCGGTTCTTGCGCATGCGTCCCGCGGTGTGCGCGATGATCTCATGGTCGTTCTCGAGCTTGACCCGAAAGGTGGCGTTCGGAAGCAGTTCCGTCACCACGCCGGGAAATTCCAACAGTTCTTCCTTCGCCATCCGCTTTCCGAACGCTGGCTGCCGTCGGGTCCGGTGCCTTTTTCACGTGCCCCTGCCGAAAATTTGCGCGGGACACTAGCTGAAGGCGGGTTGCATCACAACAGCATTGAAAACTATTCGTCCAGCGACGCCGGTCTCATTCATTGCCGGGACCGCGGGGAATAAAACGCTGGCGAATGCGCGCCAAAATCTGGTCGCGCACTTCTCGATAGGCTTCCAGCCGCTGCTCGCGCGTACCTTCCACCGCGGTCGGGTCGGCGGTCGGCCAATATTCCACGTCGACCGCGCTGGTGCGCGTCAGTTCCAGCGCCCGGTGATGCGCCTCCGGCGCGAGCGAGACGATGAGATCGAAATTGAGCCCCTCCCATTCGTCCAATTCCTCGAAGGTCAGCGGCTTGTGCCGCGAAATGTCGAGGCCGATTTCCGCCATGACCGCGACGGCAAATGGGTCGAGCTCGCCTTTGCGCACGCCAGCCGAGCCGACATAGACGCCGCGTCCGAAGATCTGTCCGAACAAGGCCGCCGCGATCGGCGAGCGCACCGAATTGAGCCCGCAGGCGAACAGCACCGCCAGCGGAGGGCGCGATTGCGGCGGCATCGCCCGCTCAACCCTTCCAGTGCAAGACCGAGATCAAAGTGAACAGGCGGCGCGCGGTGTCGAAATCGATGTCGACCTTGCGCTTGAGCCGCTCCATCACCAGGTGCGAGCCTTCGTCGTGCAGGCCGCGCCGCGCCATATCGAGCGCCTCGATGCGGTCGGGCGTCGCCGTGCGGATGGCCGCGTAGTAGCTGTCACAGACCGTGAAATAATCTTTCACCACGCGGCGGAACGGCGCGAGCGAGAGCATATGCGCGATCACTGGCGAGTTGTCGGTGAGACGAATGTCGAATACGAGCCGGCTGCCGGAAATGCCGAGTTGCAGCGCATAGGGACCGCCGTCGTGTCCGACCGGCCTGAACTTGTTGTCTTCGAGGAGATCGTAGATCGCGACCCGCCGCTCATGCTCGACATCGTCGTTGGTGCGGCCGAGCGAAGCTTCGTCGAGGGTCACCGCCGCAAGCCGGCCGGTATTGTCTTTACTGGCGCCTCGCCGCGGCATCAGAGGGCGATCCAATTAACTTGAATCACTGTGCATCTCGAAGATTTGTTTGCCCATGATCTTATCCGACCTGGCTTCGCCCGCCGAAGCATCAAATCGCCGGGTAAAGCGGTTGCCGGAGCTTCGCGCAGGCGGGAAACCGTTTCCCACTTTTCGGGATCATAGGCTAGCGGTTGAGCCGGATCGCGACCGAACGCGCGTGGGCATCGAGCCCTTCGGCGCTGGCAAGCGTGATGGCGGCATCGGCGAGCGCGCGCAGCTGCTCGGGTCCGCATTTGAGAATCGAGGTGCGTTTGACGAAATCGAGCACGCTCAGCCCTGAGGAGAATCGCGCCGCGCGCGCGGTCGGCAGCACGTGATTGGAGCCGGCGACATAGTCGCCGATCACCTCCGGCGTGTGCGGGCCGAGGAAGATTGCCCCGGCATTGCGGATGCCTTGCGCCAGCCGCTCGGCGTCGGCGGCGACGATCTCGACATGTTCGGGCGCAAGCGCGTCGACTAGCGGCAGCGCTTGTTCGAGCGCCGGCACTACGATGACCGCGCCGTAATCGCGCCACGACGCACCCGCAACCTTGCCGCGCGGCAAGGCGGTGAGCTGCGCCGCCACCGCGCGTTCGACCTGTTCGGCAATCGCGGCGCTGTCGGTGATAAGAATGGCCTGTGCGCTCGCGTCATGCTCCGCCTGCGCCAGAAGGTCGGCGGCGATCCAGTCGGGATTGCCGTGCCGGTCGGCGAGAATGAGGACTTCGGACGGGCCGGCGATGGTGTCGATCCCGACCTTGCCGAACACCATGCGTTTGGCGGCCGCGACATAGGCATTGCCCGGCCCGACGATTTTGGCGACCGGTGCAATCGTTTTTGTTCCGTAGGCCAATGCGGCAATGGCCTGGGCGCCACCGATGCGGAAGATTTCGTCGATGCCGGCGAGGTTGGCCGCCGCCAGAACCAGCGGATTGAGTTCGCCGCCGGGCGCCGGCACCGCCATCACGAGCCGCGGCACACCGGCGACCTTTGCCGGCACCGCGTTCATGAGGACGGACGACGGATAGGCGGCGCTGCCGCCGGGCACGTAAAGCCCGACCGCCTCGATCGCAGTCCAGCGCGAGCCGAGTTCGACGCCGAGCGGATCGACATAGCGGTCGTCGGCTGGCACTTGGCGGCGGTGAAAGGCTTCGATGCGCGCCTGCGCGAGTTCAAGCGCTCCGAGCGCGGCGGGGCTGCATGACTTTTCGGCTGCCGCGATCTCGTCGGCGGTGACCTTCAAACCGATGCGGTCAAGATCGCAGCGGTCGAATTTGCGCGTGTAGTCCTTGATGGCGTCGTCGCCGCGGGCTGCCACGTCGGCGACGATCGCGTGCACCGCCGCTTCGACATCCGCGGAGGCTTCACGCTTGGCGTCCAGCAAGGTGCGAAAGTCTTTCGCAAAATCGCCGGAATTCATATCAAGGCGGGCGGCCATCGCATCTGCATCAAGGCTGGCGGCGCCGAGGCGCGCGCTTTTCGTTAAACTTCGCGCTGGGTAGCAGTCCGGCGAGGTTATAACAATTCTAAAATTGGGCTTTTAGATTGACAAAAAGTCCGCTGTTCCCCAACTCCTTGTTCACATCCTTGGGTTTATCATTCACGGCAGAGAGCCGCCTTGACGGGTATGAACAATCGCAGTGGCGCGTTAAATCGGCGGCATGTCCTCGCCGCGGTTCTGCTGGCATCGGCGGCACCGCTGGTTGCGCGCGGTGCACGGGCTGAGGATGCCGTTTCGCTGTCGCTGACCATCAAGGACGGCAAATTCGAGCCCGCCGAGCTGCATGCGCCGGCCGGCCGGGCGCTCGAGATTCACGTTACCAATCTCAATACCATCCCTTCGGAATTCGAGAGCAGCGATCTGCATTTCGAGAAGATCGTACCCGTCGGCAAGGAAGCCGTGGTTCGCGTGCGGCCGCAACAGCCCGGACGCTATAATTTCTTCGATGATTTTCATCGCGAAACACAGGGCGTGCTGGTGGTGCCATGAACGTGTTTGCCGGCGGCGGGATTACAGCAACCCTGATGGTCGTGTGAGGCGCTCGTGCTTGCAGCACTCATCATCGTCTTTCGCGAAGTCTTCGAAGCCGGCCTGATCGTCGGCATCGTCATGGCGGTGACTGCCGGAGTGCGCGGACGCGCACTCTGGATTTCTGGCGGCGTCGGCGCCGGCGTCTTGGGCGCGTGCGTGGTGGCGCTGTTTACCGGCGGGCTTTCACAATTGTTCGGCGGCACCGGCCAAGAGGTCTTCAACGCCGGCATTCTCAGTTTCGCCGTGGTGATGTTGACCTGGCATAATGTTTGGATGTCGCGGCACGGCCGCGAGCTTGCGGAGGAGCTGCGCGCTGCCGGCGAAGCGGTCGTGGCCGGCTCGAAGTCGCTGTTGGCGCTGGCGATCGTGGTTGCGGTCGCGGTGCTGCGCGAAGGCTCCGAAGTCGTGCTCTTTCTCTACGGCGTCGCCGCCGCGCAGGGCGGCGGCAGCTGGGCCATGGTCGCGGGTGGCTTTGCCGGCCTCGTGCTCGGCTCACTGGTCTGCCTTTTGACCTATCTCGGGCTTCTCAGCATTCCTTCGCGTTATCTGTTCGGTGTCACCAGCGCGTTGATTGCTTTCCTCGCCGCCGGCATGGCGGCGCAGGCGATCGCGTTTCTCGAACAAGCCAATATCGTGACCGCGCTCGATCAAACGGTGTGGAATACCTCCTGGATATTGAAGGATTCGAGTTTTCTCGGCCGCGCGCTCCATACGCTGATTGGCTACGTCGATCAGCCGACCGCCATGCAAGTCGTGGTCTACGCGCTCACGCTTGCGGTCATTGCCATATTGATGAAGCTGTTTGCCACGCCGCCGGCACAACGTCCGCGCGCCGCTTAAATCCGCTCAGGCGCGGGCCGTATTGGCGGCAAAATGGTCGGGGCAGATCGCCGCCGCCGAGACTTCGCCGAGATCGGCGAGTTCCGCTTCGAGGCATTCGACGTCGAGGCGAATGACGCCGCCGCCCGAGAAAATCAGCGACACGATACCGGCCGGCGAATCGAATTCGGCGAATTCCACGGCGAGCAGATTAAGCTGCGCGTCCTTTGCGGTTTGATCGAGATTGCGGCATTTGCAGGCAAGCACGCGTTCGAAGCGCAGCGCGGTCCGGCAACGCCGGTAGTCCGGTTTGGCCGCGGCGCCTGCCGCTGTGCCGAACACTTTGCCGGCCTTGGCAATCTCGGCGGCGCTCATCCAATCGAAGCGATTGAGCGCGATCACGAAGCGATGCTCGCTCGGCCGCCATAATATGTCGGCGATCTTGACGAGCGAATCCTGCACATGGGCCGAGATCACCTCGATGTCATCGTTGTCGAGGGCGACGAGCTTGAGTTCGTCCGTGCAAGGACTCATTACGATCGCTTCCATGATCGATCCGCTCCCCTGCGAAATTAGTGATCGCATGCGCCACCCGCAAGTGCGGCGTCGAACGGAATCTTTAAACGCCCTGCGCGCTATTTGCAGCCGGTCGGCGTCAATGTCTCGCCGGACCGGCACCGCTGGCCGACTGGCCTGCAGGTTTGGCAATCACCTGGCGCCGTACCTGGCGCCTCACCTGCGCCACATGCCCCGATAGTGAAGGGTTCGCGGCGGCGGGAAGCGGATGCTGCCATTCGATCGAAGAATCATAATCACTCTTGAATTGATAGGTTCTCGAACATTAGCATTGCAGAGGAATCGTTTGCTTCCTGGCGACATGCGCGCTAATGATCTAAAAGAACTTTTTGTTTTATGATGCCGGAATGGATATTGCGATTTCCGCAATCGGTTCTGGCGCGAGCGAACCGAACGCCAAAGGTGATTGTCACACTCGGCTTTTCTTTTGCTCGCATTAGGGATACAAGCTGCCTTTCTTGAAAGGGAGGTGTTATGGCGAAGAGGAAGAAAAAGCGGCGCGCGTGGACTTCAAGCGAGCTACGTGAGCTGAAAACGATGGCGCGCAAGAAGACCAAGGCGTCGCAGATTGCGAAGAAGCTGAGGAGAACCGAAGGCGCCACGCGCCAGAAGGCTTTCAGCATCGGGCTCTCGCTCGACTCCCGTTCCTGATTTTTCAGAGCACATCGGAACCTGATCGAAGCCGCAGCCGCCGGCCGGGCAGAACCCCGACCGCCGGCCACGGCTTCGCCGTTCTCAAAGCGGCTGAATAGACCAATAGCAATCGGCGCCGTGGCGCCGATTGCCTTTTGTTGCGGCCGCGATTTAGGAATAAATCCTTAGATTGCAGCCGCTTGGCGGCGGCGTGCCACCGGCTCGCGGAAGGTCGCTCGCCCGCGGCAAAACGCCGGTTGCCGTCCTTACCAATTAACTAACGGCCGTGAACCCGCCCAAATCTCGTGTAATGCGGGTATATTTGGTCCATTATCGTCGCGTTGAGGGGAAATGCCCCCGCGACGAGCCAGGATGGCTGAGCGCCGGTCTTTACGAGCCCGAGCGTGGTTTCGCGTCCGTAACAATGGTACGCAGTCTTTGATGAATTCTGCCCTCGCTCCGGCGCAGCAGCAGCCTGCCAGTTCTGAACTTGCGGCCGCCCTCGGCGCGTGCCGGCGAGCATTTGTCGCGACCGCCGTCTTCAGCGGCATGAGCAACCTTCTGATGCTCACCGGCGCGCTGTTCATGCTCGAAGTTTACGATCGCATCTTGCCGAGCCGAAGCGTGCCGACACTGGTGGCGCTGCTCTTTTTGGTTGCCGGTCTGTACGCCGCACAGGGCATGATTGACACAATCAGGAGCCGCATCCTGGTGCGGGTCGGCCATAGCCTCGACGAGTCGATGAGCGGCCGGGTCTATGACGCGATCGTGCGCCTGCCGTTAAAGATTGGCGGCAAAACCGAGGGCACACAACCCATTCGCGACTTGGATAATGTGCGCAGCTTTCTTTCCGGAAGCGGCCCAGTGGCATTCTTTGATCTGCCCTGGATGCCGGTCTACCTCGCGATCTGTTTTTTGTTTCACACCTTCATTGGCTTGACCGCGCTATTCGGCGCCATCGTTCTCGTCGCTTTGACGATCGTTACCGAGATCAAGACCCGCCATCCGACCCGCAGCGCGGCGCAATTCGCTGTGGCGCGTAATGCGCTCCTCGAAGCAAGCCGGCGCAATGCCGAAGCGATCACCGCAATGGGCATGGTCGGCCGCATCGCCAAGCATTGGCACGAACTCAACCGGAATTTCGTCGCGACCAGCGGGCGGGCCAGTGACGTCGGCGGCGGCCTCGGCGCCGTGTCGAAAGTTCTGCGCCTGCTGCTGCAATCGGCGATTCTTGCGGTTGGCGCCTGGCTGGTGATCAACCAGCAGTCGACGCCCGGCATCATCATCGCCGGCTCGATTCTAGGGGCGCGCGCTCTGGCGCCGGTCGATCTGGCGATCGCCAATTGGCGCGGTTTCGTCACGGCGCGGCAAAGCTGGCAGCGCCTGTCCAAACTGCTCGCTCACCTGCCGCCCAAGGCCGATCCGATGCCGTTAAAGCCGCCGTCGCGTTCGCTGGTCGTTCAGAACGGCACCGTGGCGCCGCCCGGCGTGCAAAAGGTGGTCTGTCAGGACGTCAACTTCACGCTTGCGGCCGGCAAGGCTTTGGGCGTGATCGGACCGACCGCCTCGGGCAAGTCGTCGCTGGCGCGCATGCTGGTCGGAGTCTGGCGGCCGCTGCGCGGCACGGTGCGGCTCGATGGCGCGACGCTCGATTCAATGGTCGTCCGAAGCGCTCGGCCGGCATGTCGGCTACGTCCCGCAGGACGTCGAATTGTTCAACGGTACGGTGGCGCAAAACATCTGCCGTTTCGAGGATCCGCCGGACCCCGATGCCGTCATTGCGGCGGCCCAGGCGGCCGGCGTCCACGATCTCATCATCAACCTGCCCGACGGTTATGACACCATGATCGGGGATCACGGCAGCGCGCTCTCGGCCGGACAAGCGCAACGTATCGCGCTCGCCCGCGCGCTCTACCGCGATCCCTTCCTGGTCGTACTGGACGAGCCCAACTCGAATCTTGATGCCGAAGGCGATGAGGCGCTGACCCGCGCCATTCTCGGACTGCGCGCCCGCGGCGCCGTCACGGTCGTTATCGCGCATCGGCCGAGTGCCATCGCCGGCGTCGACTACATCCTGGTCATGGCGAAGGGCCGGCAGCAGCAATTCGGCCCGAAAGAGGAAGTTCTCAGCCGGGTGGTCCAGCCGGCCAACGCGCCGCGCTCTCTCAAGGTTGCCGAACAGGGAGGCGCAGGTTGATCGCAAAGCTCAGTGCGGACTTATATCGCCTCGTCGGCGCCGTCACCGCGCGGGCCAGGACGATCGCGGCTGCCTTGCCGTGGGGCCTCGGTCAGGCAGGCCCAACGACCAGCGCCAGCGAATCGATCCGGCGGCACATTCTTGCGGGGTCCATTTTAGTCGGTGTGCTGATGATCGGACTGGGCGGCTGGGCATCGACAGCCCAGATCTCGGGCGCGCTGATTGCGCTGGGCTCAATCGTCGTCGATACCAATGTGAAGAAAGTGCAGCATCCGACCGGCGGTGTCGTCGGCGAATTGTTTGTGCACGACGGCGATCATGTCAAAGCCGGCGATGTTCTCGTCCGCCTCGATGAAACGGTAACCCGCGCCAATTTGGCAATCGTCAACAAGGGGCTCATTGAACTTTACGCGCGCAAAGCGCGGCTCGCGGCCGAGCGCGACGGGGCGGACACCATGGCGGCGCCCCCTGAGCTTACCGGTCGCCTCAACGAACCCGACGTCAAAGAGGCGTTCGCAAGCGAGCGCAAGCTTTTTGAATTACGCCACCAAGACCGTCTTGGCCAAAAGCAACAGCTGCACGAACGCATTACCCAATTGCAGGAGCAGATCTCCGGCCTTGCGGCGCAGCAGGCCGCCAAGGACAAGGGGATCGCCCTGACTGAACAGGAACTGCAGGGTGTGCGCGATCTGTGGCAGAAAAATCTGGTGCAGCTCAATCGGCTGACCTCGCTGCAGCGCGACGAAGCGCGCCTTGACGGCGAGCGCGGTCAAATCATCGCCCAGGCGGCAGAGGTGAAAGGCAAGATCGCGGAAATCCAGCTGCAAATCATTCAAGTGGATGAGGATCTGTCCAGCGACGTCGCCAAGGAGATGCGCGAAATCGACGGCAAGATCGGCGAATATGTCGAGCGCAAAGTGACGGCAGAGATCAGCTCAAACGCACCGATATCCGCGCCCCGCAAAACGGCATCGTCTTTCAATCGACCGCTAATACCGTCGGCGGCGTGATCGCCGCTGGCGATCCGATCATGCTGATCGTGCCGGAGAGCGACAACCTGACGGTCGAGGTCAAGGTCGATCCCAAGGACATTGACCAGATTCAGTTGGGCCAAACTGTCGTACTGCGGTTCACATCGTTTAATGTCCGCACCACCCCGGAGATCAACGGTACCGTGTCGCGTATTGCCGCAGACACCTCTACCGACCAGCGGACCGGCCAGAGCTACTTTCTGGTGCGGATCGCGCTGCCAGCGCAGGAACTCAAAGGTCTCGGCGATGTAAAATTGACCCCCGGAATGCCGGTCGAAGCCTTCATCGAGACCGGCGAGCGCACGATGATGTCTTATCTGATCAAACCCCTGCATGATCAGTTGATGCGCGCATTCCGCGAGAAATAACCGAACCTCTCCCGCCGAGCGAAAGCGGCCAGGCGTCATTTGCGGAACGATCGGACGGATGATGCTCCCCCTGCGGGGTGCGGCGGGATAAAATGGCACGCCTCATTGGGGGCGTTGATGGGAAACGGCCAGCGATGAACAGCCTGATCCGCCGCGCGCAACAAGTCGGCCTAGCGCGGGCGGTATGCATCCTTTTGCTATTCGCGCTGGTGCCGCTGCGGCTCGCCGATCCGCGGCCGCTGGAAGAATTGCGCGTCCGCACCTTTGATTTCTTTCAGGTGCTGCGGCCGCGGCCGCAAGAGATTCGGCCGGTCGTTATCGTCGATATCGATGAGGCGAGCCTGAAGGCGATCGGGCAGTGGCCTTGGCCGCGCACCACGGTCGCGGACCTCATTTCCCAAATCACCCAACTCGGCGCGGTCGCAATCGGATTCGACATCATCTTTCCGGAACCCGACCGCATGTCGCCTGCGATCGCTGAGCGAAGCTTTCGCGGCATCGATGCCGAAACCCGGGCCAAATTGGATAGCTTGCCGAGCAACGATGACGCGTTGGCCGAAGCTATAAAACATTCGCGGGTGGTGGCCGGCCAAGCCGGTGCGGCCTCTCCGGAAGTAAAGACCGCGGCTGACGCGGCACTGCAGACCGGCTTTGCCGTTCGCGGCCCTGATCCGCGTCCCTATCTGGTCACCTTTGCCGGCCTGCTGCGCAACGTGCCGGCGATCGAGCAGGCGGCCGCCGGCCGCGGCCTTTTCTCTATCAATCCCGAAAGCGACGGCATCATCCGGCGCGTGCCGGTGATCATGACGGCGCAAGGCAGCCTGGTGCCATCCCTGAGCCTGGAACTCCTTCGCGTCGTTACCGGTTCGAGCGCGATCCTGGTTCGCGTCGATCAAGCCGGCGTCCAGGCGGTCGCGGTCCCTGGTCTGGAAGTGCCGACCGATCGCAATGGCCAGTTCTGGGTGCATTTCAACCACCACGATCCGGAGCGCTACGTCTCGGCGAAGGACGTATTGCAGGGCAATGTGCCGCCGGATCGTCTGGCCGGGAAGCTAGTCCTGATCGGTACCTCGGCGATCGGACTGCTGGATCTCAAGACCACGCCCCTCGATGCCGCAATCCCGGGCGTCGAAGTACACGCCCAAATTCTGGAAAGCGTGCTGAGCAAGTCGAGTCTCGTGAACCCGAACTATGCGATCGGCGCCGAGCTCGCCCTCGCCGTCTTGTTCGGGCTTGCGATCATTGTCGCCGCGCCGATGCTGCCCGCCAGCATCGTCATCGTGCTCGGCGGGTGTTTGATCGCGGGCCTGATCGGGTTGTCGCTGTATCTCTTCGTCGAGCACAACCTGCTCATCGATTTCACTTATCCGCTGATCTCGAGCTGGCTGATTTATCTCGTTCTCACATTCGTGAATTATTTCCGCGAGCAGAAACAGCGCCGGCAAATCCGCTCGGCGTTCGGCTACTACTTGTCGCCGCACATGGTGGAGCAACTTGCCAGCTCGCCGGAAAAGCTGGTGCTCGGCGGTGAAGAGCGCCGCATGACGATACTGTTTAGCGATGTGCGCGGATTCACGACCATCTCCGAACACTACAAGGACGATCCGCAAGGATTAACGCGCCTGATGAACCGATTCCTCACCCCGTTGACCAACGCCATCATCGAGCGCAAGGGCACCATCGACAAATATATCGGCGACGCCATCATGGCATTTTGGAATGCGCCGGTGGACGACCATGAGCAGGAAGCGAACGCTTGCGAAGCGGCGCTGGAAATGCTGTCGCGCGCCGACACGCTTAACGGCGAGCTCAAGCGCGAGGCCGAAACCAATGGCGGCGTCTATATGCCGCTCCGCATCGGCATTGGGCTCAATACCGGGCCTTGCGTGGTCGGCAATATGGGATCGGATTTCCGCTTCAATTATTCGGTGCTGGGCGACACCGTGAACTTGGCGTCGCGGCTGGAAGGCCGGACCAAAGATTACCACATCCCCGTCGTCATCGGTTCGCGCACCGCGCAAGGCGCCAAGCAAAAATTCGCGGTGATGGAAATCGACTTGATCATGGTCAAAGGCAAGAAGCAGCCGGAGGCGGTGTTCACGGTGCTGGGCCGTTCGGAAATCGACGCCGACCCGCGCTGCCGGGAGTTGCGCGACGCCAACGCGCAGATGCTGGGGCGCTTTCGCAAGCAGCAATGGGACGACGCTATAGATTTGATTGCGCGCTGCCGCAAATTCGCCAACGGCTTCGATCTTTCCGGCCTCTATGACATGTACGAGGAGCGCATAGAACTTTATCGGGCGCAGCCGCCGGCGCCGGACTGGGACGGCGTCTATGAAGCCGAGACGAAGTGACAATCCGCTAAATGCGTGATAGCCGCCAGGACGCGCCAGAATTCACTTGCTGAAGCTTGGCGCTGGGCGGCCGTCAGTTCCGGCCGCCGCCGGCGAGCACTGCGCGGGTGGCGCGGTCGGGGCCGAAATCGTCGACGCTGTCGATGGCGAGGAGATCGGCAAGCCGGGTGCGCGCGCGATTGACGCGGCTCTTGATCGTGCCGACGGCGCAGCCGCAAATCGCCGCCGCGTCATCGTAGGAAAAGCCGGAGGCGCCCACCAAGATGAGGGCCTCGCGCTGATCCGCCGGTAGCTTGGCCAAGGCGGCGCGGAATTCCTCGAACTCCACGCGCCCGGTCTGTTCGGGATGCGATTTCAAGGTTTCGGCATAGCGGCCCTCGGCATCCTCGACCTCGCGGCGCCGCTTGCGATACTCGGAACGGAACAGGTTGCGCAGGATCGTGAATAGCCAGGCCGGCATGTTGGTGCCGGGCTCGAACGAATCGATATGCGCCAGCGCCCGCAGCAAAGTCTCCTGCACCAGATCGTCGGCGCGATCGATGTTGCCGCACAGCGAAATCGCGAATGCGCGCAGGCTTGGCACCGTCGCTAAGACTTGGTCCCGAATTGCAGGATCGAGCTTCATGCTCTGTCCACCTTCAGTCCTGGTCACCTTCAGTCCTGGTCTTGGTCGCTTAGACGGCGAACGAGATCGGCGAGATGTTGCGGCACGCCCTGGCTGACCACGTCGTTGTACATGGCGCGCAGTTGCTGCCCGATGCGGGCTTGAACCTCCCGGCCCAAGCGAGCTTCCTTATGGGGGGACGTGGTGGCTGGCCTCGCCATCGGGTCTTGGCTCTCTGGCTTCTCCGCAACCGGCTCTAGGTTGGTCTTGCGGTGCTTCATCGCGTCATCTTTCCCCCGTTCGCCCATTGCCGTCACTCTCAAAGCCCCCAACTTAACGTGCGCTAACGCCCTGACAGGCCCCGGAGTTCCGCTGCGGCAAGCTGGACGGGAACTTTTTTTGCGTTGCGAGGTTTTTCCCAATAACCTCAGCGTACTATGGAAGGGGAGGGTGTCCGTGTCGACCTCGCAAGCCGTACTCCAGCATCTGCCGTCGCTGCGCCGCTATGCCCGGGCCTTGACCGGCAGCCAAGCTTCTGGCGACGCCTATGTCGTCGCAACGGTGGAGTCTCTGATCGCCAGTCCGCAGGTGCTCGAATCGAGCACCAATCCCCGGGTCGGTCTGTACCGCCTCTTTACCAAAATCTGGAATTCGGTCGCGGTGAACGACAAGGCGGAAGCCGGCGACGTCATCCTGCCGCCCGAACAGCATCTGACCCAAATAACGCCGAGGCCGCGGCAAGCCTTCCTGCTGGTGGCCTTGGAAGGGTTCTCGGAAGACGATGCCGCCGAAGTGCTCGATTGCGATCTGCAAACGCTTCGCGCCTTGGTCGAAGAATCCGGCCGCGAGCTTGCGGCAGAAATCGCGACCGACGTCCTCATCATCGAGGATGAAACATTCATCGCCATGGACATCGAAGCGCTGGTCGAGAGCCTCGGCCACAACGTCATCGGGATCGCGCGCACCCATAGCGAAGCACTGGCTCTGGCGAAACAGAAGCGGCCCGGGCTCATCCTGGCCGATATTCAGCTCGCCGACGGCAGTTCAGGATTGGATGCGGTGAACGAACTCCTTGGCTCGTTTGAAGTCCCGGTGATCTTCATCACCGCGTATCCGGAACGCTTCCTGACCGGACAACGGCCCGAGCCAGCTTTCCTGATTGCAAAACCGTTCCAGGTCGCCGTGGTCTCGGCCGTTGTCAGCCAGGCGCTGTTTTTCGGCCGCAAAGCGCGCCAGCGCGAGCGCAAGCCGAGCGAGCGCCAAGCGACGCTGTAGTGCAACGCTGTGGCCGAGTGACGCTGTAGATGTAATTTCGCCAAATGTAGTTTCGTCGATCCTGCCGCGCGTCTGCGAGCATCTCGCAGCGCACAAGCACGTCAAGTTTGCTCCGGGGCTTGTGCCGTGCTGGCTCTATCGCTCGGCTTCAACAAAAAGTTAGGGCGCAGCCGATCGGCATATCGACTGCGCCCAACGTTGAACGGCCAAGCACGGGGGGAGGGGGAAAGGATGGCCGTCCGCCATGACAAGTGCCGCGCCCCATCTTTGTTCCTCCCTGTTCCTCCCCCTCGCGACATCGCAAGGACCGCAAGCTCGTTTGCGGTGTCGAATCCCGTATCACGACCCTGTGACCGGCGGCCGGGGATGGAACCAGACGGGGCGACGGGCGTTAACTGTCCGGTGTTGTGGTCAGCTCGGGGGATTTTCGTGTGCGTGATCGATCGCAGGGGTGGTCGCATCAGCGCTGCGGAGCAATCCGATGGCCAAGCTGTTCGTTCGCATCGCAGGCGCGTTGGGAATAACGGCGCTTGCCCTGTTCTTTGTCGGGCTGATCCCGTTCTTCGCCGATCCGACTGTCGGCGCCGGCATCGCCGCTAAAGCGCCGAGTTTTTCCGTCAATCGGCAATTCAAGGGCGACCTGCTGCCGCTCTCCAGTGCTCCGAACGTCGCGCGACGCGGGCTGAGCACGCAGGAGCAATCGTCGAAGCCACAGAAGATTCCGGTCGGATGCGAGGGGTCGTTTTCTCCGATCTCGTCGCCACGATTGGCCCACGTTGTGGGACGCTGCATGACGTGACCGGAAGGGTGTCGGTTTATTTGTTGTTATTTGTTGCTGCATGCGATCGCAGCGGTGAGGCTGTGGTTTGCGGGGCTTTATTCGCCGGCTCGGATTTTCGATAAATAAAGAGACAAATAAAATTAATGCAATCGACGCGGCGTATGCGGCGGCATTATTTATTTGTTTGTTCTGTTTCTCTTTCCAGCTGTCATGTTCGATCGTTTTGTTTGATACCGGAATGGAACTTTAAGTTCCCTTCGATGGTTAATCTTGGCAGAACGGCATTTCAGCACGGGAGGTGTGTCGTGTCAGCAATTAGCCGCGCACGTCTTTGCCGCGCGATCGCAACGCTCGCGATTGTCACGGTCTCCGCCGGCCCCGCTTTGGCCCAGGCGCTTTCGTTCGCGCCGGCATTTCGCTTTGAGCAGCCATTGCCCCAATACGCGCCGCAACAGCAGGACGATGCGGCCGGAACGGAGCAGTTGCCGGCGCAGCTTCGCCGGCAAATGGTGGCGTATCCGACCAACGAGCCGCCCGGCACCATCATCATCGACACCGGGCATACTTTTCTTTACTTGACGCTCGGCCATGGCATGGCGATGCGCTATGGCATCGGCGTCGGACGCCAAGGCTTCACCTGGTCCGGTGTTGAAACGATTGTGCGCAAGTCCGAATGGCCGGACTGGATACCTCCGGCGCAAATGGTGGCGCGTCAGCCCTATTTGCCGCGTTGGGTCGGCGGCGGCCCGGGAAATCCGTTGGGCGCGCGGGCGCTCTATCTCGGCAATACCGAATATCGCATCCACGGCACCAATGATCCGTCAACGATCGGCAAGCATGTTTCGAGCGGCTGCATCAGGCTGCAGAACGCCGATATCATCGATCTATACAGTCGCGTTGGGATCGGAACGAAGGTGGTCGTGTTGGCATATGACCCGCGGCGGGTGTCGCTGGACGACGGCAAGCCCATTGTGATGCAAGACGCGCCGACAGGCGCCCGGATGTCGGCACAAATTCCAGTGCAGCCGGCGGCGCAACCGCAGACGCTTGTTTCCAGCAGAACCGGACCGGCCGGCCTTTATTGATCGGCAAGCCTGGCACCCCAAATCGCCGCCGCCGCAAACCCGGGCGCCGCGCATAACAGGCGGCGACGAACAGGCGCGGCCCCTTTTCAAGCATGCCGAAAGTAACGATCTATCTCGGGAGGTGCCGGGAGTGAGACGTTAACGGCATGGACAGGTCCGAAGTTATCAAGCGGCCAAAATTCGGTTCGGAACATCGGCCCGCGCCGGATCAAGCGACAGAATTATTTCCGGACTTTACGACTTTCCACGAGGCGTTCGGGGCTGCACAGCTCGGCGTGTGGTCATGGGATCTCGCCACCAACGCGGTGAAGTGTTCAAGCAACCTTGCGGCGCTGCACGGCTTACCGCCCGGCGGTTTTGACGGCAGCTATGCCGGCTTTCTCAACGGCATCAATGAAGAGGATCGCGCCGCGGTCAATGCCGCTCTACAAGAAGCGGTGCAAAAACAGGGCGGCTTTCGCACCCGATATCGCGTTGCGCACACCGCGAACTCCGACGAGCGCTGGCTTGCAGCGAGCGGCGCCGTTTTCGTCGAGGACGGCGCCGCCAGACGCGTCATTGGTTTGTGCTACGACGTGACCGAGCGCGCCAATCTCGAAATTGAGTTGCGCAGCAGGGTCAAGCAGCAGGAAGCGCTGGCGCAGCTTGGCGAGCGGGCATTGACCGAGCCGGATCTGGAGCGGCTCTTAAACGACGCAGTCAGCACGATTGCGCTGACGCTTAATGTCGATTTCGTCAAGATCCTGGAATTACTACCCGGCGATACCGAGCTGTTGCTGCGAGCTGGGTATGGTTGGAAATCCGATCTAGTCGGTTCGATCTTGACCACCACCGCGCCGAATAGTTTTGCGCGCGTCACCTTGGACGCGGCGGCTCCGACTATCGTCGACGATTTCGACGCCGAGACGCGATTCGAACTGCCGAGCTATTTGAAGGATCACAACTGCAAGAGCGGCGCCGCCGTGAGCATCGCCGGCCGCGACGGCCGGGCCTATGGCATTCTCGGCGTTTGCGCCGCCAGAAAAAGAAGATTCCGGCCGCAGGACATTTCGTTTTTGGCTGCGATCGGCAACCTTTTGGCCGGCGCTATTCAGCGCCGTCAGCTCGAACAGCGCCACGAATTGATGATCCGCGACATGCGGCATCGCTCCGGCAATCTGTTCTCGCAGCTCCTGGCATTGTTCTCACAGACCGCGCGCACTTCGAAGGGTATTCCCGATCTCACCAGCAAGTATCAGGCGCGCGTCCTGGCGATGGCGAATGCTCACCGTTTGATCACCGAGGGCGGCTGGAAATCGATTCCGATCATGGAGCTG
>Ga0187817_10000143_pt1 | contig 25630 bp, 29 predicted proteins | sample NC_wetland_sal_i_17_FD_132431 | JGI IMG/M metagenome (GOLD analysis project Ga0187817, IMG submission 132431) | Wetland sediment microbial communities from Neuse River Estuary, North Carolina, USA - SO4_2 | ecosystem: Environmental > Aquatic > Freshwater > Wetlands > Sediment | place: USA... | reverse complement strand
GAACCGTTTGTGGAGGTTCCCGTCGAATTGGCGGATCAGATGGGCATTCGAGGCGGCGAGCGAGTCAAAGTCACAAGCGCGCGCAGCCACTACATCGCCAAGGCCATGGTCACCCGGCGCATCCGGCCCATGAAGATTGACGGCAACGAGATGTTCCAGATCGGCATCCCCATCCACTGGGGTTTCCGTGGCATTGCGGAAGACGAAGGCAAGACCGCCAAGACATTGGCCAACGACCTGACGCCAACCGTGATTGATCCGAACGCATTTACGCCGGAATTCAAAGGCTTCCTCGTGAAGATCGAGAAGGCCTAGGAGGGAGGGACGAGATGGCGGATCGCAAAACATTACAAGCCGAAATGATCTCGGCCCATCCCGGTTCCGTTCCGGGCCAAGGCGTGCAACGGGATCTGGAAGTCTGCAAGCTGGTCGACACAACCATCTGCATCGGCTGCAAGGCCTGCGAAGTAGCGTGCGTCGAATGGAATGATCTGCCGTTCTCTCCCACCACCTTCGATAACACCTACCAGACCATGCGGGAGACGCGCTGGAATTACTGGAACCTGATCAAGTTCACCGAACACCCAACCGGGGACGGGACGGTCCAGTGGCTGATGCGCAAGGATCAGTGCATGCACTGCGCTGATCCGGGTTGTTTGGCCGCTTGTCCGGCCGACGGCGCAATCGTGAAGTATTCAAACGGAATTGTGGATTTCAACCAGGAAAACTGCATCGGCTGTGAGTTCTGCGTCTCCGGATGCCCGTTCGATATTCCGAAGTTCAATCCCTTGACCAAGAGAGTCTATAAGTGCTCGCTCTGCTCCGACCGCGTCGGAGCGGGGCTGGAACCGGCGTGCATCAAGGCGTGCCCGACTGGCTGTTTGAAGTTCGGCACCAAGGACGACATGAAGTTCATCGCCGGGGAGCGCGTTACGCAGCTGCGCGACAAGTTCGGCATGGAAAACGCAGGCGTCTACGATCCGCAATCCGTCGGCGGCACGCACGTCATCTACGTGCTGCACGACGCCACCGATCCCGAGCGCTACGGTGGGCTGCCCAAGAATCCACAAATTCCTTGGAGCTATACGGTGTGGAAGTGGCTGTTTAAGCCAGTGCTCGGAACGTTCGCGCTGTTCGGACTGCTGGGAGTCTGCCTGCATTATGTGACGGCAGGGCCTCGCCGCGCGCAGCCGGAGCCACCGAAGAAAGGAGAGCGCAATGGCTAGCGCCGTGGAGCGTTTCGACGACAAAGCTCGCGAAACCTTCGAATCCCTGGGCCAGACCACGGTCTACCGCGGAGAGTTGCTCCGCCATCCCGTGTACACTCGCGTTCTCCATTGGATGGTGGCGCTGTTCTTCTTTCTCGCTCTGTTCACTGGCTTCAGCATCTATCTGCCCTGGCTGTTCCGCTGGTTTACGCCCATCTTCGGCGGAGGCCAACTCAGCCGCACGATGCATCCTTGGTTCGGCGTGGGCTTCGTTTTCTTCTTCGCATTGCAGGCGCTGAACTGGATCCAGCCCATGATCTGGACTCCCACCGATTCCACTTGGATGCGAAACATTCGCAACATCGTCGGCGGCAAAGAAAAAATGGAGGCTCCGGACACCGGATTCTTCAATGCCGGCCAGAAAGTTCAGTTCTGGGAGATTGTGATCGGCTGCGTCGTGTACCTGATCACGGGCATTATGCTGTGGGCGGGCGCCAGGACGTTTGGAAGAATTCCGGTCGCCATGAGCTACGTGCTGCACGACATCTCTGCGCTCATCATGCTGGGCGGAATCTTCATCCACGTCTATGAAAGCACCTTCGGTCAGCCGGGAACTTTCCAGGCCATGACCCGCGGCGCAGTGAGCGAGGCGTGGGCCTGGACCTTCCATCCTGCGTGGTACAAGGAAATTACTGGACGCGATCCCCGGCAAGCCTGCGAACAACAGCGTCGACGAGTGACAGGGGATTAGTGGACGGCGCAATTTAACCACCCCCTGAGACCGCTCGTTAGGGATCACTAGGTGGGGTTCAATCGGCTTTACTTGGTAGCGCTGCTGGCTGTGGACGAGGCGGCCCTCATCTGGATCAGGCCGACTCCAAAGCCTCCCACAGCACCAGCGAGCAACCCCAGTAGCACCAGCATGGGGATACTCTCAAGAAGTGACTTTTTCTGCAATTTCGCCATTCTGTTTCTCCATTGGGAATTCTTCGCTCTAGTGATTTTAGCATTTGCCCTTCCATCCCCGAACCCAGGAAGACGCCGCAAGCGCTTGAGGCATCAAGAGATAGCTGGAAAGGACCACCTCGCAAAGGCGACTGCGCAGAGTTTTTCACCTAAAAGGAAGCTGCCGCAGCAGCTCTCTATGATAAAAAAAGGCATTCGAGGTGTGTCCATGACAGAACCCAGTTACGAAGAATTGAAAGCTCGCCTTGCCGACCTGGAAAAGCAAGTGGAAGCGAAGAAGAGAAGCGGCGCTCTGGAGTTCCGCGTCAGTGAAAAGGGCGGCGTCAGCGTGTACGGACTGGGCCGCTTTCCCGTCACGCTCTACTACGAACAGTGGACCAGGCTGCTCGACGCTGTCCCCAATCTTAAGACTTTCATTGAAGAGAATAAGGGCAAGCTGAAGCTGAAGCAGAGCTAGCAGTTCGTCGGCATGCCGCGAATGCTGCACTACGACTAGTCCTGCTTAGTCTTGGGCGCGGCTTCTGGTTTTTGTTTCTGCTGCTTTTGCGCGTCTTCGGTCCACGGTGGAACCACTCCGATGAAACGCGCATAGGCAATCGACTGGCCCAGATGTTCAGCGGCGTGCCGGACTACAAAAAGGAGAATGCCTCGTTCGGTGTTCTTGCCGCCGAACCAGTCCAGGCTCTTGTCGAGGTCGGCGTCGGGCATCGCCGTAATCGCCTTGCGGGCATGAGCGAAGGAATCTTTGAGCGTAGCGATCACCTTTGTCTTGTCAGTGGTGGATTTCTCCAGCCCTTTCATTTCGATCCCAGCCGGCGGAGGCGTCCCGACCAGCTTATAGAGGTTGTAGTTGGCAGCCGCTACGTGAAGGAATACTTCCGCGAAAGAACGCACCTCCGGCGCTGGACGCCACGTGTATTTGTCTGCAGGTATAGCCTCAGCAAGCCTCAAGAACTTGTCTTCCTGGATCATTACCTCAGCCAGAACTTCGGATCGATACCCGCTGACACCGGGAGTTCCTTCCTTATAGGGATTGACTTGGCCTTTAAGAGTGCTTGTGCAACAAAGCAGCGTCAGCACACACACGGCCCAGACCACGCCTTTCATAGGACCTCCCCTTAGTTTCGCGTCATGCAAAAACTGAAACACTCCCGGTTAAGTGGCCGCAGAGCTCCATCGCCTGACCGCCGTAAAATGCGGTGGTGGACTTCAGACGTATGAGCAAACAGAACGTCACCATAAGCCTAACCCAACTTTACGATTAAGCTACTTTACGGTGGATTTTGGATGGATGGTGCGCCCGGAGAGAATCGAACTCCCAACCTCATGGTTCGTAGCCATGCACTCTATCCAATTGAGCTACGGGCGCATCGTGGCAGAATTGCGTCTTTGAATTATAACGGAACGCAATCCTTTAGCCCAACCCTGATCGCCGGATATGCTCCACAAAATGCTGAGCCCAGTTCGGTTGCGCTTCCGCTCCGCGCTGGAGCCCCGGGGCTGCGAAGATCGTGACTCTCCTTGGGCCAGACGATTTGTAAAAAAGTAGGGTAAAAGTTTCCGGCCCCGCGCAAAACCTACCCGCCCTAGGAGTTGAATCTACACACGTTAGCAAGGCCTTAGCGATGGCACACCACATGCTCCCACTCGGTCAGACGAAGTGGCGCGCAACGGGGCATCCCGGAAATTACTTCGGCCAGAGGTCTTTCCGAATGCCCCTTTGCCTATGCTCCGTTTATCTCGACCAGAGCGCACTCCGCCCCGCTTCCCGGCCCTCCCCCGAGAGTCCTCCCCAATGAGGATTAGCAGGGAATCGGGCGGAGTGCCGTCTGATCTCTTCCTTCCCGCCACAACTCTCAGGCCAGAGCGAGCTGCTCCTGTACGTCGATACCGGCCTGGCGCAGCATCTTGGCAACCGTGTCACCCTTCAATCGGGAGGCGTCGAACAGCACACGCACCGTCCTCTCTTTCTCGTCGAACTGGATGCGCTGGATGCCGTAGACCTCACGGACACTATCGATGGCCCGCAACGCAGCTTCTCCGGGCGGAGTCTGGTAGCGGAAGGCCGCTTCGAGGTAGGTCATTTCATTTCTCCCAAAGATTAGGTTCGAGGATTACTCTTTGAGTATCTAATAAGGGCTGGATTCCGCCAAGTCCATGCTCGGGGAGGGCGGCAAGATTCGCGTAGATACAGGCGCCCTCGCGAGCCTGCCCTGAGCGAAGCCGAAGGGTCCAAGCCGAGCGAAGCTCGGCAGCTGCCACTAGCGACGACGAACTCTGTACTCAAAACAGGATTCTTGCAATCAAACTATGGATCATCTCAACCCAGTGGACACATCCTCCGCGACCCCAGGCAAGGCAGAGGACCCTGTCTGCGGTATGGATGTGAATCCCTCCACCGCGCGCCACCAGACGCTGCACAACGGCAAAGAGTATTTCTTTTGCTCCGCCGGTTGCCTCGCGAAATTCCGGGCGAATCCCGAGAAGATTCTGTCATCCGCTCCCAAGCCAATGGCCATGACAACGACGACGCCATCGGGGCTGGTCTCTCTCGGCGGTCCGCCACTCGCCATGCCACCCAGGGACAAGCTGGCCGCAACCGCCATAGCTCCGCCGCCAGGCGCGCCCACAAAAGACACCCGGACCTACGTTTGTCCTATGTGCCCTGAGGTGCGCCAGATCGGACCCGGACCTTGCCCCAAGTGTGGAATGGCGCTAGAGCCCGAGTCACCGGCGCTTCCCCCAAGCAAGACCGACTACACCTGTCCCATGCATCCGGAAATCGTGCGAACGGAACCGGGATTTTGTCCGATCTGTGGCATGGGCCTGGAGCCGCGCACGGTGACATTAGCAGAAGATAATCCAGAACTGCGCGACATGACGCGCCGCTTCTGGATCAGCTTGCTCCTGACCGCGCCCTTGCTTGCGATTGCCATGGGCAGCATGTTGAGCCCGCACACGTTCATGGAGTCACCGTGGAACTGGGGTGTGCCCTGGCTGGAACTGCTGCTCGCCACACCGGTCGTGCTCTGGGGCGGCGCGCCGTTCTTCCAGCGCGGATGGACGTCGGTCGTGAACCGCAGCACGAACATGTTCACGCTGATTGCCATGGGCACGGGCGTCGCCTACCTCTTCAGCGTCGTGGCCACGTTGTTTCCGGGGATCTTTCCTGCATCCTTCCGCAGCATGGGCAACCGCCCGGACCTGTACTTTGAAGCCGCAGCGGCGATCGTGACGCTCGTATTACTGGGGCAAGTGCTGGAGCTCCGCGCCCGCAGCCGCACGTCGAGCGCGATCCGGGCGCTGCTCGATCTCAGCCCCAAGACGGCGCGCGTAATCAGTGAAGATGGATCGGAGCGAGATATCCCGCTCGCCCAAGTCAAACCGGGAAACCTTCTCCGCGTGCGTCCGGGAGAAAAGATTCCAGTCGATGGCGTGGTCTTGGATGGATCGAGCGTAGTCGACGAATCCATGATCACCGGCGAATCCGTTCCTGTGGAGAAGATGGCAACCTCGCGTGTGATCGGCGCGACCGTGAACGGCAACGGATCGCTGGTGATACGCGCCGAGCGCGTTGGCAGCGAGACTATGCTCGCTCAGATCGTGCAATTGGTCAGCCAGGCGCAGCGTACCCGCGCCCCCATCCAACGCCTCGCGGATAAAGTCGCCGGCTGGTTTGTTCCGGCGGTGATCGCGATTGCGGTAGTGACGTTCATCGCCTGGGTAAGCTTCGGGCCGGAGCCGCGTTTTGCCCATGCCATCGTGAATGCGGTGGCCGTCCTGATCATCGCCTGCCCATGCGCTCTAGGCCTCGCGACGCCCATGGCGATCATGGTCGGCACCGGACGCGGCGCGCATGCCGGCGTCCTCATCAAAAATGCCGAGGCCTTGGAGACGCTGGAAAAGGTGGACACCATAGTCTTCGACAAGACGGGCACGCTAACTGAGGGAAAACCGAAGGTGGTGGCGTTCTCGGCGACAGAGATGTTGCCGGGCATTTCAGGCACCGAGATTTTGCGCTTGGCCGCAAGTCTGGAACGCGCCAGCGAGCATCCACTGGGCGCGGCGATTGTCGCCAAGGCGAATGAACTGAAACTCGTCTTGAGCGAGCCCGCCAATTTTCAATCCACGCCCGGCCAGGGCGTGCGCGGGATAGTGGAAGGGAAGAGCGTAACGGTTGGAAATATGGTACTGATGAGCGCGGTTGGAGCCTTCGGGAGCACGGAAGCGGTTTTTGTAGGGCGTCCCGCCGGTTCCACCACAGTTCACGTGGCGGTCGACGGTAAGTACGCCGGAAATATCGCTGTCGCGGACCCCCTGAAATCATCCACTCCAAGAACAGTGCGCGAACTGAAGGCGCAGGGAATCCGTTTGGTTATGCTAACCGGTGACAACCAGGCCACCGCCCAGGAGATCGCGCGCAGCCTCGAAATCGAAGACTTCAAAGCCGAGGTGCTGCCCGCGCAAAAAGCCGAGATCGTCAAGAATCTCCAGAACGAAGGCCGCATAGTTGCGATGGCAGGAGACGGCATCAACGACGCGCCCGCGCTGGCGCAAGCGCAGGTTGGAATCGCGATGGGGACGGGAACCGACATAGCGATCGAAAGTGGCGGCATCACCCTGCTTAAAGGAGACCTTGAAGGAATTCTGCGGGCCCGCAAACTGAGCCAGGCAACCATGCGCAACATCCGCCAGAACCTGTTCTTCGCATTTGTCTACAACTCGATCGGAGTGCCGATAGCCGCAGGCGTCCTCTATCCAGTGTTCGGACTGCTGCTAAGCCCCATTTTGGCCGCCGCCGCGATGAGCTTCAGTTCGGTGTCAGTGATTACGAATTCGCTAAGATTACGCAACACCAGGCTGTAGAGACGCGGCTAGCCGCGTCTCCCGTGTGTACCTAGCACGCTGTTCAGGATCTACAAGACCTAGTTTTCCGCTCCGCCCCCGTGTTTCTGCCGGCACACCTTGCACTCCGTGGGCGGTTCCGAGTTGTCCACACGATGCTTTACCGGCTTCAGCGTGCGCAAGTAGGCAAACATTGCTTTCAAGTCATTGTCGGTCAAGTTCGCGTAGACCATGACCGGCATGATGGGGCTGAGGGCACGCGCTTTGACGTATCCGCTATGGATGACCTGCCGAAAAAGGTCTTCGTCGTAATAGGAAATTCCTGAGGGATCCGGCGTAATGTTGGCGCTCGCGACATTCCCCCACGGACCCGCGAAGATCCCGCCGCCAGCAAACTCCATGCCCGGCAGGTTTTCACCCTTTATCTGCGGAGTGTGACAGTCGGCACAACCCGCCAAATTGACCAGACGCGCTCCACGCTTGACTAGATCGGATGCGCCCGAATCTTCGCCGACGGGTGATGTCACAGGCTCAGGCACGCTGCGGATCAGGTACTTTACCGGGAAGATGATCTCTGTCTTCGGCAGTTCGTGCCGCACTGCAGGCAGCGATCGCAAATAAACGATCACTGACGCCAGATCCTCATCTGACATTTTCCGGAAACGCGCGTAGGGCATGATGGGAAAAAGTGCCCGGCCGTCGTGTCCAATCCCCTCGCGAATGGCGCGTGCAAGTTGGTCGTCCGTCCAGTTGCCGGCCCCGGTCTCTGGATCCGGCGTAAGGTTGGGCGCGACGATGCGGCCTGGAAGATCGCCATACGGCAAAACCTCTCCCGCCCCCTCCGTTCCAGGTGTGATCAGTGTTCCCGGACCAGCCCAGTCATGCTGGGAATGGCAATACACGCAGCCACTCAGAGCCGTCGCGATATATCGCCCTCGCTCCAGTCGCTGCGGCGTGCGCTCAAAAGTGCGGCTGGTGAGCGGCCGCGCTCTTGGCCCAATAAAAGGACGCCACCCGATAGTCAGGGTGATGCCAATCGCCACCACCGCTGCCAGCACTATAATCCCAATCAACAACCATTTCCCCACTCGCGCCATAGTAAGGTCCCGGTCCCAGGTGATTAGGTGTCAGGTCTCAGGTGTCAGGGAACCGTAACCGCGTCATCGGTTTTGCTTTTCCTGACACCTAAGACCTGACACCTGCTTCACAACTTGCTCAGGTAATCTATCACTTCCGGGCTGGTCCACTCCACAGGTCCGATAAATTTGCGGCGGATTACTCCGTTGCGGTCGATGACGTAGCTCTCCGGCCAGCCAAACGTGCCGTAGAGCGTAGAGGCCTTCTTCGCCTCGTCCCGCACCGTGACCATGTTGACGCTATAGTCCTTGAGAAACTTGTGGTAGGCCGCATCATCAGCGTCAATACTGACCGCAAGCACCACCACGCCTTTATCTTTGAGGCGCGCCTGCATCTTAACCAGCGATGGAGTTTCCTCGACACACGGCGGACACCATGTCGCCCAGAAATTCAGCACTACCACCTGCCCACGAAAGTGGCTGAGTGTGATGGTGTGGTCGGAATCCTGCAAGGTGAAATCCGGAGCATTCGAGCCAATGCGCGCGGGATGGCTCCCGCTGTAGCATCCGATCAGGGCAGCCAACAATCCAATGGCTATGAGGGTGAAAAGCGGCGTGGAAAGAACGATTCGTCTCACCCCGCTATAATAGCGAAAAAATGATGGAGAGTTCACTTCCAGCCGCGCTGCCGCAGTCTCCGACCCCGAAAGCTCCGAGTCCCGAGGTTTCGATCATCGTTCCGGCGCGCAATGAAGAAGCTAGCCTGGGGGCCTGTTTGGAGTCGCTGTCCACGCAAACAGGTGTGACTTTCGAGATCATCGTGGTGGACGATGACTCCACCGACTGCACCCGCGAAATCGCCGAGAGTTTTGCCAGAGTGCGGGTGATTTCTCCGGACCCGCTGCGCGAGAACCCAGCAGGGAAGACCTCAACCGGAAAGAACCGTGCGTTGATAACCGGCGTCAAAGAAGCGCGCGCGCAGTGGCTGTTGTTCACCGACGCAGACACCGTGCATCTGCCGGGATCGCTGGCGCGCGCGTTGAACGAGGCCGAGCGTGAGCAGGCCGATTTGTTGTCGTACTCGCCTGAGCAGGTGGTTGTCACCTTCGCCGAGAAGGCGGTGATGCCCGTAATCTTTGCAGAACTCGCCGCGCGGTATCCGCCCCACAAAGTGCGCGATCAGGCTTCGGAAATTGTGGCCGCGAACGGCCAGTACATACTCGTCCGCCGCGCAGCCTACGACGCCGTGGGTGGACACGCTGGAGTCGCGACAGAAATACTTGACGACGTCGCCCTGGCCCGTCTGTTTCGCGATGTGGGCTATCGCGTGTACTTCCGTTATGGTCGAGACGCCGTGCGCACCCGCATGTACCGCACCTGGCCACAGCTTCGCGAAGGATGGACGAAGAACCTGGCGCTGCTTTTTCCGCGGGCGAGGTTTCTGGTATTCCAGAGTTTGCTTTGGTGGCTCGCAGCGTGGTCGGCGCTCATCATAGCCGCGTCTGGTGTCGCCAGCGGGCACTTCCTATGGATTGCATTCACCGCTCTCTGGCTGTTCCCGTATCGGCGAATTCACCAGGCACATTTTGCAACCGCGACTAACCTCGCGGCCATAGCTTTCGGTCCGCCCATATTCGCGTATCTGCTCATGCGATCAAAGAAGGCCCACTCGAGTGGCCACGTATCATGGAAGGGACGTCTCCACAGTACAGGCACAGCGAGTAAAAACGCGTCCCTCGGAGCGACCCGACCGAGCCGGAAGGCTGAGAGTCAAAAACTGAGGGCTGAAAGCTGAAAAGTTGTTTTATGGTCTATCTCACACGCAAAGCCGAATTTTCCGCATCGCATTACTATCACAACCCGGACTTCACTCCCGAAGAGAACCAACGCATCTTCGGCAAGTGCAATAATCCCAATGGGCACGGCCACAACTACACGCTTGAAGTCACTGTGAAGGGAGCCGTCAATCCCAAGTCGGGCTTCGTCGTCGACCTGAAGCAATTGAAAGAGGTCATGAGCAGGGAAGTGCTCGACGCGCTCGACCACCGCTTCCTGAACAAGGAGGTGCCCGAGTTTTTCACCCGAATCCCGACCACCGAGAACCTCGCCATCGCCATCTGGCAGCGCCTGGCGCGGAAACTTACCGCCACGCAACTGCACCGTGTGCGCGTCTACGAAACCCCCGACCTGTTCGTTGATTTTTACGGCGAAGATTTCTACGGAGAAGCATGAAGGCGCACCTGACCCGCCGCTACATGTTCTCGGCGTCGCACCGCTTGCATAGCGACGAAATGTCAGCGGAAGAAAACCGCCTAACCTATGGTAAGTGCAATAATCCCTACGGACACGGGCACAACTACATGATCGAAGTCACCGTCAGCGGGCCGGTCGATGACCACACCGGAATGGTCTGCAATCTGCTCGATCTGGATGGCTTCGTGCACCGCCATGTCGTAGAGCGCTACGACCACCAGAATCTGAACCTGCTCGCAGAATTCGCAAAGCAAGTGCCAACCACGGAAAATCTGTGCATCGCGATCTACGATATTGTGAAGCGCGGCTTCGATAAGGCTCATCTAGAAAAGGTGCGGATCGAAGAGACGATGATGAACTCGTTCGAGTACCTGGGAGAAAACGGTCGTTAGTCGCTGGTCGTTAGTCGTTCGCAGGTCCATTTTGCCATCGACTAACGACGATCGACTACCGACCAACAACCTATGAAATCCACTGACGCACCAACCACCCTGACCAGCGCCACCTACGAAGAACTTGTCCGCGAAATGCTTGTTCGCCTCGGCGAAGATCCCGATCGCGAAGGCCTTGTACGCACTCCAGCGCGCGTGCAAAAAGCCATGCAATTTCTCGTCAGGGGCTACAAGGACGATCCCGAAGCGCTGTTGCGCAAGGCGCTGTTCACAGTCAGCTACGACGAAATGGTGATCGTGAAAGACGTTGAAATGTTCAGTCTGTGCGAGCACCACCTCCTTCCGTTCTTTGGCAAGGTGCATGTGGCTTACATCCCCAACGGGAAAGTGATCGGCTTGAGCAAGATCCCGCGCCTCATCGAAATCTTCTCGCGCCGCTTGCAGATTCAGGAGCGCCTGACCACGCAAATTGCCGAAGCGATCCAGAACACCATCGAGCCACAGGGCGTCGGCGTGGTTATCGAGGCCCGACACCTTTGTATGATGATGCGAGGCGTCGAGAAACAGCATTCTGCGGCCGTAACCTCGTCCATGCTCGGCTGCTTCCGACACGAAGAGGAAACGAGAACCGAATTCCTCTCCCTGATTCGCCAGCGCACCAACGGTGTGTGATCTCGATGTTCGTGTGGGAACGGACGCCCTCGCCCGTCTAGTGCCCGCGTAGGGACAGCCGCCCTCGGCTGTCCAAGCCGAGCGCAGCTCGGCAGCCGCCTGCAGTCACAGTGATTCTAGACTCGCGTGCTCGCTATTGCCGAACTGTAGACTCCCGCCTCGAAAGATCGCAGCCCTTGGAATAAGCTGGAACACACCGCATGCCGAAACACAAACCCAAGCAGCGCGAATCCACGCTCTCCGGCGGCCTCGCTCTAATCAGCGGAGCCAATCGCGGCATCGGTCTGGCGATCGCCCGCTCCCTGGCGCGCGCGGGATGCAATCTGATCATCACCGCCCGCGACCAGCGTGCGTTGGCCAAAGCGCACCAGGAACTGGAGAGACTCCAGCCGTCGAATCTACACCTCCACGTCCTGGCACAGTCCTGCGATGTCCGCAGCCCCGACTCCGTCGACTACCTCTTTGCCCTGGTCCGCGGATTGCGCAAGCCCCTCGATATCCTCGTCAACAATGCTGGCATTGGACATCCCAACCTGGCCGTAGGCGAGTTGCCATACCCCACCTGGATGGAAGTGATCGACACCAATCTGAACGGCCTGTTTCTCATGACGCAGGCAGCCCTAGCCGTAATGAAACGCGGCAGCACGATCGTGAACAACCTCTCCATTGCCGCCGAGCGCGCCTTCCCAGGGTCAGCAGCCTACAACGCGTCCAAGCACGGCGCGCTCGGTTTTACCGACACCCTGCGCGAAGAGTTGCGGCCGAAGGGCATTCGTGTGATCGCCCTCATGCCCGGCGCAACCGATACCGCCATCTGGAACACGCTCTGGCCCAATGCCCCAAGGCGCAAAATGATCTCTGCCGAAACCGTAGCCCAAACGGTAGTCAGTGCGCTGCTCTTGCCCGAAAACGCAACCGTAGAAAAGGTCGTAGTGATGCCCTCCACCGGCTCCCTGTAGCTCCAGAAAGGTGCCCTGCTAGCCTGGTAGCGCCTCACGCAGACTCTTCAGCGCTGCGAAAAACCTGTCTCATTTTCCATGGAGACACGGGTTATGATCTGGCATCTAATGGAAGGTCGGCCCAAAAACCATGTCGTTCCTCGATTACTTCAAATCGCTGAAGTCGCCCGAACATCGCCTGGCGTTGATCGTAGCCATCGCCGCCGACACCCTCCAGATCGTCGCATTCCCATTCTTCGCCGAGGGAGGCTTATCCCCCGCCGATTCGCTGCTCGACTTGATCGTCGCTTTCCTGATGATTCGTCTGCTCGGATGGCATTGGGCTTTCTTGCCCACGCTCGCGGCCGAACTCATTCCCGGCGTCGATCTTTTTCCCACCTGGACCGCCGCAGTATGGTTCGTCACCCGCCAGAAGGTGAATGCGAGTTCCCAAGACGTGGAAATTCTGCCGCCCGGCCCCGCGCCAGAACCGCGCCGCTGACAGCTGACAGCCATCTACCACGTCCCATACCGATACCGGTGAGGTCGTTCGCGGAACACTTTAATCATGACTACGCCCGCGACGAACCCGCCAACGTGCGCCCAGAAGGCGATCCCGCCCGAAGTCTGGCTGGTTTCAGCGATCGCCGTAGCGAAACCGCTCAGGAAATTGCCCACGAACCAATAGCCCAGCATCAGCCAGGCCGGAACGTGAAACAGAAAGATCGGCGGAAACCAGATCAGCACGCGCGCCCGTGGATACAAGATAAAATACCCGCCCATTACTGCCGCAATCGCGCCGCTTGCGCCCACGCTGGGCACGCGTGAGCCCTGGTTGAGCAGGATGTGCGTGACGGCGGCCGCGACTCCGCCACTCAGGTAAAACACCAGATACGTGAAGTGTCCAAGGTAGTCTTCGATGTTGTCGCCGAAGATCCACAGGAACAGCATGTTTCCCGCCACGTGTAAGAATGAAGCGTGCAGAAACATCGACGTGAACAACGGCACAATCGCCGTAGCCGTCGGATCGTAGGAGTGTCCGGTGAGCACGGCCAACGTGTGGTGAGGCACCACGCCAAATTCCATCATGAAGGAATTCAGCGCCCGGTGGCTGAACGAAAGTTCCCAGAAGAAGACCAGCAAGTTCACGAGGATCAGAAAATAGTTAATGAACGGCGTCGAAAATGTCGGCTGATCGTCGCGAAGAGGAATCATCTAATTTGTATTCTGGTAATTTGTAATTTGGTAATCTGAATCCCGATCGTGACCCTACCCGACGATCCTGCCTCTACGTTACCAATTACAAATTACCAGATTACAAATTCTCATGAACGGTGTCGTAGTCATCGATAAACCGCCGGGCCTCACCTCGCACGATGTGGTCAATCGTGTACGCGGAATTCTCGGTCAGCGCGCGGTCGGTCATCTCGGAACCCTCGACCCTTCGGCCACCGGAGTCCTGCCGGTTGTTCTCGGCAACTTGACCCGCCTGGCGCAGTTCTACGTGCGTTCCGAAAAGACCTACGAAGGCGCGATTCGCTTCGGCTTCGCCACCGACACCTACGACGCCGACGGCGAACCCACCACACCGCGACAAGACGTGCACATCGCGATCGAGGAAGTGCGCGCCCTGGCCGCACAGTTTCAGGGCGTCATCGAGCAGATGCCGCCGCCGTTCTCCGCCAAAAAAATTGCCGGGGTCCCGGCCTACAAACTAGCCCGCAAGAAGAAGGAAGTCGCGCTTAAGCCGGTACGCGTAGAAATCAAAGAATTCGAGATTCTGGATGCAACCGCCGATCGAGCTACCTTCCGCGCGCGCGTGGCCTCGGGCACCTACATACGATCCGTGGCTCACGAGATGGGGCAGAAACTCGGCTGCGGTGCCCATCTAGCCACCTTGCGACGCACTACCGTCGCTGAATTCACCATCGCAGACGCCCACTCGCTCGAAGCGTTGGAGATCGCAAGGCAGCAGGGAAGTGTTGAGTCGTTGTTGGTTCATCCACGAAAACTGGTACCGCAGTTGCCCAGTGTCACCGCCGATGCAGAAAGCGCCGCCCTCATCCGCAACGGCCGCGCCGTGAATCTGCCGGAAATGTCTCGTGCCTCCCAGATCAAGGTCTTCGAGGGCCAACGCGACCTGATCGCAATCGCCACCCGCATCGCCGGGACCCTGTTCCATCCAAAGATCGTGTTTTCCGCGTAATACGCTGGAGCGACCGCGCCCCCGCCCGTCCCGCGGAGAACCGCGAGGTACATCACAGACGCACACTGTGGCTGGGTACTATACTCTCGCGCAGGGGGACCCGTCGTGCCCTCGTCACAAGGAGAGCTCTCTTGACCTTCGCCAACTGCTATGAAGACCGCACTCGTGCCGACGCCTACGCCACGTTAGAGTTCAAGAACACCTACCATTTAGCGTATCGAGACATCCCTGCCATCCTCGGGGAGCATGTAAACGGCCGCAAAAGTGTCGACTTCGGCTGCGGCACCGGACGGTCTACCCGCTTCCTGCGCCAACTTGGATTCGAGGTTACGGGAGTCGATATTGCCCAGGACATGATCCGCAAGGCGCAGGAATTGGACCCCTCCGGCGACTACCGCCTGGTTCCGGGGGACGACTTGGGCGCGTTGCAGGCCGGGACCTACGATGTGGTGCTGGCTGCCTTCACGTTCGATAACATCGCGGGGCACGAAAACAAGGTGCGCATCTTGCGCGACCTGGGCCGTCTCCTCAACCGGGAAGGAAGGCTTGTGCTGATCGTCTCCCGGCCGGAAATTTACGTCCACGAGTGGGCGTCGTTTTCAACGAGAGACTTTCCCGAGAACCAACGTGCGAGGTCGGGAGACAAAGTCCGGATCATTGTGACCGATCACGCCGATCCGCGCCCGGTCGAGGACATTGTGTGGACCGATGAATGCTACCGCGAGGTGTTCCAGGAAGCCCACTTAAGCCTGCTGCGGAAATACGAGCCTTTGGGGAGGGAAGACGAGCCTTACCGTTGGGTCTCTGAGGTGCAGATCGCCCCCTGGGCCGTCTATGTGCTCGGCACGGCTTAGGCAGCCGTCATATATTGAATGTCCGATAACATGTATTATGTAAACTTACTGGAATAGCTCTTGCCCTAGCTACGCGCCGCCAGCAACTTCTCTAGCTCGTCGCGGAACTTCTGCAATGCCAGCAGCCGATCCGCCGTCGCCTCCACCAACGCGCTCTTCGCCTGAAAGACCTTGCGACCATCCTTTTCCGTGAGCACGCCCATGACTTCACCCATGCGCCAGCCCGGAGTGCCCAGGACTTGCAAGCCGTCCACGCCGGGCACGAGCAAGGCGACACAGTTGTCGCGCATCACGCCGATACATTTGGGAAAGCGTTCGAACGTCTGCAGCTCAAATCCGGCAAGGTACAGGCGCTGCAGTTGTTCGGCGGAATCAGGCATTGGGAGAATTACTGATCTGGGATGCCAAAACTGAGAGCTGACAGTCGCCTTCCTACATCTTGTACTTGCCCAGGTCGTCATCGCCCAGGTCTTCCAGCCACTTGCGCAGTTCCTCGCTGCTCACGGCGGGGACGGGATTGGCCGCCTGCTTCGAGCTCTTCAGAACCTCGTCATCGACGAAAATGGGGCAATCCACTCGCAGCGCCAGCGCCAGCGCATCCGACGGACGGGAGTCGATGCTGACCACGTGTCCTTCCCTTTCCAACCAGATCACCGCGTAGAAAGTATCGTTTTTCAGTTCCGTGACCACCACTTTGTGCACCAGCGCGTCCAGGCCGGTAAGTACGTTTTTGATCAAGTCGTGGGTCATCGGCCGCGGCGTATTGACCTTTTCGATTTCGAGCGCGATGGCATTGGCTTCGTACACTCCCACCCATATGGGGAGCACCGCGTCGCTGCCCACGTCCTTCAGCAGCACAATCGGCATGTTCGAAACCGGATCCATCATCAGACCGCGAATCTTCATTTCCACTTCCATATGCCCCTCAACCAAGTCTGTCGGTGGAGCGCCAGGCGTCCTCGCCCGGCTGGGTTTCCCCTGTGTTCCTCCGTGCCCCCGTGGTTTCGAGCTATTCCCTTCTACCGCGCAACTCTGCTATTGGGCCTTGGAACCACCACCATCATACGATGCGTTCGCCATCTCTCCCACCAAACTGTTCGGGAAGCTTCCCGTCACCCTTACCGGAACATAGCTCCCCGTCACCAACTCCACGCCTGAAGGAACCGTAAAGTTCATCACCTTAATCTGCGACGTCCGCCCGATCCACTGCCCGCGCGCCGGGTTCTTCCCTTCCACCATCACCTCGAGAATCTGCCCAACGTGCCGCTGATTTCGCCGCGCCCCAATCTGCTTTTGCTTGTCATTCAATACGGCCAGCCGCCGCGCCTTCTCCGCATCAGGAATCGCGTCATCCAATCGCAACGCAGGCGTGTTAGGCCGCGGAGAATACTTGAAAGTAAATACGGAGTCATACCCAACCACGTCCATCAATGACAAAGTCTCTTCAAACTCCCGCTCCGTCTCGCCCGGAAATCCGACAATCAGATCGCTGGTGATCGATATATCGCGTTTCGCCGCCTGAATCCAAGAGATGCGCTCCAGGTACTCGTCCCGTGTGTACAGCCGCTGCATGGCATCGAGCACCCGCGTGGATCCGCTCTGGACCGGCAAATGCACGTGGTCGCAGAGCGTCGGCACCGAGTCGATGACCTCGACAATATCGCGCCCAAAATCCCGCGGATGCGAGGTAGTGAACCGTACCCGCCGAATCCCTGCGACCGAGGCAACCGCTGCCAGCAGTTCGGCAAAGCTTGTCTTTACATCAGGATCACGGTAAGAGTTAACGTTTTGCCCGAGAAGCTGAATCTCCGTATACCCAAGATCCACCAGTTGTCGCGCTTCAGCAAGAACAGAGGACGAAGTCCGGCTGCGCTCCTTGCCGCGCGTATAAGGCACCACGCAGTAGGCGCAGAATTTGTCGCATCCCTCGATGATGGTGATGTACCCGCGATGCGGATTAGTGCGCGCCGTGTACTCGGTTTCAAAGCATTTGTCGGTTGCGCGATCGTCAAGCCCGGTGACCCTCTGCGCCCCGGTTTCCAATAGCACCAGCATCTGCGGAAGATTTCGGTAAGAAGCCGACCCGCACACTAGCGACACGTAAGGAGCGCGCTCAAAAATCTTTCCGCCCTCCTGCTGCGCCACGCATCCCAGGACGCCAAACTGTTTCCCCTGCGCCCGATATTTCTTATAATCCGCCAGCCGGTTGAAGACCTTCTGCTCCGCCTTGTCGCGAATCGAGCACGTGTTATACAGCACCAGCCCCGCCTCTTCCACCGAGGGAACCTGCCGATACCCCTGCTGCAAGAGCGTGCCGACCACCTTCTCGGAGTCGTGCGCATTCATCTGGCAGCCGAAGGTTTCGAGATAAAACGTCTTGTCGCTGGACCCCGACATTGGTTCAGTATAAACCACGATTCCGTGCGCGACTTTGTCTGGCGCAGCGATTTATCGCTGCGGTATCGGAACTCTTTTGAGATCGGGGTGAGAGGTTGGGGCCGCCGGCTACCCCATCCTAATGTCGCGCTTTTCGACGTTAGGGTGGGATTCCACCGCCGCGTGAAGATTGGGATTTCCCCGGAAGTCGAAGAACGGACAATGAAACATCCACAACCCTAGGAAAGCGGTAGAACCTTCCTTTTGTAAACTGTATTCGCCAACGTCGCCATGGCAATATACCAGGCGACCAGGCCCACGATAAAGATCTCCCACCCTGCCACCGGCGCCGGTACCTTACCGATGACCACGCCGTCCAGCAGAAGGAAGGCCAGCAAAAGCAGCCAGAATAGGACCGCCAAGAACTTTCCAACACCCTGGACCGCTATGCAAAAGGCGAGTGTGAACAGCGTCCACATAAGGAAGAAACCGAGTTCCTCGGGATGGCCCGCCGGAATGCCCGTCTTCGGCTGCACGTACAGCAGCACGAACAGCGACCACCAAAAAGCGCCGTAGGACATAAAAGCGGATCCGCCGAAGATGCTTCCTTTTCGCAGGTCCACGATTCCAGCAATGAATTGGGCTGTCCCTCCGAAGCAGATTGCCAGTGCCAGCGTCGGCCCCGCGCTCCAGAATCCTACGTTGTGCAAGCCTGTCGCCATCGTCGTCAAGCCGAAACCCATTAGCCCCACTACAGCCGGGTTCGCCCACCACTCCTTGCAAATACCGCTGTCTGCTAATTCCGTCATATGATTGTTCTCCTTAATTTTTTGTTCTCCTCATCCCAAACCGAGGGACGGCCAGCTTAGGGTTGGCCGCAAATCGAGATCCTTTCTCCGGTAGCCCGCACAAATTGTTTGTTAAACCTCTAACAAATGTCTGTGAAACCTTTCACAGATAGCCAATAAACGTCGCTTTCGTGACCAGTTGCGGGCCGCGCTTCCACGCAATATCGCGAGACCACATATTTCCTTCAACCTGTGAAACCTCTCACGGAACTGGCGTTGGACCTGACCTAGAGTTGTAACGGAGAAGATTTCACCATGGGAGATCCCGAGAAAGAGGCACTCTGCACGGTCAAGGGTTTGCTGGTGTTTGCGGTGATCTGCATCGTGTACAGTTCGATCCTTTTCTCGTTGGACCCGGAATGGGTCGCCTGGGCTGCGCCATTGGCCTTCGGAGGCGCCCTCTATACTGCCGATCCCCCTCCTGCTTCCGCCCATCTCGCTTCCCCAGGCAATGTCTTTCCGGCGGCCTATTTGTGCGACGTCGTGAGCCTCTTCGGCATAGTCCTTCTTACCCTGGTCCCGGACAGTCGGCACCTCAGCTGGATGAGGTGGTTCAGAGCACAATCAGCGAGTAGGAGCATTCGAAAGGTGCGACGTTTCCTGAGGTCCAGTTTCACTCTTATCGCCGGGCGTTGAACCATCGAGCAGTCTGGTGTTAGCATCCCCTCGGTGCAAGTACCGGTCATTGCGAAGAACGTGTGGCCACACTTTGTTACCGCTCTGGACCTGTTCCAAGGGGTCGCGCAGCGGGATCTGGAAAAGATCGCCAGCCTCCGCTCGGAGAAGTGGCTCTCCCGTGGGGCGACCATATTCCGGGAAGGCGAGTCTGCTGATTCCCTCTACGTTCTGAAAAAAGGCATGGTCAGGCTGATTTCCCTCTCAGACCAAGGGAGGGAAACCATTCTCCACATCCTCAAGCCCGATGAGGTTTTCGGCGAGCTTTTCCTCTCCGAGGAGAAACGTGCTTTCACCGCCATTGCCACTGAGGATTCTCTGGTGACCGTCATTTCCCAAGAGTCTTTTGTGGAACTCTTGTCAGCGGCCCCCACCGTCGCTCTGAACTTTATTCGGCTACTTTCCAAGCGGCTGGCCACCGTGGAGAGAGAACTGGCGGAATTCAGCCATACCTGGTCCTATCACCGGCTGGCTAAAGTGCTTCTTCAGTTGAGCGAAAAATACGGACAGGAGGTTCCTGCTGGTACCTTAATCAACGTCCACCTGACCCATGAGGATTTGGCGAACTTGATTGGGACGAGCCGGGAAACCGTGACGACACAACTCAGCAAGTTCAAACGGATGGGCCTCCTGAAACGCGAAGCCAGGCACTTCATCGTCGCCAGATCCAAGCTAGCCGGCTTTATTCGCGCCGAAGAGCTTCGGCTGAAGAATCTCCCGTTTTCTCAGTGAAGAATTCCGCGGTGGCCGGGTGCCGTACTCCCGGGTTTATAGAGTTGAACCGGCCGTTTCGTGCCCCGACAATGGCGCGCCCTGAACTTTTTCTTCGTACATATGCCGGTCGGCGAAATCGAGCAACTCGTCAAGCGTCTTGCCGTCCGTCCATTCCGCCATGCCAATACTCAGGCTTACAGCAAAGTCATCCAACCCGCTCGATTGATTCCAATCATTCAGCGAAAACTGAATCCGTTGGACTACGGTGTTGGCGCCGGTCGCGTTGGTATTCGCCAGCGCGATCAGGAATTCATCGCCTCCGTAACGAATGGCGGCGTCCGCGCCACGGATCGAGCCTTTCAACAGCGTGGCGATCTCGCTAAGGACAAAGTCGCCGGTCAGGTGACCGAATCGAGTATTGACCTGTTTAAAGCGGTCTACGTCAATCAGCAAGAAAGTCAGAGGGGTGTGCATCCGCCTTGCCTGACCGATGAAACGGCTGGCCAGTTCCTCAAGGGCACGGCGGTTGTAGATTTCCGTGAGCGGATCGGTAAAAGACTGCAGGCGAATCAGTTCATTCTGCATCGTGGTCGAAATCGTCTTCTGCCGCAATTGCCGGAACTCGATACGGCGGGAAACGATATACGTATTAAGAAGGATCAGCAGCACGAGCAAACCGCACGCCAATTCTTTCGAGACGGTGATCTCAAAATGCAGGGTGCCCGACTTCAGGAAAGCGGACGGCAGCAGGAGGGCAAGCAGTCCGGTTCCCACCAGGATCCCGGTGATGCTGGCGATCAGCCACAATTCCGCGTCCCGCTTCTCCAGCTTCCTCAGTTCCCGATTGACATTGGCCAAGACGTTCTCTGCATCATGGCCAGCCGGCACGGGTAGGATTGAGTTTCTCATGGCTTGATTGGAGAAGCGAGATTCGGAGGCCGCCCGCAGGCTCGCCTCAAGCCTGCGTTTTTCCTGGAACAAAGCCACAAATTCTTCCGCATGTTCTGCGCTGGTCGGAACCGCCGACAATTCTGTCAGTCGTTGGCTTACTACGCGAAGCCGGCGTTGCCTTTCGGGTTGTCCAGCGTCAGGCATAGCTAAGTTGGGGAAGAGTTAGATGAGCTTAGCCCGGCGAGTTCCAGGCTGGGAAGGTTACTAGGGTAATGAGCAGCGGTTCGTTCTTGCCACCGAATTCGGCTATTCCAGGGAAAAAGTAGCCAAGCTTCCCAAATTCAGCTACTTGCCCAGAAGTACGCCAAGAACGCGCGCCAACTCAGCCTTCTCTTGCGTTGGACCAGCGTTGTCGGGACTGTCCTCGGTGAGCCGTGCGAGCTGGTGAACCAGGATGCGTTCGGCTATATGCTGAGGAAGATAGATCATGTTGCGCGGAGGTATCAGTTCCCAACTCTGGTCGTCGCGGCGAGTCAGAGGCCATCGTTGCCGCTTCCGCACCTCTGGCTTGCTTCCAGTGAGAGAAACCAGTTGATCCATCTGAACCTCGACCCAACCCTGGCTCCCTGCGATGTGTACCTTTCTTGCTTCGAAATGGTCGAACACAATCACAGGTCGATCCAACTTGAACAGGTCACGCCCATCGAGGCTCTCCTCCCAGCCTTTGCATGCGTCAAGAAAGGCTGCGCCTACCTCTGAGGCCTTGGGCCGCGCGGAATCTACGATCGGAACGAGAGGAGTCGTCGGGTCTTTTGGCTGCTTCTCCACCAGTTTCGCCGAGGCGCCAACCTCGCTCGCGGACTCCTCCGACCTATCAGACACAGAGTCCTCCCCCAGCGCCTCGCGCGCTTCGGCGCGGCTCAAAGCCGTGGGCCTCAAGCTCGCTGTCCGGATCGAACTGGAGAGAACGCCGCCTGGGCTTGATTTGACGTACCGGAAAAAACGGGGCCGCCCCCGCTGCTTCCAATACGGCGAATCGTACGAATCGACGCCGTGCCCCGAACTCAGCGCGCTGAAAAAGGAATGTTGGGCGGGATTCACCACAATTCCCGCATGTCCGCGCCAGACGGCCAAATCGCCCGGTTGCGGATTTGTCACGCGCCGGAATTCATCGACTCCCGCGTAAAGGTCCGCGGAGCTCGCGTAGTCGTAAGGGAAACCGGCGCGCTTATAGAGTTCATGGACAAAGTGGGAGCAATCGGAGGGAAAATTCGCATGATGGCGGAAGTCCAGTGCCTCACCCAGAATCGCCAGCCCCTCGCTGGCAGTCAGCAGTCGGGGCTCAAGCGCCTTCTGCTGTCGGATGCGGTCTTCGCCGGCGACAGGGCGTGCCTCCTTCGAGGTTGCCAGATTCTCTTGCCCTAACCCAGCACGAGTAGAACCCGCGCAGAGCAGCAGAACCAGCAAGGTGCCTTTGGCATCGAACCGCATAGTCCGTGTTATACCCCACCTTCATAAGTCAACACAGGTCACGGGGGTGCTGCTGAACCTGTGAACCGTGTCCTGTCCTCAAATGCACCTTAGGGCCCGAAGAACTCTCGTTGGCGCCGGTGGGCTGAGGTGCATTGAAGAGGTACTACCCAATCTTCACCTCAGTTGTTGGGCGGCGAGTCCAACTTCTGTCGCGCCGGTGACGGCTTCGCCGCAGAATCGGCCGAAGCGTCGCTGGTGCTGGCTGCCGGGCTGCTCGCGGAGCTGTTTGCCGGACCATTCGCAGATGCGTTGGCCATCGCTTCCAGTTCGGCCCCCTTGTACTTAGGCTCGCTGACGTAGCCGTGGATATGGTTCTTCCCAATGCTATTGATCACCAGCTCCACCGGCACCTTGCGATCCCCGGAGTAGAAGATCACCGGTTCGTAGATGTTGACATGTTTCTTCTGCACTTTGAAATCGTCCACCATCATTTCGAGGTCGGCATATTCGTGTTTGGTGTTGGACTTGCGCAATCGGACAGCTACGGGACCTTCGCGTTGCATCTGTGCACGCTTGTCGAGATCGAACTCGTAATAACTCCGCTCCCCTTTCTTTTCCAGCGTCACCAGTTCCTCATGGGTGGTGGCGATTGAGCCCTGGAGCTCCGTACGGGCGTTCGCCAGATCCTGGCGAGTGGCGTCGATCTGTTTTCCCTGCTCGTCCAGTTGCCCCTGGACTTTCTTCCAGCGTGGGTCGTCCATGCGATGGCGCAGACTAGCCGCAGTCACGGGCTTGCGATAGAGGACGGAATGCTCGCTGGCGGACTGAGCCGCCGCTTTCTCCGCCTGTCGTTCCGCAGTCATGGCGTCAAGTCTGGAGCTCAACGCGCTCATCTGGTCGCGGGTTGTATTTAGGTTGGAAGTAACAGCACTGTTCTGGTCGGCCAATTGCCTGGCTACATTGCGCTCATGAACGGCATAGGCGCCGGCGCCTATTCCGATCGCCAACAGCGCTGCCACGGTGGCCCGCAATCGGGTCGCAGAACCTGGGTGAGAAGGTATTTCCTCTGGCATGGGAGGTCTCCTTGCCACCATTCGGTGCAACTGAGGTGCCAGTGAGAACGCTGCCTAATCCATTGAAAAGTGGCGGGTTCTCCCCTGTGGGAAGGGTCTTGCACTCCCCTTTCTCCCTGCCACTATGAAATCAATTCCCGGTATGCCTTGGAAATCACGAGGTTACAGCTTCAGCCGCGAGTAGCCCACGGCGCAAGCCGTGGGGAAAGTGGAAGGCCGACAAGCCCCAGAGGGGCGCAAAAGACAGTTCTCACGCACCTCAACCCCTCAGGCTTACTTCTCCCGCTCCAGCACGAACACTTCCTTCGTCTCTTTGCCGTGGTCGAGAAACACCCATTCTTCAACGTGGTGATTGGCGTCAGGTTGGGTAATGGTCACACGTTGCATGTGGCCGGCGCCGGGACCAATGTTGGTCCCGTCCATGAATTCGAAGCTGACCGATTTCGTGTCCGACGCAATAACCTTCATGCGCGGCTGGTTGCCGGCTCCGCAATAGTGCGTCATCAGGAGGCGGTCGCCATCCATGTGAAACATAGTGATCATGTTTTCCGGCCCCCGTCCCAGAATCTCGCTCATCAGCGCCGATCCGCCCGCGGTCATGCGGAACGTTACTCGAACGGGCAGACCCTCCGAGCCCTTCCCCGCCCAGTTCCCTTCCAGTCCCTTGAGCAGATCGAACGACTTGTGCGCGTCCGACTGCGCCGTAACCAAGTCGGCGGAGAGGACGATGATCACCACTGCAGCAACGGTGGTTAGGCTGCGAACTGCATTCCGAGTGAGCTTCATAGATTTCTCCGTAGATTTATGTTTGCTTTCATTAAGTCGCATCCAGAGGATAATTCGGGTTCCCGCCGCCGAGTTGCTCCTGGATGTGCGCGGCGATCAGTTTGCCGTGGAAGCGCCCATTCTCAATGAAGATTTCGTTGGTCTTCGATCCCGCGACAATGACTCCGGCGACATAGATTCCCGGAACGTTCGACTCCAGATTTTCGGGATCGCAGAAAGGACGCATCTGTTCCGGAGAAAGTTCGATGCCGACGCTACTGAGAAAATCGTAATCCGGATGGTACCCCGTAAGCGCGAACACAAAATCGTTTTTCAGGCGCCGGGAGCCCGACGGCCCGCGCAGCACAACGAAGTCGTCGCCAATTTCCTGTACCGTGGTGTTGAAATATGCCGTGATTTCGCCCGCCTTGATGCGGTTCTCGATATCGGGACGCACCCAATATTTTACGTGGTGGTGCATCTGCGGTCCGCGATGGACGAGCGTGACCCGCGCCCCGTGCCGCCACAAATCCAGTGCCGCTTCGGCCGCCGAATTCTTGCCTCCAATAACCACCACATCGGTGTCGTAATAAGGATGCGGTTCCCGATAATAGTGGAAGACCTTTTCCAGGTCTTCGCCAGGAATGCCAATTAGGTTGGCCAGGTCATAGTAGCCGGTGGCGATCACGACCTTGCGTGCGCGGTAGTCGTGAATGGCGCTATGGCGGTCAGTTGTCGTCACCCGGAACTTACCGTCTTCGCCCGTAATCGTCTTCACCCACTCGTATTGGCGGACGTGCAAGTGATAGTGCTCGGCGACGCGGCGGTAATACTCAAGCGCCTCCAGACGCGTCGGCTTGGGCAAGGATGTGGGGAAAGGAATATCGCCAATCTCGAGCAACTCCGGGGTGGTGAAAAACACCATGTTGCTGGGATAGTGAAAGACGGAATTGACCAGGCATCCCTTGTCGACGATGAGAGCCTTGAAGCCGGCCTTCTGCACCTCGATGGCGCATGCCAGGCCGGTGGGGCCAGCGCCGACGACCAGGGCATCGCTCGATGAGTCGGGCCGCGCATGAGCTTGCGTCCGGGGCAGAGTCTCGGGAATCTGTTCAACCGGTGTCGAGGTTGTCATCTCCGTGATAGAAAACCACAATTCTAGCACCGGGCGCCATCAGCTCGAACGCCCGCTTCCCTACTTCTTTACACAAACCGCAACCCCATCGCGAATGGGCAAAATGGTCGTAAAAACCTCTTGAGACCGGCAGATGAGCTGATTGAACTCGAGGATAGCCTTGGTCTGGGCATCTGGTTTGGGCTTGCACACCTTGCCGCTCCAGAGAACGTTATCGCTAATAAAAAGCCCTCCGCTTTTCAGCCGCGGGAGGGCGAGCCGAAAAACGCG
>Ga0187817_10000142_pt1 | contig 25640 bp, 19 predicted proteins | sample NC_wetland_sal_i_17_FD_132431 | JGI IMG/M metagenome (GOLD analysis project Ga0187817, IMG submission 132431) | Wetland sediment microbial communities from Neuse River Estuary, North Carolina, USA - SO4_2 | ecosystem: Environmental > Aquatic > Freshwater > Wetlands > Sediment | place: USA... | reverse complement strand
TGGCCAAGCTGAATCATTGGTGATTGGTGATTTTCTATTTTGGATTTTAGATTCGGACTCTAGTGACTCGTGATTGGCGATTTTGGATTAGTTTTGAATATGAGATTTGGAATTTGAAATTTCTGGAAGTAACCAAACCTGAATTGCCAATCGGAAATCTCAAATCCCAAATCTCAGATGCAGATCACTAACCACAAACTCACCTTCCGAGGACGTAAACCCCACGACCTCGTCGCCCTGAAGGGTGAGCCCCCATTCAAGGTCTGACAGGTGTGTGAGGATGAAGACCAGATCCCGTCCTTGGCCGCTTTGCAGGAGGTAGTCGGCGCTGGGGCCGGATAAGATAATATCCGCGTTCACCCCACTCCAGCGTTCGACCATCTGGTCTGTTTCGCGGTTCTCGGCGACATACCCCGAGTCCATAAGTTGTCGCGCCATCCACGCGCAGCACATCTGGTCTTCCTCACGACATTGGCCGCGGCTGCCCGCTCCGACCAGGGCGATGCGCGCGTGCCGGCCACAAAGGTACCTGGACAGAAAATCAAAGTTCCGGAAGCATGCGATGTAGGCTGCCTCGCAGGCACGGGCCAGATGAATGAGTTTCGTGCCCGAGGATGAAAGCAGGACCAAGGGGCGGAAGATGTCAGTTCGCGATGCCAATTCCGCCGGGCTGTTATTGATTTCAAAACCGCGCGGTATGACACCGCCAAGTTCTCCGGCCAGCAAGGGGTTGTGCAGGCGGGCGGCGACGTGGCGGGCCGCTTCCAGCGAGGGCACCGGAAAGCACCGCCGCCCCCTTGACACTGCGGTGGCAATGGTGGTGGTGGCGCGGATGACGTCGACTGCAACGACGGCATATCCTTGCTCGTAGCGCCGGACACTTTCAGGAAAGAAATCAACGACGACTCTTCTGATCATATGGGGATACCCGCGTCGTGAAAGACCGTGCTGGAAGCTTCGGCGGAACGGCGAGGTCTGAGGCGCTCGTTTGCGAAAGCGTCGGAATGTATACCCCGCCGGTATATTTCGACGCGCAAGACCTCTTCCAGTCTCACGTTGCACAAGTGGACCTCGGAGCCGAAGTGGTCCAGCAGCGCGAATTGGCTTGGCTTGTTAGGAGCTTCGAACATGACCGTGCCGAGACCGAAGGCTTCAGCAAAGAGATCGGCGTAAGAGGGGTTGAACGCTCCCTCTGTGTCAAAGAGCCCAACATCCCGCGCACTTTCTCGGGCTTCAATCACCAGTTGAACGGCTCCCGCATCCAGCCACCGGCGGCCTCGAAGAATCAAAGCCTCCACAGTATTGACCGTGAACGGACCATCATGTTTCTTCCCGAGCTCAAACTGAACTTCCAAACCTCTTTCCCTCGCCATGGCGATTACGTGAACGGGATCAAGCGGCATTTCCGTAAACCCCTCGCCGCATTCGATTCTGGCGACTCCAAAATCGGCACAAAGATCCAAATAGGCCGGCAACTCCGCCTGCGCCACGGCTATTTCAAAAGGTCCCCCTCCCGTGACTACGGGCACGTGGTGCCGGCGCGCATCCTGTATCTTTCGCCGCGTGGAGCTCTCCTTTGCGATCATCCAGCAGGCCATTGAGATCTTAAGGATCGAGAATAGGTGGGAGCTCTGTTCAAGATGGCTTTCGAGTGTGACCGGGTCATAGCCCGGATCAAAAGGGCTCGTTAGCGCCGGCAACTCGCGTACCCCGATTCTCTTCAAATAGTCTGCGGTGTGCCTCCGTTCCAGCATGACACCTCCTTATGCCCGCTACAGGGCGGCCTCTACGCTGCTCCCGCGCCTTTCAAGACAGCAGGTATGGTTTCTGCCAGAATTTTCAGGTCAAGCCACAGGGACCATTCATCGATGTACTGCATGTCGAGCTCCATCCATTTGTCGAACGAGATGGAGCTTCTTCCCGAGATCTGCCAGAGACAGGTCAGGCCGGGCCGGACGCTGAATCGCCGCCGATGCCAGTCCTGGTCAAAACCCTCGTAATCCCTCACCGGCAGCGGGCGGGGACCCACCAAGCTCATCTCGCCTTTCAAAACATTAAACAACTGGGGAAGCTCATCGATGCTGGTTTTCCTCAAGAACCTTCCAACCAGCGTCACACGCGGGTCGCACTTGATCTTGAAAACCGGCCCCTCGACTTCGTTCAAATGCTCCAGGTCAGCTTGCTTCTGCTCCGCGCCTGCCACCATGGTGCGAAATTTGTAAATGCGAAATCGGCGCTTGTTCAGCCCCAGCCTTTCCTGAGTGAAGAAGACAGGCCCTTCGGAGGTCAGTTTGATGAAGAGCGCCACGACGAGAAGCAAGGGCGCCAACATGGCGAGGAGGAGAGAAGCGAGTACGAGGTCCAGCACACGCTTGAGCACAACGGGCCACCCATCGATGGGGCCCGTCGAGAGTGTGATCAAGGAAGCGCCTCCGAGTTCCTCGGCTCGCGGCGTCGCGAGCTTCAGTTTGAAGATCCCGGGTAGGAACCGCACAACGATTCCGTGCAGTTCACAAAGCGCCGCGATGGCCAGGGAGCGCTCGTTGAAAGAACTCATGGGAAGCCCGATCACTACTTCATCGACGACGTTATGACGGAGATATTCGGCGAGGGCGTCGAAATCGCAAACCAGCGGATAGTGACTCCGGGAGAATTCCTCGAAACCACTCCAGGGTACGTCGACGAACCCAATCACTCGGTATCCCGATTCCAGCCTGAACTCGATTTTGCGGGCGAATTCCACCGCGTGCGAATTGGTTCCCACGATGAGGATGTGGCGGAGATCCCGACCGCGACGGCGCCGGCGTTCGAGGAAGAATCTCAGCAAGAGGCGGCTGCCGATCGTCAGGGCAGTACTCGTCACCCAGAACGCTAGCACGAAGGTGGGAGTCACCATCCTGATGGAAAGGACGATTGAAAGCAGGGTTATGCCCAATGTCCCCAGGGATGTTGCCTGGAGGATTTTGACAGCCTCATCCCCTCGCGACACTAGCCTCTGAGACTCATAAACCTGCATCGAGACAAGCAGGATATGCCACAAGGCCAGGAATCCGAAAAAGAGAATGAAGTTCTCCACCTTGATACGCATGCTGAGGAACTCGGCAAATGTAGCCGCTTCGCCTCCTTGCGAAACTGGAACGGCGGCTAACACGAAAGCCGAGGCCATGGCCAGGAGATCGAAAAGCTTTAGACCCTTGATAACGAATTGTCGACGTACAGCGCTCATGCTTGAACTCCTTGCTCGTTGGGTGAATCCACAAGCGAAGAGCGGACTGCGGTGATCCTTCGCTCAGGATGACAGACTGCCCTGCCAATTCTCAGAGGTAGGCTTACTGAACAGAACACTAAGTAGCCTGGGCCGGGCTGGCCTGGAGAACACCAAGTTGAGACTTGAAATAGGGTATGACGCGCTCGATGCCCTCACGCAGGCTGACGCGGGGTAGCCACATCAGGCTCGAGAAGGCTCTTGAGATGTCCGGCCGCCGCCGCATGGGGTCATCAACGGGAAGCGGTTCGAATACAATCTCGCTGCGGCTGGCCGTTTGCTCAATGACGTTCCTGGCCAGTTCCAGGAGTGTAATCTCGTCGGGATTCCCCAGATTGACGGGGCCCGTCAGGTCGGAGAGAAGCAGCCTGTACAGGCCCTCGACCAGGTCGCTGACGTAGCAGAAACTTCTAGTCTGGGCTCCATCGCCATACACTGTGACGGGTTTGTTTTGCAGGGCCTGACTCAGAAAGGTCGGCAAGGCGCGTCCATCGTCAGCGCGCATCCGTTCCCCATAAGTATTGAAGATCCGCACAATTCGAACTTTGACGCCGTGTTCGCGCATGTAGGCCATGGCCATGGCTTCGGAAAAGCGTTTTGCCTCGTCATAGACGCTCCGTGGGCCAACGGGGTTGACGCGCCCCCAATAGGTCTCGTTTTGCGGACACACGTCGGGATCCCCGTAAACCTCCGAGGTGGATGCCAGCAGGACGACACTGCCATACTTCTTGGCCATGCCGAGCGCGTGATAGGCGCCCAGCGAACCGAGCTTCAGGGTGTGAATCGGATGTTGCAAGTAGGCCTTGGGGCTGGCAGGAGATGCGAGGTGAAGGATGTAGTCTAACCTTCGGTGGAAAGAAGACCCGTTTTCGGCCAGTCTCGGCGCCGCCCTTAACATGAGCTCGTCCAGATCTATCGGCTTGGTGACGTCGTACAGCACGAACACAAAGCGCGGGTGGTCCCACAAATGTTGAATGTTTTCAACTCGTCCGGTGAGCAGATTATCCAGGCATAGCACTTCATGGCCCTCTGCGATCAACCGATCACAGATGTGAGACCCCAGGAAACCGGCGCCACCGGTAACGATCGTCCGAGGTGAGGCGCTGGCCTTATTCACGATTTCAAGCATTGAGGTCCACCCCCATACCGCTCCGGCTCGGGGTCGCAGACCGGAACTGACCCGGCACAGCCATCTCCTGGGCATAGGGCCCGCCGCCTCTCCGGCCCAAGCCGGCATAGCTGAACCCAGCCTCGCGCACTTGCTCCGGAGCGAAGAAATTCCTACCGTCGATCAAAACCGGGACCTGCATCTGGTCGCGCAATCGTCCCAGATCGAGGTTTTTGTATTCGTTCCATTCTGTGAGCAGCAGCAGCGCTTCCGCCCCGCGCGCCGCCTCATAGGGTGATTCGCAGTATGTGATCCTTCCGGCTTCGGGGGGGTAGAGAGTTCTGGCTGCAGGCATTGTCCAGGGATCATGCAAGCGCAAATTGGCTCCTTCCTTGAGCAGGGCCTCGAGGATCCTCAGGCTGGGAGCCTCACGGATGTCATCGGTGTTGGGTTTAAAGGCGAGTCCCAAAACCCCCAGAGTCTTACCGGATATCACCCACACAGAGTTCCGCACTTTGTCCAGGAAAGCTCCCACGCGCTGGGTGTTGATCCGTTCCACAGCGCGCAGGAGGGAGCAATCCACTCCATGCTGCTCGGCAAGATGAGCGAGGGCCCGGAGGTCCTTAGGAAAACAGTAGCCGCCGAAACCGATTCCTGCCTGGAGAAAACCCGGAGAAATCCGAGGATCCAGCCCCAGACCCTCCGCCACGCGCGTGACATCCGCGCCCACAGCGTCACAAATGTCCGCCACCATGTTAATAAACGAGATTTTGGTCGACAGGAACGCGTTGGCGGCATGTTTGATGAGTTCGGCGGTGGTTACGTCAGCGACCACCATGGGGCGCTGGAGCCCGCTGTAGAGGTCGCGCAGGATGGTGCGCGCCCGCTCCGAGTCCGCACCAATCACAATCCGGCATGGTCGGAAAAAGTTCTCGAGCGCCTGACCTTCCTGCAGAAATTCGGGGTTCGAAGCCACATCGAAGTCGGCCTCCACGGCTTCCGGGCCCGCCGGCGCGTCCCCTCCGTTCCCATTCCCGCGCGCTTCGCTCGCTTTCAGCGAGGAGTAACGTTCGATAGTGCGCTGGATCCACAAGGCAGTGATCGCAGGCACCGTGCTCTTTTCCACGACCAGTTTGTACCCGTTCAGATTCCTTCCAATGGTCCGGGAGATCGCTTCAATTTGCGAAAGGTCTGCCGCTCCGTCCTCCCGTTGTGGTGTGCCAACACATATAAACACCACCGTGGCGGCGCGAATGGCTCGGGTCACTCCCGAAGTGGCCTGAAACCTTCCGCTGGCAAGGCTCCTGTGCAAGAGATCGTCTAGGCCGGGTTCAAAGAAGGGAGCCTTGCCTGCTTTGATCAGATCCACTTTCGAAGAGTCTTCATCGGCTCCAATAACGTCCCAACCCAAACTGCTGAAGCCCACCGCGGTTGGAAGGCCCACGTGACCAAGACCCAGGACCGCGATCTTGTAAGACCGAGAACCCGAATGGTTGAGATTGCTTATTTCCATACTCGTTCCTCCTGAATCGTGGCAGCCGGCTTTAGACGGGCGCGCCTGCCGCACTGAACCACGTCCTTACCCTTGAACCAAAGATGTAGCTCCGCCCTGTGAGTCCCATGTCGGGATCCGCATATTCGTATTGGTCAGTTGAGCGGCCGCCCTGAACAGCCGCTGGTCTTTCCCCCAGGATTAAAGCCTCTCGTAGATGGCCTGGGGGATCGGATACGTTCGGTTATTTAACACTACGCCCAACAAATTAGCACCGGCGCTCTCGAAGCAGGCCTTGGCCTTGCACGCTGCTTCTCTCCGCGTCGAGTTCGCGGCTACCACCAGGATGACTCCGTCGGCGGCTTGCCCCAATGGCACCGCATCGGAGTATATGTTGACGGGTGGAGAATCCATCAGCGCATAGCGGAACTCCTGGCGCAACTCTACAATGCGACTCGCCAACCGGCTACTACTCATTACCCCCGCCATGGGAGAGGAGCTTCGCCCACTGGGAAGAAACCACAAGTTGGGAACGGGGAGCTTTTGAAGGTATTTCCGGATGGGCCCCCCATTTAATAAGGCTTCACTTAATCCCTCGCGATTTTCGATACCCAAACACAGGTGCAGCGACGGCAAACGTAGGTTCGAATCCACGATGCAGACCGGTTCTTCCGTCTGCGCGGCCAGGGCTTCTGCGGCCCCCATGCAAATGGAGGAGCAGCCGGTTCCAGAGCCTGCACCCGCGAAGACCACCACCCTCCGCGTTTCCTTCCCGGGCCTGAAGAACACCGTCTGAACCAGTTTCATTAGTTTCTCACGCGAAAGCACATGCGAGTCCGGGACAGGGCGCATTTCATAGGTGCGGCTAATGGGCGGCTGCGTGGCAGTATCGCCTCGCCACCGATCCTCTCTGGAAGCTCGTTGAAGCAACTCGAAGTTTCTACTCAAAGTATTCTCCTTGGAAGAGTGCCGGTGCGCTTCATGGCAATGTCCCGGCTCGTTGAGCTTGCGTAATCGGACCGGAGGAGGCGTTCGATGTCGTCACCTGGATTCTTTTCGTCAGTGCTTCTCCCGGGTCGAGATGAAACCTCCCCACCAAAGGCTTAAGGCCCGCAGGAGGTATGACCTCGCAGGTATGCCACCCGGCTTGCAAGACGGTCACTACGCGGCTCAACCCGTAAGACCGTCCGTCGATGTATACCTGCATCCCCGGGGGTTCGGTCTCCACGGTCAGGATCCCAGTCTCGTCACTGGAAAGCTGCGCCACCAGCCACTTGTCTCGCCCTTCGTCCACATGCACACGCTGGCTCCAAGTCGCGTAACCTCCCATTGAAACCGAGACGATATAAGTCCCCGCAACCAGTGAGAACATATGAGGCGTAACCCATTTTGGGTTGTGACTGTCATTGATGGTAATCCGCGCACCCCGCACGCTGGATTGGACTATGAGCTTGCCGCGGACCCCTCGCGCCCCCATGTCGTCCACAGATGCGTCCTTGCCCGAAAGGAAAGTGCGCCGGCCTCTCTCTGCTGCGCCAGAGGGGACAATCGCAACGGCCTTTTTCGCCATAGTGGCGTGCCAAGGAGTGCGAAGTTGCGCCCCACGTGAGCGCGTGGGGTTCGTGACGCTGCCTTGTGCGTCAACCGAATTCGCCGGGTTCGCAACGCTGCCTTGTGCGTCAACCGAATTCCCCAGGCTTGCAACGCTGCCTTGCATGTCCGGCGAGCCCACGGGGCTTGCAACGAGCGTTTTTGGAGAGGATCCCCCGCCTGCTTTCTGAGCGCTGCTCTTTACATCGGCAGCATCGGCGCCCCACGGCGTGTCCCTATGGGGAGCCGCCGCAACCTGTCCGTCCCTTGTAAGCTCGGCATTGGCCGGGCGATTAGTGGTCGGCAAAGTCTGCTGTATTGGAGTTGTATCCGGCTCCCCAAATACTTCTTGCTCCAGGAAATCCAGACTTGGTCCAAGCCATGGAGCCCTCCATGCGCAAACCGCGACTGCCGCAACCGTCAGGACGGCGAGAACACCCATACGGTTATTCGATTTTCGGCCCGTGGCAACTCTGCCCTGGCGGGGTGAATACCTGGGGTTCCTATCAGCTCCTCCTGTCCAGTCGGGCATGTAGCTGGAGAAATCCACCCTATCTAGAAGGTCGTTGTCGGTTTCCGTGGAATGTGAGCCTATGTGCACGCCGGGCCCGGCAGGCCTGGGGCCCCCACCGAAACTCTCTCCCACACCCTTAAAAGCCCCCTCCACTGCCGCAGCTTGCTTTACGGGCGGCGCACCCTTACGGCCATCTCCCAAGGATTCCAGGTTCAGATCGGCGATGACCTCCCGCAGGGTAGTTACGTCGATCTTCTTTTGATCTTTCGCGTAACCAAGAGACAAGGCATGGAAGCAGAGATTGTTGATTACTCGAGGAACACCGCGACTATATCTCGCGATCAGCGCTAATGCCGCAGGCACGAATAATCTGCCCCCTTTGTACCCCGCCACCCGAAGCCTGTGCTCGATGTATTTCTCCACCTCGTCCCCGCGCAGCAGGGGAAAGTGCGTGATAATCGATATCCGTTGGCGGAGTTGCGCCAAATCCGGTCGCGCCAGCCTATCGGCGAGGGCCGGTTGTCCGACCAGGACGGTTTGTAGGAGTTTGGCCTCCGGGGTCTCGAAATTGGAAAGCATTCGGATCATTTCCAGAACCGAATCATCAAGGTTCTGTGCTTCGTCAATCACCACTACCAGCCGCTTGCCGGCGCCTGAACCCTTGATCAGCAACTTCTGCAGTTGTGCTTGCAGGTCACTCAAGTCTTGTCCCGTCGGCTCAACATCCAAATCGAGAAGAAGGTTTTTGAGGAATTCCTTGGAATCGGTGTGGGTCTGGAATAGGAAAGCCGTCAGAGCGGAGTCACGAAGCTTCTCCATGAGGCGGAGCACCATGGTAGTCTTGCCCAGGCCCGGAGGCGCGATGAGGGCCATGAATCCACGGCCGGTCTCAATTCCATAGACCAGCGACGCGAAGGCTTCCTGATGTGCCGGTCCCAGGTAAAGGAAGCGCGGATCGGGAGTTACACCGAAGGGCTGTTCATTAAGGCCGTAGAATTGAAGAAACATTGAGAAGCCTTCCTATTCTTCTCCCGACAACAAGAGTGAGTCGTGGGTTTGCTTTCCGCCTCGTAAAGCGTGATGGGCGAGCACACCGCCGCCGGTCATGAGCCCTAACCGCGGAGGACCGTCGGTTTTGGCGAAACAGGCGAGCACGGGAAGGCCCATGACCCCTGCGATCTCTTCGGGCGTACGAAACGTCGGATCGAAGTAGTCGGTGACAAAGGCGGTAGCGACGCTCAACATCAGCGCCACAATGGCTGCGGCGAGAATCAGCAGCAAGGGTGAGTAAACCGGAAATGACGGGACCACCGGCGCCTCGGCGACCGCCACGTTTAAGATGCGACTTTTGTCGAGTTCATCGGAAATGCGCGCCTGCTCCTGCTTTTGGACGTAAAGCGTGTAGTTTTGCTCCGCTTCTTTGATGTTGCGCAGCAAATCCGCCCGCTGAATTCCTTTTTGATCGATCATGAGGGCTTGCTGCTGGTAGGCATTTACGACAGGGGCGGTGGCCCGCGCTTTGGCTTTGTAGCCGGTCAGGTCCGCGTTCGCTTTCACCAACTCGGCCTGCAATAACAGGTAAGTGGGGTTCTGGGCGTCGCTGACCTGTTTCACGGGGGCTTGGCTCTGCGCCGCGATGGCCGCCTGAAGATTTGCTATTTGCTTATCCACATCCTGTACCAAACGGTACGTCGGTTGGTATCTCGTCAGCAGGTCGACGCGCCGGGTTTCCAGCTCCGCCAGACTCGACTTGAGGTTCGCCAAAAGTTGCGGGTTATCTCCGGAGGTAACCTGGGTTGTCAACCGAGCGGGGGTACGGCTCATCTCGCTCTCCAGCTCATTGATTCTCTTTTCCGTGTCGGCCATTTCCGATTGAGTTTCATGCAAACTACCCTCGAACTCACCGGCTTTCCTCACCAGGATCTCCTTCTCGAGTTCCGGGTCGCTGGAGTTCTTTGCCAGATCGTAGCTGGCAAGCTGTTGCTCCGCCTGCTCGAGTTCTTGCTGGTAGTGCTGGGTCTGTTGGTGGAAGAAATCAAACACGCCGGAGGGACGATAAACCGCCAAATGCTTCGCCAGGTATTGCTTGTTCAGATCGCTCAAGATCGCAGCAGCGAGCTCAGGGTGCCTTGACCTGTATGCAATATGAATCAAGTTAGACTGAGGAACTTCTGTGATTTTCAGGCCGTTCTGCAGATTCCGTGTGGCCCTTGCGATCCTCCATTGCTCATTGTGCCAAGGGAAAAGGACGTCCCAACGGTGGGTTTCTCTTTTGTCGAGCCCCAAGTCCTTGACCACACTCTGAAGCAGGTCCTCGCTCCGCAGCAACGAAATCTCCGTGTTGAGTTCCCGCTCCGTCGGTACGTCCGTGGAGTTCTCCTGGTCCCGAGAACTCGCGTCGGTGGATACCACTTCGTCGGCGCGCCGGTGTTTCACCAGAATCTGCGAATCCGCCTCATACTTGATTCCAAAAAGAAAAACCGCTACGAGCGCCCCGCCGAAGGTTAAGAGGAAGGTGTTTCTGAACACCCGCAAGTTCCTGAACAGCGCTCCCAGCAACTCTCGCAAAGTGTCGGGCGAGGAGCGGGCCGGCGCCGCACCTGCAGTGTGAATCAAGATGTCCGTCGCTTGTGCTTCCGGCAAAAGCCCACGTTGCTCATGCATGCTGGTTTCTCCTTTCTCTTCTCACCCGGCTTCGGTTAAATGCCCGCTGCCCGTTAGGGGATCGTTTGATACGTTCCCATCGTTGGAGTGGGAACCCAGGCTTTGACTTTGGATAAGGCGTTCTGAGGAACGTAGACCATGTCCCCTGGACGGAGGGAAGAGTCTTCTCTAAGATTGCGAGAATTCAGCATGTGCTTCAGGTCAATTTTGGTGACCGAAGTCCATTTATCATTAACGCGGCGAAAAAGCAGCACCTGGGAGTGCTTTGACTGAGGGGTGAAACCTCCCGCCATGGCCACTGCCTCGGAAACCGTAGTAACTCCGCGCAGGTCATACTTGCCGGGCCGTCCCACCTGGCCCAGCACCATAAAGTAGGGCCGCTGGAAGTCTTTTAGATCAACACTGATGACGGGGTTGGCGAGTATCTTTTCGTAAGCGGCTTGCAAGGTGCGTCGCAGTTCCGGAAGAGTATCGCCCTCCACCTGAACGTCGCCGATTTCTCGCAGAGTGATATACCCATCGGGCTGCACAGTGACCGTCTGGTTGAATTCGGGCGTGGCCTGGAACTGCAGGTCAAGAACGTCCTCGCTGGCGATACGGTACCGGGAATTGCGGCGGTCAAGGGCCGGAGCCGGCGCTGCATCCGCCGCATCGATGTGATCAACGCCACTGGCGAGCGCCTGCATCACAGGGTCGGATTGAGGAGCAGTAGTTTTGCTGTTTTGCCCGTGGGCAGCGGCCCATACTCCGCTCACTACGATTAGACTCGCCATGCATACCGTCATCATTCTGGAAACCACGTTTGATTCTCCCCCCTTGCTGATTCTCGGGGCGACATCGCGGCGCCCGCCTCGAACGTCCTAAAACCATTCGATGGGCCCATGCCAATTGGGCCTGATATTCTTGCTTAAGCAAGGCCGCAGGAGACTTCGAATCCGGCACCCGGGGACGCTGCCGCCGGATTCAGACCTCGCCCCTAACGCTCTTGCGGTGGAGAGGGACTGGATGTTGAAAATACGCAACTTTTGTTGTAGGCTTTTGGTGTGCCACTGCGTTCTCTCCGTCGCAAATCCACGGGAGCGTTTTGGCTTGGCCGCGCGTAAGCTATCACCTCACGCGCGGCTTTTTCGTTATTCCTTCACCCCCTCGGGTCACGAGAAATCGTGTAGAACATTCTTTCGTTCAATCCCTTTCTTTGAGCTGCCCAGTTCCGGATGGGGAACTGGATTTTCAACCGCGACCTTCGCGAAAATACCTCGAGTACACTCAGCGTTCCTTACCTTCTTTGGCGTACCCTTGCCTTTTTGGAAGCGATGCGAGGGCGCTTTGGTTGCCCTTCATCACCAAACTCCGCCGAGGGTTCGAAATCCAGAATATGGTTTCTGCCTCATGGGCGCTGACGCCGGCGCTATAAGGATATGACCCCAGAATTTTCACTAACCAAGCAGCCCCAAGGATTTCACCACGACCATACGAACATCTTCATTAGCAGGTCGCTTGCCATTCCAGGCAATCTATATCTTCTTGATTCTACAATCATAAGTCCGCCGCCCTATCCTCCACGCAATCACTACTGAGAAAAAACTGCATGCCCAGGGAAATTTGCTTCGGTCACAGTCCTCCTCGACAGCGGAGGCACCCCCTCCTATATTTCCTTAACTCCCCTCCAATATTCATGCAGGTGTGAAAGCGATGAAGGCATTGCCGAAGATAAGTCCTAAGAAAGGTCTGTGGATTATGGCAATCGTCGTGCCCGTTATTCGCGCGAGATTCGGGAACGGCGTCGGAACTACGTTGCTATGTCCCAGAAAAGCTGATCGAGTTCTTGCAAAGAGAGCATCCGGAATTCCTCCCCAAGACACGATCGGAGCTGCACTCTTATTCATGAGACAGCAATAGAACAGGGCCTCGTGAGGAACCCGCAAACCCAAATCGGAGAACGCCATGCCAAAATGCAGCACAAATGTAGAACCTCCGGGCCCTCACGAGGCCAACGCTAGTGAGCGACTCAAGAGGATCTAGCCCTCGCGAAAAGGAGCACCACCATGAGGGGCATACTTTGCCAGAAGACGATCCAAGGGTCGAGCCGCCGGCGGGGATTCCATGGTGCCCCTGATGAGGATATCCTTTGGGCTCACCCTACGCCCGTACAACCGCCTGTTATCGTCGTTGTCCTGTTTCAGAACGGCGCCATCGAGCGAAACTCCGGCAAACAAGCCACGCGTGCGCGAGTAACTGAGGATTTCAGCATGCATCTCTGCGTCGGTGGCCCCTTCGGCCGTGCGCCCCACAGGCCCCGCCGCGGCGGATACGTCGGCGCCCAGCTTGACATTATCCTGTAGCAGTTTCCTCAAACCCTCGGGGTTCATCACCAGAAAAACAACATCGGTGGCCTCACCGCCAATCTGAAATCCGACGTTGGCGCCACCTAGAGTAAACATCGACGGTGCGCCCCACGCCCCAGTCCCGTGCCTTCGGCAGAGAAGAACGCCGCGGCCATAGGTGCCGCCAAAAATAAAAGCTCCCTTCAGTTCAGACGGAACCACGCCAACACACACCGACTTTCGCAGCAGATCACGGGGGATGCCTTTGTCCGGTGCCCTCATGATTTCGCTAAGAACGTTAGCCGCCTTGTGGAGCTGCTCCTCGTTGTTACTTGCCTTGAGGGAGAGCGCTGCCCCACACAGCGCCAGCACAGTCAGGAATCCAGTTACAGTTTTCATCTGTTGCCTCCTTGTTAAAGCCCACACTCGTTAATTCCAGGACCGAGTACAAAACGGTAGACCTTCTGCTCCTTCGTCCAAGTGCAGAATGCAGTTCCGCTTGTGCCCTGGGCTGAAACAGAGCAATCACCCGGCCAAAGAACCGAGTGGCGTGTAACTCCTTCACATTCAGCCGGTTTTTTGGCCTTGGAGTTAATGCGTCGCGCGCGAATCCTCCTGGTCGGGAGTATTTTCCTGTAGATTTTTCACAGTCATCAGCGCTCGAGAAGACTCAGCCCTTGCAAAGACGGGCTCCGCCGCACGGGGCCTGCTTTGTTCATCGCACAAGGTAATTTTTACCCTCGGCGGATCCGCCTCGCCCATTCCAGACGAGCTTGCAAATTGCTCAAGAGAAAGCCGATATCGTCGTGTGGTGCTCCTCTTACCTCTTTTGGCAATGACGTTGCGAGAGCGTTTACTGTCAGTGGTTTCCAGTAATCGAACGCGGGGGCGGCAGCAAAAGCGAGGGACTCAATGAGCACCGATACAGTGACCTATGCCAAGGTCGAGACTCAATTGATCGCTCGGGCGAAAGACGGCGATGAACAAGCGTTCGAAGCCCTTTTCCATGCCTATGAGCGGCGCGTTTATTTGCTTTGTGCCCGCATGACGGGCGATATGATTGAGGCGGAGGACTTAACTCAAGAAACTTTCCTCCAACTCTTCCGCAGAATCTCGACTTTTCGCAACGAGTCGACATTTGCCACTTGGCTCCACCGCGTTACAGTCAATGTCGTGCTGATGCATCTTCGCAGGAAACGCGTTCAGTTCGTGCCTATCGAACAACCAGGCGCATCTCAGGAAGAACGGGCTTGGCGCGAGTTTGGAGCAGCAGACCGGAGGTTGGTCGGCCTGCTTGATCGCATCCTGATTGGGCGAGCTATTGGGCAGCTTCCTGAAGGAAGGCGGGCCATACTCGTTCTGCATGATGTGGAAGGTTATCTGCATACGGAAATTGCCCGGCTTCAGGATTGCTCCGTCGGAAACTCGAAATCTCAGCTCTCCAGGGCACGCTGGCATATGCGTGAATTGTTACGGTCACCCAGAAAAGAGCCTTGCCGAAGTGAAACAAGCGCGAAGAAGGCAAGATCCCGATTCGCCGAGAGGCTCCTGCGGTGAGAGAAATGGAGAACATATGTGGGTTCGAATAGAAGAGAACCCGAACGGAGATGGGATTTTCCCAATGCCGGGACCGGATGCCGGCGTAGGCTGCCGCATGGTCCACCATGTGGCTGTCATCGACCTCAGAGGCCCTTTCGTCCAAGAGCGGACCTTTCCTCTCCTTCAAGAAAGGATCCTGGAATTGCTCGATGAAGGCGCCAAGAACTTCGCCATCAACCTCTCAGAGGTACCCTCCGCTGATAGCTACACTCTCGGTGGGCTCGCGGGCGCCTACAACTTGATCCGGCAAGCCGGGGGTCGAATCAAATTCTTCGCCGCTTCGGAGAGGCTCGTCCGTACTCTCAAAAAACTTCATCTCGACACGGTTCTCGAGCTTGCTGACGACGAAGCATCGGCTTTATCCAGATTCCACTAATATGGACCTGAACTTGGGCGCAAGTTACCTCGAAGGGAGCCAATGCCAATTCGTCGTGTGGGCTCCTCTGGCAGAGTGCGTTGACGTGTGTATTCTCGACCCTCGAGACTCCTTCTCGGCGGAGAGCGCAACCGCCCCCTTGAGTTACCGCGAGCATCGCTTGGTGCGGTTGAAAAGGGGCGACCGCGGTTATCACCAGGGCGTTGTTGACGGGCTGGAGCCTGGAACACTATACGTTTATCGCCTGGATGAGAAAAAGGACCGCCCCGACCCAGCCTCTTCCTTTCAGCCGGCAGGCGTTCATGGACCTTCCCAAATCGTGGAACGGCGGGCGTTTCGATGGAGCGATGCAAGCTGGCGAGGGGTCTCCCTTGACGACTACATCCTCTATGAAGTTCACGTCGGAACTTTCACCACTCAAGGGTCGTTTGACGCCATCGTTCCTCACTTGGACGAAATAAAAAAGATCGGGGTAACGGCTCTTGAGTTAATGCCGGTGGCGCAGTTTCCAGGCCATCGTAATTGGGGCTACGACGGTGTCTATCCCTTCGCCGTGCAGAATAGCTACGGCGGCCCTCAGGGTCTTAGCAAGCTGGTTAACGCTTGTCATGAGCACGAATTAGCGGTGGTGCTGGATGTGGTCTACAACCACCTGGGCCCGGAGGGGAATTACCTCAGTGACTTTGGACCCTACTTCACCACCCAATACCGGTCTCCTTGGGGACAAGCCCTTAATTTCGACGGCCCGGACAGCGACGAGGTGGCCTGGTTCTTCATTGAGAACGCTCTCTACTGGCTGCGGGATTTTCACTTGGATGCTCTTCGCCTGGACGCCATCCACGGGATTGTGGATCGCAATGCGCAACCTTTTCTTCAGTTGCTGGCCCAGTCAGTCCACGAGTTCGCTCGACAATCGGGCCGCAAGATCTACCTGATCGCGGAGAGTGACTTTAACGACGTTCGCTACCTCCAGCCCGCAGAATCCGGCGGATGCGGATTGGACGCCCAATGGAGCGATGATTTTCACCATGCTTTACATACGCTGCTCACCGGAGAGCAAACCGGCTACTACCTGGATTTCGGAGGGCTCGAACACCTGGAGAGAGCTTTTGTGGAAGGCTTCGTTTATTCCGGTCAGTATTCGGCCTATCGGCGACGGCGCCATGGCAACTCGTCGCGCCGTGTTCCGTCTCGACAGTTCATAGTCTTTTCCCAGAACCACGATCAAGTCGGCAACCGTCTATTCGGCGACCGCCTGAGCACGCTGGCCCCTTTCGAGGCCTTGAAACTGGCTGCGGGAATGGTGATTCTCTCGCCGTACGTCCCACTGTTGTTTATGGGGGAGGAGTGGGGTGAGCGGGCTCCGTTTCAATACTTCACCAGCCATTCGGATGCGGCATTGGTCGAGGCTGTGCGCCGCGGGCGTCGCGAAGAGTTTGCCGCCTTTTACTGGCAAGGTGAGCCTCCCGACCCGCAAGACGAGGCTACCTTCCTACGAAGTCGGGTTAACCACAGCCTGCGGCACTCCGAGCCGCATCAAATACTATGGGGGTTTTATCAGGAACTGATCAAGCTCCGGAAGACGCTGCCTGGTCTGGGGCGGCCGAACAAGAGGCGTTTGGAGGCTCGCGGGCTCGAGAAGGATAGAATTCTTCTCATTCGGCGTTGGAGCGATGCCGGCGAAGCCCTCATCGTGGCGAACTTCGGCGATGAACCCAAATCGGTCCTGCTGGCTGTCCCTGAGGGAAATTGGCGCAAAATCCTGGACTCCGCGGATCAATGTTGGCTGGGACCCGGCAGCTCCGTTCCGCCGAGGTTTGAATCCAGTGGAAGGGTCCAGATGAGTCTCTGCCCGAAGTCGTTTTCTGTGTTCCAACGTGAAGTGATCTAAACGAAAACCCATGGGATACATCTGCATTCACGGACACTTCTATCAGCCCCCCCGCGAAAATCCTTGGCTGGAAGCGATTGAACTTCAGGATTCAGCACGTCCCTACCACGATTGGAATGAGCGCATTAATGCTGAATGCTACGCGCCGAACGCCGCCGCCCGGATTCTGGACAATGACAAGGGCATCGTCAAGATTGTGAACAACTACGCCAAGATCAGTTTTAACTTCGGTCCGACTTTGCTTTCCTGGATTGAAGCCAACGATCCGGCTGTCTACCGTGCCATAATAGAGGCGGATGCCGAAAGCAGCAAGACCTTCTCTGGACACGGGTCGGCCCTCGCCCAGCCCTACAATCACATGATCATGCCGCTGGCTAACGAACGCGACAAATACACTCAGGCGTTCTGGGGCATTCGCGACTTTGAGCACCGGTTTGGACGGCAACCGGAAGGGATGTGGCTGCCCGAGACGGCGGTGGATGTTGCGACCTTGGAAGTCTTGGCTTCCTTGGGAATCAAATTCACTATCCTTGCTCCCAACCAGGCAAGCCGGGTGAGGAAAGTGGACGGTCAGGATTGGAAGGAGCTCAGCAACGGCTCCATCGACCCGACCATGGCTTATAGCATTTGCTTGCCTTCGCTGAAGACCATCAGCGCTTTCTTCTACGACGGCCCGATCTCGCGCGCAGTGGCTTTTGAGGGTGTCCTGGACAACGGCCAGCAGTTCGCCGAGCGGCTTCTGGGGGCCTTTTCTGAGGATAGCCGGCCCTGGCCCGAGCTGGTGCACATCGCCACAGACGGGGAAACCTACGGCCACCACCACAGGCTCGGAGAAATGGCGCTAGCCTATGCTTTGGACTACATCGAGTCCAAGGGTCTCGGTGAACTGATCAACTACGGCCTGTATCTGGATCGCCACCCTCCCACCCATATAATCGAGATATTTGAGAATAGCTCTTGGAGCTGCGTGCACGGAGTGGAGCGCTGGCGCAGCAATTGTGGTTGCAATTCCGGCGGCCACCCCGGCTGGAACCAGCAGTGGCGCGCTCCCCTGCGCGAAGCCTTGGATTGGCTCCGCGACACTCTTAGCCCGCTTTTCGAAGAGAAGGCAAAAGAGCTCCTGAATGATCCCTGGGCGGCGCGCAATGATTATATCGATGTCGTCCTGGACCGCTCGGTGGCAAGCCGTGAGGCGTTCCTCGCCAAGCACGCCGCGCGGCCGCTTGATGAAACTGAGAGCATCGCGGTGTGGAAGCTCATGGAGCTTCAGCGGCACGCCATGTTGATGTATACGAGTTGCGGCTGGTTCTTCGATGAGCTATCGGGAATCGAAACTGTGCAGGTAATTCAGTACGCCGGCCGCGCCGTGCAACTGGCAGAGGAACTCTTCGGCGATCAGCGGGAGAGCCTCTTTATCGAAAAGCTGAGCCAAGCAAAAAGCAATATTCCCGACCATCAGGACGGCGCGCGTATTTACCACAGATTCGTGCGGCCCGCTTTCGTAGACTTGAGCAAAGTCGGTGCTCACTACGCCATCCGATCTCTTTTCGAGCCTTACGAAACCGATACCCATATCTACCACTACAAAGTGGAGCGCCAAGCAAGTTTGAGCCTTACGCGCGGGGACAAGCATGAGCAGCGGCTTGCGGCGGGCCGGGCCAGGTTCACCTCGGAGGTCACCCAAGAGTCGGCAGTCCTGGGCTTTGCCGCCCTCGAGCGCGGCGACTATAGCCCGGGCGGAGGCGTCCTGGGACCTATGAGCGCCGAGGCCTACGAGACCCTGATGGGGACGTTGAAGGCGGCCTTTTCACGCGGGGACATGGATGAGGTGAACCGCCTGCTGCAGCAGAACTGCGGGGGTAAGAGCTATGCTCTTACGGTGCTCTTCCGCGACGAACAGCAGCGAATCCTGAATCGAATTGCGGAGTCGGCATGGGGCGAGGCTGAGGCGGCTTTCAGCAGCCTCTATCCTCCCCTGATGTCGATGATACGCACTTTGGTGAGTATTGGAGGTTCCTTGACCATCCCCCGAGCTTTCTACGCAGCGGCCGAATTCGTATTGAACACTCGCCTGCGCCGGGCCTTGGGCAGTGCACCGATGGATTTCGACGCCATCCGCGATCTCATCGCTGATGCTGATGGCGCTAAGGTGACGCTCGACGTGGAGACTCTGGAATACACGCTGCGCATGAGGCTCGAACGGATGGCCGAAAGCCTCCGAGCCAACCCCACCAGCCTGCCGCTTATCGAAGGGCTCCGTGCGGCGGTGGACTTAGCCCGCTCCCTGCCACTCGGAGTGAACCTTTGGAAGGTTCAGAATATCTGTTATGAACTTCGGCAAACAGCATACTACCACTTTCTGCAAAAAGCCGAATCGGACGGAGACAACGCCAAGGCCTGGACCGATCACTTTCGTGCGCTGGCCGAAAAACTCTCCCTGCACGTTGCTTGACTATGTCCAAACTGCGGATTCCCATAGCCACCTACCGGCTGCAATTCAGCGGGCAGTTCCGCTTCGAGCACGCTCAGGCCCTGGTGGGTTACTTAGGCGAACTCGGTGCAACGGACGTCTATGCCTCACCACTGCTTCAGGCACGGCGCGGCAGTCGCCACGGCTACGACGTCACGAATCCCACCCACCTCAACGCCGAGATTGGCAGCGAGCAGGAACTCGAAGCGCTTACGACTGAACTTCGCCAACATCGCATGGGCCTCCTCCTGGACATCGTCCCCAACCACATGGTGGCCGGAAGCGAGAATCCCTGGTGGATGGATGTACTCGAAGACGGCCCGGGCTCCGCCTATGCTTCATTTTTCGATATCGACTGGCATCCTCCCCGGACGATGACCCGCAATAAGGTCCTGCTGCCGATTCTGGGCCGTCTCTATGCCCAGGCACTCGAGAGCAAAGAGCTCAGACTGGCTTTTGAACAAGCTGGCTTCTTCATCTACTATTTCGATACAAAGTTGCCGGTTGCGCCCAAGTCTTATCTCCTGGTGCTGCAGCACCGGCTTGACGAGGTGCAGCGCACACTGGGCGCTGATCACCCGGCGTTTCGGGAATTGGGCGGCATCCTCGCTGCTTTGACGGCCCTCCCTGAGCGCGCGGCTCTCTCCACTGAGATGGCCGGGGAAAGACGGCTACAAAGGGAAGCCATTAAGGAAAGGCTCTGGAGACTGTATCAAAATTCGCCCGAAGTGCGAGACTTCCTTGACGAAAACGTGCGGCTCTTTAACGGCCGCAAGAGAGAACCCGCTAGTTTCGTTTTGCTGGACCGTTTGCTGGCCGAACAGGCTTACTTACTCTCATATTGGTTATCCGCCAATGACGAGATCAACTACCGCCGTTTTTTTACTATCACCGATTTGGTGGGCGTCCGCGTCGAAGACCCCTTAGTCTTCGAGGCCACCCATGCGGTTGTTCTGCGGCTCATCGAGAAGGGTTTGGTGACAGGTTTGAGGATTGACCATGTGGACGGTCTCCGAGACCCTCTGGGCTACCTTCGGCGGCTCCAGGAGCGCGTCGCAGGCGGATCAACAATCAATCATCACCCTCCATTTTGTGTCCTGGTGGAAAAGATTCTAGCCTGTGGCGAAGCCTTGCCACGCGAGTGGCCGATCTGCGGGGCAACCGGGTATGCATTCCTCAACGCTGTCAATGGGCTTTTCCTCGACCCGGAGGGGTGCAAGAAACTGGACAAAATCTATGAATCGTTCACAGGCATGCAGGTTCGCTACGAGGACTTGGTGTATGAGAAAAAGAAAGAGGTGATGGCGAGCCTTTTGCGCGTGGAAATGCGTTCGCTTGGCCATCACCTCGCGCTGCTGGCCGAACGCGACCGGTACGCGCGCGACTTGCCACGGGCCGACCTCGCACACGCCCTTGCCGAGACCACAGCTTGCTTGCCGGTTTACCGAACCTATGTGCGCGGTTTCTCGATAACCTCTGAGGAGCGCCGCCCATATATCGTGCAAGCCCTCGAAGCCGCTCGACGGCGAAATCCGAGGCTGGCATCTCCGTGCTTCGATTTTGTCAGCGACGTCCTCTTGTTGCGCGAGCGAGGGCACGTGTTGCCTGAACAGCGGGAAGCCCGGCTGGCCTTTGTCATGCGCTGGCAGCAGTTTACGAGTCCCATTACTGCAAAGGGAGTGGAGGACTCTGCCCTCTACCTTTACAACCGCCTGATTTCACTCAACGAGGTCGGTGGCTATCCCGACTCGACCGGGATACCGCCCGCCGCCTTTCATGAGTTTCTCAGCAAGCGCCAGAAGCATAACCGTCATACCCTCAATGCCACGTCCACCCATGACACCAAGCGGGCTGAGGACGTGCGCGCGCGGATCAACATACTTTCCGAGGTTCCCGCCCTGTGGGGAGAGAAGCTCCATCAGTGGGCGTCTCGGAACAAACCCAAGAAAAAGCTCGTCAACGAACGACCGGTCCCCGATCCTGACGAGGAAATCCTTTTGTACCAAACCATGCTGGGCGCTTGGCCTTTGGATAAGAACGAGGTGCCAGCCTTCAGGAAGCGCCTTCAAGACTATATGGTGAAAGCGACGCGGGAGGCGATGGTCCACACGAAGTGGTCCCGCCCCAATGTCCGGCATGAGCGGGCACTCCTCCACTTCGTCAACTCCATCACCAAGGAATCAGAAGCTAACACCTTCTTGAGTGATTTCTTGCGGGTCTGTGGGGATGTCGCCTGTTACGGGGCGCTCAACTCGCTTGCCCAGCTACTGCTTAAAATCACCGGCCCTGGAGTCCCGGACTTTTATCAAGGGTCGGAGCTTTGGGACTTCCGGCTGGTGGATCCTGATAACCGTGGCCCGGTCGATTTCGAAAGGCGGGTCAGTCTGCTGGCCGAACTCCATCAGGCGGAGGAGCGCGATCGTCTAAGTCTCATCCAGGACCTGCTTGAACACTGGCAAGATGGGCGCATCAAGCTCTTTGTGACCTCCAGAGCCCTCACCTTTCGCCGCACCCACAGCGAGTTGTTCCTTGACGGAGCTTACCAACCCTTGCAGGCAATCGGTCCTAAGCGGGAGAACGTTTTTGCATTTATGAGGCACACGAAGCGCAGGTGGGCGATCACCGCCGTACCGAGGTTGGTCACCAAGCTCGTTCCCCCAGGGCGTGTCCCCACCGGAGAAAGCATTTGGGCCGGGAATGTCCTGCCGCTGCCTAGGAAGGCGCCGGTGGGTTGGGTCAATGTCCTTACCGGCGAAAGGCTGCACGCCCAGTCTGCCAATCAAGGGCATGCACTGCCGCTAGGTGAGGTATTCGATAGGTTCACCGTGGCGTTGCTTCGCTCCGGCTAAGGCGTAATTTCAATCAGGGTAAGGCCATGCGCAGGGAGACTTAGGACGAGTGGTGAGGGATCGCCGGAAGGAATTTGCTGAATTTCCGGCGCCGGCAGTCCCCCTGCTTCTCGAAGGATCTCCTGCTGCTCAAGGGAAGGAAAGCTGGGCCTGCCCATCACCCTCCAGGCCGTGAGCGCCGAGCCGTGATCGTCGTCCAATCGGAAGATGATCGCATGACACTTTGCTCCGAGGCCTTTGAGGGCCAATGTGAGCTCTCGGGGGGGAGCCGATTCCCCGGGCGGGGCGTAGTTCCAGGCGGCGATAACGAGCGCACCATCTTGCCGTCGCGTCGCCAACACAGAGTCGGAATCTACTGTGAGCCGTTCGGTGCCGAGGCGGTGGAGCAACGCAAAGGCGTTGAAGGAGGCTTTCGGAATGTTGTCTTCTGCCACCAGACCATAACCACCGTAGAAAGGCCGTTTTACTACACCCTGCTCCTCGAAGACATCCGAGAAATCCCAGTAGGCGAGCATATCCACTAAACCCTCGCAGCGGCTGATAGTGTAGGCAAGCCATGGTCCTATGAATGCGGAATCAGTCACATCAGTTTCGTTCATGTAGCTTGCGTTGTACTCACTGAAAATGATAGGCAGGCCGGGCTGGGGAGAGGCTTTGACTTGGTCATGAACCTTCTTGACCGCCCGAACGACCATCTCGAGGCGGGAAATCTGCTCGTGCGAGCCGAAAACGTTGTCTGCGCTGTCGTTGGCATAAACGTGTGTGGAAACAAAGTCTAAAGGTGCCTTCGTGTCGACGCAGTGCTGTATGAATTCACTAACCCACGCGGTTTGGGCAGTAGCAGGGCCGCCGACGCGTATTCGAGCGCTGACGCTTTTGAGCGCTCGCGCCGTCCGGTCATAGAGACTGAAATAGGTTTCCTGTTTTGGCTCGCCTGCCCAGAAGTCAAGATTAGGTTCATTCCAAACCTCGAAGTACCACTGTGAAACTTCGTCAATGCCGTAGCGAGCTACGAGGTGACTGGCTAAACTTCGGATCAGATCCTGCCAAAGATTCCAATCCTTGGGAGGAGATACATACGGGTGGTACCAAAAGCCTTGTTGTTGGGGGGTGGAGGCCAGCCCCTTGGGCATAAAACTAAGCTCGACAAAGGGGCGAACTCCGTTTGCAAGCAGTCCGTCATAAATCTGGTCGATGTAAGAAAAATTATAGGAGGGCTTCAGACCGGGCTCAGAGTCATACAACCCCAACTCGTTATCCAAAATGCCGTGGAAGCGGATGTACTCAAAATCGGTGGCCCTCTTGACGGCCCTCAGATCGTTTCGATAGCTTTCGCGCAGCGAAAGGATGGCCCGCCCCGAGCCGAACATCCGCTCCCAAAAATGAGGAAAGGGGTGCGAAGACGCCTGGGCGTCAATGGTGACCGTTTGACCCTCGGGGCTTGGACTTGATATTTGGCCCCACAGAAAAGAGGGGCCGCCATAACACAAACATACGATCCAGACTTTGAGCAATTGGTTCATTCGAATCCATACCCCGGTTTCAGCTCGCACTGGTAGGCTTCTGTGTGGTCCGGGCTCACGCTTTCAGTACACGAGGCCCAGCTTAGGCGAAGCTCCGGCCCCAGTGGAAAAACGATGGGTTCGCGGTTGATGTCAGCCTCGATGCAAATTCCTTCTGCACCGGCAGGCACCGTGAAATGAAGCGCGTGGCCGAAGATAACTGGGTATGATGACCTCACGCTGTCGCTGATCATCGAACGGAATACCTCCGCTTCGAACAAGAAGGTCGTGGTGCTGGACCAGTCAAGGACTTCTACACGGACGCTGGGCCCGCCATGAGAAAAGCCATCGTAGCGTATCTTGGTGAAGGGACAAGGCCCGGCGATACAGGAAACTCTGGCATTCGAGAAGAAATCGCCGCTCGGAGCCTCGAGCGTTGCAGAACCAACCGCTGCCTGCCACTTCCCGTCGGGCGAGCAAGGATATCGGCCATTGCAAGGAACGTTGCCGGTATTGACCACATGAAAGGTTTTGAGCGTGCTGCCTACATTGACCAAGGTGGTGGTTTTGATCGTATATCTTATCTTGACATTGGAAACCGCGGTCTGAGCAAGGCTGACCTCCTCGCCCCTGAATTCCGCCAGCGGAACCATCTGGACCACAATGAGCCTGTTGCTCGCAAACGTCGTGAGGTCGAGCGGCATATACTGCGCATGGCGAAATTGGAGAGTTACCGGTTGTCCTACCTTCACATGATTGCCCAAAGTCAGCTCGAAAAAGCCTGTGGGGCCTGACCACGTGTCCCGCCTCGCCAGGCCTCCTGCAATGGAAACCCTGACGTCGGGGATCGGCGCCTGTTTATCGACGTTGTCGCTGTGGGCAATGACTGTGCCTTCTATCGTTTCGGGGCCTGCTTTGCGAAAAAGGCTCAACAGTAACCCGGTGACGCTTCCTGTCCCCAACATCATCAAAAGCACGATGACCACTTTCCAGTTCCGGCTCATTCCACTTGCATTCTGCAACGCCTGCGCTTTCCTCGGCGTGGCGCGTGCGAGTCGACTTCCCCCCTTCAGGATAGGCATCCCTTCACCCTAAGCACAATTCAGGATGCGCCGGAAAGGTGCAAGAATAGGGTCAAATAACGTTTCGCGCTACTCGTAATCAGGAAGTGCTCTCGAACGTACGAGTGGCCTTGCTGCCCGAACTTGGCGGCAATGGCCGGATTGGAAAGCAGAAAACGGATCTGGTAAGCCGTGCCCTCGACGGAGTGGGCCAGCAAGCCGGTGTGCTTGTGAATGACTTGGAGGGGAATGCCCCCGACCGCAGATGCGACCACTGGCTTGCTTTTCCAGAGGGCCTCGGTAACCGTAAGGCCAAAGCCCTCGCGCAGACTTTTTTGAATGACGATGGTCGAGCCGCGTTGTAAAGCGTTAATCTCGGTGTTGCTCCAGGGAGGCAAGTTGAGGATGTGGACGTCCGGGTCGTTTCCCACCGCCTCGCGAACCTCGGCCAGCACGGCTTCTCCCTCCGGATCGTCGCTTGCACCGCCGCCTGCCAACACAAGCTGGCAGTCAAAATACCGTTTCACAATCTGAAATGCCTTCACGACCCCCAGCGGGTCTTTCAGCCTGTCGAAGCGGGAGATTTGAGTGAGGATCGTGCGCGCAGGGTCTATGCTGAAGCTCTCGATGATTTCCCTCACCACACCGGGCTCGAGTTCGCGGTTTTTCTCGGAGAGGGGGTCGATGCAGGGGTAGAAAAGGTACTGAGGTATCGGCAGATGGCGAGCGAACTCGGGCGAGGAGAAGATGGCCCCATCGTATCGGTTGACCCAGGGTTCAAGGAATCCCCAGACCGCAAGGTTGGGTTGCGAAAGGTCAATGTGGCATCGCCAGATCCAGTGGCCGGAATGCTCCTGACGGCCGCGAATAAGCGCTACCGGCTGAGGATCATGGATAACGACGAATTGGGCCTCCATCTGGAGCCGGCGGAGGTT
>Ga0187817_10000141_pt1 | contig 25753 bp, 32 predicted proteins | sample NC_wetland_sal_i_17_FD_132431 | JGI IMG/M metagenome (GOLD analysis project Ga0187817, IMG submission 132431) | Wetland sediment microbial communities from Neuse River Estuary, North Carolina, USA - SO4_2 | ecosystem: Environmental > Aquatic > Freshwater > Wetlands > Sediment | place: USA... | reverse complement strand
TTTGTCTTTAGCGGGCAGCCGTGCTATAAAAATAGATGCTCAGAGCGGCCTTAGTATAATGGTAGTACGGAACCTTGCCAAGGTTCAGGCGTGAGTTCGATTCTCATAGGCCGCTCCATAATTTTCAAGCAGTTACGCCGCAGCCTCGTTTTCCATATTTTCCAATTGCACTACAGCACCGCGGTTTTTATTGGAAAACGCAGCTTGGACTTGCTCCATTGGAATCCGACCAGAATAGAGCCTCGTCATCGCGGCAGAGGTGTGGCCCATCTGTTGCCGGATGACCGCAGGCACGATTCCAGCTAGCTCCCAGCGGCGGTTACAGCCCCTACGGAAGGCGTGTAGGCCCGCTTTCTTTAGGCCGATGGCCTCAAGGGCCAGGTACAGCCCCTGATTGAGGACAGTGGTCTCTAATAGCGGCCCGCCACGCTTTGAGCGGAAGACTAGGGCTTCGGGGCTGGGAGTGGAGTAGAGTTCAAGAAACCTCTTCAGCCTGGCCATGGCCTTCATCCCTTCGGCATCGCCGAGATGCACAGAGCGGTAGGCCGTCACGTTCTTGCACGGGCCTATCTTCCCGCCATTCCGTTGGTCCGAAGAGTGCTTGACGTGAATCGTATTCGTTCCGAAGTCCAGATCACAGACCCGGAGTGCGAGTAGCTCTCCCGAGCGTAATCCCGAAGAGGCTGCAAGAAGGATTAGTGTGGAGTATTGCTCTCGCCTGGCTTCGCCCAGCGTGTCGATCTTGCTGACATGCTCTGCGATCTTTTCCGCATCCGCCCAGGAGAAAGAGACTTTCTCACGACTGTCGATGTCCATCTGCAACCTTTCCGTCTCAGGTATCTTCAACGCTTTCTGGGAGAACGGCGGCTCTTTGCCTTTTGAAAACGCCGACAGGACTCCTTGCATTGTGCGCAGGGCATCCTTGATCGTTATCCACGAAAGACCCTCCTTCCTCTTCTTCGCTGCCCACTCATTGACCGAATCGATGTCGATGTGCTCTATCGGCACATTGCCCCAATCCGCTTCGAGGTGGTTCCGGATGCGGCCGTCTGCCACCGAGAACGTTGAGTCTCGAAGATAAGTGGGAGCATACTTCGTTCGATAGTGCGCCACGGCATCAGCGAAGGTCTTCGAAGAGGGAAGTCTGTAATCACTCGAGTTGATGTTGAGCTTCGAAATGATTTCCAGTTTTTTCCTCTGCGCTTCACTCTTCGTGATCTGTCCGACCAATCCGATCACTTCGGTAACACGCTTTCTCTCTTCCTGTCCTGGTACATCAATCCAGAACTGGAGGTAATAATACTTCGTCCCATCAGCCCGCTCGCCTACACGGAGCTTTGGGTTTTGCCCTTTCCTGCGAGACATGCACTTTCCCCGCTTTCTCGCTGGAACTGGCGGCACGCCAATATTATCAGGACACGGCGCGGGCTCAATGGGCAATTGACGCTTGATGAGTGAAGCGGTGGAAGACTGAGAAATGGAAGTGCTGGACATTGAAACGACCGTCATTTCATTGAAGCTATTCCTTTGTACTTCTCACTCTTCGAGGTTTCGCTCGCTGCCGCGCAATTCCTGTCAAGGCTTCGCGCAAGAGCTCAACGAGTTGCTCGGGGTCCCGTGTTTGGAACACCACGCACACGACGACCGTTGGGGCACCAATCTTCTGTTTTTCGCTAGGTTCTCTGCCGTCGTTCATCCGGCCTCGGTGCCTTCGAATTTAGATAGCCATCTTGAAAAAAAGCGTAAGAAGGGGAATCTTAAGACGCCCGGACATGCTGTCAAATCGCGCTGACCAAGCGAATGGGATTCAATGAATGAGTTGTCAAATAGATGGCCGGATTAGGTCAAATGTAACCCATTGGGGAACTGAGATTTCCGTCGCTCCGCCAATGAGGTCCGCGGAACCGCATGGCTCTTTCTTCTGATTGACCCTCTCTTCGCCAATTCGGAGTTTTGTGGCTTACATTGCCCGTCGCTTGAAGGTGACCGGTCCAAACCAATTGTGGATTGCAGATATAACATACATCGGTCTGAGGGAAGAGTTTGTCTACCTGGCGTTAATTTTGGACGCCTACTCCCGCAAGGTTGTCGGTTGGACTCTGGATCGAACCTTGTGTGCGAGGCTCTCGCTGAGTGCATTGGAACAAGCGATCGTGAACCGCGAGCTGCGAAGAGATTTATGCGAACGACTACTGCAATTTGGGGCATCTGCTCGAGAGCGTCGAGACGTTCATGGTTGATAATCAAGTACTTTCAATGCGTTCGTTGGAGTGAACCCCCAAAGTGAGGCAGTTTCACCTCGAGCCCAAAGGCCGCATCGTTCACTGTGCCAACGTGTGCCCATGTACATTGCACTGTGGATCGCCATCTGCGCACCCGACTGAGACGGACACACCTGCCTCCCAAGCAGGGCTGTAATGGGGCGTGAGAAATTCCGATAGATTAGACCCAGTCAGACACAACGGCAATCCTCTTCGTGTGATTTCTCGTCTCCCCCTGAATCTCCCGTGCCCATATTTAAAGCAGCAAGAAATACGGCACCTTCCTTAAATGGGCTTTTGATTAGGGCCATGCCGGGCGGCGTGGGGCGTGTCGGATTTGATGGCGGTGAGGGTGACGCCCATGGCGACGACAACGACAATGGCAACGATGATGACAACAAGGGCCATGGCTACGCCCACGATGATGACGATGTGGACGGTGACCTGGTTCGTCGTTACGTCATGGTCGTATCGGTGGTAATGAATTATGCATGGTCCGACGAAAAGCCGTCATTCTCGCTTCTCAGGGAACAGTCCGGGCATCCATCGTTCCGCGAGAGCAGCGGGGAAAACAAGACGTACCGGCGCATAAGGGGTATCGGAAGTGAGAACGCCTGCTTCCGTCAATGCCGAAACAATGCGTGTGGCTGTACGTGTTGACGCACCGGCGACGCTGGCTACGCCACTGCGCGGCAAGTTCCCACGATAAAGTACAGCTTCGAGTACACGGCTCGAACTCGGCGGCAACTTCGACAATTTAATTTGTTCCTCCGCCCACAAAAGAATGCGTGCGCGCAGGGCATCTGGCTGCATCAATCCCTCCATGAACTCCACTTGGTCGACGCAAACCTCCAAGAAAAATTTCGAGAATGCCACCAGCGCTTCCTCACTCAGCGCACCGCGGCCGTCCAGATCGTTGCGCCGGGGTGAGTCGCAGGCCGCGAGATGTCTTTTGTACTCCGCGACTTTTCGGGCGAGACCGCGAGCGACCGACCACACCGCGCCAGTGTCTAACGTTTCCAAAAGCACGGCGTGCGACATCAACCGAGCGACACGTCCGTTGCCATCCAAAAAGGGGTGAATCCACAAGAGCCGATGGTGTCCGGGAGCAGTTCCGAGAATGGCCTCGGTCTTGCCTAGATGGCCGTAAACGTGTTCAAACCGGTTGAGAAATCGTGGAACGGCGCCGGGGCTGATCGGCATGTGGTTTCCGACCTTTACGTCTCGTCGACGTAATTCGCCCGGCACAATCTTGATCCGCTCCTTCGTGTCGGGGTCTTCCACCCACAACAGTTCTTCTGGCAATTCCGCACAGAAGCGACGATGAATCTCGCAAATGCCGTCTTCGGAAATAGCACGCCCGTTTCGCAGCCCGCCGCCATCAATCCATTTTTGGACGGTGATGTGGGCTTTCGCCTCGAGCTGCAAATTGCGCTTGTGAGGTTCCTTGCTGTAGTCGTTTTTGAGGGCGCGCTCGATATCGACAGGGTGTGTGTTATGCCCTTCGATGAGATTGCTGTAATAGCAATTCATCGAGCGAACGAGATCCGCCAGGGAATTGAGCAAGCTGGAGGGCAGGCTGCCGCGAAACCTGGCTGATTTTTGCACGAGATCGATCGCGAGGTCCGTTAACGGACCTCGAAATCTCGATGTCTCGCCAATCACCAGGGGCTCCATTTCCGCCGTTGCTTCCCCGCGGTCCGGAGGAAGGACAGGCTCCTTCTTGGCGGCTTTTCTGGCCGGATATGTGGCTAGATTGATGGCGACTTTGTCTTTCATGGTAAAAGACTATATATCATTATTTTAGGAGATAATCAAGAATGATTGTGGCTACATATTTGGCTAGATTGTTGGCGAGATGGATGGCGAGATCTCGCTGACCTTTTGTCGTTTCATAGTACACCCTTCTAGGCATAGTCTTTGGCCAGGAAGGGCAAGGAAAGAGAAGGTATGTTGCTGCGGAGAAGCAATGGTGAACGACGCCTAGGTCGGTAGAAGCGCTTTCAGCTCCTGCAAGCGATGGAGCAACCGCCGATTTCCGTGACGAACCAAAAGCAGCAGGTGGCCATGGCCATGGCCGTGTTGGAGGCGGTGGCGGTGGTGTTGCTGCTGGCGGGGATGGGGGTGCTGCTGGAGGAGGAGGAGGAGGAGGAGGAGGAAAGAAGCGATCCTGCGAGGTCTGCACGTTGCAAGAAATCCCCCGCTCCGGGGCATACCTTAAAAAGGTGTGGATCGGTTCTCCCCAGGAGATAAATGCGAGCAGTCAGTTAGCGCCGCTGCCTCGTGAGCAGGTGCTCTATGTCCGCAATCGGATACTACGGTTTTGAAAACCGTCGTCCTGGAGAGGTTCGAATCCCCCTGGTAGCCAGAATCCTCTGGCCTCAGTGAATCGCAGTTAACCGTACCACTCGGTTGATCCGGGTTTTTCCTCACAGCGAGGACAGTGCTCCGGCTGTCCCGGATTTGGCATTAAGCCCTAAAAAGCAGAGTAGGGATGGTACAAAAAGTCATTTTTCTGGGCATACATGAATGAGGGTTTCAAGCCTAACAACGCTGTCCTGGGGTTTGGGGCCCTGAGGGGAGTGGCATGGAATCGACGACGATGACGGACTACCAACCGGGAACAAGGACCATTCAAAAGAGTGCTGCTTGGTCGTTTTGGGGGCCGCGAAGGCCGGGCTCAAAGGCTGTCCGGAGTTCTCCAAGGACCAGCGGGCCGACCGACGAACAGTTGATCGCTGATCTGAAAACGGAGAACTCGGATGCATTGAACGCTCTTTTTCACCGTTACGCGCTCACCGTTCTTGATGTCGCGCGCTTCGTACTTGGCGATGCTGGCGAGGCGCAGGATGTACGGCAAGAGTGTTTCCTCTAGATATACCAAGGGGTGGAAACCTTTGATCCTTCAAAAGGCAGTGTGAAAACTTGGATCTGCTACCTAGCCAGGTGCAAAGCGCTGAGGCGGCGCCAGTATTTGGCCTCCAGGAATTTCTACGGTACGGTAGGCATTGGTTCGAGGAAAAGCAGCCTGTTCGCGGACGACGATCTTGAGGCGCAACTCCTGCTTCGGGAACGCAGGGCGCTGCTGAAAGATGTGATCGAGAAACTTCCACCAGGACAGCGCCGGACAATGATGTTATTTTATTTCGACGACATGGAACTGCAGGAGATCAGCGAGGCTCTCAACCTATCGCATGAGAATGTCCGCCACCACTACTACCGGGGCATCAAGAAATTGAGGGACGCGCTCACTGCAGCCCAGTGAACTCCGTTGGAAATGCAGATATGAGATTTGGTCAGGAGACCGAACTGGAGGGCCTTTGAACCGCAAGGATGGAGACGATTCTCTGCACTGCCGAATCTTAGCGGTACTGAGCATAACGGGCGACTTTTTGCCCACTCAAATCACGCGAGCGCTCGGCGTGTCTCCCTCAAGCGCGGGACGAATGGGCGGCGTCGGTTCGTGGGAGCTTTGCTCGGAAGCGCGAGTCGAGGCGGCGGACGCAGAAGAAAATCTGAAATGGATTCTCGATCAAGTTGAGGCCAAGAAGAGTGTGCTCGATGGCCTTAAACGGTCCGGATGCGAGATAGAGATCTTTTTTGTGCGAGAGCAGGAGTCCGAACGTATCCATGAGATGCCACCACTGTCCCCTGAAACGATGCGACGCGTGACTGGACTCGGCATCGATATCGTGTTGTTAATCGACGATTGAAGAAGCACCGCACTGTGGCCGCTACCGAGAGAAAACACCTTTGGGTACCTAAGCAAACCCCGAATCGATACCCGATTATGTTTTGAGGGGAAGTAGTTCTGTCCTGGCCTGGCTGGGGCGCACCGTTCACAGACAACATATTCTCCAGGGCAACATAATCTCCGTTATGTGGGCGCGCACATAACAGCGACGTTTATCCCGCCCATAAGGTTCGTAAATATCACGCTCTCGCCCGTTTCGTCTGGAGCGATTGAGCCGATGATGACTTCTGCGAAATCTCTTGTGACTGCAGGAAACAAGGGAAGACACTCCCGCATTACCACGAGCCGCTTGTCAATAGCCGCTGCCTCATTACGCGACCAGGAAGATGAAGCTCTGATGCGTCGAGTACAGACCGGAGACAACGTTGCCCTCGCGGTGCTCTTCCATCGCTATTCGAGACTCGTGCTGAGCGTCGGAAATCGCATTTTCCGAGATCGCGCAGCGGCGCAAGATTTGGTGCAGGACGTGTTTCTCTACGTCCTGCGCAGAGGACACATGGACACATCTTCGATCCCGGCCGAGGGCGGCTCCAAGACTGGATAATTCACTCTGCCCTGTTTCTACTTACCACGTTTCATTTGTTTTGAGTAACTTGCCGCGCTGTGATTTGCAGGAACTCGCTCCATTTGCACGCTAAAGTGCACCAGCGATCCGCGCCTCTAGGAGACCCCACAGGAAGCAAGCTGACACCTACTCGATCTACGTTATTTGACCGACGGCCTGCATGTGGAGATGCGCAAGATAACTGCCGATTGCAGATTCACGCTGCTTTCGATAACCTACGGGCTCACCATGCGCCGTCTCATCGCTGCTCTGGTCATCTTACTGCTTACCGGCGTGCCGGTCCTTTCGGCCTTTGCGGCGACTCCTGTTTCTTCCGATCTACCTGCTTGCTGCAAAAAAGGTGGAGCGCACATGTGCTCCGTGCGGCGCAGTCAGACCCACCCGAGGGATGGAAAACCTGCGCTATATGCGGTCTGCCCATTTGCTGGCAAGATCAATCCGGTAATTCCGGGCCAACGCGTCGCACTCTCACTAACGACCGCGTGCTCTGCGGCTCCCGCTCCCAAGGTCGATACCATCGGCGCCTCCCAGGTTTTGGTTCTGGCTTCCTCCCTTCACTTCGAAAACTTCAAGCGCGGTCCTCCTCCGGTTCTCTCCTAGTCCCAACTCGAAAAGTCACTGCACCCTGACGCAGGTCTCCACTTAGAGCCTGCCTTCGGTTGCTTCCTACCTCTTTCCGTTGCAGGCCGCTAGCCGCGGAAGCGAAATGGAGGAAAAGTGAGCATTTTTCTAGTGCGTAGGTTTCTGCTCGTCGGTGTATTCCTGGCGCTGTGCGGATGCGCCAATCACGAAAGGCGCTACGACTTCGAGGGTCGCGTCGTTAGCAAAGTTTTGGCGACAAGAACCTTGGTCGTCGATCACGAAAACATTCCAGGATTTATGCCAGCTATGACCATGCCCTATCCGGTTGCCAACGGGGTGGATCTCTCAGGAGTCGAAGCAGGAGACCGAATCAAGGCGCGCGTCGTCGTACATCGTGACGAACGGTATGAATTGGACAAGGTCCTCGTTACGGACTCAACCCACCGGGGACAAACCGAGAAGGAAACGAGGCAGCTGTATCCCGGCGAGCCGATTCCCGATGTCGAGCTTTTGAATCAAGATGGCAAAACCATCCGGTTGTCGGACTTTCGCGGGAAAACCGTACTGCTGACTTTCATTTATACGCGATGTCCCATGCCGACCTTTTGTCCACGCCTGAGCAGCCTCTTTGCGTCCGTTGAAAGAGAACTCACGAGAGACACAAACGAGTATGAGCGTACGCACCTGGTGAGCATCAGCATCGACCCCAAATTCGACACGCCTGCGGTGCTTCGCAAGTACGGTCTCGCCTATTTGGGCGATGATCCGACGCGATTCGCGCATTGGTCGTTCACCGTGCCCAGTCCCGAAAACTTAAGAAGGCTGGCCGACACTTTCGGGCTGATCTACCAGGAAGAGGAAAACCAAATCGCGCACTCCATAAGCACCGTTCTTATCGATCCGCAAGGCCGTCTCGTGAAGGAATGGACGGTAAGCGACTGGACCGCACCGGAAGCGGTGGCCGCAATTCGGCGGGTGGAAAGTGCAAAGAATTAAGAAAGCAAGACTGGCTTTCAACCTCGCCGCTATCCTCGGCGTCGCTCTGTGTGGGTGCTCTCGCGACAACATGGACTACGGTCCGATGTTTGCCTCAGCGGAGACCAGAGGCCAGGTCGTTTATGAGCGCAACTGCAGCGCCTGCCACGATGCCGACAATCTGCAACTGTTGAAGCAGCCGCCAAAACTCAAGGGGCTCTTCAGCCGGAAGACACTGCCGAGCGGTGCGCCGGCGACTGATGAACAGGTAAGTACTACGGTCCTCGCAGGCCGGGGGATTATGCCGCCATTCGAGCGCACTTTGGATAAAAAGCAGCTGGACGACTTGTTGAAGTATTTGCACAAGCTCTGACCGAGTTGGACGCCACGCGGAGAAATTGTATGCGAACGATCCTATTAGCCATGCTTCTTTTGAACGTGACTTCGCTTAGCGATACGCAGAAAAGTGAGATTCGACAAGTCGAAGAACGCCTCCTGGCGCCCTGTTGCTACACCCAATCGATTGCAGTGCACGGGAGCGAAATAGCGGGGCAAATGCGCGCGCAAGTTACGGAAATGGTTGTTCACGGCCGCACCGAAAATGAAATCGTCAACTATTACAGGAACCTGTATGGGGACCGCGTCTTAGTCGTTCCCGATGGCGTAACAGGAGAAATTCTCTTTAGCCTTCCGGTGATTATCGCGGTCTTTAGTTGTCTCGTCCTGCTTCTTTGCGTTCGCAAGATGTTGCAGTCGGGACGAGCGAACCAATTTCTTGCCGAGGGGCAGACACGCCATGTCATCGATAAGGCTTTACGAGAAACGATCGAACGCGAGACCGGAGAATCTCTTTGAGCAGTTCGGTAGCAGCCTCTGGGGTCTTAAACATCGCGGTTCTCGTGTTCCGCGAGGGGCTGGAGTGCATTCTCGTACTTGCCGCGCTCACCGCGAGTTTCCGCGGACAAGAATCGCGTTTTCACCGCCCAGTGATCGTCGGAGTTCTGTCGGGTGGCTTCGCGACGTTAGTGACCTGGTTTACGGCCGTTCGCATCATAAGCGACTTGAGCGAAAGCGTTTCCGCCCTCGCGCTGCAAGCCGGAACCGGGCTGCTTGCTATTGTCGTGCTGCTGGTGGTGATGAATTGGTTTTTTCACAAGATGTACTGGACCGGATGGATCTCGTTGCACAACCGGAAGAAACAGCAGTTGGTTGTCAAAGCCAGCGAAGGCGAAACTCAGTGGCGACTAACCGCCGGAATGGTCCTTCTAGGATTCACTTCGTTCTACCGTGAGGGCTTTGAAGTGGTGCTTTTCTTGCAAAGCTTCCGCTTGCGCCTCGGGGGAAGGACCGTCCTCGAGGGAGTCGTCTTCGGGTCTGTAGGCACTTTGGCTGTCGCCGTGCTGACCTTCGTGATCCATCGGCACCTTCCGTACAGGAGAATGCTAGTCGTCACCGGGGTCCTGCTGGCCGTGGTGCTCCTCGTGATGGTCGGCGAAGAGGCACAGGAGATGCAGCTCGCCGGCTGGCTGCCGACGACGCCTTTATCGCAGCTGAGTGAGATGATTCCCGGCTGGGCTGGCCTTTGGTTTTCCCTGTTTCCAACGGTTGAGACGCTGGTATCGCAATTCCTTGCCGGCGTCTTGGTGTTTGGCTCGTATTTCACCGCACGCCGCCTCCCGGGGATGGCGCGATGAAGCGAGCCCCGGTCCTAGCGAGGGAATATTTGCGTGTGAGTTGGAGTTTAAAGAAACAGACAAGCCAAGCGAAGAAACGCGTGCCCCAGATGTGGGTCTAAGAGTTGATCGAGGGTGTGGTCCTAAGAGTATGAAACGGTTGTTTGCAAACCTGACGCTCGTCGCGGTTCTGGGCGTATTCGTCTTGTCTCTAGCGGCTTCTTTGCGCGGGCCCGACGTGCCGGTTTGCTGCCTTCCCGGAGGCAAGCATCGCTGCCTGCAGCACCCGGCTGGCACTGGCCCGAGTTTCAAAAGCAAAACAGACGCATGCCCCTATTTGTCCCGTCTCGTGGCTACAGGTTGGACAGGGCTTCACCAGGAGAAGCCCGAAAGCGAGCGCCCCGGCAGCAACGACTACACGCCCGTGAGCCCGGGTCTCAGTGCTGATCGAATGGTTCTTTGCGAACTTTGCGTTCGCGGCCCTCCCCCTTTTACCCTGTGAACGGCTAACCAATCCTGCTTCGAATTGGCCATCGGCGGCGCTGAAATATTTCTCTCGGCGTGTCCGCACACTCCCAATCACGAGTTCGAGCTCCGACTCGTGACCTGGCGCATTATCGCGATAGCGCGTAAGAAATGGTCCGGACAATCTCGTGAAGGGAAAAAAGAAAGGATGACTTTGCCATGAACAGGAGAGAACTTCTTCAAAGAACGGCTGCGTTTGGTCTTGTCGGAGCAGCGCCTTTGTCATTTTCGAGGGTAGCGGCCAATCACTACGAAGACACTCATTCCGGAAGTGATCGGACTTCCAACCTTTCGGGACCCGAAGTAAGTCCGCTGAAACCGCCAGCACACGGCCATCACGGTGCGTACAAGACCTTTGCTGTGCAGTTTCCAGATATTCGCGTCAAACGTGGCGCCCGGTTTGTGAATGAGGGCAATGTGGCCACTGCCGGCGGGCTTTCCTCCGGCATCGATCTCGCCTTACGTGTTGTCGAGCGCTATTTCGGCCGGGAAGTAGCCAGCCAAACGGCATACCAAATGGAATATCAGGGTCAAGGTTGGTTGGATCCTGCCTCCAACCAGGTGTACGCCAAGGCGCCAATCTCCACCGATGAGCATCCGCTGTGCCCAGTGTGCGACATGGACGCAGACAAGACAGCTCCTAAATCGGTCTATCAGGGCAAGACCTATTATTTCTGCATGCCCGAGCACAAGTCTCTTTTCGACAAAGCTCCTGAAAAGTACTTGCAGGCTGCCCAAGCACAGTAGCTTTGATCGCCGCGGGAGACTCCGTGACTGGAATTGCGAGCGGAGAGGAAGATTTACAAGTTTGCTATGAGAAAACAAAGATGAAAGGACCGGGGCCGGTGTATCATCTGACGCCAAAACCTTCTATGCGCCGATTGGCGGCCAGTTTTGTTCTCTTCCTGCTTGTCTTCTCAAGCGTCGAACCGGCGTCTCTTGCTTCGGTTTCCACGAGCAAGCCGCTCTGCTGCCGCAAGAATGGAAAGCATCACTGCGCAGAAATGGCTGAAAGCAATTTCCGCGGGGATGGCCCGAGTCTCCGAGCGATCTTCCCCTTTTGCCCGTACCGCAATCTTGTCCTTATTCCCACAGCGACTGCGCTTCCGCATGTTGGGCACGCTCTTGCGGACGCTCTGCCCGAAGTCGCCTTCGTATCCCTCAAGGCTGTTCGCTCCCCGGTTTCGTTCCTCTTTTTCTCTGTCTGCCAGCGCGGGCCTCCTCCGACGTCTCTCTAGCGGCTAATCACTTAGGGTCGTCGTTGTCATCTCGTTGGAATCGCAACGGAGGAGAGTTCCATGTGTTTTCGTGTGTTCTCAAGACTCTTTCTGGGTCTTCTTGCATTGAGTGTACTTGGTGCCGCAAGTCTTTTCGCACAGACGGATACAGCGTCACTGAGCGGGACCGTTGTAGATCCCCAAGGGCGTCCCGTACCTGAGGTTGAGGTCAGGGCGACGCGAGTCGAAACCGGCATCACCACGGTTTCCACAACAAATTCTGTCGGCATTTTCGTTTTCAGTAGCCTCGCACCCGGCCACTATCAACTCGTGGTCACCAAGGCGGGTTTTAAAGAGATCGTCGCGAAAGGTCTTACGCTGCAAGTCGGGGGTCGGGTCGAGCAAAATTTCACGTTTCAGCTCGGATCACAAGCGGAAACCGTTACGGTCGAAGGAAGCGCCGTGGAAGTGAACACCACAGACGCAACCGTGAGCACCGTCGTGGACCGCAAATTCGCGGAAAACCTGCCGCTGAACGGCCGGAGCTTTCAATCGTTGATTGAACTGGCGCCGGGGGTGATCCCCACTGCAGGCTCGGGAAACACGGATACATTCGTGGTGAACGGCCAACGTGAAACGTCGAACTATTGGACGGTGGATGGGGTAAGTGCCAATTTCGGAATAGGTGGGAATATTGGCAATCCCGGAGCGGGACTCGGGGGACAAGCGGGCGCAACTAGCTTATCGGGTGGGACCAACAGTCTCGTGTCGGTGGACGCGCTGCAGGAGTTTCGCATAGAGACTTCAACCGCTGCGCCGGACTCTGGTCTTACAGCGGGTGGCCAAATTTCCATCGTCACACGCTCCGGCACAAACCAGTTTCATGGCTCTCTCTTTGACTATTTTCGAAATACGGTTTTGGACGCCAACAATTGGTTCAATGGTGTAAATGTTTTCAATCCGACTCCCCTTCCCAAAGCTCCGGAGCAGCAGAACGATTTCGGAGGAACTGTTGGCGGGCCGATTCGAAAGGACAGGACTTTCTTTTTCTTCTCCTATGAGGGTCTACGCCTCCGGCTGCCTCAAACGGCGCTGACCGAGGTCCCCGACCTCCAAGCACGTCAGGACGCGATACCGGCAGTGCAGCAGTTCTTAAACGCATATCCGTACGACCCCAACCAGCCCGATCTAGGGAATGGTGTGGCTCAGTTCAATGCGACCTTTTCAGATCCCAGTTCGCTCGATGCCTACAGTCTCCGGATCGACGATCGTCTGACCGACAAACTCAGCCTGTTTGGCCGATATAACTATTCACCGTCCAGCATCGCGCAGTACGGATTCGGACCTGGGTCGGGCGTTACCCTTAGTCAGAAAGGAGTTCAATCGCAAACGATACAGACATTCACCGTGGGAACGACCTGGTCACTGTCTCCAAGCATCACCAATGACTTCCGATTTAACTACAGTCGACTGGATAGTACCGGCGCTTCCGTGTCGAGCAACTTCGGCGGCGCCACTCCCATAACCTCACCGCCTCTACCCAATGGCTACAATTTGCAGAACGCCAATATTGGCTTCCAATCGGGATTTACAACCAACGGGTATCTCGATATCGGAGCGGCCGAAGAGAGCCTGCAGCGCCAGATCGAATTGGTGGACAACTTCGCTATCCAGAGAGGTGCCCACCGATTTGCATTCGGAGTGGACTACCGTCGATTGTCACCGCGATTCGCGCCAGCCCAATACTCTCAATACGTACAGTTCAATGATTATCCCAGCACCGAGGCCGGCATTGTCGGCTTTGCCTTCACCAACCAGAATATTCCCGCAACCTTCTTGTTCCGGACCCTTAGCCTTTTTGCGCAAGACACCTGGCAGCTCAAGCCTCGCCTTACCCTAACCTACGGCTTGCGATGGGGTGTCGAATTTCCCCCGCAAACAATCGACGGTCCGCCTTTTCCGGCCCTCGAGAATTTCAGCACTAGTGATTATTCGCAGATCGTACTGGCTCCACCGGGCACACCGGCCTACCAAACCAACTATGGGAATTTTTCGCCACGCGTTGGTGTTGCGTATCAACTTTTGCAAAAGAACGGTGCCCCTTCCACGGTGCTTCGTGGTGGGTTTGGTCTCTACGACGATCTGGCCGCGGGCGCAGCCGGAAACCTCGTCGCCTATGCGTATCCGTACACCGGATATGGCTTCTATGACGGGAGCCAGCTCCCCGTCGTCTACCCACCCACCGGTGGCACTTTCCCTCTCGCACCCGCCTATGCAGCTCCGCCCCCGATTGTGCCTCCTGGCTCCTCGAACAGTGGGCTTCTGCTCGGGTTCAATCCTCACTTTCAAACGCCTTATACGCTTGAGTGGAATGTGGCCCTGCAACAAGAACTCGGCAATCAGCAAAACGTAACGGTTTCCTACGTTGGCGCAGCCGGAAGAAGACTTGTGCAGACAATCTTCCCTTACAACTCTCCTCCTGCGAGTTACCCCGGGGGAATCGGACTGTTCGACAACGGTGGCTCTTCCAGTTACAACGCGCTCCAGGCCCAGTTTCAACGTCAGGTTTCTCACGGACTTCAGGCGCTGGCTTCCTACACCTGGGCGCACAGCATCGATACAGGTTCGACCGTATTCGGCCAGGGTGGACAAGGGATCAGTGACAATCGCGGGCCTTCGAAATTCGACATTCGCAACATGTTTTCTGCCGCGCTCACCTACGACATTCCCGCCCACAAGCCGAACCGCTTCGTCGAAGCCGTCGTGAGCGGATGGTCGCTCCAGAGCATCGTCAAAGCGTACTCCTCCCCACCGGTGGACGTAACAATCAACACGAATCAATCGTTTACCGAAAAACCCGTTTACGTGAGGCCAGACGTTCTTCCTGGAGTTCCCCTGTACCTCTACGGCCCACAATATCCCGGCGGGAAGATCCTCAATAACACTCCCGACGGGCCGAATATGTCCTGCGTCGGTCCGTTCTGTTTTCCGCCGACCGATGCCAACGGAAACATACTGCGGCAAGGGAATCTCGGGAGAAACGCCTTGCGAGGTTTCCCTGCTTCGCAATGGGACTTCGCGGTTCATCGGGATTTTCCCATCCGTGAATCGTGGAAGCTGCAGTTCCGGGCGGAAATGTTCAACGTGTTGAATCACCCGAATTTCGCACCGCCGTATAGTGCGCTCAATCTGGCCTTCGGTTCCAACGCGCAGTTCGGCTATTCGCTGCAGACATTGGGACAGTACTTGGGCGGGAACAGCAGCGGGGGCGGCGCCCTGAGTCCCTTGTATCAGTTTGGCGGACCGCGTTCCATCCAATTGGCCTTGAAACTGTCGTTCTGAGACCAGCACACGTGGAGATCTCCCCAATGATTCACCGTTATTTCGTATGGCTCCATCGCTGGACCGGACTGCTGATGACCGTATTTCTGGTTGTCGTTGGACTGACCGGAACGATCTTGGCGTTTCGGGCGAAGATTGATCGTCTGTTGAACCCGCAATACCACGCCCAGGTCAAACCCGGACAAACTCCGCTGGACGCCGCCACTCTCGCGGAGCGGGCTGAGGCCCTGGTGCCGCAGGCCAAGCCGGGTTTCTTTTCGATCGGGAAAGATCAGGTCAGCATCTCTCTACGCTCGCGCAAAGATCCAGCGACCGGCAAACCTTACGAGTTGAGGTTCAGCCACCTGATTCTCGATCCCTACACGGGACGCGAACTGGGACGCTGCTGCACGGATTCCAACTGGCGCGTGAATTTTCTTCCCTTCGTCTACCAACTGCATACGACCGTGGCTATGGGGAACACGGGCGCGTGGATTCTCGGCATCGTGGCCCTGGTGTGGACGCTCGACTGCTTTGTCGGGTTCTATCTGACGCTACCGCGCGGGCAGGGAGGCTTTTGGAAGCGCTGGAAATACGCATGGGACATCAAGTGGCGAGCCAATGCGTTTCGCATCAACTTCGACTTACATCGCGCCGGAGGGCTGTGGTCCTGGGTATTGTTGTTTGTCTTCGCGTGGTCCAGCGTCATGCTGAGTTTGCGGCCGGTGTATGAGCGCGTGACAAAGGCCGTCTTCGACTATCGTAGCGACGAGGACACCATTTCTTCCGTGATGCTGCCGCAACCGCTGGACAACCCCAAGCTCGGCTGGCGTGAAGCACAAACACTCGGAGAACGTGCGATGGCGCAGATAGCCGCCCAGCATGGGTTCACGATTACGCGACCGTATGGAATGGCCTATATCCCGGAGTTCGGCGTGTATACCTATGCCGTTCGCGGGAGTAACGACATCCGTGGGGAAGGCTGGGACACCGCCATCTGGATTGACGGCAACACCGGCGCGCTTCGGGATGTGTCGTTGCCTTACGGCCAGCACGCGGGCAATACCGTGAGCACCGTCCTCTGGGGTCTCCACTATGGCGACATTCGCAACTTTCTGCCGTATCGCATTCTCGTGGCTTTCTTCGGTTTAGTTCTAACAGTTATCTCGGTGACTGGCGTCTACATTTGGTGGAAGAAACGACGCGGCAGAAAATTAGCGGCTCTCCAGAGAACAAGAGTTTTGGGCAGCGACATGACCGCTAGGATCGATATCTGAAAATCAAAAGGACGCAAAAAACCGTGCATCGTCGAAGCTTGTTGAAAGGCATAGGCCTTTGACCGCCGTAGGATGTCTATCCCGAGGAGGACAAGCCGCGCATCGCAGGCGGCTACGGATGGCAATGCAATGCGCTGACTTGCGACTCGAGGATTTCCTGATCGAACATGGTCAGCCAGTCATCTGGATGAGTGGCAGTTCACGATTGCGAATTGAGCCAACCTTGTAACGGCTTCGTGACGGTGTTGCCACAGCAACAGCCTTGGCAGACGGTGAGATGGCCGATGACAATACGCTTGGTCGTGAGTGAGAAATTGTCCATGGGCTCTAATTGGCCGAGCGAAGAGCGAGTCTAGTCTGCGTCTGCAGAACTGACACTGTGCCCAGGGTGTCCCGCAGAGGCAGATTGCGAAATAATGCCGCGCACGAACTGGTTAGCGGAGCGTACTGATGGGAGCAGTGTGGCGGAGTGCCACAAGACTGATGGCCCGCAAAGTCCTGTGATTTCGGTTCATGGACGCCCTCCCGGGTTGTTTTATTACCGCATCGAAAAAGCAAAGGCGCCGACTTCCTATAATGCTCGACGTTTAATCGCAACGAGCACCGAGTGCTCACTTGTACGCCGAAACCGGAGCGCAATTCACGTTTTCACCACATCCGCAAGCGCCAGATGCAGTGTCACTCGATTTCGACCGCTCCAATGTGCTGCGCCCCGCCGCCAGTGGTTTCTCCATACGGGCGACCGTACCGACTCCGAGCGCCTGGATGACGCAGGGCCGTTTCTGCATATCGGCAAGGATGCGCAGCGTTTCGTCAACTTCCTGCCATGAACTCCCTTGTGCCAGTGCCTGCGTGACCATCTTTTCGGTGCATGGCTCGCACCCGCCTACAACGACTACAGCGATGGGTATCAAATTCTGAAGACTGCCTTTTGCGCGAATGGTTTGCATATCTGCGTCCTCCCTGGGGCCCTGTTTTCGGCCTCCACCGACGGGACGAAAGCGGAACGGAAATGGATACACTCGTCCGAATCTCCATGCTGTTAGGGGTGCTCAGGTGGAAAGTGTCTCATTCAACTGCAATAAATCCTCAATGGGATGCACAAGGGCTAGGACTCCAAAACAGCGGTAGAATTGTTGCGATGCCAGCTAGCTTGTCCGAATTCGTCGGCCAAATTGAACGGCACCGTGCGGCGGTGACGCGCTACATCCGTTCGCTCATCCGCAATGACGCGGACGCCGAAGACTTGGCACAGGAAACATTTCTGCGCGCACACACCCGTTTGGATACCCTCCGCGATCAAGATGCGCTGGAGGGATGGCTCTATCAAATCGCGACACACGTCACGATTGACCGCATTCGACAGCGGGCTCATGCGGCCGAGAAACACGGCGACTCTCCCCTTGAGGAACTCCCGCTCCCTGACAATCGCCGGCCTTCCGCTCTCACCGTAGTCCAACAAGACGAGATGAGTGCTTGCGTCCAAGCGCATGTCGCCAGACTCTCGGATGGTTACAAGGCCGTGCTCTTGCTGCACGATGTCGATGGCTTGACGGCGAACGAGATCGCAACGCTGCTTGGTCTGTCCGCGGCGAATGTCAAGATGCGGCTGCATCGTGCGCGCCGCAAGCTCCAGGCTACTCTGCAAGAGGCGTGCGCTTTCAGCCAGGATGAGCGCGGTGTACTCGTGTGCGACCCCAAGCGGGAGCCCGAGTAGGTCTCCGAACGCCACTACAATCTTCTCGGGGGGACGTACGGTAAAACTGGGAATTACGATGGCATCGTTACATCTTCTTCATCTTTCCCACCGTGTTTGGGCCATGGGACTGGCTCTGGCAAGCCTGTGTGCCATGCTGTACTTGGGGCTTTACCAGAGTCGGGCCATCCGCCACATGTGGTGCCCCGTGTTTTCGAGAGGCTGTGAGACGGTCGCTGACGCCGCGTTTGCGAAGCCCTTCGGCATCCCGGACGGATACATCGCTGCAGTCCTATACGGCTTGATCTTTCTACTGCTGCTAGCGCCGACAACGAAACTCTGGATATGGATGCCCCTGCTGGCGCTCGCAGCCCTAGCCACGCTTGCCAATTTCCTCGGAGTCCGGGACATGATGAATCTCGGCAGCTTCTGTTTTTATTGCATGCTTACGACTCTGCTCTCTCCGGTTCTGTTGTGGGAGATTTGGCAGTTGCGGTGAGTCGAATCTTTCATCGGAGGTCTCCGTTGATGCCGGATGCAGCGTTGAAGAAGGATGCCGACTACGTCTTTTATGAACTGACGCGAAGCATCTGCCCAAAGTGCCGGAAGATGATCGACGCAAAAGTTGTGCTGCGCGATAACAAAGTGTTCATGCGCAAGCGATGCCCAGAGTGTGGCCCGTTCGAAGCGTTGGTCTATGGCGATGCCGAGGCGTACACGAGCTTCGGCAAGTTCAACAAACCAGGAACGATCCCCTTAGCGTACGGTACGGAAATCCGGAACGGATGTCCCTATGACTGCGGCCTCTGCCCCGACCACCAGCAACATACTTGTCTTGGAATTATTGAGGTTAACAGCGCGTGCAACATGGATTGCCCGCTGTGCTTCTCTGACGCAGGCCCGGGATTCACTTTGACCTTGGAAGAGGTCGAGCAGATGCTCGACGACTTTGTGAGGACCGAGGGCAAGCCTGAAGTAATTCAGTTCTCCGGCGGCGAGCCGACAGTTCATCCGCAGATTATCGAGTTCATCCGGGCGGCCAAGGGGCGCAATATCAGTTTCGTCATGATCAACACGAACGGCAAACGGATCGCCCGTGACGACCGCTTTGTCGAACAACTGAACGAAGCGCGACCGGCAATCTACTTCCAGTTTGATGGCTTCGACTCAGAAACCAATCGTATCCTTCGAGGGGAGCCGGACCTTCTACAAGTAAAGCTGCGTGCCCTGGACCGCCTGGCTAAGATCGGTCTCTCCGTCACCCTGGTTCCGGCAATCGAGTGCGGCGTAAACGAGCACGAGATCGGGAAGATCGTCGATTTTGCGATTCAGCACCCGGCGGTGAGAGGCATCAATTTTCAGCCAGCCTTTCATGCCGGTCGGCATGACAAGCACGATCCGCTGAGGCGCGTGACCATTCCTGATGTCCTAAAGCTGATTGAGGAGCAAACAAGCGGCAAGTTTAGAACGAATGATTTTGTTCCCGTGCCATGCTGTTTCCCGACCTGCAATTCCGTGACGTACGCCTTCGTCGATGGCGATCAAGTCATACCGTTGCCGCGAGTCGTGAATGTGCACGATTACCTTGACTACATCTCCAACCGCGTTCTACCGGACTTCAGCATCGAGGTGAAGCGAGCGCTCGAAGGTCTGTGGTCGTCGTCGTCCGTCGCAGGCTCGAACAAGTCTGTGGATCAACTCCTGATGTCCTGTCAGGCCTGCACCGTCCCGGATCTGAATATCGGTAACTTGGCGAAGAACATGGTAATGATCATGCTGCAGGACTTCATGGATCCTTGGACATTTAACCAAAAGAACCTGATGAAGTGCTGCAAGGAATTTCTCCTGCCGGGCGGTAAACAGATCCCCTTCTGTGCCTACAACACGATCGGTTATCGCGAACAAGCACGTAAACAGCTCGAAGCGCTGGAACCCGAGCGCAAACGAGCGTGGGCCGAAGGTCGTCGCTTCAAGCCCCAGCCGATCGACTTCAGCATGATTCAATCAGTTTCCCGCACGTCCGACCTCGTCGCCATCGACGGAGCGAGGTGATGTGTGACTACGAACGAGAGCTCGGCTCGACCTGAGGCGGATGTCAAACAATGCTGCGCGAGGCTGTACGAAAACGATTTGGCTCGATATCTGTTAGGCGAGTCGTTTCATCCGGGCGGACTCCAGACGACTCGGCGACTGGGGGATCTCCTTCGTTTGAATTCCGACAGCCGTGTTCTGGATGTTGCGTGCGGTAAAGGAACGACTGCGATCTTCCTTGCCAAAGAATTCGGATGTCAGGTTTTCGGCATCGACTACGGAATGGAGAATGTCTTGGACGCGCGGGCCTTGGCGCAAGTTGAGCAGGTTGCGGGCGTGCAATTCGAACGAAGTGATGCCGAGATCCTGCCCTTCGCAGATGCGTCCTTCGACGCCGTGATCTGTGAATGTGCGTTCTGCGTGTTTCCGCGGAAAGCGCTGGCGGCAGCGGAGTTCTTTCGAGTGCTCCGGCCCGGAGGCCGGATAGGTATGAGTGATCTGACAGGCGTAGAGGTCTTACCTTCGGAGTTAGATGGGCTGCTGGCGTGGATTGCCTGCATCGGCGACGCCCAGACCGCAGAAGGCTACACGACATATTTAGGAAACGCTGGGTTTTCTGTCGATCACATTGAACCGCACGATGCGGCTTTGCAGGAAATGGTCGATCAGATTCGCCTGAAACTTCTCGGGGCAGAGATCATGACGGGCTTGAACAAGCTGCAACTGCCTGGGGTTGACCTAGCGGCGGCGAAACGAATGGCAAACAATACAATGGCAGCGATCAAGCAGGGACAGCTCGGCTACGTGCTCATTTGTGCGACGAAACCAAATGGTCTTGAGTCTCAGCCTCGTTCCTGACTTTCTTTCTTTGTGCTCAGACCGAGCACACGGTAAGTGAGTCATATCCCGCAGGTGCCGCTAAGTATTACGGCAATCCCGCCGAGCGCAAGCCCCCAACGAGCGTAGGGATGACCGTCAACAAAGACGGCCGAAACCCCAAGACCGAGGCCCAAGACCAAGCGCACCACGCGGTCCCATCGTCCTACATTAAAGAAAGTGCTCATGTCCAGGGGCCCAATCTCCCGACATCCTAGCACAGTCTGTCTTTAGCTCTGTGGCTCCGTCCCGAGCTTTGATGAATCACTAGACTATCATCCTCGGGCCGGTTAAATGAGCGTCGGCAGACCGGATGTAACCGTCGCACCGAAAAGTGTGCACGATGAAACTGACTCAATCTAGGGGTTCACTCCACCGGGGTCTATTCCCCGGTTCTTTCCACACTCTTTCCACGAACGGTACAATGATGAACGGAGACTGATTGTGCAGAGGCGAGACCTGCAGCGGAGTATGTATGATCTGCGCGACTCCTCCGTGGCACAAAGGGTGCTACTGGCAGGCATCGGTGCATTGTGCGTCGCGGTTGCTTGGTGGTTGCTCTTCGCCGGAGGACTGCACACAACAGCAGGCTGGTTGGGAAGAGGTTGGAATCCTGGTGACCCAAACCGCAGAGCTTTACTTGTCGCTGCTCTTTCGATTTATTACATCCGAATCCTTTTCACGGAGTTCGTATTTCTGAAACGAGGCGTGGGTTGGAATGAAGTGTTCACGATTGCGCCTTGGTTGTTGTGCATTTACGTGCTGCTGGCAATTTCGGGTGGGATAAACCCTAGACCCGTGGGCCTCGCGACCATCATCGGCATAGTTCTGTTTGTAATCGGGTCGTGGATGAATTCGTATGCGGAATACGCGCGGCACAAGTGGAAATTGCGGCCGGAGAATCGCGGCCTGCTGTACACGCAAGGACTCTTCCGATACTCAAGGCATCCGAACTATCTGGGCGACCTGATCTCGTTTTCGGGAATCTGCCTGATCTCGGGAGCTTGGGTAACGGCGATCATCCCCATCCTCATGCTGGCTGGATTCGTGTTCGTAAACGTGCCTGTACTGGACTCCCATCTTCACGATCACTACGGTGCGGCCTTCGATGAGTACGCTGCGCACACCCGTAGATTGATTCCCTTTCTCTACTAAGCGTTAAGCCCTTCATCTTGCTGTATCCCTCAGCCATGAGCAAACGCTGGTTGTGTTTTTCGCGCTCGCGCTCTTTGCTTCCCCGTTCCGCAACCGTTGGCGAAAGAACCGCGATGATTTACGGTCCCTCACTGCCCCGAGGCACCCCGACGGCACGTTGACCCAGCATGTTGAGCTTGTAAGCGCGAATGATCTGGGGCGGTATCCGCTGCCCATTGAGGCCGACAAATGCCAGGGCATCCTCTGGGCACTGACACAAGCTCCGCATTGCACGCAAGCATCGGGCAAGGCAATGACAGCCTTGTGGAGGTGGGTGTCGATGAGGTAGCAATTCTTCGGGCAAACCTCCCAGCACATGGCCCGGCCCTTGCACGCCTTGGAATCCAGCTCGATGTGGAGCAGGCGGTCTTCGTGCAGACCGCTCTTATAAGTCGGTGTGCTCCCGGCCATATCCATGCTGACAAGCAGCACGATGAAAAGTCCGGCCAGCGACCACCCGACCAAACGCCAAGTATTGCCATTTCCCCAGCCATAAGCATCAACGCATAAGCCAACCACGAACGCCACCCACACAAGGAGATACCGGCGAATGGCGGGGTCGAAGAAGATCAGGTAGCGCGTCCATCCCGGCTTCCGTTGGCCAGCCGGCCAAATGCGCGCATGTAGCCACGGGAAGAAAACGAAAAGGACAGCGGAGATACCCCACACCAGGGCCACGAAGGGGAGCACCAAATGGCGCCAGCCAACGGCGAGAATAAGTCCGCATACCACTGAGATCGGGAAAGCCCAGGCGATGGCCATCTCTAAACGGCTGTGCAGTGGGAACCGCACCTGTCGCATGTCGCTAGTTTTTCGCTCCGTCGCCAAATACGCGGGAAGATCGCAGGCGTAGACCGGGCCGAAAACGATGTGCCAGCCCGTGCGCTCCTCGACGAGCTTGCGCTCTACGCCGGTGGCGCTTAACTGAGGAAGAATCAGTCGCCGATGGTCAACCTTGTCTCCAATACCGGCATCAGCTCGTCTTCTCGTCAACTCCAGCAGGAACTGATAAGCCCAGTGATGCAACGCTGCAGGATTTTCCCGTCACGGTAAACCAGGACCCAGTGCCAATCCTGGGCGCTCCCTTTGGCGGAGGCATCTGGCTTGCCGGCGATGGTCCGGCTAATGATTCAAGCCATCGCCGCAGTATTCTTGCCGTCGATGGCTACATCTACTCGCCGGAGCGCTTCGCCATTGACTGGGTTAAGATCGGCGCAAACGGAGATACTCGTCACGACGGGAACACCAAGAACGACAATTGGTGGGGTTGGGGTGAACCAATTCTTGCTGTAGCGGATGGCGAGATCACCGAAGTTGTGGATGAATTTCCCGACAACATCCCACGCGTTCTTCCTCCCGTCACGCTGGACAACATTGCCGGAAACCACATCATTCTCCAGATCGCACCAAACCGTTTTGTCACTTATGCGCATCTGCGCAGAGGAAGCATCAAGGTACGAATGAGCGACCATGTTCATCGAGGAGATGTGCTCGCGCTCCTCGGGAACAGCGGGAACACGAACGGGCCGCACCTGCATTTGCAACTGACCGATCAGAACTCCGTCCTGCAGTCCCAGGGAATTCCCTTCGTATTTGCGGCCTTCACCTATCTTGGGCCCGGTTCTGATTATCCTGAAAAGCAGGTGTCTGCGCCGTGGGTGAACTCACTGCCGCCAGGCAATGGAGTGCTTAGCTTCGAGGCAACTAAGAAGTGATACGCGGCACAACGGTAACCCGCGTGAGTTGCAATGGCGCAGGCAATCATCAGGTAGCCTGCCAACTCCCGCATCGTCCGTATACGAGAAGGGTGGCAAATCGCCGCCAGTAAGCACCAACATTGGCAGACGAGTGCCTGGCAGCGTGGTCTATAATTCGCTGCCAGAAGCGATGGAACACACAACTGAGTCGAAAGGGAACGCCGTGACCATCAAGCCGGCCACGATAGCTGATACGGACGCGATAGTTGCAATTTTCATTTCGAACAAAGCCGATCCCGGACTGTTTCAGGAACCGATAACGGACGTCAGGAAAAATATCCTGGACTTCTTGGTGGCACGGGACGCCAGCGACAGAGTGGTCGCGTGTTTGGGTCTGCATCGAGATTCTGATGAGCTAGCCGAAGTCTGTGGAGTCGCGGTTCTGCCAGAACTCCAGGGCCAGGGAATTGGCGCGATCCTCATGCAAAAGTGTAAGGAGCGGGCGCTTGCGAACCAGCTCATATGTCTTTGGCTGGCAACTGTGAAGCCCCAGTATTTTTGTCGCTATTCGTTTTACCCTGTGTCTCGTTGGACCCTGCCGACGTCAGTTTTGTTGCGAAAGCTCCGCTTAGTCTTTCAGCAACCAGTTTCACGTTGGATTCCCGCACTGTTCGGCCGACATACCTTCATGAAGTGCGAACTGTTGGAAGCACGAGGCTCTTCATTAGCGAAATGAGCTTCCCGCAAAACCGCTTCAAACGCTTCTTGACCATCGCGCGCCTCAATCACCTCATAGCCATTACTGACGAGCGTTACACGCAGTGTACGGCGGATTTGCGCATCGTCATCGACGACAAGAATCGTGACCTTGCTCATGACTCTGCTACGTCCTGCATCGGCGGAGAAAAAGAGACACGGGGACAGTCGACCCACGCAGTGCGGAAATTCTACAAAGTTGAGGTGAATAACCTATCAGGGAATTCTAAGGAGTTCATAAGAGCAGTTGCGGTTCCCGGCTCGCCCAGCCAGAACTAAGAAAGAAGCGAAGAAGAGACTGGTTTCACCGGCACGTGTGGCGATCGCAGAATCTCAGATGGAAGGATGCCGCCGGCCATTGATCGAAAAACCCCACCGCGTGCAGTGCCTACTTAGGCGCTCACGCTTCCATTCGAGGGCCTGGCCTGAGCGCCCAGGGCAGCGTTCGCGCGTTGCCAGGCTGCCTCGACGTTCCGGCGGTCGAGCGCGACCTGTGCGCTCGCACTTTCGAGAATCGCGTCCGCTTGTTCCGTCAGCGCCTCGCGGCAGGCATCAGGAAGCCGCGGTGCTAGGCGGCGGATCGATTCGAGTTGCCGGATCAGCACAGCGGGGGTCGTCGTGGACGCCTGACGAATCTGGTCGAACGCCAGCTTGACGAGTCGCTCGAGTCGCACCGGCGGCATCCATACCCGCAGCCTGCTGTCGGTGTCGTACCAGTTTCCTTCGAGAGGCGGACGCTCAGCCAGGGTAAGCAGGGCGTCCGCGAGCCAGTCGACGCATGCAACGCCGGTGTATGTATCGTTGACCGCGGGCGACAAGGCACGAATGGCAATCTCGATGACCTGCGAGATGCCGAACTCGCTATCTTGCGTGAGGGTACGGTGACGGCCGATGTGAATTCCACGATTGATCGCGCGCGCGAGCCCATGGGCGTTTTCTGTCGGGACGATAGCTGCGAGTGGCTCGCCCCGGAGCACGAACTGGCCCGGACGAAACCTCAACACGACCAGCGCGTCCACTGCACGCGCTTCCGTGACTAGAGCGCTGTGATCCACGTGCTGGAGATATCCACTCTTCGCGCTGGACACGACCGCGCCGGTCTCGGCCTGGCGCAAAATCGCGGCATCGTCGGGTGGCGCGCCGGTACCCTCTCCACGACCGGACGCGTGTGCGGTGCCCGCCGCAACGTACAAGTCGTCGACGATCGCGCCGATCATATCGGGATTCTGGATCGATGTCGCGATGCGATGGCTGTAGTAGACGAGGAATGCGAAACTGAGCACGACGAGCACCCAGCTCGTGATCAGCGAAATCTGCGGGATAAATGAAGATTGCGGATCCTGATGCGTGACG
>Ga0187817_10000140_pt1 | contig 25753 bp, 20 predicted proteins | sample NC_wetland_sal_i_17_FD_132431 | JGI IMG/M metagenome (GOLD analysis project Ga0187817, IMG submission 132431) | Wetland sediment microbial communities from Neuse River Estuary, North Carolina, USA - SO4_2 | ecosystem: Environmental > Aquatic > Freshwater > Wetlands > Sediment | place: USA... | reverse complement strand
GCTGCTGCGCGTGGTGCTCGATTCGCGGCTGCGGATACCGTTGCGCTCGAAGCTGGTCGAATCGGCGAAAGGCGACGTGCTTGTGTTCACCACGGCGCGCGGCGGGGTGTTCAACACCGCACGAGGCGGGTCCGGCAAGGCCAGCGCGCTCGAACGCGCCGGCGCGGAGGTTTTCCCGCTGCCTGCGCGGCGCGGACGCGTGGATTTGCGCGCCGCCGTTCGCGAACTGGGCAAGCGCGAAATGCTGGGCGTGCTGCTCGAAGCCGGGGCGGACGTGAATGGCGCGGCGCTCGAATCCGGCATTGTGGACAAAATGATTCTCTTCTATGCTCCTCGCGTGATGGGCGCGGGCGGCGTGCCGCTGGCGCGGATTTCGTCGCACGGCCTGGCGAATGTGCCGAAGCTCGGGGATATTTCAGTGAATCGTTACGGGCCAGATTTCGCCGTCGAAGGATATTTTCGCGATGTTTACCGGGATCATCGAAAACGTCGGAAAGATTGACGCGGTCGAGCGGGGCCCCAATGGCTCAACTGGCGGGCGACTGCGCGTGAGCCTTACCGGCGCTCCGGCCATCGCCGCCGAGATGAAGCTGGGCGATAGCATCGCTGTCAACGGCTGCTGCCTCACGGTCGCCGAGTTCGCCGCCGATCATTTTTCCGCCGACCTATCGCCGGAGACGCTTGCGCGCACGTCATTTGGAGAAAAGTTCGGCGAAAAACAGCATGGCGCGCTCGTGAATCTCGAACGGCCGCTCGCCGCGAGCGCGCGGCTCGGCGGGCATTTCGTCCAAGGACATGTGGACGGCATCGGGCGCGTGACCGAGATTGTTTCCGAAGGCGAGGGCTTGTGGCTCGCGTTGCGCGTGCCCGAGGATTTGCGGCGCTACGTCGCCGAGAAAGGCTCGATGGCCGTGGACGGCATCAGCCTGACGGTCGCGCGCTGGCAGAATGGCGTGGCGAGCTTCGCCGTCATTCCGTTTACGCGCGAAAACACGAACGTCCGCGCCATGCGAACCGGCGACGCGGTGAATCTTGAGTGCGACATCCTGGCGAAGTACGTTGAGTCGCTGCTCGAATCGCAGAAGACGGCGCCGGCCTCGCCCCTTACCGTGGACCGGCTAGTCGAACAGGGCTTCTAGCAGCGCGAGGGCGGGATTTGGATGCAGATTGGTTAGAGGCCCGCAAGCAGATTCCCGTTGACACGATTTGGGGGCCGGACTAGGATTCCTGCCAACGAGAGGCTTTATTTCTACGAAGAAGCCAAGCGTTTTGCGCCGGGCCTCACGGGTTGTAGTGATCGCCACGGTGGTGTCTCTGCTGGTGCCGATGTACCAGTGGGCCCAGGAATCCCAATGGCGCGTGCAACTGAAGGCGAACACGGTCGCGCCGAGCACGATCACCGCGGAAAACATCTCCTGCCACAGGACGCACCAGTTCAAAGTCGTCCCGGATTCCCTGCCATTCATGAAATTGCTCGGCGACGACACGTTCGAGGTCGCGCCGGGCGAGCAGCACACCGTGCCGGTGCAGTTCGACACGCGCGAAATGGAGCCGGGCTCCTATGATGCGGTGATCACCGTGCAATGCCTGACTTGCAAGAGCGAGCCCGGCTGCCGCGAAAATAAAACGGACCTGCACGTCTACTTGACCGTGCTGCCGGGAACGGCCGATTGGAACGACATTCATCCGGAAGAAAAAGGCACGGTGAAAAATAATCCTGCATTGCGTTGGTGCAACATCTCCCCGGACAAAAAGCCGCAGAAGTGAAGCAGCTTGCTTCGCTCCGCCGCGGCGCGAGATGAGGTGAAGGATGGCCAGACGATCGAGAAATCGGGCGTGGTTTCGAGCCGGAATTGTTTGCGCGCTGGTGACGCTGAGCCTGCCGGCGGTAGCGGTCGCACGCGCACAAGCGCCCACGGGCGCGCCGCTCACATGCAAGCAGATGTGGCTGGACGCGACGGCGGAGGCGGCTCGCGCCGCGCTGGAGAAGGCCAGGCTCGAGGCGGGCGCGCCGGCCGGAGGCGCCGCGGACGCATGGGAGACGGCGTGGGTCGCCAAGTGGAAGGCCGTGTGGGAAGCAGAGGCGGACACGCTCGTGCCGGGTCCCGACGGCACATGCTGCGATATTGATTGGTTCGAGCTCGCCGCGCAAACGGGCAAGGCCGCGTGGGCGCAGGCGCTCGGAGCGGCGCCGATTCCGTCGGGCGCGGGGGACGCCTGGAAGGCGAAGTTTGCCGCGGCTTACGCGAAGGCGTGGGCGGATGCGTGGTTCGTCCGCTATCCGTTTGTGTGCACACAAGCGCGCGTGAGTGTGGCCGCCAACGCCATGGCAAAAGCCAAGGCGGGCGCGGCGGCGGGAGCGTTCGCTTGGGCGAATGCGATTGCCCTGACAGGCGCGTTTTCGTTCGGCGCGCAGATTTCCTACGGGGAGGCGTGGAGCGACGCCGAGGCGAATGCCTGGGCGGCGGCAGGGGCCGCAGCGACAGCCACAGCGAATGCGGCGGGAACCGGCGAGGCCGCGACGGTGGTATACCGGAACTGCGCCGCAGTGCGCGCGAATGCGTGCGCACGCGCAGCGGCGTCGGCGTTCGCAAGGGCGTGGGCAACCTCGGGAGCGGACGCTTTTGCCGATGCTTACGCGGACGCGTATGCGGAGGCTTACGCAGTGGCATTCGCGAATGCCTGGGCCAAGGGCCAATCCGCGGCGGGAGCCGTGGCGCTTTCGCAGGCAGCGGCCAACGCGCTCGCGAAAGCGGTCGCCGACGCCTACGCGGCGGCGTGGCAGGAGCGGCTCGCGCACGACGGCGAACTGCCCGCGATTGTCCACTGGTGGACCACGCCGGGCGCTCCGATGCCCGCGGTGAAGAAAATCGCGAGGCTGCTGGCTCGCGACCAGCAAAGCGCGATGCAGACGGTGACTGCCGCGGCGCTCAAGAAAGCGCAGTCGGGGCAAGTGGCCTGGGCGCTAGCCATTCAGAAGGCGGCCGCGCAAGCGCAGAAGGACGTGGTGGCGTACGCCGTGGCCTGGACGGACACATGGGAGGCCGATTGGGCGGCAGATTGGGCCTCGCAGTGGGTTGATACCTACATCGAGATGTGCAGCGAAGCCGCGGCGGCGGTGTGCGCGGAATGTCCGCCGTGCGAGGACGAATGGGCGGGGGAGCAGCCGGGACAGGAAGATTTTGGCTGGCCGGACCAGCCGGGACAAGATGAGGAGTACCCTCTGCAGCCGGTCAGCAAGCCGGAAGGCTTCACATACACGCTGGTGGGGCTGGGGGTGACGGCCGGCAACGTCTTCGGGATGATCGTGACGAACGAGACGGATAAGCCGATCATCGTGGAAGTTCCGGGAGGAACGGTGTTCGAGCCGGACAACCCGGACGACCAGCGCGAGGAGATTTCCCAGCCTGTGCGGATTCACATTCCGGCAAATGGGACGGCGCAGGCGCCGCTCGATGGCTATTGCCTGGATTACGGGAAGCAAGCGCCGCCGGCCGAGCAAATGGGGATGACCGGCGAGCCGTTGCTGGTGGCGTCGCTTGATAGCGCATTGTACGGGGCACATTCGGCCGGGACTGCGAGCGGGTTGCCGACCGCGAAAGTGACTTACCATGCGGACCCGAATGCGAACGCGGGCGGGCCGGTGTTCAAAATTATTTTGGCGGGAGATAAGCTCGCGGCAGCCGGGAAATTCCACAACGATTTGCCGCCGGCCCGCTACAAGCTGGCGGTGATTCAGCGCGCGATCTGGGTCTACGAGTCGAAGGGAACTTCGACGCCGCACACGCGCGACACGCTGCTGGCCGACATCCGCAAGCAGGTGAAAGAGACGGGCGGCAAGCAGAGCGACGACCAGATTCAGGGCCTCGTCAACCACATCATGGATGACGTGAACGCCACGCTCGCCGCTGCGGGAGTCTAGCGCAGGCGCGCCTGCGGGCGAAGAATACAGCAAAGATAAAAGGGTTCCGCGACCATTTGGATTGGTGTACTATACTCCGCGTTCAAGGCTTCAAAAAGGAACCCCCCAGCCAAAACCTATTCATCGGATGTTAATGACGTTCCATCTCTCCCCGGGCAGGATACAGCGTATCCGCGAGATCCGGGAAAGGGACGAAAAAACCTTGGGCAACGGGAAGCATGATGCCGGAATAGCAAAACATCTTTCGCGAACGGCGCGATTGAGAGGAGAGAATATGTCCAACCATTGGTATCGCTGGCTCATAGCACTCTTTGTGGCAACCATGGCGGTTCCCACGATCGCAGGAGCCGCTCCGACGCCCGCGGGAATGCCTGATCCTCCGCCGGGCCATATCACCAGCGTCACGCCCACCTACGGCCCCACCGATACGCAGGTGACAATCCGCGCCGACGTGAGCCTTGAAAAAGCGACCGCCGTCATGTGGGGCGGACATCCGAGCAAGGAGTTCTCGGTGGGGAAGGATGGCTCGATTATTACGGAGGTCCCCATCGGCGGCTTTCCCGGAGCCACTAGTGTGCCTGTCACCGTAATCCTCAATAACGTGACGCTGCCGACCGACTTCACGTTCACCATTCCCGTGGGCGAAGTCGACATTATCGGCCCCAGCCCGTTCGTGCCCGGCGATGAGTCAGACTATTTCTGGTTCAACGGCGGCGGGCGGACCTTCCAGCTGGGGCCCTCCGGAACCGTGCTCTTCGGCAGTCAGAAACCGATCCTCTATCTTACGACGGCATACATACGCTCGAGCTATCCGTACAGCCCGACAAAGGCTCCGTTAGCGGCCGGCAACACGGGTAGCTTTCGTGCGGGGCCCTCCATGTGCGATGTCGGAAGCGACGTGCCCGACATGAAGAAGAAAGGCTTCACCTCTGCTTGCAAGAATTGGGACGGCTACGAAGGAGTCTGGGTCACGATCGATAGCAAGTGCAACTGGTATTTGGGTGGCGAGTGGACCGTGAGTTTGCTTCCGTGGTACAACCCGGAAATTCTGCACTATGAGGCGTCAGGCTTGGGCGTGGACAGCGACAAGATTACCTTCGATCTATCGCCGTGCTTCGACGAGGAGAATCTGGCTAGAACATTTGAGTATGGGGTGAATGTGGCACAGGAGCAAGTCGGTCTGAGCTTGCCCTTTCCGTCGCGCACCGATGGCAAGACTTCGCCCGCATTCAATGTGGTGATTCCGCCGGCCGCGATGCTGGAAACGAACGTGATTCCCTATACGATCATCTACCAACCTCCGGGCGACGCGAGCACCGTCAGCTTCAACGCCGCCAAAACCTACAGCACGCAATTCAACATCTCGGGCACCAAGAATGTCGTCAATAAGTCCACGACCAGCCAAACGAGTTCGACGAACTTCGCCATGGATATGGCGTTCCTCATAGGGTTCACAGGCGCGAGCGGGACAACAGAAACCGACACGACGGAGAAGGACTTCGGGACGCAGCAGGGAGGAGGCCCGCAGGGGCAGTCGAGCACGGCCTTCACTTTCGAATGGGACCTTCCCGCCCAACCGGGATTAGTGCCCGGAGCGGGCCTGATTTGTAACCCGACGACGACAGTGGTGTGCGCGTCCACGACTCCGACGCCGAATCTGTATGCGCTCGAGCCATTCTGGTATGACACGTTCGTGCTGATCGTTCGCCCGCAATTCGTCGTCTGGGTGATCGGCGGTAATGCCGACCGCTACCAGATGTATGGCGCAGCCCCCGCTCTCGGCGAAACCGAGGTGGCGCTGCTTGACGCCTGTGCCACGGGCAATACGCTGAGTTACGGAGTATTCGATCCATGTGCGGTCAACTATTCCGATTCGAATCTCGGCTTGGAAAAAAGCAACCTTGTCTACAAGGGCTCGACGGGAACAGTTAAATTATCCGCCTCCGAGGCGCGGAACCTGCTGGCTCTCGATCCATTTTATGCAGGGGGACAAAACGCCGATCTGGATGCATCGCGTGTGAATCTGGTCGACAGCACGACGTACGGCTCGACGGCGGCTGAAAGCGGCAGCAGCCAGAAGGTGACGGTGGCCAACACGGATCAACTGCAACTCAACAAGACTGCTCAAGTTACGTACACGACCGACATTACCCAGATGGAGGGAGACAGCACCAGCACCGGCCTGACCTTCAAGTTGTCCGGCGGTGGCGGGGGCGGAGGCAGCGGCGGAGGCAGCAGCGGTGCGACCGCCGGCGGCGGCGAGTCCTTAACCATAGGGTCGCAGGACAAGTTTACGAACGAGACGGACATACAGCTTCAGTATCAGAACTCGACGGCCGTCTCCGATCAGAAGGTGACGACTGCCAATGTCACGTTGAACGATACGGCCAATTGCCCGACCACGCCCCCCACCCCTCCCGCGACTCCGACTCTGTGTCACGGACCCCTGGAGGTGAGGCCTTCGGTGAACATCTTCCTCGATCGCGCCTTCGGCGGTTTCATGTTCCAGGATCCTGGCGCTCCGAAAGGCTATACCCGCGATAAGGCGCCGAAGTGTTGCGCGATGCTTGTGAATGCGCTGATCCAGCAGGAGATGATTCATCCGCGCTTTTCGGACGTTCCAAAGACCGATCCAGAGGTGGGCGTGATCGGCCTTCTGGCGCTGACGGGAGTCCTGCCCGGCAACGCGGACGGCACTTTCAAGCCCAATGACCCGTTGACCCGCGAGCAGTTGGCCGTGGCGGTGGCGCAAGCGGCGCATCTGCCGGCGGGCGCGCCGAGCGCGAAATTCGCGGACGTTGCGGCGGACGATCCGAACGCCAGCATGATCGCGGCGGCGACCGCGGGCAATGTTGTCGCGCCCCGTTCGGCGCAGCAATTCGGGCCGGGCGACGCGATAACTGCAGCGGACTTGGCCGGCGCGCTTTCGCGGGCGGGCCTTGCGAAGGGTGCGGGAACAACCGAGCAGCAGGCGGCGGGCTCCATGACGCGCGCGGAGGCGGCGCGGATGATCTTCGCGGCGCTGCAAAACCGCTAAACTTCGGCGATTCAATTGTCAAAGAGCAATCGAGTCCTCGTCCAGAGGACCGCTTCAGGGGTTAAAACCCCTGAAGGACTACGCCACCTACGGCGGGGTTTAAACCCCGCCCTTCCCTCTTTTCGCCTTTGGTTCGCTTTAGCTTGACTTCGGACCCCCGGTTTTGTTGCGATTAGAACAGGTGTCGGCGCTGATTCTGAATGAGTTAGGTGCGTTTCTAATCTGCGGTGTTGCGATTAGAAATTGATTAGGCAGTTGAAGGGAGATCCTTCGGTCACGTTGTTCCCTCAGGATGACGATCCCTGGTCGGATCGTCATTTTGTACCTATTAGAATTGGCATGCTGGAAGGGCGAGAGTGGGGTTCCAAAATGGGATGGCAAGGGGGCTGCTGGCCGCCCCGCCGGGCTTACAAAGACGAATTTGTGCGTTTTATCCATTACAACAAGTCTACTATACTAAGGTAATATCCAGATTGTCAACAGAAAACGACGAAATCCGCGATTTTACGCCTGCGCTGACGACCGGAATCGGTCGCTGCGGTCATGCGGCCTCCCCGAATGGGTCGGGACGCAAACGGCGCGCCGCGACGGCCTGCGGCAGCGAGGTGGGCGTCCCGCAGAACCATCCGGGATGTACACACTACACTGCGCGCCGACGTATTATGTCGCCCCTGAAGGGGCGACCCACAAAGCCCCGACCCTTCCGGGTTGGGCGTAATCGCCGATGCGGCGTGGTCCCGACGCAGAAAAAGAAAAGGCGGCCGCCTAAATGCAACGCGGCAGGGGTGCCCTTGTCGACGGCAGTATATCGCTTCGCATTCCGAGGGCGCTTCATTTGAACATGTCAGCGACGTTCCTTGGCCGTTAGCCGATGTTCTGAAGCTCCGTGGAAATATCAGACATTGAAAACGCTTCTGCAGGAACGGTGAAATCGGCAGCGTCGATGGCAGCCTTCACGACTGCCTTATCGTGGTCGCTCGTCACCAAGACCCACATGCGAAGCTCTCCAAGTAGCCTATCCGCGACCGCCATCGCCGAAGCATCGATTTGAAGTCCGAGTTTCCTTCTTTGGGGAAGGGAGCCGAACCGCTGCGTAACAATCTGTTGAAGCTTCTTGAGTCGCCAAACGACTGCTTCGGGGCGGAGAGACGTGAAATTCCCAATATATAGATACCGCATTCCATCAAACGTCATCACCATATTGAACCCAAGCGGACGTCCAAGCTCAAAGAGATTTCGGTCTCCCTCATTGGTCAGGGGTACAAGAAGGACCTCCTTAGACAGGAGAAATGTTTCGAGAACTTGGTCCGGGGTGATTGACGGGCTTGTTTCTTGGCTCGTTGCGGAGATGGCTAGGTCAATGGCTTTCGCAGCTTTGTCCTCGAAATCCTCATTCGAGTACTTCACCGTATCGAGACCTGCCGCATTAAACGGCAGTTTCTGGGTCTCCCGTTGAAAGGGGATCACGTACTTATTGAAACCGAGCATCAAGCCATATTCCATATTTACATTTGCGTTTGGTATCTCCACGCCGTCTTGAATGTCGTTGTTCAAGAGGATGATGCAAAACTGCGAGGTGATAATCTTCGAGCAAATCTTCGCACAGAAGGCGCTTTGGGCCGGCATCAACATCCCGCCGGCTTCGATCGGCTGGATTCCGCGATCCATCAAGAGGTGCTTCGCAACGCTCATCTCAAGAGCACTCTCTTGGAAGCCATACCCGATGAAGCACGTACGAGTGGACGAGAACACGAAATCGCAGCGAGGCAGACCAATGACACAAATCTCGTTACGGCGAATTCTTTTATCCATAGCTTTGACGGTATCCTGCGCCAGGTGCCCCCACCCTCGCGTTCCGCGAAGTGCCTATCGAGAACTAAGGGCGGCCCGATAGATGCATCGAACCGCCCCTTTTGTCTTGGCCTCAGGGGCTGAAGCCCCCGATGAGGAGGCTTCTGATGTCGGAGCTAAAGTCCCGCAGTTGCTACCGGGATTCCGGGACTGCGGAACTCCGACCCCCTAAACGACATTTGGCAGCGGGCCCACCCTTGCACAACGCGCAAGGATGGGGCACCCGGAAGAGCGAACCCGCCCGCCTACGCTGAAGCTACGGCGCGGCGGGCAGGCAGCTGGGTTTAGTACATGCCGCCCATGCCGCCGCCGCCCGGCATACCGCCGCCGGCGCCTACGCCCTTCTTATCGTCTTCCTTGATGTCGGCCACCAAGGCTTCGGTGGTGAGCATAAGGCCGGCGATGGAGGCGGCGTTCTGGAGAGCGAGGCGGGTGACCTTGGCCGGGTCAATCACGCCGGCTTTCACCATGTCGCCAAACTCGCCGGTTTCGGCGTTGAAGCCGTAGTTCTCTTCCTTCGAGTCGCGGACACGGCCGACGACCACGGCGCCTTCGTGCCCGGCGTTCAGGGCAATCTGGCGCATAGGCTCTTCGAGCGCGCGCTTGACGATGTTGACGCCGATGGCTTCATCGTCGTGAAGCTTGAGCTTATCGAGCGGAGCGATGCAGCGGACCAGCGCAACACCGCCGCCGGGCACGATGCCCTCCTCGACAGCCGCGCGCGTGGCGTGCATGGCGTCCTCGACGCGAGCCTTCTTTTCCTTCAGCTCGGTCTCGGTGGCCGCGCCGACCTTGATAACGGCCACGCCGCCGACGAGCTTCGCCAGCCGCTCTTGCAGCTTTTCCTTGTCGTAGTCCGAGGTGGTGTCCTCGATCTGCGTGCGGATCTGCTTGACGCGGCCTTCGATCTCGGAGGGTTTGCCGCCGCCTTCGATGATGGTGGTGTTGTCCTTGTCTATGGTGATTTTCTTGGCGCGGCCGAGGTCTTCGACCTTCACGTTTTCGAGCTTGATGCCGAGGTCCTCGGTGATGGCCTTGCCGCCGGTGAGGGTGGCGATGTCTTCGAGCATGGCCTTGCGGCGGTCGCCGAAGCCGGGGGCTTTGACGGCAGTACACTGCAAAGTGCCGCGGAGCTTGTTGACGACGAGCGTGGCGAGGGCCTCGCCTTCCACATCTTCCGCGACGATGAGGAGCGGCTTGCCCATCTTGGCGATCTGCTCGAGGAGGGGAAGCAGGTCCTTCATCGAGCTAATTTTCTTCTCGTGGATGAGGATGCGGACGTCCTCGAGCGCGCATTCCATGCGCTCGGGGTCGGTGACGAAGTAGGGCGAGAGGTAGCCGCGGTCGAATTGCATACCTTCGACCACTTCGAGCGTCGTCTCCATGGTCTTCGATTCCTCGACCGTGATGACGCCGTCCTTGCCCACTTTCTTCATGGCTTCGGCAATGATCGAGCCGATCTGCTTGTCGTTGTTGGCGGAGATGGTGCCGACCTGGGCGATCATTTCGCCCTTCACGTCCTTGTGGAGTTTCTCGATTTCCTCGATGGCCGCTTCGACGGCCTTTTCGATGCCGCGCTTGAGCGCCGTGGGACTGGCGCCGGCGGCGACGGTCTTGACGCCCTCGCGGAAGATGGCTTGGGCGAGAACGGTGGCGGTGGTGGTGCCGTCGCCGGCCACGTCGGAAGTCTTCGACGCGACCTCGCGGACCATTTGGGCGCCCATGTTTTCGAGCGGGTCTCTGAGTTCGATTTCCTTGGCGACGGTCACGCCGTCCTTGGTGATGACGGGCGCGCCGAATTTCTTTTCGATCACGGCGTTCCGGCCCTTGGGACCGAGCGTGATCTTCACGGCGTCCGCCAAAATATTGACGCCGCGCAGAATGGACTGGCGAGAGGCCTCGCCCGTCACGATTTGCTTTGCCATAGTGTGCTCTCCTCTTGGGATTTTTCTGGAATTGATGATCCGCGGCGTCCCGAAGGTTCGGGAGCGCGCGGAAGTTATCGTTTGCCGCCGGCAGCCTTGGCCGCGCCGCCGAGTTTGGCGAGGATTTCGTCTTCCCGCAGGATCAGATATTCCTCGTCGTCAATCTTGATTTCGTTTCCGCTGTATTTGCCGAACAGGATGCGGTCGCCCGCCTTGACGTCCAGCGGAATGCGTTCGCCCTTTTCGTTGATCTTGCCCGCGCCAGCGGCGATGACTTCGCCCTCCTGCGGTTTCTCCTTGGCCGAGTCGGGAATGATGATGCCTCCCTTCACGGATTCCTTTTCTTCCACACGCCGCACAAGCACGCGGTCATGTAGCGGGGTGATGTTGACAGCCATGTTTGCGATTCCTCCGATGGAGTGTTCGTTAGCCTGGAAGGGGTGGGATTAGCACTCCGGCCAGGCGAGTGCTAATATACGTGGGACGGGCGTCGGTGTCAAGCAGGGCCTAAGATTCCGGAAAAATCGCTCGCGCGACGGGGGCAACCGTGCTAGGCTGCGCCGAAGAAATCGCTCGCTCGGGCGGGAAATCCCAGTGCAGGAGGCCATGACGCCATGAAGAGGCTTGCCGGGGCCATAGCGGCTGCTTACATCGCCTTGATGGGCACGAACTACGTCGTGCACGGTCTTCTGCTCTTTGACGACTACTTGACATATCCGGAAACCTTCCGGTCGGTCGAGGAAATCCAGGAAAGAATCTGGATTTATTGCCTGGGGCAGGCGCTGTTTGCGGCCGCATTCGCGTTTATCTATGCGAAGGGCGTGGACGAGGTGCACTCCTGGGTCTTGCAGGGATTCCGCTACTCCATCGTGGCCGCGTTCTTCACCGTGATACCTTACTCGCTCACGCAGTATGTGCTCTGCCACGTGCCCTACATGCTCGCCATCAAGTGGATGATCGCGGGATCCCTACAGATCCTGATCATGGGCTTGATCGTCGCGGCGATTTGCCGCGAGCCTCTCTAGCGCCGTTCCGACTGGATGAGCCAAGCGGGCTGGGGCAAAGGCTGTATTGCGCTTGCAGCGCTCCGTTTTCGAGAATCGGAGGCGGGGTGGAACATGATTAAAAAGGTGAAGGGCGGATACAAGGTGGTGTCGGAGAAAACGGGGAAGAACCTCGGCGGGCCGTACAAGACCAAAGAGGAAGCGCAAAAGCGGCTGCGGCAGGTGGAATTCTTCAAGCATCGCAAGGGGTAGCTTGGTAGCTCCTCTCGCGGGTGCGCGCCATGCGATCCCCGCGGGTAAATCGCTTCCCGCCCGAGGGATTCTTTGGTAGCATCGAAGTTCGTCCATTGCGGAAAATTTTGGGCTGGGAGCAATCGAGACATGGCACTGGCGTGCGAGATTTGCGGGAAGAAACCGCGGTACGGAAACACGATCAGCCACGCGCACAACGTGACGCGCAGGCGGTGGAATCCGAATCTGCGGCGCGTGAAGGCGGTAATCGGAGGCGTGCACAAGCGCGTCCGGGTTTGCACCGCGTGCATTCGCGCAGGACGCGTGAAGAAGGCGGCGTAGGGCCGCGGTCGAGGAGCTTCGATTGAGGCGGAAAATATTGATTCTCGCGGCGGTGGGGACGTGCGCGCTGGCCGCGGGGTGCAAGAGAGCGGAAGTCGCGCCCGGGCCGGACGTCTGGACGGTGGTGGACGGGCATCAAATCCTGCGCTCGGAAGTGGAAAGAAACTACCGCATGCAGGTGAATCCCGACGCGCCCCAGCCCTCGCAGGACGAGGCCCTGTCGGTGCAGCTTCACATCCTCGACGAGATGGTCAACAGCGAAATCCTGTTCCAGCGGGCGCAGAAATTAAACCTGACGGCGAGCGACGCGGAGGTCGAGGACAAATTCGCGGAGACCAAGGCTCCTTACACCGAGGAGGAATTCCAGAAGAGGCTCCAGCAAACCGGGCTGACGGTGGACGACATGAAGAGCGAAATCCGGCGGGAGTTGACGATCGCGCGTCTGGTAAACCGCGAGATCGTGGCGAAAATTTCGGTGACGGATCAGGACGTCGCCGACTACTACAACCAGAACCCGGCGCAGTTCAACCACACCGAGCCGCGCTTCCACATCGCGCAAATCGTGATTACGCCGCAGACCGACTCCAACGTTTACAACCGCAAGAACGACAAGGCCCGAAGCCCGGCGGAAGCCGCGCGCAAGGCGGCCATGCTGCAGCAGAAGCTGAGCGGCGGGGCGGATTTCTCGGAGCTCGCTATGGACTATTCCGAGGACACCACGGCGTCTTCCGGAGGCGACCTGGGTTGGATACCCGAATCGGGGCTGGAGAAGAGCGATCCGGGGCTGAAGAAGGCGGTGCTCTCGCTGAAGCCCGGCGAGGTGAGCGCGCCCATTCCCGTGCATCCGGGAGGCTATTTCATCCTGAAGCTGATCGCCAAACAGTCCGCCGGGCAGCAACAGCTCTCCGACCCGCAGGTGCAGGAAGGAATCCGAAATACGTTGCGGACCCGCAAGGAACAGCTGCTGCGCGCCGCGTATATGATGGAAGCGCGCGATGAGGCACATGTGACAAGCTATCTCGCGCGCCAGATCCTCGAATCCTCAGGCAAGCTGCCCGCCGCGAAGTAACCCCTAGTACCTAGGTACCTTGTACGCAGGCCGTTTTCCGGGTGTATGCTGGGCACATAGCGGGGCACTGTGGTGTCCAATAATCTAGTCAGGAAGATGCCCCGAGGAAGCGCGGCGGAAGGCATGTCCGAACTGGCACAAAGTCTGCCGTGGGGACAGGACGAAGCCTGGCTCGTGACCGAGTTGCAGGCGGGTTCCGACGCGGCGTTTGATTGGCTGGTAACGCATTACCACGCCAGCGTGTACAACCTCGTCTACGGGATTCTGGGCGACGCCGCCGACGCCACCGACGTGACCCAGGAAGTTTTTCTTCGCGCGTTTCGCGGGATTCACGGGTTCCGCGGCGGCAGCTCGCTGAAAACATGGCTTTACCGCATCTCGGTGCGCCAGGCGCTGAACCACCGGCGCTGGTCGTGGCGGCACCGGCGGGGGCAGATTTCGATTGACGCCGCACCGGAGGGCGAGGGGCTGCTGCTGGAGCTGAAGGACGCCCGGGCGACGCCGTTCGAGCAGGTTGCGGCGCGCGAGGTGCAAAGGACCGTGCGGCGGGCTCTGGCGGCCATGCCCACCGTGTTTCGCAGCGCGGTGATTTTGCGCGACCTCGAAGGACTGTCTTACGAAGAGGTGGCAGAGGTGCTGGACGTGTCCGTGGGTACGGTGAAATCACGCATATTGCGCGGGCGCCGGATGTTGAAGGAGATTCTCGATCCGCTGGTGCGCGCGCCGCAGCCGGATGCATGCGCGCCGCGCAGGCACCCGGAACAGATCGTGCTGGCCCAAGCGCACGGAGCTATGGAATGAACTGCTTGCAGACACAACGTCTTCTGCCCGGCTATCTCGACGGAGCCATCGAAGCGGGCGACCATGCGCGAGTGCGCGCGCACCTGGCTTGGTGCGCGGAGTGCCGCGAACAATTGGAACAGTATCGGGTGATGGCCGTGTGCTTGGCGAACGTCGAGACGGCGGCCGCGCCCGCGGGTCTGGCGCTGCGGATTCGAGTCGAGGCATCGCGAGTGCGTTCCCCGTGGGGCTGGGCGACGCGCGCGCGGCAGCGCGCGGTGCTGCTCTTCGACAATATCGTGCGGCCGCTTGCCGTTCCCGCAGCGGGAGGTGTGCTGGCGGCGCTGGGAATTTTCGTTCTCCTGGTGCAGAGCATTCTGGTGGGGATTCCGGTGGGCGGCGCCGTGGCGAACGATTCGCCGCTGAACCTGGTCCAGCCGGCGGAGCTCGAAAGCCTCGCGCCGTTTCCTATTTCCGGCATCACGACCGGGGATGGCGGGTCCGCCACGGCAGGCGATCCAAATTCTGGCGCTCTGGTGCTGGAAGCGACGCTCAACGCCCAGGGGCAGGTGGTACGCTACAAGATTCTCTCCGGCCCCAAGGGCGCCGCTATCGAACGGCAGATTGATCAGGTGCTGTGGTTCTCCCGCTTCCGGCCGGAGCTGAACTTTGGCAGCCCGACCGACGGCGGCCGCGTCCTGCTGAACTTCAGCGAAGTGCGGGTACGCGGGTAGAATTGCCCATGCGCAAGCCGACTCCCATTTCGCCGGGCTTTCTTGACTGTTCTCATCCCACCCGATAGAGTTCGGTTCTGTTTCCAAGCAGCCTCCGAGGTTTGTGGGAATTGAGAAGTTCGCCGAGCCTGAAAGCCTGCCGCAAGTTCGCGGAAATCATCTCCGCTTGCTTGCTCGTAGCGATTCTTCTCACCGCGGCGGGCGGCAGAACCGGCGAGGCGCGGGGGCAATCGAGCGCATACACGGGAATCAGCGTCGAGGCCAGCTCGCAAATCTTCGCCACCATGTGCGCGCTGAGCGCGGCGGGGTTTGCCGTGGATGAACAGGCGCTCGCCGGGATGCCGGAACGCCTGTCCTTGCAAGCGGAGTTGCTCAAGATGCAGGGTCCCGCCACGGAAGCCGTGAGGGACTTCTATCGCCAGCACGCGCTGGGCGACCCTGGCGAAACGCTCTCGCAGTACATGGCGTTTGCTTTGGTAACGGGCGAGCCGCCGCGATTCCAGTTCCTGGTAGACCTCGACCTGCTTCCGCCGGACGTGCTGCCCATTCAGGGATTCCAGGAAATCCTCGGCAATTTTTACCGCGAGGCGCATCTCGATTCACGGTGGCCCGGAATCGAGCCTGAGTACGACAGCGCGTTGAATTCCTACCAGAGCCCTGTGCGGCATATCGTGACTCTCTCAAACGCATATGCGCGGGAGATCATGAAGCCGTCGTATGGACGGACATTCACCGTGTACGTCGAGCCGCTGGTCGGAAATGTCGCGACGTTCCGGAATACCGGCGACCGCTACGCGATCGTTGTGGGAAAAGACCCGCAGACATCGGTCGAGAATATTCAACACTCCTATCTTCATTTCCTGCTCGATCCGCTGCCCTTGCAGTACCGTTTGAACGTAGAGAAAAAGGCCGCACTGCTGGACATCGCCGCGCGCGCGCCGCGGCTGCCGGTCGAGTATCAGGACGATTTCGTGGCCTTCACCGATGAGTGCCTGATCCGGGCCGCGGAATTGCGCGTGCGGCGCCTTCCGCCTGACCAATTGGAGGCCGCGCTCCAGGAGGATGACCAATCCGGCTTCATTCTGGTGCGCCCGCTGGTCGGGCAATTGCAAAAATACGAGAAGTCGGAGGTACCGTTGCCGGATTATTTCCCAGACATGATCGCGGGCGTGGACGTGGAGGCGGAACAGAAGCGGCTGAAGAACGTCGTGTTTGCCGCCGCTCAGACGGGCAATGCGGCAACACTGAACGAAAGCTCCAAAAGCCACGCGCCTTCCGAGGTAGACCAATTGCTCGCGGAAGGCGATCGCGATATCGCAGCCAGAGACCCGGCGGGCGCGGCGGCGGCGTTCCAGAAAGTGTTGGACCGGGTCCCGAACCAGCCGCGAGCGATGTACGGATTGGCGGTCGCGTCGGTGCTTTCCGGGCAGGCAGACCGCGCCAAGGAATTGTTCGAGAAGCTCGTTTCGGGTGCTGCTTCGGCTGCGCCAGGTTCGGATCATGGAGCCAACGCCGCATCGCCGGACCCCTCGATTCTGGCGTGGTCGCACGTCTATCTGGGGCGCATGCACGATATTGAGGGAGACCGCGATTTGGCCGTGGGCGAATATCGGGCGGCGCTGGGAATCGAGGGAGCGCCTGAATCCGCGCGCGCGGCCGCGCAAAACGGAGTGAACGCGCCCTACCAGCCGCCCTCTCATCCACAAGTCCGCGCAACGCCGCAGCCATGAGCCGCGAAATGCTGAGCTTCATCACGCGGAAATTTCGGCCTATGTTCGCTTTCGCAGCTATCGTCGCGCTGGCGGCGGGGCTTTTCACACCGGCAGCTATTCGGGCGCAGGCAAAATCTCCGGCTCCGGCAGCCGCCCCCGCTCCCAGCGGCCAAACGGAAGCGCCAAGGGTGAATCCACAGGAAGAGGCGGATTACGCGGCTTTTTTCAAGGCTGAGGGCGCCGAGAAAAAATTTCCGCTCGGCCGGGATTTTCTCGAAAAGTATCCGGACAGCCGGTATACCGAGCCGGTGTATAACCAGCTTGTGAACGCGTATTACTCCGAGCGCGATTGGAACGATTTTTACGCCGTCGCGGACAAGGCTCTTGCAAAGGACTCGAACGACGTAGATGTCCTGGTGCTTGTGGGCTGGGTGATTCCCCATTTCTATCAGCCGGGCGCCCGCGACGCGGCTCAGAAGCTGGAGCAAGCGCAGAATTACGAAAAGCGCGCCATCACGCTCCTGTTGGCGCTGGACAAACCTGCTTGGCTCACGGACAGCGAGTTTGCTTCGGCCAAGGCGGAGAAATTATCCAGGGCGCATAGTGGCTTGGGCCTGGCCGAGTATTGGAGCAAGGATTACGCGGATTCCGTCAAAGAATTGCAGCAGGCTCAGGCCATTCAAGGCGCCCCCGCACCAGACCAGACCGACTTCTATATCTTCGGCATGGGACTGGAAAAACTGAAACGCTATCCGGAAGCCGCGGACGCATACCAGAAGTGCGGCCAGATTCCCGGCGCGCTCGCGAATTCCTGCAAGCAGGGCGCGGACCGGGCCAAGGGCGAAGCGGCGCAATCCAAGTAATCACTCCACGAGAGGCTGCCTGAGCATGAATCCGGAGGAGCGCGCGGAACTGGAAGCGGTGCTCGGCCATTGCTTCGAGCACGCGGAATGGCTCGAGTGCGCGCTCACGCACCGGTCGTATCGGCAGGATGCGAACGATCTGGATAATGAGCGGCTGGAATTCCTAGGCGATCACGTGCTGGGGCTGGCCGCGAGCGAGCAGCTTTGCCGCGCGTTTCCCTCGTGGGACGCGGGCAAGCTATCGAGGGGGCTGGCGCGGCTGGTGAATGAGTCGTCGCTGCATGCCGCGGCGGCGCGGCTCGATCTGGGCCGCTACTTGCGCCTCGGCGCGGGAGAAGAGAAAACCGGAGGGCGCCAGAAGAAGCGGCTGCTTGCCGACGCTTACGAGGCGGTGACCGGCGCGATTTATCTGGATGCGGGCTACGGGGCGGCGTCAGGCTTTTTGCGCCGCACGCTGCTCGATCCCGCGCTGGCCAGCGAGGGAGAAGGCCTCGAACTGGCGGACTACAAGTCCGCGCTGCAAGAATGGCTGCAAGAACGGGGCTTCGGGGCCGTCGAATACCGCGTGCGGGGAGAATCGGGGCCGGAACATCAGAAGATGTTCGGCATCGAGGTGTGGCACGCCGGACGGCGTCTTGCGGCATCGGAAGGCCGCAGCAAAAAGGAGGCGGAGCGCGCCGCGGCCAAGCTGGCGCTGGATATTCTGGAAGCCGAAGAAGGCGGCGCGTGAGATCATCGAAGAGAGAATGATGGAAGAAGGTACGCTCTCTCCGCCGCCACCGAACGCGCCCGCCCCCCGTGGCGCGCCCGCGCGCCATGCGTCCGGGCGAGCGTTCGCCGATCTTGCCAAATCCCTTTTGGTGGTCCTGCTCCTGGCATTGTTCGGCACGACGTTCATCGTGCAGGCGTTCAAGATTCCCTCGCAATCCATGGAGCCGACGCTGCTGGTCGGCGATCATCTGCTGGTCAACAAATTCCTGTTTGCCTGCGAGGAGGGAGGCGCGTGGTATGAAAAGCTGCTTCCTTGCCGCGCGGTGCGCCGCGGCGACATCATCGTCTTCAAATTTCCCTTCGATAGCCATCCGGATTACGTGAAGCGAGTGATCGGCTTGCCGGGAGACCGCATCCGTATCGTCCACGGACAGGTTTACGTCAACGGGAAGCCCATCGAGGAACCCTACGCGATTCACGATCCTTCGGCCGGGGACCCCTTCGCCGATAATTTCCCGCCGACGAACCGCTTCTTCCTGGCATTTGGACTGCGCCCGGAATGGTCGGACCAGATCATGCAATACGATCAGCACGGCGAACTGGTAGTCCCGCCGGGGCGCTATTTTGTTCTGGGCGACAATCGCGAACATAGCTGGGACAGCCGCTATTGGGGTTTCGTGGACCGCGATGCGATCCTCGGGCGTCCCGTGGTGATTTACTGGTCCGTGCAGGCGACGTCGGAGGATTATGATGACCGGAGCCTCGCCGCCACGGCGCGCGGCATCGTCGAGACCCTCAGCCATCTGCCCAGCCGCACACGCTGGCATCGCGTGTTGCGCGAGGTTCACTAGCGAGGTTCAGGAACGGAATCCGCAGAACGTATCCGGAGAGCCATGGCAGACGCGTATCCCGAAACGCTTGTTGAGGCCGGACCGGCTGCACCAGCGCAGCGCCGGTCGTGGCTCCACTGGGCGAAGCGGATATTTGTTCTTGCGCTTTGCTTATGGCTGGCGGATGCGGGAATTTCGCTGCTGATCGAGCACAGCCGCCTGCGCGACGAATTTACGGCGCGGCTTGCGGCGGCCTTCGGGCGGCCCGTTGAAGTAGAAGGCTATAGGTTCAGCCTATGGAGAGGCCCGGCTCTCGAGGCCCGGTCGGTCACGGTTGGGGAGGACCCGCGCTTCGGCAATGAGTATTTCCTGCGCGCCGAATCGCTCACCATGCGGCTGCGCTGGGTGAGCTTGCTGCGTGGCCGCCTGGAATTGGGAACACTGTCGCTGACGCGCCCCAGCTTGAATCTCGTTCGCAATGCAGCGGGCGATTGGAATCTCGCCGAATGGCTTCCCAAGCCCGCGGAGCCCCGCGCCGCGAATGCCGCGGCGAGCTCGTCGCAGGCTCCGCTGCGGTTCCGCAAGATCGCGGTGGACGGCGGGCGAATCAATTTCAAGCAGGGCGATGAAAAAATCCCTTTCGCGCTTGCGGAGGTGATGGGGACGGTCGAGACGGAAGGCTCCGGCCAGTGGAGGCTCGACCTTGAAGCCACTCCGTGGCGCGCCGCGGTGATTTTGCAGCAGGGAGGAATGCTTCGGCTCGCGGGACACGTCGGCGGAACTTCCTCGCGGCTGCTTCCGGCGGACCTGGCGCTTTCCTGGACGGATGCCTCTATCTCGGATGTACTTCGCCTCGCGCGGGGCGACGATCGCGGCATCCGCGGCGCGTTCGCGCTTTCGATGAATGCGCGCACGGCCGGCAGCGTCTGGATGCTCGATGCGCGCGCGTCGCTCGCGCAACTTCACCGCTGGGACCTCGCGCTGCGACCTGACAATCCTTCGTTGAATCTGATCGCCACGGCTCAATTCAATCCTCGGACGTCGTCGCTCGACCCGGTGGAAACGGTGCTGGAATTGCCGCGTTCGAGCGCCCTGGCCACGGCGCGAATCCATTGGAACGGCTCGCGAGCTTATAGGTCCGCAACCTCTGTGCCAGGCGGGCAAGAGAAATCCCCTGTTTCCATCGAAATCTCGGGGTCGAAAATCAGCATGGCGGACCTGCTTGCCTGGCTTCGCGCGTTTCATCCGGGAGTCGCGGACGACGCGGCTCTCCAAGGATGGGTGGAGGTCAAAGGAAACATCGTGGGCGAGCCCGCCGCGGTGGGCGGGCCGCTGCGGCTGGTAAACGCAACTGTTTCAACCCAAGGGGCGGAGCTTACCGGCGCGCATATTCCCGTACCGGTCCGCTTGGGCAGTGCGAAGCTGCTATACGATCGCGGCTCCGTTATTTTGTCTCCCGCGACGATTGATTTTGGGTCCGCCGGCAATTCCCTGCGCATAGAAGCCGCTCGAAAGCCGCCGCCGGGCGCGGCCAATCAACTGCGCGTCTCGGCGAATCTCGCGGAGGTTCGCGACGCCATCGCCGCCGCCGGCTCACTCGGATGGAATCTTTCGCGCGGCTGGGATCTCGGGGGGCCGTTCCGCTGCGATCTGCAATGGAAGGGAGCGCAATCCCCCTGGCAGACTTTGCCCACGGGATGGGCTGAAGTAGGCTTGCCCGCTGCAGCGGTCGGACCAGTGAGCGAAAAGGGTGGGGCTTCGCTGCGCGCGCCATTCCTGAACCTGCCGGTCGTGCAAATTCAGGGGCACATGGAATGGAAACCCGGCGCGCGCCATGTGGTGTTGTCGTCGGCGCAGGCTTTCGGAACGCATTGGAGCGGCACTTTCGACCGCCGCGACACAGCGGATGAATGGAGGTTCGCGCTCTCCGCGGGCCGCCTCACTGCAACCAGCTTGGACCGCTGGCTCAACCCGCGCTGGAAGGAAACTTTCTTGAGCCGCATCCTGCCGTTTCTGAATTCGCGCGCCGCCTCTGGCGCGGTTCCCGAGAGCCTTCGCGCCAGCGGACGTCTGAACGCCGACGAATTTGTTCTGGCGCCGGCCGTGGTCAACCGTCTCCAAGGAGATTTGACGGTCGAGGGCCGCCATATCGCGTTGTCGAATGCCAAGGGGCAGTTCTTTGGAGGCGCTATCGGAGGATCATTGGGCGCGGAACTGCTGCCCTCGCCAATTTATAGCGTGGCCCTCAACTTCTCCGGCGTGGATTTGGCCGCGCTCTCCGCCGGCTCGCCGGACCTCGCGGGACTGTTCGCAGGTACGGCTTCGGGGGAGGCGGTCTTTCACGCGCGCGGCGCCAGCCGCTCCGATCTGCTTGCCTCGCTCGAATGCCGCGGCACGGCGAGGGTCAGCGGCGCGGGCTTGCGCTGGCTTGAGCTGGAAGCATCCTTGCGCGAGGTGGCGCCGCAGCCCGGAACTAGCGCGTTCAGTGAGGCGACTGCCGCTTTTGCTTGTGGCCAGAAAGAAATTGCGTTCCAAAATCTCTCGCTCGTTGGCGCCGACGATGAAATAGACGGCGCCGGAACCGTAGATTTCAGCCGCAATCTCGATTTCCGCCTGGGCGTCTTTCCGCTCGACGAGTCCGGGAACGTCGGGCCTATCTCCGAGGCGCCTGAAAAGACCTATCGCCTGACGGGGCCGCTTGCCGCGCCGCAAATCACGCGGCTCTCGCCACCTCCGCGCCGCGCCGCCCGCTGAGTCGCCAGGCCACTACCTCCTTGCGCTCGCTACGCGGGCTGGAGCCGGTTTGCCACCTTCGCGTTGCTGTGCTAGCTTTCGCACGATGCCGCGCTATCCTGATTTTTCCGCGCGCCGCCGAGGATTTTTCCGTGTGGTCCTCGCCGGCTTCGGTTTGATTGCCGTGGGGTTGGTTGCACTGCCGAGCCTCCCCGCTAGGGGAATCCAGCGAGTTCATTTCACTCCCAAATTCACGCCGGGCGAAACCCTGCGCTACCAAATCGAGGTAACCACGAAATCGAGCGCGAAAATGACCACTCCCATCGCCAATCCCGAGGGTGGGTCTGAATTCAGCCAGACGATCCGAATGCTCGTTCGTCTTGAGGTAGTTTCGGTCCAGCCGACAACGCCACCCGCCCCGCCCGCGCCAAATGCCCCGCCCGGCGCGCCATCCGCCGCCGGAGCCGTCCGCCTTCGCGCCACCTATGAGAAATCCCACGCTGAATCGCAAACCGACGCTGTCAACCCCGGCGCACCCTCTCCCGACGATCCCTACAACCGCCTCGAAGGCCATTCCATCGAATTCACTCTCGATCCGAATGGCCGGCTGTCGGATTTCCAGGGTCTCGAAGACATTTTCCCAACCCGCTCCGAAGCCGATCCCACGCTTTCCTGGCTGAAGGGGCTTTCTCTCGGCAGCGGGTTTCCTGCGGAGGGCGTCGCTGTGGGCCAGAAGTGGCGCAACGAACACCCGCTCGCAGGCGCGCCTCTCGCCGGCCTCATGTGGCGCGCCGAATCCACCTATCTGCGCAACGAACCCTGTTCCGCCGGCGAGAATGCTCCCACACTGTCGCCCGCCGCCTCCGCGGACACCTGCGCCATCATCCTCACCCGCTTCGAAATCTTTCGCCGCGGCGGCGCCCATTCCGACGCCACGCCAGAGGATTATCGCCGCAACGGCCTGCGCACGTCGGGTACGTGGACAGGCTCGGGCGAAAGCCTCGACTCGATTTCGCTCGCGAGCGGCTTCCTCGTCAGCTCCTCGGGAAGCTCCACCCAGAGCGTGGACTATGAAATCACCAGCGCCGTCTCGGGATCGGCGATCCACCAGGTAGGCCACACCGAAAGCGATTCCGAAATCAAGCTGCTTCCGGACTCGCGCCAGAATCTTCCATAAACTGGTTGCTACGATTATAAACGCCGCGATTCTCTTCTTGCGTGGTACAGTCATGCCATGGATACACTTATCGATCGTCCGCGCAGTATCGGATTAGCGAGTGGCGCTTTGTGGGCGACGACGGCGTCCGCCGCCTTCGCGATATGGTCATTGATCCTGATCGGAACGCCGGCGGCAAAAGGGGCGCTCATTGGCGCGCTCGTTATTGCGGCCGCGTTGATCGCGACGGGCGTCGTCGTGATGCGCGCCGCGCTGCGCTTGCCGAGCGGTGTCTCGCCGCGAACTGCAGAAGAGGGACGAGTAATTCGTCGTCGGTTTGCCTGGGTCTTCGGCGTGGAGATAGCCGCTCTAGCCGTCGTGAACCCAATCCTCGCCTTCACTGGGCATGGCAAGCTTTTACCTTCGCTGGACGTCATGATCATCGGACTTCACTTTCTTCCGCTGGCGTGGATCTTTCGTGTTCCCCGCTACTACGTTATGGGCTTGCTGTTCTGTGCTATTCCAACGGTGATGCTGCTTTCGATGTCGCAGCATGCGCGGCTTGGGCACGCCGTCGCCTGGTTTGTCATTCCCGGTCTGGGATGCGGACTTGTCGGCGCTGCAACGGCTGCCGCCGGTTTGCGGGAAGCGTGGCAGTCCGTGATCGCTCTTCGGCCAGCACCGCAGCACTAGAGCCCTCTCGCGCGTTGCGACTGCCGTTAGTGCCGGTCAAGCTGCTCCTGGCGCCGTAGGGCGATTATGGTGAGGGCGGGCACGTTGGTGCGGCCTTGGTTAAACACAGCACCACAACCCAGCCGGCCAGGAATACAAATGGTATTACATGACCGATGAGTGTGTGGTAGGGGAGCAACCCGCTGTATCGTTTCCATAGACCGAAATCTCGCCTCTTTTGATCGTAGTTTGAAATGTAGTTTGCTGGAGCGGCTCGCTCTACTTCCTGTAGAGCTTTCATCCAGTAAAGAACATAATCGTAAGTCTTCAAATTGTTGAGGTACCAACAAAGAGTCAAAAGAACGCCCAACCCCCCTAAAAGGAGACCGGTCCTCCGGTCGCCACTACGAAGAATCCACCAGGCCCCACCAATCGCGAAGGTTTCAAAAGCGCCGAAATAGCTGCTTCGTTGCCAATATGAATCAATTTGGGCGAACCATGTCCTGAAAAGGATGTCGTATAATTGGAGGTTAACTTTTTCTTTCATATATACGGCTCGACAGTATTTTCACATTCGATCTATTTCCCGAACGAGTGCTACGTATTCTACCATGCGATGCGCCTCTCATTTTCTTCGTACCGCCTCGCAGAAAAGATCTGAGCGGGCCATTTGAGAATCCGTTATCCCCTTCCCACCGCGCGAGTGCGCTATAATAGAAAGTTTACCTGGCGCGCATTTCGCGCCCTGAGACACCGCCCATGAATTTCAAGCTAGCCAGCGACTACGAACCTCGCGGCGACCAGCCCGAAGCGATCTCGCAGCTCGTCCGCGGCATCGCTGCGGGCGATCGTCACCAAGTGCTGCTCGGCGTCACCGGCTCCGGCAAAACCTTCACGATGGCGAAGGTGATCGAGCAGATCAACCGCCCGGCCATCGTGCTCGCGCACAACAAAACGCTGGCCGCCCAGCTCTATCACGAATTCAAGGGGTTCTTCCCGCGGAACGCCGTCGAATATTTCGTCAGCTACTACGATTATTACCAGCCCGAGGCCTATCTTCCCGCGAGCGACACTTTCATCGAAAAGGAAGCCACCATCAACGACGAGCTCGACAAGCTCCGCATGAGCGCCACGCGCTCGCTCTTCGAGCGCCGCGACGTGATCGTGGTCGCCTCGGTCTCCGCCATTTACGGCCTCGGCTCGCCCGAAGCGTACTACGGCATGATGCTGATGCTCGATAAGGGCCAGACCATCGCGCGCGAGGCCATCCTGCGCAAGCTCGTCGAAATTCAGTACGAGCGCTCCGAGGACCTCCGCCGCGGCACCTTCCGCGCCCGCGGCGACATCATCGAAATCTATCCGCCCTACGAGGATCTGGCGCTGCGCGTCGAGTTGTGGGGCAGCCAAATAGAGGCCCTCCGCAAGGTTGATCCGCTCACCGGCGAAATCCGCTCGCGCGAGGGCGAAATCACGCGCGCCCCCATCTATCCCAAGACGCACTACATCCTGCCCGCCGGACAAAAAGAGCGCGCCATCCAAGGCATCTACGAGGAGCTGGAAGAGTGGAAAGCCGAGCTCGGGCGCCGCGGCAAAATCGTCGAGGCGCAGCGCATCGTCCAGCGCACGCACTTCGACATCGAAATGATCCGCGCCATCGGCTATTGCCACAGCATCGAAAACTATTCGCGGCATCTTTCCGGGCGCCTGCCGGGCGAAGCCCCGCCCACGCTTTTCGATTACACGCCCTCGGAATATCTGCTCGTCGTGGATGAATCGCACCAGACCATCCCGCAGCTTCGCGGCATGTATCATGGCGACCGCTCGCGCAAGCAAACGCTCGTGGACTTCGGCTTCCGCTTGCCCTCGGCCCTCGACAATCGCCCGCTCAACTTCGAGGAATTCGAGCACCGCGTTCAGCAGGCCGTCTACGTCTCCGCGACGCCCGGCCCGTATGAGCTCGGAAAATCCGGCGGCGCGTTCGTCGAGCAAGTGATTCGTCCCACCGGGCTGGTGGATCCCGAAGTCGAGGTGAGGCCGGTGAAGGGGCAAGTGGACGATCTGCTGGAGGAAATTCGCGCGCGCGCCGAGCGCAACGAGCGCGTGCTGGTCACCACGCTCACCAAGCGCATGTCCGAAGATCTGGCGGAATATTTCGCCGAAGTGGGCGTGCGCTGCCGTTAT
>Ga0187817_10000137_pt1 | contig 25838 bp, 25 predicted proteins | sample NC_wetland_sal_i_17_FD_132431 | JGI IMG/M metagenome (GOLD analysis project Ga0187817, IMG submission 132431) | Wetland sediment microbial communities from Neuse River Estuary, North Carolina, USA - SO4_2 | ecosystem: Environmental > Aquatic > Freshwater > Wetlands > Sediment | place: USA... | reverse complement strand
CCGCCTGCCCCTTCGGGAAAATAGCGACGATTTCGTTTTCGACAATCAGATGCTCGCCCAATGCGTTTACTTCGGCTTCCGCATCGGGGAAGTTTCCTGCCCCACTAAGTATTTTAAGGAAGCCTCCTCCATCAATTTCCGCCGCAGCGTGCAATACGGACTCGGCGTGCTCGGCACTACGCTTCAGTTCGCGCTGCAGCGGGCTGGAATCATTCACAATCCCATCTTCGATGAAAAGGGAAAGACTCTCGAGGCCGGTTCGGAGCCATACTACGAGGGCGGAGTGCCGACCGCGTCACCGCGGCGTTGACAAGTGCTAGTCCACGCGGCAGACGCGCACTGCCGGATTCTGGTAAGGACACTCCATCCCCGCTGGACCCGGCTGTTCTACCACCACCCAGCTCACGCCATATTTCTGTCGCAGCCGTTCGAAATCGGCTTTGCCGAACTGCTCCCAATTTTTTTGATCTTCGACCTGTTCCAGCCATTTTCCCGAAAGCGTTGGAAACATCGAACACGCCCCCTTGTCTTTGACCAAGTCGGCTAACCTGCTGCGCTCGGCGCGAGCGCGAAATCCGTTTTCGTCTTCACCCGGCAGGTCCATGTGCCGGGGATCGAGCGCAAACAGCGCATCCACTGGGGTATTGGCACGAATCCACTCGAACGCCTGAACCCACTGGTTGCGCTGCTTCGCCCATGGCCACTCGATGTGAGCGCTCGCGGGAAACAACTGCCGCTGCGCAAAAAACATGCCGAGACTGAGCGGAACGAATAACACCAGCCAGCGCCATGCCTGGCCTTGCAGCAGGTATTGCCCCGCCAATCCGCCGCCGATGATGATCAACAGCATGTAAGTCAGGGCAAGGCAACGCAAGGGCTCGAGCCGGGCCAGAGCCTCGAACCGCGGCGGGATCGACAGCACGATTGCCGCCGCCGTAGCCACCAGGACAAAAGGGATGACCGCTCGTGACACCAGTTCCAGATTTTTCATCTTCCGGCGCCGTGCAAAGCGAGCGAGCACCCAAAACAAAGCCACGGGGCCGATCAGGCCCAGCCATTCGTACCACTGCCAACGCTGGATATAGAAATAGGGTTGCCGCAGCGCGATCTGGTGATAAGCGGCCGGCGGAGGATCGAACGTAAGGCCAAAGGGAAGCGCGGCCGCCAGTCTAAATCCCAAAATCCGGGGACGGTATCGATCCAGCACCGTGAGCCAAACGCAAAACGCGATGGCAAAGCTCGCCATGAGCGGATGCATCACCGTCGCAAACACCATCCACAACGTCGCCCGCCCATACTTTCGATGAAGTACTTCCGCCACGGCAAACAGCGCGGCAAAGGCTGCCAGGTTGCGGGGATTGAGATACTGATCGAGGATGTAAAGTGCCGTCCCGGCAATCGGCAAGGTAAGCAAAGCAGCCATCAACGCCACTGCCGCCCACCGCGCCCGATCCTCCTCAAAGAAAGCAGACGCCAGACGCCAGCTCGCCGCCAGCACCAAGAAGATAGAAATCAGTTGTCCCAGAAAAGCAACCCAAGGCAACGGCAGGTGCGTGGCCCGAACCAAGAAGACAATCAGATTGGGATATAACGTGTGACCGGCATGCTCGGCAAAGAACTCCGCGTTCGCCGGAAACAAGCTGGGATTCAGAATCTTCAAAACCCCGGGAAGGTAGATCTCCGAGTCTTCCGCATAAGGATGGTAGCCGTGAATCAGAAGGGCCGCAGCAGTTAGCAGAACAAGATAGAGGGCGCGTCGTTTTGTGGTGTAGGTTCCGTTCACTAGATTCGATGACTACCCAGACCGTTCCTAGCGGCGGTGGACTCCGTTCACCGCTACTTCGATGCTCCTCCGCAGTCTAGGCTCTCCGGCCCATCCAGGCGCAATCAGACCATCCACGGCCAAGGAGTATTATGAACGGGCCCTTGGTGATTCCGGAAGGAAGTTTGAAAGTTAGCCTGGCAAACTACTATAGTGGATTAATCCCAATCTTGGCGTTGGCGCGCCAAATCTAGTCGACAAGGGCTGTGATCTTTCTCGCGTGAAGAAAAAAGCCATCATTATTGGTGCCGGCCCCGCCGGCCTTACCGCTGCCTATGAACTGCTCTGCCGTTCCGACGTCGTCCCTGTAATCCTGGAAAAGAGCTCTTACATGGGGGGCATCTCGCGAACCGTCAACTACAAGGGAAATCGCATCGACCTCGGCGGCCATCGCTTCTTCTCCAAAAGCGACCGGGTCATGAACTGGTGGTTGCAACACTTGCCGCTCGAAGCGAGGGCGGCCGCTTCCGAAAACATTACCTACCAGCAGCAGAGCCGCGAGCTTGCGAGCGCCGACGCGGGGCCTGATCCTCGGAATACTGATGAGGTCATGCTTCTGCGCAAGCGCAAGTCTCGCATCTACTACCTGCGCAAGTTCTTCGAATACCCCATTCAGCTGACCCGGAACACCCTGGTCCAACTCGGTCTGGTACGCACCCTGCGCATCGGCTTCAGTTACCTGCGCAGCATGCTGTTTCCGCAAAAGAACGTCGTCAACCTCGAACAGTTTTTCATCAACCGGTTTGGACGCGAACTGTATCTGACCTTCTTCAAGGACTACACCGAAAAAGTGTGGGGAGTCCCCTGCAACCAGATCAGCGCGGAGTGGGGAGAACAACGGATCAAGGGCCTCTCGATCACCAAAGCGATTCTCCATTTCCTCAAAATGCCGGCGAAGAAAAGGTCCGATGTCGCTCAGAAGGGAACCGAAACCTCCCTGATCGAGCAATTCCTGTACCCGAAGTTCGGACCCGGGCAGATGTGGGATACCGTCGCGAGGAAAGTCACCCAAATGGGCGGGGAGATTGTGCGCGGGTTCAACGTCACTGCCATCCACTGCGAAAATGGGCGCATCCGCGCGGTCTCGGGCACCGATAACGAGGGCCAGATGCAAAGGTTCGAAGGGGACTACTTCTTCTCGACCATGCCCATCCAGGAACTCATCCGGGCCCTGGACACGACGGTTCCGGCCAATGTGCAGGAAGTCAGCGACGGCTTGCTGTATCGCGATTTCATCACCGTCGGTCTGTTAGTCAAGAAGTTGAAAATCGTTCAGAACAACGGTTCCCGCAAGCTCATCGACGATAACTGGATCTATATTCAGGAACCCGATGTCCTGGCTGGCCGCCTTCAGATCTTCAACAACTGGAGCAATTACATGGTGGCCGACCCGGAGCATGTCTGGCTCGGGGTCGAGTATTTCTGCTACGAAACCGACGACCTCTGGAAGAAGGGCAACGAAGAAATGGCCACGCTCGCCAAGGAGGAGTTGGACCACATCGGCATTATCGATCGCAACGATGTGCTCGACTCTACCGTCATCCGCATGCCCAAGACTTATCCCGCGTATTTTGGCACCTACGGCCGCTTCGACGAGTTACGGAACTACCTTGATGGCTTCGAGAATCTTTTCCTGGTTGGCCGCAACGGAATGCACAAGTACAACAACCAGGACCACTCTATGCTCACCGCCATGGTGGCCGTGGACGCAATCGTGTCCGGCTCAACCGACAAGGCCCCGATCTGGGCGGTGAATACCGAAATGGAGTACCACGAGCAGAAGTAGCTGAGCAGCGTCAGCCGGCGACTGTCGGTTCCGTGTCAGGACGATCCTGCCCCGCCTTTCTGGGCAAAACCCCGTACACCGCAAGCACCAGAATTAGCGGATCGATTTGACGACGGAAATACACCTCGACGTGCGTAACGTAGTAGATCGCCGGGAAGAAGAAAAGGACCATGGCGAACAGCATCGCCGCCGAACGATTCTCGCGCCACAGGCGGCGCAGGCCGATAAGCATCATGACCGTCAGCGAGGTACAGAAGAAAACATTGGGCGCATCGAGAGGTTCCTCAGCCAGGTAGCGCTTGTCGAAACTCCAGAACGCCGTCCAGATGTAAACGAAGCGACGCACCGTAACCACCGCAAACCAACGGGGATGAGTGCGGATGAATTCAATCGCCCTCTGTTTCTCCCTATCCATATACCGGATTTCGCCAAGTTCCTTGAAGGCCTTCCATTCCTCGTCGTTGTGCCAGGGGCCTATCCAACGCGGACGCCAGTGAAAAGTGTCCCCCGAGTTGCCGATGTGGATCTCCAGTCCTGCGTTGTCCCGGAAAGGGATGAACTTGCCGAAAACCTCATAGTTGCGAATAAACCACGGGCTCACGATGACGATCATGGCGAGCACGCTGGCCGCTAGAGGCGCCGCCCAGCGCTGTTTCTGCCGATGCATGCGGTAACAAGTCCAGCCGTTCATGAAAGGCCAGGCGGCGAGCACGATGGGGTCGGCCAACGCCGTTAGTCCCCAAAGCAATCCGATTCCAATCCAGCGGGAAAGACGAGTGGACTCCTCCAGGTACAAGGTCCACAGAAAAAGCACGCTGAACAACGCGGTCGATAGCCAAGTGCTCCAGATTCGTTCCGCTGGAAAGTAAACCGCGTACGGGAAGAACGCCCATGCCCAGCCCGACCACAACGCCATCCGCCGGCCGAAAAGCTTGAGCGCAAAGTAGAAGATCGGCAGGCAGTTCAGGGCGGAGATCAAACACTGCATGGAGAGCAGGACGAATGCCGAGGCCGTAGTGTAAGTGCCGAAGATTTTGAAAACGCCCGCCGTAAGGTAGGGATAAAGCGGCGTCATCCAGGCGCTCTTGCCTGTATCCTCAAACAAGGGACTGCTGAAGCCACGACCCTCGACGATGGAGCGCGCCAGCCTGCCGTTCTCATAGGAGAACCGCCAGTGATCGCGCTCTGGATCCAGTTGTTCCTGGTACAGGAAGCCCATGACCACAAGTCGGAGCGCCAGCGCGACCAGCACCATGCAGAGAGTGCTCTGAAAACAGCGGTGATGCAGACCGGAGGGCACGGGAGAGGATACCTGCCACGGGAAGCCGGGGTCAACACGTGAGTTCGCTTGGTAGTGCCTCAGTTTGAAATATGACGCCAAATCAGGGCGGCAAGCAATAGCGCCACACCGAGAATCGCGCTCGCTAGATCAAGGTAGTGGCCGGGACTGTTAGGCAGTCCCCACCCCATCTCGGGAAAGAAGTGCCAACGCTCTGCGACATGCGTCAGCACAACTACAATCAGGAAAGCGATACCGAGTATAGCTAGCAAACGGGACATTTATGCTGTCTTAACTGAGGCACTACCGCTCGCTTGCAGGCAGTTCCGACAGCTCGTAGCATCTAAGCTAACAGATGAATACCGCAACCGCCGCCATCCCGAATGGACGCACCCACCTTGCACTCGGCGAAATCTTCAGCTTCGCCTATGAAACGTTCATGAGCAACAAGGTCCGGTTCGCTTTGACCGCGCTCGGCATGGTGATTGGCACCGCCTCCCTGATTCTGGTCACCACCATCGGCCTTACCGGGAAGCAGTACCTCCTGAACCAGATTCAGGCCATTGGGTCGAATTGGGTTTACGCGGAATACGAAAGCGGCGGGGAACGCATCACCAACACCGGCAATGACGCTTTGACCATTGACGACATGGAGGCGGTTCAACACCAGGTCATTGGCATCGCACACGCCTCACCTGTTGTCCCGCTCAACGAGCGGGTGGCGGTGGGCGGAGGCAAGGAGCGGGACCTGCAGATCATGGGCGTCTATCCTGAATACCAGCAGGTCCGCAACATTGTCATGCTTGAGGGACGATTCTTTGACCAGCAGGACTCCCAGGCCCACAATAAAGTCGGCGTCATCACTCCGAAACTGGCGGTCCAACTCTACGGCTCCGAGCTAGCTTCACTCGGCAAGACGCTCAAGCTGAGCGGGCTGCCCTTCACCGTCATCGGCACCTTCCGCGAGCGGGTGGACACTTTCGGGCAGTCGGAGGTGACGGACAATACCATGCTGATTCCCTATTCCGTCATCCGCTATTTTCAGGAAACGCCCACCGTGAAGCAGCTTTTCTTTTCCGCCGCCGACGCGTCTTTGGTGGTGCCGATCACGGCCCAGGTGCAGCGCGTGATCCAGTCCCGTCATCGGCCGGAATCCGTTTACAGCGTCAGGAACCTGACCCAGCTGGTAGCGATGGCCGACAAGACAGCGACCGCTATGACCGTCGTTCTGCTCGCTGTGTCGCTCGTCGTTCTTCTGGTCAGCGGCATTGGCATCATGAACATTATGTTGGCCACGGTCAGCGCCCGCATTCGCGAAATTGGCATCCGCAAAGCGATGGGTGCCACCAACCGTGAAATACGCTTCCAGTTTCTCTCCGAGGCCATCCTGATCTCCCTGATCGGCGGTGTCATCGGCATTGTGATCGGCCTCGCGATTCCTTTCTCGGTTCGCTTCTTCACCGAGTATCGGATTCCGATTTCGGGGCTTTCGGCGATTATCGCCATCGCGGTTTCGTCGTTGGTCGGCATCCTGTTTGGCACCGTTCCCGCGATTCGCGCCGCCCAGATGGATCCCGTCGAAAGCCTTCGCTACGAATAGAATTAAGAGGGACGGACGCATTCGTCCGTCCCCGCGCAAGGCCCATGAAACGTCTTCAACTGTCATAAAATCAGAAGGAAGCGATGCCCTCGAACCCGACCAGCAACCGGAGCCGCGCCGTGGTCCTGCTGAGCGGCGGCATGGATTCCTGTGTGTGTGCCGCGCTCGCCGCCCGAGACCACGAGGCCGCGGCCGTCCACGTCAGCTACGGACAGCGCACCGAACAGCGCGAAAGGCGCTCCTTCGAAAGCATTTGTGACCGGCTCCGAATTCGGGACCGTCTGCTGGTGCGCAATGAGGCTCTGCGCGCGATCGGAGGATCCGCCCTCACCGATCCGAACATTGCCGTTCCCGAAGCGCACGGCATCGGCGCCAGTTCGGCCGCAGGCGTCCCCGTCACCTACGTTCCTTTCCGGAATGCGCATTTTCTCGCCGTCGCCGTCAGCTGGGCGGAAGTGCTGGGAGCCGAAAAGGTCTACATCGGAGCGGTCGAGCCGGACAGTTCGGGCTACCCCGACTGCCGGCCGGAGTATTATCGAGCGTTCAATGAAGTGGTGAAGGCGGGCACGAAAGAAGGATCGATTCGGGTGGTGACCCCGCTGATTGCGATGCATAAACGCGAGATTGTGACGCTTGGCCTTGAACTGAGGGCCCCGTTCGATTTAACGTGGTCATGCTATCAGCGCGAAGATCGCGCCTGCGGAGTCTGCGACAGTTGTGTGCTCCGCTTGCGCGCGTTTCACGAAGCGGGCGCGGAGGACCCAATTCCTTATGCGGAAGCTGCTGCCCGATTAGGTTAGAACTTGGTTTTATACGGTCTTAAAATTCAGATTCATTGCCGGGAGGCTATATCATGAAGAAATATTTTATCCTTCCCCTGCTGCTCGTCCTTGCCGTGGGGATCTCCGTTCCGCTGGCGTTTGCGCAGACCACAGGCACCGTGAAGGGAGTTTGCAAGGACCTCGAAGGGAAACCGATCGCACAGGCTGACGTGGAGTGGACCGGGACCGAATCTGGTCACGTCTACAAGCTTAAAACGAACAACAAAGGCGAGTACTTCTCGCTCGGCATCGTTCCCGGCAAGTACAACGTCAAGCTCAGCAAAGACGGCAAGGAGCTCTATCACTTCACTAACGTCCCGGTGGTCGCGGACCAGGTGGTGCAGGACTTCGACCTGAAGAAAGAACAGGTGGCTTTAGCTCAGGGCCAAGGGATGACGCCCGAGCAAGCGGCGAAGGCCAAGGAGGCTATGGCCAAAGCCGAGGCCGAGAGGAAAACCGTCGGCACTCTCAATGAGAAGCTCAACGCCGCCAAGGCGGCTACCGATGCCGGCGACTTCGAGACCGCAATCACCACCCTGAGCGAAGCCAACCAGATCGACGGCACCCGCGATCTGATCTGGTTCAAACTCGCCGACGCCTACCGCATGTCGGCGCCCAAGCAGACCGATCCCGCCGAAAAACAGAAGCGCTACGAGATGGCGGCGGCCGATTACCAGAAGGCAATCGATCTGCGCAGCGCCTCGGAACAGGCACAGAAAGATCCCGAGAATAATACGAAAATGGCCGCCTACTATAACAACCTGGCTGAGGCCTATTCGAAATCGAACAAGGTCGATGATTCCGTGGCCAACTATAACAAGGCGGCCCAACTGGATCCGACGCACGCCGGCACCTACCTGTTCAACGAGGGTGCTGTCCTCACCAATGCAGGCAAGGTGGATGACGCGATCGCGGCCTTCGACAAAGTGATTGCCGCCGATCCCACCAAAGCCGACGCATACTATTGGAAGGGTGTGAACTTGATCGGCAAAGCCACGCTCCAGGGCGATAAGATGGTCGCCCCCCCAGGTACAGCCGAGGCCTTTCAGAAGTATCTTGAGCTTCAACCCGATGGTAAGCTCGCGCAGCCGGCCAAGGACATGCTGGCTAGCATCGGCGCGACCATCGAAACCGGCTTCGGAAAGAAGAAGCCAGTGAAGAAATAGCTTAAACCAGTTCTCGGTTCCCGGTTCCCGGTTCTCAGTAATGCCGCCGCTGGCTTTTCTGAGAACTGGGAACTGAGAACTGCCCTTCAGTTACCGAGGTCTATGGCCTACTTGTTCTTCGCTCTTCCCCACATCCGCGTTACATTCAAGGTATAGGTTTCCCGGGTCTGCGACGTTTCTCCCTCTGTGGCGTCAAGGCTGATAACTGGGAGTGTATGGAATGGCTGCTCCGGGGAATTCCCCGATTGCGATTGCCTTCGAGGGCATCAGCGGAACGGGCTCGATCCCGACGCCGGTGCTGCTGGCCGGCATGTTGCGCGCGTCTGAGAAAGTCAGCGATCTCATTTTTTCACCGGGACGACCTCCGCAAGTGGAGATTCACGGACAGCTCACCGCGGTCGAAATCTCCGGCAGCAGCGTACTTTCAGCGGATGACACGCGGCGCATCGCCGCCGACTTGATCGGCAACAACAAGCAGGCCGTCAATACCCTGCGCGAGCAAGGTTCGTGCGACGTTTCCTACGGCTTGCCGGGAATGGCCCGGTTCCGCGTCAACGTCTTCATCCAGCGCGGAAGCTGCGCGATTGTAATGCGCGTCATCCCGACCATCATCCCGACGTTCAGTTCGCTTCATCTTCCGGCGCAATTGGAAGAGGCGGCGAAGGTTCGCAACGGGATCATCCTGGTGACGGGGGGAAGCGGATCGGGCAAATCCTCGACGCTGGCCGCGTTGATTGACCGCATCAACAGCCAATTTTGCTATCACGTTCTGACGGTGGAAGATCCGATCGAGTTCCTGCACAATCACAAGAAATCGACGGTGCACCAGCGCGAGTTGCACAGCGACGCACCGAATTTCGCGCTGGCGCTGCGGGCGGCGCTTCGCCAGGCCCCGCGCGTCATTATGATGGGCGAAATCCGCGACCGGGAGACGCTGGAGATTCTTCTTGAGGCCGCGGAAAATGGCCACATCGTTCTTTCGAGTATGAATACCGTCGATACCTCCAAGACGGTGGAGCGCATCGTCGGTACGTTCGCGGTTGCCGAACAGCAATCGGCACGAGAACGCCTCGCCAAAACTTTCCGCTACATAATTGCCCAGCGGCTGATACCCCGCATCGATGGTGGTGATCGCATCGCCGTTGTCGAAATCTTGAAATCGAACTCGCGCACTCGCGACTGCGTCGAACAAGGCGAACGGCCGGGCCGCACTCTGCTGGACGCGATCAAGGCCAGCGAAAACGAGGGTATGCAGCACTTCGATGGCGAGATTGCGAAGCTGGTCCGCTCGGGTCTGGTGGATCTGGAAACCGGCCTCTGCTTCGCCAGCAACGCGACCGTGCTGGGGCAGGAATTGGCGCGGTGAAGTAGTTCTCGGGCCTCAATTCTCAGAAACAACCATTCTCACTCTCTTCTTTTGCTGCGATTCCACGGGGTATGATTCCTGCATGTCTTCTCCCAACCCTTCTTCTGTAGCGCCCCCGGCTGGGGTGGTGAGCTTTGAGGCGGCTCGCCACCTGGTGGAGCAGCATGCGGTAGGCGCGTGTCCGGGAGAGGTGGAGACGGTGGATCTGCTGGCGGCCTTAGGGCGGGTGCTGGCGGAGGGGATTGCGGCCGACCGCGATTTTCCTCCTTTTGCCCGGGCTACTCGCGATGGATATGCGGTGCGCTCGGCGGACTTGGCGCAGCTTCCAGCGCAGCTGCAAGTCATGGGAGAGGTGAAGGCGGGCGAGTGGCCGGATCCGGGTGTGTGTTCGGTCGGACCCGGGCAGGCGGTAGGGATCATGACCGGGGCTCCGCTGCCGGCAGGCGCGGACGCGGTGGTGATGGTGGAATACACGGCTCTGACGGGGACGGCGGTCGAGGTCGAGATCCGGCGCAGCGTTAACCCCGGCGAGAACTTTGTTCCGCGTGGAGCGGAAGCGCGCGCCGGAGACCTGTTGTTGGATCGCGGACGCCGACTGGACCACGCGGCCATCGCGATTGCCGCGTCAGTAGGTAAAAGCCGCGTCCAGGTTTTCCGGAAGCCGCGCGTTGCAGTACTTTCGACCGGCGACGAAGTGGTGGAGATTGACGCGACGCCGGGGCAGGCCGAGATTCGGAATTCAAATTCGTATTCGCTGGCCGCGCAGGTTCAAAATGCGGGCGGAGATCCGGTGCGGCTCGCGATCGCTCCCGATGAGCGGGGGCGCTTGCGGGAGTTGATCAAAGAAGGGTTGAGTTGCGATCTGTTGCTGCTGACGGGCGGCGTCTCCATGGGAAAGTACGACCTGGTGGAGCAGGTTCTGGGGGAGCTGAATGCAGAGTTTTACTTTACTGGAGCGCAGATTCAGCCAGGAAGGCCGGTGGTGTTCGGTTCGTGTTCGTGTGGCGCGGGCGCCCTCGCCCGCGTGCCTGCACCGATGTCGCCGTCAGCGCGGGCGGGCGCACCCGCGCCACCCAAGAAATATTTCTTTGGGCTGCCGGGAAACCCGGTCTCGACGATGGTGACCTTCGAACTGTTCGCGCGGCCGATGATCCAGGCTCTAGCAGGAATGACACCGCAGCCGCTGATTTTTCTTCGCGCGCGGTTGAAATCGGAAATACGAACGAAGACCGGCCTGAAGCGCTTTCTTCCGGCTGTGCTCTCCGGAGAGTTTGAAAATGCCGAGGTGGAACTGGCGCGGTGGCAAGGTTCGGGCGACATTGCTGCGCTAGCTCAGGCGAACTGTTACGTCGTGATTCCGCCGGATCGCGAGCGGATTGAGGTAGGAGAGTGGGTGCCGCTTTTGATGCGGTGAACGTTACCAGGGCACCCGCCTCCACACGAGCCAAGCCGAGTACGATAACCTGTTGTTGATGCCGAAGAAACTCTCTCACTACAACGCGCATGGCCAGGCTCGCATGGTGGACGTGTCGGCGAAGGCGCGAACGGCAAGACAAGCCGAGGCAAGCGCCTTTGTTTTTATGAAGCCGGGGGTCTTGCGGGCGCTCTCGAAGAATCCTAAGGGCGACCCGCTGGAAGTAGCGCGGACGGCAGGAATCATGGCGGCAAAACGTACTTCGGAGTTGATTCCGATGTGCCATCCGGTGGCGCTGTCGCACATTGCTGTGGCCCTACGCGTGTGCGAGAATGGCGTTTCGATTGCCACCAAAGCAAAAACCACCGCGGAGACGGGCGTGGAGATGGAAGCGCTGGTCGCGGCCAGCGTCGCGGCTCTGACCGTATACGACATGTGCAAGGCGCTCGACAAGGGCATCGAAATCCGCGAAGTGGTGCTGGAGCGGAAATCAGGCGGCAAGAGCGGAGACTACCGGAGAAGCGCGAAAGGAAAATAGTTTCTAGCGATTTGTCTATTTACTTATGGCAAGCGACGTCAAAATCCTGCTGGTGGACGACAACCCGATGGTGCTGGGGATGCTGCAGCACGCGCTCTCGGCGATGGGCCAGGTCACGGTCGCGACCGATGCCGCCGATGCCTTGTTGAAAGCGGTCGACGACCTGCCGGATGTCCTCATCAGCGACTATCGCATGCCGGGCATGGATGGACGGCAGTTGCTGGAAAAACTTAAGGCTAGGCCGGCGACGGCAGGGATCGCGGTGATCCTTATGGCCACCAAGGCCGACATCAGCGAGCGATTGTCGATGCAGGACCCGATCGAAGACTACCTGGAAAAGCCTTTCTTCCTGAAAGATGCAACGCACAAGATCAAACGCGTGGTGGATAGGATCGCGCTGGAGAAGCTGAGCAAGGCGGCGTCGACCGACGGCATCTTGCGCGGCAGCCTCTCGCAGATGAATGTGATTGACCTGGTGCAATCGTTGGAAATGGGGCGCAAGAGTTGCCTGCTGACCATGACCAAAGGCAATAACGACGAAAAGTGCGAGATCTATTTCTCGCAGGGACAGGCCAAGCACGCCACGTATGGCTCGATTACGGGAGACGAAGCGGTTTTCAAAGTGCTGCGCTGGACTGACGGAAACTTTCAGATTGATTTCAAGGGAAAGTCGGCGCAGGAAACGACGACGCTGAATACACAGGGCCTGCTGATGGAAGGATTGCGGCTGCTGGACGAGGCGCAGCGGGACGCGGCGGCTGAGGGTGAAGATGTCCTCCTCGACACCTGATTTGACGCCTGCGGCGGTGCTGACGGTCAGTGATTCGTGTTCGCGTGGCGAAAAGCGCGGTGGGAAAAAGGATCTCTCCGGTCCGGCCGTGGCGGATGCGCTTGAGCGGCGCAATTTTCAAATCGTGGCGCGCGGCGTAGTCGCCGATGAGCGCGCCGCAATCCAGAAGAAACTGATTGCGTTGTGCCGGTCGGCTCGTCTTGTGGTAACCACGGGCGGGACAGGAATCGGTCCACGCGACGTGACCCCGGAAGCTACCGGCGCGGTGTGCGAAAAGCTGGTGGAAGGGATCGCGGAGCAGATGCGCGTGCAAGGGGCGCGTAAGACGCGCTTCGCAGCGCTGAGCCGCGCGGTATGCGGCGTTCGGGGATCAACCCTGATCCTGAATCTGCCGGGCAGTCCGGCGGGAGCGGTTGAGTCGTTGGAATCGGTGATTGATTTGCTGCCCCATGCGCTGGAGTTGATCGCGGGCCGGACGAAGCATGGAGGTCGTTAGCAAGAAACAGTCGTTGGTCGTTAGCAAGAACCTTGCTCTCCTCAGTGACGGACCCAACGACTAACGACCACCGACCAGCGACTGCTCTCGCGTAAACTGGTCTTACCGACTTGAATAAGCTCAAACATTTTGTCCGTGCCTACGGCGAGTGGATCAAGCATGTTCTTGCGCCCTTGGGACCGTGGGGAATGCTGGCGTTCGCGGCCGTGGACGGCTCCTTCATGGGCTTGCCGCTGGACGCGATCTTCGTGGGCTACGTCTACCACGATCGCTCGCGCTTTCTCCTCTACGTGCTGCTGGGCTCGGTGGGGTCGGCGCTCGGCAGCATCGTGCTCTACGTCATTGGGTATACCGGTGGCGAGATGCTTCTACGCAAGCGGCTTTCGCCGGAGCGATTCGGGAAGATTCACACATCTTTCGAACGGCATGAATTCTGGGCGCTGATGTTTCCCGCAATGCTGCCCCCGCCCGCGCCTTTCAAGATTGTGGTGCTGGCAGCGGCCGCGTTTGAGATGAACTTCGCGCATTTTTTGCTGGCCATCTTTGCGGGACGGTTCGTGCGATTCCTGATTGAGGCGCTGCTGACGCTCTGGTTCGGTCCGGAGATCGTGACCCTGACTGGGAGCCTTTTCGCCCACCACTTTGTGTGGGTTCTGGTCGGGCTGGGAGTGCTGGCGGCGGGATGGCTAATCTGGCGACGGGCGCAACGGGGGAGTGCACAAAATAAAAACGCAGCGGGAGAGGATCCCACGCTGCGCTCGAAAGAAACCCGGCTGATCGGCTAAGCGGCCGCAGTCCCGTGCGACTTGTGCATGGAGCGCGCCACCACACTGGCGACTGCCGGCAATCCAAACATGACGGCGGTGAACAGCATGTCTCCAGCGATTCCGCGGCGGAAGAACGGCAGGCCGGCGGCGTAACAGGTCATCAGACCGGCCAGGGTCTTGGGATACATGGCCCAGCATGCCCACACGGCAAAATTACTGACCATGAAGAAAGAGACCGAACTGGCCAGCGCAGCTCCGCCAACCCGCAGCCAGTTGGTGTTCTCGCGCAATCGGGTGCCGAGCAAGAGAATCGCCGCATACCACGCCCAAGTCACGAAATGGTCCCAGGAAAATTGATAGGAGTACACGACCTTGGTGAGTATGACGTCAGAAGCAGCCAGCAGGGCCAAAGGCACCCATAGCTGGCGTCGCGAACCGCGCGCGCCAAAATAAAGCAGCGCCGCCGCTACCGGAGTAAACGCCAAGGGATGCGGCAGGAACCGCACTGCGACCGCGAAAAGTACAAATACGTAAGCCAGCATGATCACCTCGTTAAAGAGCCACTTAGGATTGTTGCGCGAGCGGATGCCGCCGGTCAAGCGAGGGGTGAACTGCGGTTAGCGGGTTTTCGTACCGGAGCTCCTGATTCCGAAGCGTTCCTCGACCACTCGCAGATCGCGCGTCAGGAACACCCTAGCCCCGAGGGTGGCGCGGCCGCTGCGTCCGGGATAGTCGTAGCGCAGATCGCGGAAGCGCACTACGTAGGCCGCGCCGGGGTCGTCCCCCGGATCGTCCTGTAGCTGTTCGGTTTCGATTACGGGATATTGGGCCCAACTCAGATACACGCGTCCGAGGTAGGTTTTCTTGGCGGCCAGAGTGGCGGGTGTTTCTTCGGGCTTGTAACGAATCTGCATTTGGGCTTCGGGATCGACCTCGGGGGCGAGCGAATCGACGTCCATGGTGGCGAAGAAAGTGGGAGTTTCCACGACGCCATGCCAGCGGAACGGATTCGTCATGTAGGAATAGGCAGAAACGCGAACCGGGTCCGCTCCCTGATAATTGCGCGACTGAAGCGCAGCAACAGCGCGGCGATGCTCGTAATCACAGAGTCCCCAATACGTGAAGACAGCGAGCAGAGCGAGAGTAGCGGCTAGTCTTCCCGGTGGGCCTGTGCGGCGCGCGCCGATCTCTTCGTTGATCAGCGAAAACAATGCGGGGAGACTCAGGCCCAGAATCAGCACGACCAAAAGCACCGGCTCGATGATGAAAACGATATCCCAGGAAATCCAGCGTTCGGAGAACGGCCAAAAGGGACGGACTCCGTAGCTGGTGGTGAAGTCGAGAAGAATGTGGCTTAGGCCGGCGAGGCACGCATAGGCAAAGAGCAACCCCCAGCGCGGAGGGAGATTGGGGTTGCGAGTTCTGCGACCGCGCAGTCGCCAAAGAAGATAGACGAACCCCACGACCGCGGCGGCCACCAGCGGCACTCCCAGAAAAGAATGAGTGAAGCCGCGGTGATGGTTCAAGGCGAACGCCGAACCGCCGAAGCGGCTGAGAACGTCGAGGTCAGCGGCTTCGGCGCCCAGGGTTAACGTGGCTGTGGCCAGCGCGGTATGGCGGTTGAGTCCGGCGCGGCCCATGGCGGCGCCAAATAGAAAATGAGTGACGGGTTCCAAGGAGGTTAGAGGTCAGAGGTTAGATTGCAGAGGTAAAAATCCAATCCGGAGGTTTTCACTTCTGCAATCTAACCTCTCACCTCTGACCTTCCCAACTCGCGCTGATTACCGGCGTGACCCACTCACTCATAGGATGCACCGCGCCGCAATCCAGGCACTTCGTCAATGCAAACTGCGCCCCACAGTTCGGGCAGGCCGCTTGACTCTGAAAAGTATCGAATGCCTGCCCACACCGTCCGCACTTCCAGAAAGCGCCGATCGGCGGTGCGCTTTTGCACGCCGGGCAGGCAAACCCGTCGCGGCGCGGCAACTTTGCGAAGCGTAATAACGCCTGCGCGTGCCGCAGTCCGCCCCAGCAGTTCAGCAGCATAAAGACGGCGATCGCCCCAAGCCAAATGTTCCGCTCCCAGAAGGCGCGACCCTTCAAAGAAGCGAGACCGATGAAGCCGACGATGCCGACGAAGCCGAGGACTGTGGCAACCATCAGACTGCGCGCGCGTCCCAAGGCAAACCAGAGCAGCGACCTGAGCACCTGTCCGCCATCTAGGGGATAGATAGGCAGCATGTTGAAAGCCAGCAGGACCACGTCAATGGCCAAGACCGCCGTTACCAAATTATAGAGATCTGGCGTTGTCGCATTCAGTCCCAACGATCTGCTCAGAAAGAAGAGTCCCAGTAAAACCGGGAAGAGCGCCACGTTCACCAGCGGTCCGGCGGCGATACTCCAGAGGGTGGCGCCGGGCCGCGGTGGCGGATTCACATAGGCCACACCACCGAGCGGCCAGAGCACGATCTGGTTTGCTTGTCCTCCAACTTGCCGGCACGCCAGCGAGTGGCCGAATTCATGAAGCGTCACAATCAGAAACGGGGCGAGATATTCGAGCACGTTCCAAGTTACGGAGGAATACTGCCCCTTTCGGATCCGGATTTCATACGCCGCCACCAGAAACCAGGACCAATGCAGGAACACATTGATCCCTTTGAACTGAAACAGGCGAATCGACCCTTGGCGAGCACTCGGCATGTGCCAGATTTATAACACAGCGCCGGGCAGCAAATGATGAACGAAGGCGTCGTTACTACGGAGTCAGGCTGGCACGATCAGCGACAGCGCATCCGGAACCATCGTCATGCGTGCGGGCAGGCGGCCGAGCAGCTCGCCGTCAGCTTCGACATAGACGCGTTCGTCATTGCGAACCGCGCCATCCATGTTCTCCGGCAGGCGGCAAACGACCTCCGAGCAGGTGACCAGATCGATGCCGTCGATATCCCATTGGCGGCCGATCAGCCGCCCGGCCACATACTGCAAATAAGCATTGCGACGGTCCGTGCGGCACATTACCGCGCGCAGATCGTTGCAGTCGAGTGAGGCGCCGGGAACCAGTTCACGCAGGATGTTTCCGAAAAAACGGATTCTTACCGCTAAGAGTTCCGTTAGCAAGGCGCGCTGGCGCTCGCCGCTTCCGTTGGCATATTCGACCTCGAAGCGGCGCATGTCATAGGTTGCCCACAACTGCCAGGCTTTGAGGTAGTAGGCGGTCATGCCCGAGCGATTCTTGAGTTGCGCCGTAAGTTTGTAGAAGAGATGCGCGTCCACGCCGATTCCAGCGGCAACGGTGAAATAGCGTTCTGAAGACTTGCCGCTGAAATCCTCATACTCGATCCGGCCGAGAGGAATACGGCGCACCGTGCCGTCAACGGCGGCTTGAGCCGCGGCGGCGGGCCGGAGCGGAATTCCAAGGTCGTGGGCGAGAGCATTCGCGGTGCCGAAGGGGAGAATAGCCAGCGCGACCGGCGTGCCGGCTAGTCCCTGAATGACATCGTGGATCGTGCCATCTCCCCCGGAGGCAACTACCGTGTCGCTGCCGGCCGCCACCGCGCAGCGGGCGTTGTCGGTCGCCTCCCGGCTGGAGCGGCAAACTGTAAGTTCGGTGTGAACGCCGGCCGACTGGAGGATCCCAATGGCATGATTCAGTTCCCGGTCGCGTCGCGGGCGGCCAGAATTGGGATTGAACAGAATGGTGACTCGGCGCATGCGTCGGCTAGCTCTGCTTTGAGTTTAGCGCAGGCCCCACTCCCCCGTGCGGAGGTTAAGCAGGGCGGTTGCCTCTCCTGGGCCAGCCCCTGGCAAGATCACGCTGTGAGATGGGTGTCGCGATGCCTATCAGTCACTAGTTCTGGATGCGTACGCCGGAATGTCTCGGCTATGTGGCAGTTCCAGCAGACGGGCTTGAAGGTGGAAAAGATCTCAGGAAGCTGCTCGGGCCGGAACTGGTTCCACTCAGCCGTGATGTGGTCAGGTCCCATCAAGGCTGGTGCATGATCGAGGTGCTGGAGCCGCTCGAAACTTCTATGGCAATAAACGCAGCGTTGCCCTTCGTACCAGTTCGCCACGATATTCCACAGCAGGCAGTTACTCGGATCGGTTTCGACCTGTTGCAAGCACTCCTGCCCGCAGTTCTGACGCTCTGGCCATCGTGAGCAACGGTCTAAACGCAGGGTAGGCTCGCCGATTAGAGCGGTTAGGGCTGCTTCTCCCGCAGCCACATCAATAGCTTCCGTATTGTGCGTTTCCGGACAGGTTATGAGCCGCTTGCCGCGAAAGGTGAAATACGCGCGTGCGGCTGGAATCGACCTGAAAAGAAGGAATCCGGCAACTACCACTGCAGCGACAACGATCCCGAGAACGGTTAAGGTGGTCACAAATCACCTCCCGGATGCCCTCCGACTGCATTGGCGTTGGAAGGCTCCTCGCACCCCTATGTCTCAATACACATTGTTGGTTGCATTGGCACATGACACAGTGCCTTACATCACCGACGGCTGTGATTCGAGTCACTCCGCAAAAAGGCTTCGGTTCTGGGACACGGCTTAAGCACAGGGCGTTTACACCGACTGTCCCACATGCAGTTCAGTAATCGCCGGGGTAAACTCGAAGCGTGGCGGAGATGGGGCGGATGTTGGTGATGGTCGGCGTGGCCCTGATAGTGATTGGGGGAGTCGTCATGCTGCTGGGGCGGACGGGCCTGCCGCTGGGGCGCTTGCCGGGGGATGTTTTATGCCGGGGGAAGAACACCACTTTTTATTTTCCGCTGGCGAGTTCCATCCTGATTAGTGTTGTGCTCTCTATTGTTCTTTTTCTGATTGCGCGGCTGAAGAGGTAGTGTTTTGCTCCGTAAGCCATCCACTGTCACCCCGAGCGAAGCGAAGAGCCTGCTTTTTGCAGCGCAAGAGCAACTGACGCTCTCTCGATGGAATAGACGCAGTGGGTCAAGCCGCGCCAGTTCACTTCTTTCCAAACGGTCATCCCCATACGCTCGGCGACGCGCCGTGACGCCAGGTTCTCCGGCCGAATCAGGGAAATCAAGCGCTCCGTTTTCAGGTGCGCGAAGCCCCAGTTGCGGCAGGCGATAGCCGCTTCGGTCGCCAGCCCCTGTCCCCAGAAGTCGCGCCGCAAGTGGTATCCGATTTCGTAGAAGTGCTCGCCTTCGACCTGCTGGCCAGTGATGCCGCAATCCCCGATCAGCTCGTGTGGCGCGGACCCGCCCTGAGCGGAAGCCGAAGGGGCCCCCGCCCGCGTGCCGGTAGCAGAACCGCTGGCTGTAAGATCGGGAATCTTCGCGTCTTCAGAGTTCGATTTCAGGGGTGTGGACTTCAGGAGCATGGCCCAGAGGCCGATGCCGTCGTCCCGGTAGCGTTGGCGGTTGCGTTCAATCCATTGCTCGACCCCGGCGCGATCGTAGGGAGCGGGGTAATAGCGCATGGTTTCGGGATCGGAAAGGACTTGGCCGAGCGCGTCGGCGTCTTCGGCGATGAACTCGCGCAGCAGAAGGCGAGGGGATTGTAGAATCGTCATCGTTCAAGGCTCGCAACGCAATTCAGAACACATGTACTCGTGGCATGACAAGCTACTGGATGCGGCAATTGTTGCTCAGCAGGCACTGGCGTAAACGTTACCAAGGTCATCGTCGAAAGATGGTCGTAGCTGGGTACCATAAGCCTCTAAGAAGAAAATCGTAAAGCAGATGGAGACCGGCAAAGCATCGACCTTGGGGCGATACGAGCTCTTGACCGAGTTGGGTCGAGGAGCCATGGGTATCGTTTACAAGGCGTTCGATCCCAAAATAAACCGGTTCGTCGCCATTAAGACCATCTCACTCGTAGCCTCTGACTTGACTCAAGAGCAGGCCTGTCGGGCGCGCTTTTTTCGTGAAGCGGAAGCTGCGGGTCGTCTGTCACACCCCCGAATTGTAGCCATCTTCGATATTGGCGAAAACCCGGACACTTTGAGTCCTTACATCGTGATGGAGTACGTAGCCGGTCGCTCTCTGGAAGAACTGCTCTTCACCGAGGGTACCACCTTGTCCTTGCACACCACCTTGCAATTAGTTCAGGAAGTGGCCGAGGCCCTGGACTATGCTCATCTCCAAGGAGTGGTGCACCGCGACGTTAAGCCGTCGAACATCATCGTGGGAGAGGATGGCCACGCGAAAATCGCAGATTTCGGAATCGCCCAGTTAAATGTGTCTGACTCAGGGCGCCCCGGACGTACATGGGGGACCCCGGCCTACATGTCACCGGAACAGTTCACGGGGGAACCGGTGGATGGGCGTTCCGATCTGTTTTCCTTGGGTGTGATCCTCTACACGATGCTGACCGGACATCGGCCGTTTCAGGGCAACAGTGCCCGGACCGTTGCCCTTAGGGTACGGAAGCACGACCCGGTGCCCGCCACCGTATTCAACACAGAGCTTTCTCCTCAACTCGATTGTGTGGTTACACGCGCCATCGCCAAGAATCCGGCCGAACGTTACCAGACCGGGATGGAAATGGTTTTGGATCTGTAACGCCTGCGAGACGGGATCGATTCGGAAAGCAGGGGGGATGCGGCTTTGCCCCAGCCGGACAAGCGGGCAGACAGGGTGCCGGAGTCAAACGATGTTTCCCATAACTCTTTGTTAAAGACGACGACCAACTCCGCTTTGTTCGGAAGCCGCAACCGGGTGCAGGCAGAGAAGACAGCGGCGCCTTTTCAGCTAGATCAGCCCTGGCAACAACTGGGCGTTTCATTCCTGACTTTGGGAGCGCTGGCCCTGGTATTTGTGGGTCTTTGGTGGGCGATTCCAGTCAACTACGGTCCGGGAGTTACCGAATTAGCATTCCATCCTGTTCCCACGGCGAGTATGGCAACGGTCGTGGCTCTTGAGCAGACGATGGCAGACTCAGCAAGTGTCCCAAGGATCGAACTTTCAACTAAGAATCCTCCCCGAAGGGTTGACGCGATAGATATTTCCATGGACGCTTCCGAAGACCGATCGCATTCTTGCCAGTTGGGCATCGTCGTTGAACACCATTTTGTCACGGCCGACCTTTCTGTCTGGATCGACGATCGGCAAAGCTACAGCCATTCTTTGCGTGGTGCAATTAAGAAGCGTGTGGTGCTCTTCAAGGGAGTCGAAGGCTACCTTTCCGACGTAGTGCAACTGACACCAGGAGACCATCGGATTCGGGTACGGGTTTTGTCTGCGGATGGTTCGTACGATGAATCGGGCAGCATCTCTGGAACCTTTGCCCCTGGCAGTGAAAAACTGCTCGCCATAGATTTCGACAATCACAATCGACGCATGCGCCTCGCGTTTGAGACAGAGAATCATTTCTAGTTTCTCGAAATCGTAACCGGAATTTGTATCAGGGCAGGTGCCGTGTATGAATGCGCCTTTAGGCGCGGGGCTTGGGGCAACTGGAGTTTCACCACAGGCTGCTAGAGTACGGAATCGCCCGCTTGGCCCTAAGTCTTTGATTTATAAATACTTTACGGTAAGTCCTTATTATTCAAAGACCTGGCACGCGCGAGTCCGCTAAGTCTTTGACTTATAAAGACCCGTGCTCGGGGGGTCTCTCGAAATGTACCCTCGTGAAGCATCACTTCCAACGCACGATACACTGATGCTTCATGGCGAATCCTCAAGCCCTGATCGTCATGGCCTGATCTTTCATGGAAATGTCCGACCAACTCGGGTTCCAGTTTCGTCCTCCAGAGCGGCGCGTCTGGACGGTTCGCGCGCTGGTTTCGGCGGTACGCTCGCACATCGAACGCGAATATTCCGATTGCTGGGTGGAAGGTGAGATTTCGAACCTTCGCATTCCCGATTCCGGCCATCTGTATTTCACGCTCAAGGAAGAGGCTGCGCAGATTCGGGTGGTCATGTTCCGCTCGTCGGCGAAGCTGCTGCGGTTTCGGCCGGAAAACGGATTGCAGGTTACGGTTCGCGGGCGCATCACCGTCTATGAAGACCGCGGGGAGTTGCAAATCTCCGCTGAATTCATGGAGCCGAAAGGCGCGGGCGCTCTCCAGTTGGCGTTCGAGCAATTGAAGGCGCGATTGCAGGCGGAAGGATTGTTTGAAGCGTCGCGGAAGAAGCCGATCCCGCCGTTGCCGCAGCGAATTGGCATCATCACTTCTCCGCAGGGAGCGGCGCTGCGCGACATCCTGAACATTCTGGCGCGAAGGCATCACTCGGCGAATGTGCTGATCTATCCGGCCCAGGTGCAGGGCGACGCGGCGCCGGGCGAAGTGATGGCTGGGCTGCGGCACTTTCATCAAGACTTGCGCCGTAAAGGCGCTGTCGAGGTCATCATCATTGCCCGCGGCGGCGGCTCGGCTGAAGACCTCGCCAGTTTCAATCATGAGGGTCTGGCGCGAGCGGTTGCGGATTCCAGGATTCCGGTGATCTCGGCGATTGGGCACGAAACCGATTTCACAATCGTGGATTTTGTCGCCGATCTGCGGGCGCCTACGCCGTCAGCGGCGGCGGAACTGGTAATCCGGTCGCGGCAGGAGATCGAAGCGCAGGCGGAAGATTTGTACCGCCGATTGGAACACGCAGTGCGATACCGGTTGCTGATGGCGCGTCAGGAACTGACCGAGCGCGCGCAGCACCGGGCGTTTGCCCGCATGATGGATGGCATCCATCGGCGGCAACAAAAGGCGGATGAGCAGCGATTCCGCCTGGAAAAAGCGCAGCGGCAACTTCTGGAGCGTTGCCGCCGCCGCTGCGAAAATGTTGCCTCGGCCGTCCGGCACTATGATGCGCGAAGGCGTCTGGCTGCCATAGGGCAGCGACTGCAGGCCGAGATTGCGAATATGGCCGCCGCAATGCACGCGCGATTGATGGAGAACCGCGGAGCGTTCGAACGCCGGACCGCAAGCCTGGAGGCCCTTTCGCCGGTGGCGATTTTAAATCGAGGATACGCGCTGGTATTCGATGCGCAAGGCCGACTGGTAAAGGATGCGGCGCAGCTCAACGCCGGGGATGAGCTGTCGGCGCGCCTGGCTCGGGGACGGGTTCGCGCTCGCGTGACCTCGACCGAGCGCGGTGAAACGTAATCCGGCGGGAATCAGACGATCTGCATCAGCCGCGCTGCATTAGAATGAAGGCCAATTCGAATTTTGGCTCAACTATCGACGGGAGGGTGGCGTGACGCCGTCGCAGGTCTGGTCGCACATCTCGATCATCTCGATCCTGGATATCGTGCTGGTCGCGATCCTGATCTACCAGTTTCTGTCGCTGGTGCGGGGGACGCGCGCGGCGCCGATGCTGGTTGGAGTGGCGACCCTGGGACTGGCTTTTTATTTCGCGCGGCTGGGGGAATTGCGGACCCTGAACTGGCTGCTCAGCACGCTGTTGCCGTACGTTGTTTTTGCGCTGATCGTCGTTTTCCAGTCGGAGATCCGGCATGCGCTGGCCAACCTTGGAAGTCGCGTTTCCCTGATGCGGTCTTCGAGTTCAGTGGCCGACGTTTACGACGACATCGTTTTGGCGGCCAACCTTTTTTCCCAAAATCAGACGGGCGCGCTGATCGTAATCGAGCGCGAGATCGGGCTGCGCACCTACATCGAAAGCGGCGTGGCGCTCGATGCCCGGCTGTCGTACGACCTGCTGGCCACAGTGTTTCGTCCGAGCGCTCCCTTGCATGACGGCGCCGTGATTGTGCAGCGGGATCGCATCGCCGCCGCCGCCTGTTTCCTGCCGTTGTCGATGAACCCTGTGCTTTCGACCCAACTGGGCACGCGGCATCGCGCCGGGATTGGGATCACGGAAGAAACTGACGCGGTTGCCGTCATCATTTCCGAAGAGACAGGCACCATCAGCATGGCGGTCGCGGGTAGCATCGAGCGCGAGTTGACGGTGGAGCGTTTGCGCGAGCGGTTGAGCCATCTGCTGCGCCGATACGCTCCCGCGCCCGCACTGCCGAGCCCGGTGGAAGATAGTTTTGTGGAAGAAGAGCCGCCCAGTTCGCAGGTCTCCCGCCGGCAGGACGCAGGAAGGGGCGACTGACGATGCCGGGCACGCAGCGCAACTTTCTCCAACGTACTTTCGCTCGGAATGTCGGGCTCAAGCTGGTTTCCTTGCTGCTCGCCATCGGTTTGTGGTTCGCAGTCGCGCGCAGTCCCGTTGCGGAAGTCGAAATGAAAGTTCCCATCGAGTTCCACAATCTTCCCGGGAGTCTTGAGATCGATTCCGCCAGCTACACCGAAGCACAGATCCGGGTGCGGGGCCCGGAGCGCGTGATTCGCCAACTCCAGACCTCGGACGTGAGCGCCGAGATTGACCTGACCAGCGTTCAGCCGGGAGAGCGGACTTTCGACTTAACCGCACGCCATGTGCATCTGCCGCAGGATCTGGAAGTGGTGCAGATCATCCCCGGCCAGTTTCACCTTTCCTTCGATAAACGCTTCACCAGCAATGTTAAGGTTCGACCGCGTGTGACCGGAAACTTTGCCAGCGGCATGCGAGTGGCCCAGGTGATCGCTGATCCGCCGAGTGTTACGATCACTGGCCCGCGGCGCCGTGTCGAGGCCGTGGAGGCCGCCACCACAGATCCGGTGGACGTCACCGGAGCCATAACGCAGGCCACTTTTATGACGCAGGCCTATGTCCCCGACCCTCTGATCCAAGTTGTACACCCCACTCCGATTCGCGTGACGGTTATCATGGAAGCCGCAGGAGACGAGAAGAAATAGTGCAGTCGTTAGTCGATGATCGATGGTCGCTCGCGATCTTCAGATGGACTACGCCGGCCAGTGACTGCCGAATATCCATGACCGCGAATTCCAGTCCAACGACGAACCGCGAACGACTAACGACTAGCGACTAACGACCGATTCATGATGCAAACCAGACAACTCTTTGGTACGGATGGGATTCGTGGCGTGGCGGGGGAGTTCCCGCTGACCCGCGACAGCGTTTACTGGATTGGGCGGGCGCTTGGGCACGATCTGGTGCGCGTGAAGGCCATGCCACGGGTGGTGATTGGGCAGGACACGCGCGTCTCCAGTCGCTGGATTGCCGACCGTTTTCTGCAAGGACTGGCGTCGGTGGGGGTGGAAACACGCAGTGCTGGCGTGATCACCACGCCGGGCGTCGCGTTCCTGGCGCGCTCGCAAGGGTTCGACGCCGGGGTCGTGATTTCGGCTTCGCACAATCCGTGGACCGACAACGGGATCAAGATCTTTTCCGGCGATGGCTACAAACTGCCGGACGCGCGCGAGCTGGCGATTGAGAAAGAGATTTTCGCGCTGTTCCAGTCGGATGCGGTTCCGGATGGCAATCCCACTCCCGAGCTTTCGAGCCTTCCCGGCGAGGAAGGCCTGCGTCAAGCTTATGTTCGCTGGCTCGCCGGCAGTATTTCCGCCGACTTGAGCCGACTTCGCGTGGTGGTCGATTGCGCCAATGGCGCGGCGACTGCGGAAGCTCCGGAGTTGTTCGGGGCCCTCAAAATCGCCGCGACCTTTCTTCACTCCGCGCCGGATGGGGAGAACATCAACGAGAATTGCGGCGCGCTGCACCCGGAAGTGGTGGCGCAATTTGTCGCCGACAACCAGGGGCGTTTCGATGTAGGCGTTACCTTCGATGGCGATGCCGACCGGGCCCTTTTTTGCGATGCCCATGGGCGAGTGATCAACGGGGATGCTGTTCTGCTCATGGCGGCGCGTGAAATGCAGGCACGCGATGCGCTCGCCAATGCCACTGTGGTGGCGACGACTATGTCGAATATGGGCTTGGAGTTGGCGCTCAAGCGATCCGGGATTCAATTGCTGCGGGCCAATGTCGGTGATAAATACGTGCTCGAAGAAATGCAGCGCGTAGGCGCAACTCTGGGCGGCGAACAGTCGGGACACATCCTGTTTCGCGATCGGGAAGCGACCACCGGCGACGGACTGCTGACCGCGCTCCGAGTGCTCGAGATCATGGTCCGGACGGGCAAGCCGCTGGCGGATCTCGTGAGCGATCTGAAGGTATTTCCGCAGACGAT
>Ga0187817_10000136_pt1 | contig 26002 bp, 25 predicted proteins | sample NC_wetland_sal_i_17_FD_132431 | JGI IMG/M metagenome (GOLD analysis project Ga0187817, IMG submission 132431) | Wetland sediment microbial communities from Neuse River Estuary, North Carolina, USA - SO4_2 | ecosystem: Environmental > Aquatic > Freshwater > Wetlands > Sediment | place: USA... | reverse complement strand
GTCCTTAATCTTCCTCAAGAGTCTTGTGTTCCATAAAATCCGATACAAAGGGACCGGAATGATGGAGCGAAGTTTCGTCCGCCAGCGATAGAGCCAATACGGCATTGAGCACAAATTCTACCATTGCGCACCATGCGGCTGGGCGAGGTTTACGTTATGATTCCCGCATGAAGTTGTGGGCTATTGTATCCGCTGGGTTAGTCTCCACACTGACATTTGCATTTCGTTGGTTCCTGCTCAAAACAGATGTTCTCGTCGGCTACGCATGGAAATGGGAGGGACCAAACGTCCATCCAAGCTTTGACATACGTAATCGTTCTGGCTCTAAGACCTACGTGCTGGGGAATATCACCTACACGAGAAACGACGGAAAAGAGGTTGTAGCTTTCGACAACAGATCAATTTGGGGCCACGAGCTAAAGCCGGGAACCATTTCGTATCTGGAAGCCGCCCCAGTACCCCAAATAGCTTCCGTAAGGGAATGCCCGACGGTTGAGGTAAGGGTTCGCCTACAAAACGGAAGGGAGTTTAAGGGGCAGGGGCCGGGACAGTTATACAGGGGCGTTCAAAAAGTCGCGTTCGCGCTGCGGCAACGAATTGAAAAGGCGTCGTTGCCGCTGGCTAATTGATCGCCTGCTCAACAAGAGACCGTCTCATGTGTCAACGCCGACGCCGATACGTTAAACTCTAAACGTCTACGGCTAGGGTTTCCAGCGGAGGACGGGCTTGCGGGCGGCGGCGACTTCGTCGAGGCGGCCGACGCGCGTGGAATGCGGCGCGGTTTTCACGATGTCGGGATTCGTCTCCGCCTCGCGCGCGATTGAGCGCATGGCCTCGATAAACCGGTCGCATTCTTGCTTCGATTCCGACTCGGTCGGCTCGATCATCATGGCGCCGGGGACAATCAGCGGGAACGCCGTCGTATAAGCGTGAAAGCCGTAGTCAATCAGGCGCTTGGCGATGTCCATGGTGTTGACGCCGTGCTTGCGCTGGCGCGCGTCGCTGAAGACCACTTCGTGCATCGAGGGCAAGTTGTAAGGCAAATCGAAATGGCCCTCGAGATTTTTGCGGACGTAGTTGGCGTTCGTCACGGCGTCTTCGGTCGCCTGGCGAATGCCGGGCCCGTAGGCCAGCGTATAGGCGAGCGCGCGCAGCAGCACGCCGAAATTCCCGCAGTAGGCCCGCACGCGCCCAATGGATTTCGGCCGGATGTGATCGAGCGCGAATCGCCCGCCTTCCTTTTGCACCACGACCGGCGTGGGCAGAAACGCTTCGAGGAATTTCTTCACCAGCACCGGCCCAGCGCCCGGCCCGCCACCGCCGTGAGGCGTCGAAAAAGTTTTGTGCAGATTCAGGTGCATCACGTCCACGCCGAAATCGCCGGGGCGCGTGACGCCGGCGAGCGCGTTCATGTTGGCGCCGTCCATGTAGAGCAGCGCGCCGTGCTCGTGGAGGATGGCAGCGATTTCGGCGATGCGCTCCTCGAAGACGCCGAGCGTGCTGGGGTTCGTGACCATGAGCGCGGCCACATCCTCGGTAGCGAATTCGCGGAGGTGATCGGCGTCAATCTGGCCGCGCGCGTTCGAGCGGATGTTCTGCACTTCGTATCCCGCGACGACGACGGATGCGGGATTCGTCCCATGCGCGGAATCAGGAATCAGCACCTTCTTGCGCGGGTCGCCCTGGCTCGCGAGATAGGCGCGAATCATCAGCAGCCCGGCGAGTTCGCCCTGTGCGCCAGCGGCGGGCTGCAAAGTCGCTGCGTCCATGCCGGTGATCGCGAGCAGGCATTTTTGAAGGTCGAAGAGAATCCGCAGGCAGCCTTGGGAGACGTCGGCGGGCTGCTGCGGGTGCTCGGTCGAGAGGCCGTCGAGGCGCGCGACGAATTCGTTGACGCGCGGGTTGTACTTCATGGTGCAGGAGCCGAGTGGATACATGCCCGTATCAATTCCGTAGTTCCACGTGGAAAGCCGCGTGAAGTGGCGGACGACTTCGATCTCGCTGACTTCGGGGAATCCTTCGATCGGGCCGCGCGCGAAGCCGGAGCCGAGCTCCGCGGCGGCGTCTACTGACGGAACATCGAGCGGAGGAATTTCCATGCCGCGCTTTCCGGACGCCGATTGCTCGAAGATCAGGGCTTCGTTCAGGCTGACGTGACGGCCCGGTAGTTCGGTGACCGCGGGCGATTCGGTTTCAGTGTGGTTCGATTTCAAATGGAGCGGCTCCCTATAACGGAGTTTCCAGGATTCGGCGGATGGCCGCGGCCAGGCGCTCGATTTCCGCGCGCGGCGTCGTTTCCGTGACGCACACCAGGCCGCGCTTGGTCAGCTCGGGATAGTGCGTGCCGAGCGGATAAGGCCCGACGATCTTTTCCTGCAATAGCGCGGCATTGATCAGCTTCACCGAGCGCGGAAATTCCAGCACGAATTCGTTGAACGACGGGCCGGAAAAAAAGCACCGCACGCCGGGAATTTTTTCTAGCTCGGCCCGCGCGAACCGCGCCTTGGCCAGATTTTGCTGCGCCATCTCGTGCAAGCCTTCTTTTCCCAGCAGGCAGAGATGAATCGTCGCGGCGAGCGCGTAGAGCGCTTCGTTGGTGCAGATATTCGACGTGGCCTTTTCGCGGCGGATGTGCTGCTCGCGCGTGGCCAGCGTCAGGACGAAGCCGCGGCGGCCTTCGGCGTCCGTGGTTTGTCCCGCGAGGCGGCCCGGCATCTGGCGAACGAATTTATCGCGCGTGGCGACGACACCCAGGAATGGCCCGCCGTAACTCGGCGCGATGCCGAACGATTGCCCCTCCATGGCCACGATATCCGCCTCCGCCGGCGGATGGACGATGCCGAGCGATACCGCCTCCGCGATGCAGCCAACCAGCAGCGCGCCCGCGCCATGCGCAGCGTCGGCCAGCGCGGGCCAGTCTTCAAGCACGCCAAAAAAATTCGGCGATTGGACGACGAGCGCTGCCACATCGGCCAGCTTCTCTTTGGTGAGCGAGGGGCGAGCGATGTCGCCGGATTTCGCGTAGCCGATCTCTCCGATTTCGAGGCCCAGGTTTTTCGCGTATGTGGCGAGCACCTGGCGGTATTCGGGATGCACCGAGCGCGCCACCAGCACGCGCCTGCGGCCGGTGAGCCGCGCGGCCATCAGCACGGCTTCGGTGAGCGCGGTCGAGCCGTCGTACATCGAGGCGTTGGCCACATCCTGGCCAGTGAGCTGGCACATGAGCGTCTGAAATTCGAAGATGGCGGTGAGCGTGCCCTGACAAATCTCGGCCTGATAGGGCGTGTAGGAGGTGAGGAATTCGCCGCGCTGGAGTAGCGCGTCGGCGGTCACCGAACGCAAGTGCTGATAAACTCCGGCGCCCAGGAACGACGTATAGCCGCGCGCATTCTCCGCCGCGCGCGCCTGGAAATATTGGATGATCTCCGCTTCGGAAAGAGGGCCCGGCAAGGGCAGCGGATCGCGTAGCCGGAATTTTTCGGGGATGGATTGGAACAGCTCTTCGGCCGAGGCGGTGCCGATAGCTTCGAGCATTTCCCGCCGCTCCGAAGGGCTTTTCGGCAGGTAGCGCATCAGGCCGAGTGTTCCTTCGCTTTTTCGGCGATGTAGGCTTGGTAGGCGGTCGCGTCCATCAGCCCGGCGGCTTCTTTCGGATCGGGCGGATCGACGAGGCGAATCTTCACCAGCCACGCCGCGCCGTGGGGGTCCTGGTTGATTTTCTCGGGAGCGTCCACTAGCGCGGAGTTTATTTCCGTGACTTCGCCGGAAACGGGACTGAAGATTTCGCTCACGGCCTTCACGGATTCAATCGTGCCGAAGGATTGTCCGGATTTCACCTGTGCGCCCACCTTCGGCAGCTCGACGAAAACCACGTCGCCCAGTTCCTGCTGGGCGTAATCGGTGATGCCGATGGTTCCCTCCGAGCCGTGGACGGCCAGCCATTCATGCTCTTTCGTGTAGCGATAATCCGCTGGGTACATTGCGATTCCTCCTATTGCCGGCTGTGCCGTTTATTGGCGCCGCTTGTAAAACGGCATGGCCACGATGCGCGCGGGCGCCTGCTGGCCGCGAATGCCGATCTCGATCCTTGTTCCGGGCGCGCTCGCTTCCAGCGGGACATAAGCCATGCCGATATTTTTCTTCAGCGAGGGAGCGGGGCCGCCGCTCGTGACGCGTCCTGCTTCGCGCCGGCCTGCCGAGGGAGGGCTGGCGACGAACACGGAGTATCCATCGCGTGCGATGCGCTTGTCCAGCATCTCGAAGCCGACGAGTTTGCGCGTGATGCCTTCTTCTTTCTGCCGCGCGAGCGCATCGCTTCCCAGGAAGCGCCCCTTCGAGAGCCTGCAAATCCAGCCGAGGCCGGCCTCTTGCGGCGTGGTGGTCTCATCCAGCTCGTTGCCGTAAAGGCGCATCGCGGCTTCCATCCGAAGCGTGTTGCGCGCGCCCAGCCCGCAGGGCGCGATGCCGAAGGATTGCCCCTCGCGCAGCAGATCGCTCCAAAGTTGCTCCGAATATTGCGGATCGAAATAGAACTCGAAGCCGTCCTCGCCGGTATAGCCAGTGCGCGCGATCAGGCAATCCACGCCGCTCACTCGATCGAAAACAAAATGATAATAGCGCACGTTGGCGAGTGGTGCTCGCGTGAGCCGCGCGAGAATCGCCTGCGCGCGCGGCCCCTGAATCGCAAGCTGCGAATATCGCGCGCCCGCGTTTTCGACTTGCGCCGCGTAGCCCTGTCGTGCATTTTGCACGGCGATGTGCCCGAAGTCGCAGTCCTGGTTGCAGGCGTTGACGCACAGCAGGTAGTGCGTATCGGAGATTTTGTGGACCAGCAAATCGTCCACGAAGGTTCCGCGCTCGGTCATCAGCCCGGAATATTGCGCCTGGCCGGGCTGCAATTCCGTGGCGTCGTTGCACGAGACCCACTGGACTAGATCGAGCGCACCCGGCCTGCGGATTTCGATCTCGCCCATGTGGCTCACGTCGAACAGGCCCGCGCGCGTGCGCGTGGCCTCATGCTCGGAAAGAATCCCGGAGTATTCGAGCGGCATCTCCCATCCGCCGAAATTGACCATTTTCGCGCCGCGGGCGCGGTGGACGGCGTTCAGCGCGGTTTTGCGGAGTTCGGCGGTCGCGGGCTCGTGGCAGCTCATTTGCGCTTCTTGGATTGCTTTCTAGGCTTGCGCTGGAGGAGACCCGCAAGCATTCCCTTGCAACAGGGCACGACGTGTACGACCACGCCTCCCTTGTGGCACAAACAAGTGCAGGCGCGCCTAGCTTTCATGCCGCAGCCTCACGGGTTTCCATTCTAGCATCAGCCTGCTTGCGGCGGGCGGGGGCGTGGCCTACCATGAAAATCAAGGCGAAGCTGCTTTCCGTGCCGGGGAGATTTGCCGTGGCGACCGTCTGCATGCAATGCGATCAGCCGGAATCGAAATGCGCGTGCGAGAAGTACTGCTGCTGCTGCCAAGCGCAGACGAATATCCGCTTGTGCGTGGATGGGCTTTATTATTGCCCGGATTGCCGCGAGGCGTGCGACGTCCGCCTGGGCGATTCCGAAGACAAGCGCTGAGCCGCGCGCGTCACATCTTCACGACAAAGGCGTGGTCGCGAATCAGCGCAAGCAGCTGATCCTGGCTCGCAGACAGCTCGACCCGTAGGCGATCGCCCGAGGGCTTTACGCTCGCTTGATCGAGCAGTGTCGCCATGTCCGGATTTTTCTGCGCGTTCTGGTATCGCTGATAGAGAATGGCCGCCTGAAGCGCCGCGCCGAGCAGGTTCGCGTCATCGGGAGAGCCGCAAACGGTTTGGAAGCGCGCGTCCAGGCCGCCGTCCGCGGTGAAGCTCACGGTCATCGCGCGAATGCGACTGATCAGCGGCGCGGCCTGCGGGAACTGGCTCGCCTGCGGAACCAGTTGCCGCATCCCCAGATGCGCGTCGTCCTGGTCCAGGACCGCCCACACCAGCCCGCTGCCGTTCATTTCGTCGATCAGCGGATAAACTTTGTTGTTGAGGAAAACGCTCTGGGCGTAGCCTCGCCGCACGTCAATCAATTTCTCGAGCGCGGACCGGTGCCCGAAGGCGATCGTATTATTATCAATGAAGGCGAATTCGAAGTCGCCCAGGCTCTGGCCCCCGTTGTAGGCATAGACGTGGTATCCATGTACGTCCCTCATAGCCAGCTTCTGCTGCTTGAAGCGATCCTCGCTCGATGACGGATTGAACGTCCCCAGCGCAACGCCCACGATGTCCTGGCCGCCTCCTGAAGCATTGATCACTCCCCATGCGGCCTCATCCACCAGCGTGTTCGGGTCCAGCCCTGCGGACGAGAGAAACTGCTCGCATTGCCGGAATTTTTCGGGCATCAGTTGGTCGCGAAGCTGCGCGAACCAGGGAAACTTGCGTGCTGTTTTCAGATCGGCGTACCAGAATTCGCCCACGTCCTGCGGAAACATTCCGATCACGGCGCTGCTCAAGGTCGAGGCGGAAGCGGGCCGCGGAATCACGAGCCAGGCGGCGAGAAGCAAGGCTGGCGCAAGAACAGCAGCTGCCCGCGAACCGCAAATGCGATGTTTCATGTTCTTCTCCCTCGGACGATTCGCAACTACTATATTACCGGCGCGCGTCGCCCACAACCGCTCCGCCGGCCGCTGTTTCCAGACAATTCTCCAACACGCGCGCGGGCGAAAAGTTGTTGATCCCAAGATCGAAGCCTTCGGCCGCCTGCATCGCGCGGCGCGGAATCAGCCCGACGAGTTCCGTCGCCGCGATCGCCACGGCGCAGGCTTCCGCCTCGCGCCGCACGGCTTCGACGAGCCGCGGCAAGGGCGTCTGCTCGAAATCGGTCAGGTTGACGGAAACCTGCGCCACATGGCGCGTCCGCAATTCCACGCCCATGGCTTTCACCGAGGGCAGCCCTCCATTCGACGCCCGGATGGTTTTGGCAATCCGCTGCGCGACGCGCACGTCTGGCGTATCGAGATTGAAGTTGCAGGCAATCAGGAATTTCCGCGCGCCAAGGGTCACTGCCCCGGCCGTCGGGTGCAGCCCCGGCCCGCCGATGTCCGGCGCGCGCGCGGGATCGCGGGGAGCCGCTTCGCGCAGCTCCTCGAATTGCCACCGGCGAATGTTTTCGAGCGGCGCGCGCTCCGGCCGTTGCGCCGCCGCTTCGTAGAAATAGACCGGGATGTGATGGCGCTCCCAGATTACGCGCCCGGTTTCGCGCGCCAGCGCAACGCAATCTTCCATCGTCGCGCCTTCGAGCGGAACGAACGGGACCACATCCGCCGCGCCTGTTCGCGGATGAGCGCCGGCGTGGCGCGTCAGGTCAATCAGCTCCGCGGCTTTTTCCACCGCGCGCACCACGGCCTCGGCCACGGCCTCCGGCTCGCCCGCGAGCGTCACCACGCTGCGATTGTGATCCGGATCGCTTTCGCGGTGCAGCACAAACGCGCCGGGCACGGCTCGCATCGCGGCCACGATCGCGTCCACGACGCCCAAGTCGCGCCCCTCGGAAAAATTCGGCACGCATTCAACCAGGCGCTTCATGCTGTCAAATGTTCTCCGCAGTTTCGATGCGCGCCCTGCGCGCGAAGTTGGCAGCCTTGCCGCGCTTGCCGCTCCGCCGAATAGCATGGGGAGCGCGCGGCGAATTTCGGCGTGGCTCAGGCGCCGGCCGTTTTGCCCAAATATGCCGGCGCGAAAATTTCCTTGGCGAACCATTCGAGCGTCGTCGGCGTGGTGTTCTTTGCCGTTCGCGGCTCCTGCGGATTCAGCAGCCCGTTGTGGCCCGCCTCCATCATTTCGATCAGCAACGCGGCGACGGCTTTCGACAGGCCGATCTGCGCGAGCCCCGATTCGATCATCGTCAGCGGCACCTGCATGTACTTCAAATGCGGATTGCCGATGGCCCCGCCGAGGATCGCGGCGATTTCCTTCATGGCGTAATCCCTCGGACCCAGCAGCTCCTGCGTCGAGTTGCCGGAAAAATCCCGCGCGCGGAGACGCTCGGCGGCATGCGCCCCGATGTCTCTCGTGGCGATCCACGGCATCGGCAGGCCGGCGGGCGGCGCGCCCGGAAGCGCGCCCATCATGCGAAGCGGTTCGATGCTCATCAGCAGGTTCTCCATGAACTGCGTGGGCCGCAGGTGCAGAACGCTCAGGCCGGAGATGCGGTTGAGCCGTTGCTCCAGGTTGTGCAGGCCCACGATGGGGCCGGTTTTTTCGTGATGCTGCGCGCCGACGCTGCTCAGCGTGACGGCATAAGGCACACGCGCCCTGGCGATCGCGGCGGCGTATGCGTCGCCGATCCGTTCTTGGTACTCGCGAAAATCCTCACGTTGCGGCGCCGCCGGTAACACCAGGTAAACCACCGTCGCCCCCTCGAACGCCTTCGTCATGGACGCGGCGTCTTCCACGTCGCCGAGGAACGCCTCCGCGCCCTTCCGAGCCAATGGATCGAGCGTGTTCGCGTGGCGTCCGACCGTGCGCACCTTTTCGCCTTTGGAGAGCAACGCCTCCGCCGCAACCCTCCCTGTGTGCCCCGTCGCGCCTGTGATTACGATCATGATTGCCTCCTCATCGAAACCCAATTCGCTGTGATCAACGATTACCTCACAAAGCCGATGGTTTCGGAATGGCTTCCGCGCCGCACGATCGCGCTTCCAGGATCGTCGCCAAACACACGCTCGATGTGCTTGGCCATTTCTTTCGTCCCGCCGGCGACGGCATCGAGTTGATCGGGCAATTCTCCCGCTTCGCCGTGGCCGAGCGCCATCGGCGCCTTCAATTCCCCGCGCGCCGCCAAATCATTGAGCGCGAGAGCGAATGCGCGGCGCTCGCCGAAGCCGAGCCGGCATACCCGCGCGGGCAGTCCCTCGAAGCGCGCGCGCTTCCGCACGAGCGGCAACCAGCGGCGAAGCATCTCGTCGCGCGGAAACATTTCGAGCAGCAAGGCATCGGCGCGGTAAATGTCCGCGGGCTCGCCCGAAAGCGCGGCCCAGAAGAAAGGATGGCGATCCTCGCTCGCGCCCGCGGAGGAATCGAGCCTCCACGCGCCCATTTTCTCCAGCACCGCAATCGCTTCGGTGTGTACCGTCCGGCCCGCAAGCAAATCCGGCACAACGCCCCGCCGCGCCAGCTCCGCGAACGCCACCGCCCCATTCGCCGCCAATCCAACCGACGCCGCTTCGCGTTTGCGCACAGCGTTCTTCAGGATGCGCAGCGCCTCGTCGAGATCGTTCACCATTACGTCGCAATAGCCCGCCTTGACGCGCCGCTTGATGCGCTCCGTGTCCGCGTCAATGCCCAGAAACGCAGCGCCGTGGAGCGTTGCGCCGAGCGCCAGCGCGCCGCCTCGTGCATCCATGCCCGCGCACGCGGCCAATTTCCCGGCAAGGCTGCCTTGGAAATGCGCGCGCGCGGCCGCGTCGAACGCCGCATAGGCGCCTTCGAGGAACGCTTGAATCCCCGTATAAACCCAGCCTGCGGAGGATGCGTTCATGATGAGCACGCGCGGAAAGAAAACGTGCGTGTGGAGAATCGCGCTCACCTCGCTGCCTTGGACAACCAGCGTTTCGTCGTTTTTCAGCGATTGGAGCGCAGCGATCATCGCCTGCATAGATTTCCCATCGCGCGCAGGCTTGCTCGGCCCACGCGAGCCAACAATGTCCTCCGGCACTTCGGCCACTTCCGGGTCGAGGCCGTTCAGCAGCATCCGCAGCGCCGCCTCTTGTTCCCATCCTTTGCAGGATATGGCCGCGCCGCGCGGCGCGCGCATAGGTTGGGAGCCCGCCACGTGGCCCTCGGTGAGCTTTACCATGAGCAGCTCCCGAACCGCCGCAATCCGTCTTTGGCCTGAGCGTTCGTGCAAGCATCTTAGTACGGAATAGTCCGCGCGCAAGAAGAGGGAGTCGCGGCACACGGAATTGGCTGTGGGCTGATTCATCGAGTGACCGTGCCCGTTCACAGGCTCGATGATGGAGGATTTCTTTTCAGACTATCGCTGCCTTTGTTACCTCCCGTTCAGCAAATTCAGAAGCCATCAGATAAATGAATTGGGCCGGCTGGTCATTCAGAAACGCCTCGACAAACGGTCCGAACGGGCTCGAAAGAATCACATCGAAATGATGTGGCCGATAGCGCGTTATCGACCCTAGGTAGTAAGTGATAGCGTATATGGAGAGAATCTGGGGAAGTACCTGTGGGTGTTCTTGAATTGGGGCAGGGTACAAATAGTATTTCCTATAGGGTGGAGTCACTAAGACTGTTCGCCACAAATAGCGGCGAAGCGTCGCCACAAGGCCGGGTACACGATCTGATGGCCAATGGTCATAGGCCACGCTGTCATTTTGCTCTAGACAAATCAGCGCCCGCTCACTCCGTGCACCGCTGCAAGCCACCTCTCGGACGACACTATTTAAGCCCGTCCGATCCAGCAAATCCTGGTGGGAAAGGTTGATGCGCCTCAGATCGTCGGCAAAAAGGTAGAGGCGAAGCCATATCCTCTTTTCTTTCTTTTCTTTCGGGCTTTGCCAGAATTCGATTTTCTCCAATGACACGAATCTCTCTTTGGTGTTTCCACCAGCTCCGGCCGCCCACAATCGGTGCCCAGGCACTACCTGCGGCATTAGGGTCGGCAGATCGAAGCGACTTGCGGTGGTACGGCCATCGCCGGAGATTGCTCCAAGCAAATCATCGAACACGCTGATTTTCTTGACTGGCGGGTTAGGAGTTGGCTGCGCTTCGAGGTACGCGTTCAGCAACTCCTTGTTATTGGGCGCCGGGCTCAATCTCTCCGATAGCCCGTGCCTTGCGTAATCCGCATCCTTATGTCGACCTACCGCCAAGATATATGCCTTGGCCAGATTCATGAAACAGTAGTATAGCAGGAGCGGTTTCGCAGCTTTCACCCCTGACTTAGTTGCACGGTAAAAATCTTCGGACTGCTCAAGTAAAGCAAAAGCCGCCTTCCGGGTGGTCGCCTCCAGACGCCTTTTTTCAACGCTCCTTCGAATCACGGGCCATGGGTCGGTTGTGAATACTCGCGTCGCTAAGCCAAACCGCCGCGTAGTTCTGTCCATTGGCCAAAAGGAAAATTCCAAGGCCCGGTCCTTGATCCTTAGCGGGCGGCCAGGCCTTGGTTGTGGTAAAGGAGGCATCTGAAGTCGCCAGTCTATTCGTTACTCTGCGGACTGTCTACAAACGCCGCTCCTGATAATCGCGCTAATCGGAGACCGCCCCACTACTAACGCTACCCATCCTTGCTTCGCCCCTGTCGAGGGGCACCCTTGCGCACACCCGAACGGCGGCGAATTGCGCGGGGCGCGAGCGATGGGCTAGAGTTACTGCGACAACGATGCAAGACGCCGCCGCGACGCCTCCTCCGACCGAATACCCTTCGCTGACCGAATGTTTTCTCGATGCCGTGGATCGTTACGCGAATCCGCGCGCGCAGATGCATCGTGGCGCGAATGGCTGGCGATCCATTTCGGCGCGAGAGATGCTGCGGCGCGTAGCGTCACTCGCCGGCTCGCTGGCCCAAATGGGTGTCCGGACGGGCGACAAAGTCGCCGTGTTCGCGCCCAATTGTCCCGCATGGCACGTCGCAGACTTCGCCATTCAGGGCCTTGGCGCGGTCACTGTCCCGGTTTATTTCAACGAATCGCTCGACCGCATCGCGTACATCTTGAACGATTCCGAGGCGCGCATCGCGATCACCTCCGGCGAGGCGCAGGCGCGCAAGCTGGCCGAATGCCGCGCGCGCTTGCCGCGCATCGAGCAGGTGATCTCCGCGGGGTTGCCGGATGGCGTGCTGCCGGAATTTTTGCGCTACGAAACTCTGGTTGCCGCCGCGGGCGACGCCGCGATTGCCGAATACCGCCGCCGGTCGGCCGAAGTCACCGGCCGGCATCTCGCCTCGATCATCTACACTTCCGGCACCACCGGCGAGCCCAAGGGCGTAATGCTCTCTCATTCGAATTTCAGCTCGAATGCCCTCGAAGCCCTGCGCGAATACGACCTCAATCCCTCCGATCAGGCGCTCTCGTACCTCCCACTGGCGCACGTCTACGAGCGCACCGTGGATTACGCTTACCTCTTCCACGGCGTCTCGCTGGCCTATGTCGAGCACATGGACACGGTGGCCGAGGCTTTGCTCGAAGTGCGACCCACGGTGATGGCCGCCGTCCCGCGCTTCTACGAGAAGCTGTACACCAAGATCACCGAGACGGGCCATCGTGGGGCCGGCCTGAAGCGGAAGATTTTCGATTGGGCGGAGCGCGTGGCGGCGGAAGCCGTCCCCTGGCGCGCCTACGGCAGGGAAGCGCCGCTGGCGTTGAAGCTGCGCTGGCGGCTCGCCAATGCCGCCGTCTATTCCAGGATTCGCGCGGGTGTGGGCGGGCACGGCGATAGATTTTCCTCGGGCGGCGCTCCGCTCGATTCCAAGATCGCGGAATTTTTCTGGTCCGTGGGCCTGCCGGTGTATCAAGGCTACGGCCTGACGGAAACCTCTCCCATCGTCGCCGCGAATCTTCCTGGAGTAAACAAAATTGGCACGGTCGGGCGGCCGATTCCCAATGTCGAGGTCCGTTTCGCCGAGGATGGCGAGCTTCTGGTGAAAGGCCCGTGTGTGATGCAGGGATACTACAGCAAGCCTCGCGAGACCGAGGAAGCGTTCGCGCCCGGCGGTTGGCTTCGCACCGGCGACCTTGGCCGGCTCGACGCCGACGGCTTCCTGCTCCTCACCGGGCGCAAGAAGGACATGCTGAAAACGGCCGGAGGGAAAATGGTCGCGCCGGAGCTGGTCGAGAAGCTGCTTGGAGCTTCGCCGCTTATCTCGAACGCGATGATTGTCGGCGACGGGCGCAAATTCCTCTGCGCGCTCATCGTCCCCAATTTCCCCGCCATCGAGGCCGAAGCGCACAAGCACGCCCGCGTCCTGACATCACACGCGCAAGTCGTGTCCGATTCCTGGGTTCGGGCTTTGCTTGCGAGCGAGATCGAACGGCTCACCGCCGGCCTCGCGCAATATGAAAAGCCGAAACGTTTCGCCATTCTCGAACGCGATTTCAGCTTTTCAGGCGGCGAATTGACCTACACGCTCAAGCTCAGGCGCGGCGTCATCGAGCAGCGCTATCGCGATGTGATTGCACGCCTCTACGCCGACGTCGAAGAGCCTCGCCCCCAGCCCTCGGCATAGCCTCTTTGCCCATGCACACCAAGGGCGTAGAATCGCATCAGTAAGGGAGTAAAAGGACATCGGAATCGGAGAAGAACATGCCAGACCAACTGGTGATTGCCGGGCGGGCGTTTGATTCGCGCCTGATTGTCGGCACGGGTAAGTATCGCGGTTTCCAGGAGATGGCGCGCGCGCACCAAGCCTCAGGCGCGAGCATCGTCACCGTGGCCGTCCGGCGCGTCAATTTGAGCGACCGCACCAAGGAATCGCTGCTCGATTACATTGACCGCGACAAATTCTTCATCTTGCCGAACACGGCTGGCTGCTATTCGGCCGAGGAGGCTATCCGCACGGCCCGGCTCGGCCGCGAGGCGGGGCTTTCCGAATGGGTCAAGCTGGAAGTGATCGGTGACGAGCAGACGCTTTATCCGGACACCGAGCAGCTCATCCGTGCAACGCAAACGCTGGTGAAAGAAGGTTTTGTGGTCCTGCCCTATACCAACGACGATCTGATTGCCGCGCGCAAATTGATCGCCGCCGGCGCCGCCGCGGTGATGCCGCTGGGCGCGCCCATCGGCTCCGGCATGGGCATCCAGAACACCGCGAACCTGCGCATCCTGCGCGAGAAAATCACCGAAGTGCCGCTGATCGTGGATGCCGGCGTGGGCACCGCCTCCGACGCGGCCATCGCCATGGAGTTGGGCGCCGATGGCGTCCTGATGAACACGGCCATCGCCGCGGCGCAAGACGCGGTGCTGATGGCGGAAGCCATGCGCGCCGCCGTCGAAGCGGGAAGGAAGGCGTTTCTCGCAGGGCGCATGGAGAAGAAGCTCTATGCCGCGGCTTCCAGCCCGCTTTCCGGCGTGGTCCGGTAACCGAGGATGATGGAACTGGGTCAGCGTCTTCGTTATATTGACTGGCTGCGCGGGGCGGCGTGCCTAGGCATGTTCGAGGTGCATTGCTATGACGCCTGGCTCGGAGGCAGCGCGCGCAACAGCTCGTTCTTCCGCTGGTCGCAGCTCAGCGGAACCCTCCCCGCACCGCTCTTCATTTTTCTCTCTGGATTGTCCCTCGCCTTGCTGACCAGCAAGATGCGCCGCAAGGGCGCCCCCGCAAACGACATCGCCTGGCGCGTGATCCGCCGTGGCGCGCAAATTTTCGCCCTCGCCTTGCTCTTCCGTGTTCAGGAATATGTGCTGGGCCAGCCCTGGGCGCCGCGCACAGACCTGTTGCGCGTGGACGTGCTGAACATGATGGGGCTTTCGATCATCTTCATGGGAGTTTTCTGTTGGCTGGTTAGGACGCGCGCGGCGGGCATCATTCTCGCCTCGGCCATGGCGCTCGGCATCGCGCTGGCCACGCCCCCGCTCTGGACCACGATGCGGCCGCGCTGGCTGCCCTGGTACATCGAGTCCTACATCAACGGCGTGCACATCTATCACGCGCCCCAGCCTTGGCTCTTCCCGATTTTTCCCTGGGCGGCCTTCGCCTTCACGGGCCTCGCGGTTGGTTTTCTGCTTTTCGATGACCGGCCGGCGGGCGCGAGCTGGATATCCCAAAATCCCGGCAGAGTGATGGGGTTGCTCGCCGCCGCCGGGGCTGCGCTATTTTGCCTTTCGCTTTGGCTCGATGGACGGCACGCGCAACTCTACAGCGTCTACGATTACTGGCACACCAGCCCCAACTTTTTCCTCGCCCGATTGGGAATCTTGCTGATGGTGCTGGTCGGAGGATACGCGTGGTGCCGATGGGGGCCGGGGCGCACGGGTTTCAGCCCGCTCATGCGATTGGGACAAGCGTCGCTGCTGGTCTATTGGGTGCACACGGAGTTCGTGTACGGCCGCTTCACGATCTTGACGCGCCAGGCGCAGACAATTCCGATGGCTTCGCTCGGCCTGCTGTTGATTTTCACGGTGATGGTGCTGCTGGCGACGGCGCGGATCCGCTCGAAGGGACGCGGCGCGGAAATGCTGGCGCGATTCCGCCGCGCCTTGCGGCCCACGGCGGAAGAGGCTTAAGGTTTTTTCGGCGGAGCAGTGGGCGGGGCGGCAAGAGTCGAAGGATCGCCGGGGCTGGGCGGCAGCTTGAAAATGTATTCGCCGGGGCGCGCCAGTCCCATTTCCTCGCGGGCAATGCGCTCGATGGTCGCGGGATCGCTCTTGAGCGATTTCACGCCGTTCTGCAACTGGCCGTTTTCCTGATTCAGCCGTTCGATTTCCTGCTGGATCTGCTCTCTTTCCTTTTGCGCGCGGCGCATGGCGAGCAAGCCATGCGCGCCGAAGACGTCCTGCAGCACGAGCAGCGCGAGCGCAAGAACTAAAAACCAGTTCAGGTTGCGCGACAGAAACCCGCGCAGTTGCTCCGCAAAGCCTGGGCGATCGGTTTCTAGGCGGTGATCCACGCGCGCGCCTCCTCGGCGAGTTTTTGCGACGCGGCTTGCGAGGCCGTTTCGGTGTAGATGCGCACGAGCGGCTCTGTGCCGGAGGGGCGCATCAGGACCCAATCTCCGTTTTCGAAAATCATCTTCAATCCGTCGGTTCGGTTGATTTGCGCGACGCGGCGCCCGGCAAACTCGGTGGGATCGGCGCGCAGGCGCTCCGGCAGCCGGGCCTGTGCATCTTCAGATAGATGGATATTCACGCGCACGGGCCAGAATTCGCGTCCGGCGCGGCGGAAGAGATCGCCCAGTTGGCTCGCCAGAGGCGCCTGTCGCGCGGCAATCATCTCCGCGACGAGCAGGCAGGCAAGGATGCCGTCCTTTTCAGGAACGTGGCCGCGAATGGTCATGCCCGCGCTTTCCTCGCCGCCCATGGCGGTCTTGTTCTCGCGAAGCAGCGGACCGGCATATTTCATGCCCACCGGCGTTTCGTAGATGGCGACGTCGTGGAGGCGCGCGACAGCGTCGAGCAAGTGGGTTGTGGCGACGCTGCGCGAAGCGCCGAGCTTGTAGCCGCGCGTCTCGAGCAGATAGTCGAACACCAAGGCGAGGATGTGATTGGGCGAGACGAACGAGCCGTCGCGGTCGAGGATGCCAAAGCGGTCGGCATCGCCGTCGGTGGCAAGGCCGGCGAGAGCCTTCTGGGCAACGACGGCCTGTTTCAGTGGCGCGAGGTTTTCCTCCGAGGGATCGGGGCCGGTGCCGTCGAATAGGACGTCGCGCGCTGTGCGGATGGCGGTAGCGCTTACGCTATTTCCCGTGAGGATGCGGTCGAGCCAGCCGGCGCCGCAGCCGTGGAGCGCGTCGCAGACGAAGGCGCCCCGGGCTTGCCGCAGCACGTCGAAACGGATCATGCGCTGAAGCTGCTCGAAGTAAGGCTGGCGAGGCTTGGCGCACTCGAAGTTACTCTCGGTTTCGGCGGGCGGAGGCTCCTCCTTAAGCGCGGCGGCGCGCTTCTCGATGTCGCGCGTCACTTCGGGGAGCGCGGGGCCAGCGTCGGGCCCGGAGAATTTCAGGCCATTGTATTGCGCTGGATTATGGCTGGCGGTGATGTTGACGCCGCCATCGAGATGAAGATGCAGAATGGCGTGGGCCACGGCCGGAGTCGGCGTGGGTTCGGGGCAGTAGAGGATGCGGCAGCCATGAGATTGAAGCACCGCCGCTGCGGCGAGCGCGAATTCCTCGGAAAAGAACCGCGTGTCGTGGGCGACCAATAAAACTGAATTCTTCTTTTGCGCCAGGACGTGGCCGACAATAGCCGCTGCGGCGCGCCTCACGCCGGGGAAAGTGAAATCGTCGGCGATGACGCCGCGCCAACCCGAGGTGCCGAAATGAATCGCCGGACTGGCCACGGGTCGTTATTGTAGCTTGCATGGCGAGCCGCGGCACTACAGAATTGCACCGAGGAGATTCCCAACAGTAAAGTGACGCGGATCACGGACAAGATCGCCGTGCTGGTCACGTGCGCCTCCGCGAAGGAGGCAGGCCGCATCGCGCGCGTTCTGGTCGAGCGGCGGCTGGCGGCCTGCGCGAACATCCTCGAGGTCCCGGTACGGTCCATCTATCGGTGGAAGGGCAACGTGGAGACGGCGAGAGAGTTCCTGCTGATCGTGAAGACCTCGCGCAAGCGATTTCGCGCCGTTCGAGACACAGTGCAAGATTTACACAGCTACGATCTCCCGGAGATTATCGCGCTCCCGATCTCGGCTGGCTCGCGCGATTACCTGGCATGGATTGCGGAATCCGTCCGCAAGGGCAAGCGGTGACGCGTATCACAGGAAAATCTCAAGGATTACTTTCGACCCGGCCGGATAGCGGCGGGTTTACTTGAGGCGTAGCCGCGGTTGGAGTAAAAGGGAAGCCATGAAGCGGGAACCTGGCCCAAAACGGTTTCGCATCACTCTCATCTTGGGAATATTCGTAACCAGTTTGTTTTGCGCGGCCAATTTGTTGTGCGCGCGAAGATGTGCGGCTCAGTCGTCGTCCTCTGGATCGAGTTCATCCAGCGGCCAGTCCCCGGCGCAGCAAGACGAGAAAGCGCAAAAATCAGAGGAGACGCCCGGCAAGACGAAGTTAAAAATCCGAGTAACAGGGCCCAACGACAAGCCGATTGGCAACGCGTCGGTTTACGTCCGCTTTTACGAGTCCGGCGGCTTTCTACACCACGACAAATTGGCTGAACTGGGCCTCAAGACGAACGACGACGGTTCGGTGAAAGTCCCGCCCATCCCGCAAGGCAAAATCCTGATTCAAGTTGTCGCGCCCGGCTGGCACACATACGGCAAGTGGTACGACATCGAGAAAGACGAAGAGCTGGTGGAGATCAAGCTCGAGCCGCCGCCGCACTGGTACTAAACTGGCAGTTCGCAGGAGTCCGGAGCGGATGTAAACGGACTCTTATCCCTCCCGCTCTGGCCCTCGAAATTTGCTCGGCGCGAAAATTTTTCTCTGAAGAGACGGACTCGGCCGCTGCGGCAAGAAAATTCCCGAAAAAATTTTGTTCTCGGGTGTTCACTGCACAAAATTTGTGCAAAGAGGATAAACTATTATTCTTCCGCGAGGTTTTGGTGGAGCGGCGCTCTTTTCCACACGGTTTTCAACAGTTCTGTTGAAAACTTTTACAGAGCATTAACAATTCAAATGCGCCGCGAGCCATGAATGGCGAAGAAATTGCTTCGACGCCACGGTGCCACGCCGCATGATATGATTTTGTGTCTATCCGGAGACATTTCCATTCCAGATGAAGCGGTTGATCGTCAATGCCGACGATTTCGGTATGACGCCCGGTGTGAACCGGGGCATATTGCGATGCCATTTGGAAGGAATCGTCACCAGCGCGACGATCATGGCGAACGGAGAGGCGTTCGACGACGCGGTGGAGCTGGCACGGAGCAATCCCAAGCTGGGAGTTGGCGTGCATCTGGTGCTTGTCGGCGGGCGCGCCGTGGCGTCCCGGGAAAAGATTGGCTCGCTGAGCGATGCGCAGGAAGAGCTGCCGCGCTCCCTTTCAAGCCTATTCAGCAGATGGCATCGTGGAGCGATTCGGCGAGAACAGATCGAAAACGAGATGCGCGCGCAGATCGAAAAAGTCTTACAGGCGGGGATCACGCCGACGCACCTCGACACCCATAAGCACACGCATTGCCATCCCTGGGTGATGGCGGCCGTGGCGCAGGTCGCGGGCGAATACGGAATTTCGCGGGTGCGCATGCCGTTTGACGACGTGAAGTGCGCTCTTCACGGCGCGAGACAAAACCATGGCGTGCGGATGGGGCGAAGGGTGATCATGCTGGGCGCGCGCGTCTTCTCACCGGCTTTCCGGCGTTTCACGCGTAGAAACCATCTGAAGACGCCCGATCATTTCTATGGCTTCGGCGTGACGGGCAACCTGGGGCGCGACGTGATCCTTCAGATTATGAAGGACATGCCCGAAGGCACGAGCGAGCTGGTATGCCATCCCGGGATCTGCGACGCCGATTTGCGCCGCCAGCCGACCCGGCTCCTGGGACACAGGGAACAGGAGATGGCGGCTTTGCTCGATCCGCTTGTCAGGAAAGAAATTGTGGAGAAAGAAGTACGCTTGATAAGCTACCGGGAGCTAAACTAAAACGCTTCGGAGCCAGTTGAGATGAGGATACCGCCCAAATACTCGGTGGTGGTGCCGTTCCACGACGAAGAGGAAAGCGTCCAGGAATTGCACGCGCGCCTGAGCGAAGTGATGGCCGGGCGGTACGAGCCGGTGGAGTTCATTTATGTGGACGACCAAAGCACCGACGCGACGCCGGAGCTGCTGGCGGAGATCGCCGCGCACGATCCCCGCGTCACCGTTCTCCGCTTGAAACGAAATTACGGGCAGACCACGGCGCTCGCCGCCGGGTTCGATCACGCTTCGGGGGGCATCGTCATCTCGATGGATGGCGACCTGCAGCACGATCCGGAGGATATTCCGGCGATGCTCGATGCATTCCACGCGGGAGGCTGCGACGTAGTGAGCGGCTGGCGCCAGAAGCGCGTGGATAATTTTTTGCTCCGCCGCCTGCCTTCCCTGGTGGCCAACTGGCTGATGGCGAAGCTTTCCGGCGTGGATATCCACGATTTCGGCACGACGTTCAAGGTCTACAGCCGGGAAGCGATCAAGGATGTGCGCCTCTACGGGGAGATGCACCGGTTCATACCGGCGCTGGCGGCGTCGAACGGCGCCCGAGTGATCGAGGTGCCCATCCGCAATATCGTCCGGCCGCGCGGCAAATCGCACTACGGCATCTCGCGGACGCTCCGCGTGCTGTTCGATATCATTACGGTGCGGTTCCTGATTCGCTATATGACGCGCCCGCTCCATTTCTTCGGGCCGCCGGGGCTTCTCGGATTGTTCGGCGGGGGCGCGATTCTTTTCGGGCTGTGCGTGGAAAAGCTGTTGCGCTGGCGCATGGACATCATCTCGGCGCACGGCCCGCTCATGATTCTGGGACTGATGCTGAGCCTGTTCGGGGTCCAATTGCTGGCCACCGGGCTGATGGGCGAACTGCTGATGCGAACTCACTTCGAATCGGGCGCGAATCCGGTATACCGCATCGAGACCGTGCCCGGACCGGAGCAGGCGGAAGAAAATTCCACCGTTCGCCGGTAAACCCTATTGCAACCAAACGGGCGGAGGGATAGAGTGTCGGGTTCATCTGCGAGACAAGATCGAACCCTCCCGAAGGGGGAATTGCCATGAGGCATGCGAAGCGAATTGCGATCGGCGCGGGCGTCGCGCTTCTTGCGGCGGCCACAGTCGGCGCCCAGATGGGCATGATGCGCCAGGGGCCGATGCCGCAAGGTCTCTTCAATCCGGTGGTTGGCTCGGGCGCGCAATACGAAATGCAATCCGGTGATGCCAGGAAGACGGCCATGGAGATTGACGTGGTCGGCAAGGACACCGTGAACGGCAAGGACGCCTACTGGTTCGAGAACACCATGTCCGGAACGCCCATGGGCTCGATGGTGATGAAGATGCTGATGGTGCAGGATGGCGGTGATCTGTATCCCTCGCGCATGATCATGCAAATGCAGGGGCGCCCGCCGATGGAGATGCCGACGCAGATGGGCCGCATGGGCGGGCAGAAGCACGCCGCGGATATCCGAGGCCAGGCCGACGACCTGGGCAGCGAAACCGTGACGACTCCCGCCGGAACTTTCGTCTGCGAACACTACCGCATGAAGGACGGCTCCGGAGAAGCCTGGCTCAGCGAAAAGGTTTCTCCCTATGGCCTGATCAAGTTTCAAGGGAGAAACACGACCATGGTTTTAACCAAGGTGGTGACGGACGCGAAGGACAAGATCACAGGGACCCCGGTCCCGTTCAATCCCATGATGATGCAGCCGCCACAATGAGCGAGGCCAACGATCCCGTAGCGAAAAACGCTGCCAAGGAGCCGGGCAAGGCGGCGCCTTCCGACGATAAGTTTTATCAGGCGCGCATCACCCACCGCCGCGAAATCGCTTCCGACCTGTGGGCCATCCGGCTCGATCCCGGCGGGCCGTTCCAATTCACCGCCGGCCAGTACGCCACGCTCGGCGTGCGCACGCCGGAGAAGCACATTGAGCGTGCGTATTCGATTGTGTCCTCTCCTTACGAGCCGGAACTGGAGATTTTCATCGAGCTGGTGCCGCAAGGCGAGCTGACGCCGCTCCTCTACAAATTGCAGACCGGCGACGTGATGACCATGCGCAAGATTTCCAAGGGGCGCTTCACGCTCGACCAGAAGAGCGGCCACAAGAATCATCTGCTGCTTTCCACTGTGACGGGCGTCGCGCCGTTCGTTTCCTATGCGCGCACGCTGCACAAGGATTGGAAGGAAAACCGGCTGACGGCGGACACCCACCTCTACCTGATCAACGCCGCGAGCCGCTCCTACGAATTCGGCTACCGCGAGGAGCTCGAGCGCCTGGCCGCCGAGGTGCCCTGGTTCACCTACGTGCCGGCGATCAGCCGCCCGTGGGAAGATGCCGCGTGGCGCGGCGAGTGCGGCCGCTGCGAGGACATCATCCGAAAATACGCCGACCAGTGGGGGCTGGCGCCGTCCAATACCACCGGCTATCTCTGCGGCCATCCGCAGATGATCGAGCATGGCAAGGGAATTCTCCAGCGGCGCGGCTTCGATAAGAAACAGCTGAAGGAAGAAATCTACTGGATTCCGGCTAAGGGCCCTCAGCCCGACGCCTAGAGCAAAGAATGCGCGGAACGGAATCCTCACGCCCCGCCCCCGGTCTCGCGCTTCTTCCGATGCTGGCGCTGCTCCTGGGCGGCTGCGGCTATCACGTCGCGGGCCGCGCCGCGCATCTTCCCTCGGACTGGAATAGCATCGCGATTCCGGCGTTCGTCAACGATACGCCGCACTATCGTATCGAGCAGCGGCTGACCGAGGCCGTGATCCGCGAATTCATCACCCGCACGAAATACCACATTGTGCAAGACACGGAATCCGCCGACGCCGTCCTGCACGGCGAGGTGCTCTCGATCGAAACCACTCCCGTCCTGTTCGACGCGACCACCGGAGAAGTCACCGCGATGCTGGTGACCGTGCACGCCAAAGTCCGCCTGGTGGATAACAAGACGCAAAAGCCCGTCTACGAAAACGACGACATGGTGTTCCGCGACCAGTACCAAATTTCGCCGGACGTGGCGAGCTTCTTCGAGGAACAGGATCCCGCGCTCGAGCGCATGTCCCGCGATTTCGCCTCGCATGTGGTGGCCGGTGTTCTGGAGAATTTCTGATGCCCGTCGTTTCACTGGAGGAACTCGGCAGCCTGCTCGCGCAGCGAGCTCCCGCGGCCGGGATTGTCCTGCTCGGTGGGGATTCGTATCTTCGGGAGACGTGCCGCCAGCGGATCGTCGAGGCGTTTGTCCCGGAGGGCGCGCGCGACTGGGCCGTGACGCGCCTCGCCGCGCGCGAAGCGGGTTGGGATGAAATCCTGCAGCGGGCGCGGACCGTGCCCATGCTCGCGCCGCGCCAGGTGATCCTGGTCGAGGGCGCGGAATCCGTCGAGCGGCTCGGCGACGAGGCTCGTGACGAAATCGTCGAGGCGCTGGAAGAATATTTCGCCTCGCCCGCGCCCTTCACCGTGCTCGTGCTGGAAGCAGCGGAGCTCGATGGGCGCCTGCGATTCTACAAGCTGCTGGCAAGCAAGGCCGTCATCGTGGAGCTGGAAGTAAGCCCCGAATCCGCGGTCTTGCTGGCCGCGAGAATGGCGAAGCAATTCGGCGTGGAGATGGACCGCGAAGCCGCGGCGCTGCTCGCCGAGATCGTGAATTATGAGCCGGCCCGCATCCACATGGAACTGGAAAAGCTCGCCGCCTATGTTCAGGGACGCGGCCGCATCGCGCGCGCGGAGGTCGAGGCGCTGGTCGTCTCGGCGCGCAAAAACACGGTGTGGCAGTTCGCGGATATGCTCGCGGACCGGAATCGCGCGGGTGCGCTCGCGCTGCTCGATAATTTGCTCCGCGAAGGCGAGCAACCGCCGGTGATTGTCGGCGCGCTTGCTTGGACGTACCGCAAATTGATCGAGGCGCGCGAGCTGCCGCCGCAGGCGAATCCTTTCCAGGCCTCGCGCCAGCTCGGAATGCGCGGGGAGGCTGCCGCCACGGCCCTGCGCATTGCGCGCCGCGTTCCCATGCGGGACCTGCTCGCCGGGCTCGCCGCGCTCGCCCAAGCCGATAGCGCGTTCAAAAGTTCCAACCCGGACGCCCGCGCCACCATGGAATTTTTGGTCGCCCGCCTTACCCAGCCGGTCTGACCACCAATCGAAATTTAGCTTTGCCTTTGTAGCGGCCGCCTTTCAGGCGGGCGCCTTGGCCTTTGCTTCGTTGAGCTACTTTTTCGCCCTCAGAGCGTTGAGCGCCAATGTGAGGCGGGATTTGTAACGGTTCGCGGTATTTTCGGAAAGCGTGCGCTTGCGGATGGCCTTGTCAATCTCGGAGAACGTCGGCACAGTGTCTGAGAAATCGGTTACGCGGCAACAAGCGGGGCGCTTCAGACGGGCAAAGAACGAGCCGTCGGCACGCCGAGGCCTCGCCGGGGGCTGCTGTGGTCATAGAATTCTTGAGTCTAGGGACGAAGGAGAGTTAGGATACGCGAGCTTGGAGTCCAAACCGGAAATCCCAGATGAAATATATCTGGAACTTCTAGGATGAGTACATGAAAAAGTCGGGCGCGAGCCAAGGCCAGCCGGCATCGGAGCTCATCTCGAAAAGAATCGCCAAACTCGGGGACTGGCGCGGGGAAACCCTCAGCAGAATGCGCAAGCTCATCAAGGAAGCAGACCCGGACGTGGTCGAGGAGTGGAAGTGGATGGGCACTCCGATTTGGTCGCACGACGGCATCATCTGCACCGGCGAATCGTACAAGAATGTCGTGAAGCTTACCTTCGCCAAGGGCGCGTCTCTGAAGGATCCGGCCCGTCTCTTCAACTCGAGTCTCGACGGAAACGCACGCCGCGCGATCGACATCCACGAAGGAGAAGAAGTTGACGAGTCCGCCTTCAAGGCGCTCGTTCGCCAAGCGGTCGCCCTCAACAGTAGTTTTGGCAAGTCGAAACCTTCGAAGAAAGCGAAGTCCTAAGGGATTCCGCTTAATTATTCCGACGACCACTTTCAATGTACAGCATTAAGACACTACCGAGGGCAACGTCAGCTACTTTTTCGCCCTTAGGGCATTGAGCGCCAGCGTGAGGCGGGATTTATACCGGTTGGCGGTATTTTCGGAAAGTGTGCGCTTGCGGATGGCCTTGTCGATCTCGGAGAAAGTCGGCGGCAGCAGTTTTTCGGCGCCTGCGGCGTCATTCGATGCCAGCGCCGCGCGCATCCGCCGCATCGCGGTTCGGACGCGCGTGCGGTTCATGCGATTGACGGCTGCTCGCCCTTCCGCCTGCCGGATATTTTTCAGTACCGATTTCGTCTTCTTCTTGTGCTTTACGGGCGTGCCCTGAGGCATCGAGCGCTCCTCCGCTTCTTAATTTGCGAACACCCACAATAGCGGACCCGCGCATTCGTGTCAATTTCAGCTTCCCATCTAGTAGTGTCCCAATTTGAAAAATTCCCCGACCTTGAAGACAAGAAGAGGGATTCTTCAACCGCATCTTCTTAATCGGCCTTTATCCGCGCTAATCCCCGACCAACAAACGACTTCCGCCATTCCCCCAATGGAACAGATTTGACAGGCGTGTTATAATTCAATCGTAATGATAAGAAGCCGATTACATCCCGACCTAAGCCATGACGCCGGAGGCCGAGCGCCGGGTGACTAGCCCCGCCGCTTTCTCTTCGCCAATCCGGCCTTTCCTTTCCCTGCCTTCCAAATATTTAATCGCTACCATGATTATTAGAATCGGGCTTATCTCCTTTAAAATCAGGACCATATTTTTTCTAATCGCAACAAAACCGTACCTTCGAGAAATCAGCGTTTAGCCCACCTTCCAAATTCCATACACACCTATGTAGCTCAGGCCTGTTGTTGCCCCGACCGTTTTCGGGGCCGCTATTGCCCTGAGGTTCTTCCGTCCTTGGGCCTGAGTTCGCGACGGCCATGCTATGATCGCCGCGTGGGAAAGCAAACTATTTCACCGGGCGGCACGGTCTCGGGCGTTGTGGAACTGCCCGGCGACAAATCCATTTCGCATCGCTATGTCATTCTCGCGGCGCTGGCGGAAGGCACGAGCGAGATTGCGAACTATGCGCCCGCGGCGGATTGCGCCAGTACGCTCGAATGCCTGCGGCGGCTCGGCGTGGGCATAGAGACGTCCGCGGAGCGCGTGCGCGTGAAGGGCGCAGGCTTCGATGGCTTGAAGCAGCCGCGCAAGATGCTCGACGCGGAAAATTCAGGCTCGACCATACGGATGCTCACGGGCGTGCTCGCGGGGCAGCCGTTCACTACATCCATCACGGGCGACGATTCGCTGCGCCGTCGCCCGATGCGGCGCGTGATCGAGCCGCTGCGGAAAATGGGCGCGGAAATTCGCGGCCAGGAGGGAGACCGCGCGCCGCTCGAAATCCGGGGCGGCAATTTGCGCGCCGTTGATTACGAACCTCCCACTCCCAGCGCGCAGGTGAAATCCGCGATTTTGCTGGCCGGCCTCTACGCGGATGGAGTGACCACGGTGCGCGAATCCGTCTGCACGCGCGATCACACCGAACTGGCGCTGCGCGAATTCGGCGCGACGGTCGAAGGATCGAGAGGCGTGATTCGCGTCCATCCGCGGCCCAAGCTCGCGGCGCGAGAGCTTGTGGTTCCCGGCGATCTTTCGGGCGCCGTCTTTCTGATTGCCGCCGCGCTGATTCTGCCCGAATCCTCCTTGATGCTTCACAACTTGTGGCTGAATCCCACGCGCGCCCGCGTGCTCGATTCCCTGAT
>Ga0187817_10000135_pt1 | contig 26028 bp, 23 predicted proteins | sample NC_wetland_sal_i_17_FD_132431 | JGI IMG/M metagenome (GOLD analysis project Ga0187817, IMG submission 132431) | Wetland sediment microbial communities from Neuse River Estuary, North Carolina, USA - SO4_2 | ecosystem: Environmental > Aquatic > Freshwater > Wetlands > Sediment | place: USA... | reverse complement strand
CGGTGTCGAGGCCGCTAACTTCATGGCCAGCGGAACGTAGAATCGGCCCCGCCACGGCCCCAATGTAACCCTTATGACCTGTCAGCAGTATTTTCATGCGATTCCTGTCTCGCAGAAAACTTGATGCTTCTGCGCGCGTAGCCGCTGAGTCTGACCTTCGCTCGAAGTACCTGCAACTAGCCTCTTAAGCGCAACAAACAAAGGCACTTATGCAATACGGAAGGACTTGTCCTTGAGCGGAGTGAATTGCGATCGACGACCATCCTCACACAGATTTTACATCGTTGCAATGGCCCTGCCGTCACGTTGTGGGGGTAGCAAGTCACTGGTTACCCTAGTTTTCAGGCCCCACTAACTTGGCGGCTGCCTGCGCGGTTCTGCGACTCGCGGAACCTTCACGGTGGGAACTGCTATCTGGGGCTGCCTCCGAAGGCCCGGAGTCAGCAATCGCAGACAGCAGGCCGCCCTGGCACAGCGACTCGGCCGCATTGCTGATCGTCGTGAACGGCAAACCAGAGTGCTCGGCAATGTCCAGCAGCGAGTTTTCTCCGTCGGAAAAATTGAGCACCCACAGCCGTGCGCTGATCTCCGTTCCGATCGACTCTCCACCCGTGGACCGATAAAGGTTTCGCTTTCCCAGTTGAGGTTCGCAGTAAGGGCTCAGGTTGCGATAGCGCTGGTTGTTCTCCAGCACATCCGCAATACCGGCACACACCCGAAGGGACCTTGCCAATTGCGTGGGCTGGATGAAATCGAGGTTGTCCGCGGAAGTGTGGTACTCGGGAAACGATCCCCAAACGCTTCGCATCAGGCATCCAACCGCCAGGTTGAAGCCCGGGGAGCAGTACTGCCGTTCGTCATAGCCGTACGGCGAGAAATCCAGAACTTCCGACGCTTCCCCACAGTGCTTCAGAACGTGCGCCGCCGCTCGGTCGATCTCAGTATCTCCGCGGCGGCTCTTCTTGTAGTGGAAGCCACCCTTGTCGCCAATTCCGGTCAGTACCAACCCGTGGCGAATGCGCCGCACGTTCTCTCGGTTTCGAGCGAGCCATGTGATCGCGCCGATTGTCCCCGGGATGAAAACGAATCGGTAGGAATAACGACGCTCTTGCCTAGATAACAGGTCCGCCAGGAAGGTCGCAACGGCCAACCCCGACAGATTGTCGTTTGCCAACGAAGGATGGCAGGCATGACAAGAGATCAAGACTTCGTCGCTCGAGCGGCCCGGCAGATAGCACTCGCCGTAGGTTAGGTGGCCATCCTCCAGAGTCGAGTCGATGCATACTTCGTAGTCGCGGTCTTCGAGAGCCAGCATCTGCTCATGGGACAAACAGAATCCCCAGTTCGGCTGGTAGTAAGAAGTTCGGTACGGGAGCCACTCAGGGTGATCGGGCAGAGAGAACAGATGCGGCTTCAGTTCGCTCAGCGACATTGTCCGGTGCACTGGTGTGCTGTAGTTCAGGACGTGCAGATTGTTCTGCTGAAAATCCACCACCCGCTGCGCACCTGGAATCTTTATGTAGGCGTCACGGATATTCCATTCTCTTGGAACCGTCCAGTCGAACACCGGGGTTCCGCTGGGTACCTCAAAAGTTCGAAGTGGGATGTGCTGCTTGATCATCTTAAGCGTCTGCCGAATTCCGTCCCCCGTGATGCTGCGGCAAATGGGAAACATCTTGACGGCAAAGGCGTACAGTTCCCTGCCGATTGAGTCCAGTTCGCTCTCGTCGAACTTTCTCAGCAGGTTCATTCTCAACCTTCAAAATTTGGGCAGGTTCGATCCCGCTCGGAAATGACTTCGATCTTCTCTGGCCACGCAATCTGGAAGGCCGGATCGTCGAACCGTACTCCGCGAGACAATTCGGGGTGATAGAACTCTGACATCTGATAAAACACCTCGGTGTTATCAGTCAGCGTCAGGAGTCCGTGCGCGCACCCTTCCGGGATGTAGAGCATGTGCCGGTTCTCGGCGCTGAGAACCGCTGCGACCCAATGCTTGAAGGTTGACGACTGCGGGCGCAAATCGATGACTACGTCGTAAATGGATCCCGAGGTACAGCGAACCAGCTTCGCTTCCCCTTTCGGTGCGCCCTGATAATGCATGCCGCGTAGAGTTCCCCTTCGACCGTTGAAGGCAACGTTGCATTGCACGACCTTGGGATTTAATCCGTGATTTTCAAACTCCCTCTGGCACCAGCTCCGAGCAAAGAAACCCCGGCTATCGCAGCAGGGCTCGAGGTGAATCTCGAAAACTCCAGGTAGCTTGGTTTCTTGAAAAACCATCGCTCAATCTTGCCTTTTGAGGAGTTGCACTTCGATCTATTCCGGGATAGTGATTGCGATGTGCGAGTGCCCCACTGCACTCTCGCACAGGGTTACGCTGGGGATCGTTGCCGGGACGGCCACACCAAGCTGGAAGACGGATGCATAGCGAATATCCCAGTCGCTCCGGCGTCGGTTAAATGGTTCCAGGCCCCAGTATTCCAAAGGCCAGTCTCGCCGTAGAGATGGATCGCCTTCGTGGATTTCATTGATCAGTTCGATCAACGGTATCCAGCCAAGGTCACGAGCAACCTTACTCCGCACTCCCAAGTCAACGCCTGAGACAAAGAGGTAGCCTCCAGGTTTCACCAAACCCGACAGATTGCGTAAACACGTTTCTGCTTTCTCGGGGTCCATGTGGCACAAGAACCGGTTGGCGACCACAATATCCTGAAGGCCCAAAACATCGGCTAGCTTCGGGTCTCCGGCATCGCCAACGCGCCAAGTTAGCCCCTCCCGGAAACGCGGTTTGACGCTCACTTGGTCGCCCTCACGTTCGAACATCGCGTCGATCTCCTGTGGGGACATACGTTCGAACACGGATCTGGTTTGGCCTCCGAATGTTTTTGCAGCCAAATCTCCGCCCGCGATGACGGACTCGGCATTCCAGGTCTGTCCGGGAGCGTGACTTTTGAGGGAGTAGACACCTTCTTTTGCAAACTCCAGTACATCAGGGTCGATGTCCAAGGCATGTAAGTTGAGGCTCAGATCCGGCCGCGCAGAACGAATCGAATACGAGAAGGAATAAACCTCAGCCCCTTTGCTGCATCCGAGAATCGTAAGGTCAAGGGTGGACCCTTGTCGCTTTGGCTCCAGCAGGCGAGTCAGCAACTTAAGTTCGGGACGATTTCGAAAAAAGAAAGTGCCTATGTTTTGCATTCGCGCCGACCGCAACTGAATCAATCGATGCAGATGAGCACCGTACGGCTCGCCAAGGCGCGAGGACTTCAGGATAGCCGGCAGATGATTCCAGATCCACATGTTCACGCGAAGATACGGGCGCCCCAAGTATCTTCTAAGACGCCTTGACTGGGACATCTTGTTCACGGCGCCTTGCTTCCAGCTGGTTCTGTTTGGAGCTAATCCCATACCATCCCTCGGGAGCTTGTCATTCAGAAGGCATCCATATGGCACGTCCACGGCGTGGGATTCGACTTCAGGCATGGGCACGAGCCAAGGCCTCGGTCCCGGAATCGCTGGCAGGCACGCTTGAAATCTCTTCTACAAAATGAGTTGCTATGGCCCTCGGGGAAAACTGCGTTCTGGCGCGTTCCATGCCAGCCCTACCCATCTCCATCCTCTTTTCCGGATTTCGATAAAGGAAAGTCAGAGCATCTGCGAGGTCCTCGGGGGAATCCTCTGGCACTAAAATACCTGTCTCGCCATCAATTACGGCATCGGGAATGCCGCCTGCTTGCGATCCAACAGCCGGAAGTCCAAACGCCGCTGCTTCAACAAACGCAATGCCAAAGCTTTCAACCCACGTTGGCTCCACTCGTGAAGGCATGACAAACACATCACTTTGGCGCAAAATTCGCCACTTTTCGTCGCCTGTGAGGTAGCCTACAAACCGAACCCTGCTCCTCAGTCCGAGTTCATCGGTCAGTGCTTCGAGACACTCTTTCTCGCTGCCATCGCCGGCAATCAGGTACTGGTAAGGAATCCCCCTTTCGGCAAGAATTCTCAGAGCCCGCAATACAACGTCTATGGCTTTGCCTTTGACTAGCCTACAAAGTGTCACTAGCTTGAATTCATCTCCCTTTTTATGAACCGGCTCGAGGTTGTTCGAACGCGAGATCGCTTCCCCCGCTATCGGTGGATGGACAATTTTGACTCTGCCGCATGGAAGTCCCCACACATCAAGCAGTGACTTGGTGTAATGCGAGTTGGCAGCAATCCATCTTGCGCCTTTAAGGAAGGAACCCCTGCGGAGAAGATCGTTCTTCCTGTTCGGAAATCGGGGAACTTCCTTACCGTGAACGATTATGCCGTACGGAAGCCCCTTCTCTTGCAAATACAAGGCAAATGGATACAGGCGGATGTCTAGATGTCCGAAAACAACCATGGTCGGATTTTCCGCGGCTAGAATTCGCCCCAGTCTTGCCACCGAATCAGCCGACGCGCGAAAAATAGAACTCGTTTCCAACACACGCCGCGCATTCGGGCTCATACATCGACCGATTTCCAACAGGCTGACGATTTTGTTGCCAACCCAGCCCTTAGGACGCTCATCGTGGACCACCTGGAACGGGATTACCCACTCCTCGTATTTTTCGAGAAACGATAACTGCTCCTTGTGGTGGGGCTGAACTACTGCCAACACTACTGTTCGCTTGCCGATGCTTCTAAGGCCCCGTGCCAGATTATCAATGTAGTCGGCCCTTCCTCCTGGACGAGGCTTGTAGTCCGACGCGATGAACAGGAAGTTGTCGGCGTCCATATCACATGCCAGCGCGGCTACTTCCGTTCATTTCTGAGAGCCAATCGCCCGGCCTCTGCACATCAATTGTTGACTGCCCACTAATCTTTCGGCGCCTCAGCACTTTCTCGAGTGTCTGCTTTGGGTTGAACAATAGGTCGGCAACCTTCATGCAAAAAGCTCTGCCCAAGTAAAGCCACACGCGGGGGCAACCAGATTCTTCGAGAATCGCCTTGTGATATTTCCAGAATTCTCGGCCTTTGAAGTTAATAATGCCGGCAGCGACGATCTTACAGTAGCTACGCAGCGCATCATCGGTGCGCTTCCCAAGTTCCTCCTTCGATAAGTAGCGAGGGCCGTAGTCCCGTAAATCGAGTAGGTGCGAACCGGCGGAACTGGCTAGCGGCTTGGCTTTTGCGCCCAACGCATCCTCGTGCACCCGTTCGTAGGCCAGAACCTGATGTACGAATCCAAAATCGGTGGTACGCAAGCACTCATAAAAGGCGCTGATGTCCGCGTGTTGTCGGGAATTCGGATAGAAGCGGGCCGCTCCCCGGACAAGATCGGAACGGTAAATGACCGAGGTCGGCATTCCGAGAAAATACCGTCCACCCAGCAAGTGCCACCGGCAGGCTTCCCTGCCAGAGATAACTGTCGTTCCATAAGGGAGCCCGTCGAACGTCACGCGGCAGCCTTCGCTACCGCCGCTGAGCGCATAGGACCCGACAATTCCTACCGTTGGATTTGCCTCGGCGAGCTCGACCATCTGGGCAATGCAATCGGGAAACAGGCAATCATCGGACGACACTACCTTACAATACTTACTCTCCGGCGAAACCAGGCGGAATGCTCTATTGTGACTTTCTATTACGTCGACGAACTCGCGATAGTCGTAGACTTTAATACGCTTGTCGAGCAATTCATAGCGTCTGGCTATGCTGAGAGTGGCATCCGTGCTGCAGTTATTTACGATGAGGTACTCCACGTTCGTATATGTCTGAGTGAGGACGCTCTGTATGCACTCCTCCAGATAGCGTTCCCCGTTATAGACGGGAGTTACGATGCTCACTAACGGCCCTGACTGGCTCTTCATCTGCTTCACACCAGCCCGCCAACGCGAACTGCTGAATTCTCGGTCACACTTTCGTCTGGTAGCTGCGGGTTCCCTCCTCCGAAAAGGCCGTCGAATTCCACCTGCAAAGCTTCTGCGCGGGAGGCAGACGTTCGGCGAAAGTGGCGAACGAGATCATCAGCATTGCCAACTAATGACTGAAATGCTTCGATAACCGAGTCCGCATCAAACGCTCCGATCTCAAAGCAGTATCGACTTTGGCCGACCTCGCGCATCAGGTGGTCTATCTTGGGAAGATAGCTCAAAGCGATGACTGGCTTGCCCAGAAGGTGAGAAAAGAGTACGCCATGGAATTTCGAGGTAATTACAAAGTCAAATCCCGACATCTGATGAAGCAATTCCTGCAGGTCGAGAACAGGGCGACAAACCACTCTGTCCACAAGTTCCGCAGGAGTGACCGCGAGAAGTCGCTCGTTAAGGTCGTCGAGGGCGAACCTATCGACAATAATATCGCTGGTAAAAAGCTCCAGGCTGTAACCCTGAGCCAGAAGCCATGCCGCCAAGCGAGTCAGTTTATCAAGATGCTCGGTGTATGCGGCACGGTCTTTCCGCGGCCATACGCGAGGATCGCAGAAACCCATTGGGTTCAGTCCTACTTTAAGTGTCGGTACCTTCGGCGCTTCGGCGCTGCTGCATTGGTTTGGACCGAGAGCACGACCTATGGGATTGCGGGGGGGCAGACCTTGACCTTCAACCGCCCTCCGCGTCAGTGACCGGTCGGAAAGTAGATACCGTTGGACATCAAGAGCGTAGGCGGGGTCCGGGCAAACGTGCGTAGCCTTTTTGACACCTAATTCGCGGATTCTGTCTTGTGATTCAGTGGAACGAAAAGAAGTGTAATCCGCCAGACGAACTGACCACTTTGCGAAAAGCTTACTCAACTTTCGTTCTAGCAGATCAGCTCCGACCCCAACGATGACCACGGGCGTGTTCGCAAGCCGGCCGAGAACGCAAAATGTGAACACATTGTAAGGGTGCGACCAGGAGCCTCCCCATAGTTCGCAGAGTTGGCCGCCACCCGCCACTACCAAAAGGTCCAGCGACTTCACTACATCGTAGGACGCCTTTAGATGCTTCGCCCTCCGAACTAGATTCCGCGCGTGTCTAGCCGCCCGGTATAAGCTGCCGCACCGCTTCTCGAGCAGCGACTTGAGTCGCGAGCGTCGGTCTGGACCCCCGCCCTGAGCTTTTCTTGAGTTGTCCCAACAACCGGGATACCGCCATTCAATGGGATAGCACACTATTTTGTGTCTTTTGCTTGTGTCTTCCGGATTTTGCGAGAAGGAAATGAGATAAGCGTCGGGTAAGCGTCGCTTGATGTTCTCAATAAACGATTCGTGGATGGCAGCGTCCCCCATATTGCCAAAACCCATATGATCTAGCAGGCCGATCTTCCTGTACCTGAGGCCCGCAGGGCCGCCAACTTTCTTCTCAGGTTTCGCTTGGGCGTAAGTTACCGCCACTGCTCCACCGCTTTCTTGGAATTCGACATTAGACTGCTTTTCGTTAACTTGTTATGTAGTAGCAAGGCTCTTCTCCACCGCTGAACGGCCCTTTAATAGTTCTCGGAGGAGCCCCAGGTAGAAGGATTTCTGTCCGGTGACAAACAACAGCATCCCAAGAAAGGTTGAGAAAAGGACCGCGCTTTCCAGCACAAGCCGAGGCAAAGGAGGCAACAATTGGGCGAAGAATAAGCGGACTGCATAGGCGGGTGCTACGGCCACGATACCTGAAACCAGCGGACCGCTCACAGCCTGCAGAATATCCCGAGGAGAAATCACCGTACCGTGCAGAGCCCAGATGACAAGCGGAACAAGCCACAATGTCATCATCGCCGATAGCGCAAACGCGACACCCTTCGGTCCGTAGGGTAGCGCCACCAGGTAACCCGCAATCATGATGGGCGCGATAACCAAACCCATCTTTAAGAGTCGGCCAACCAGCCCGATGGAAGAGAGAAGCCATGATAAAGGGTTGGCAATCGCGAAAACCAGGATGGTAGGAGCCAGCAAGCGAAAAATTGGGACCGCCTCTCTCCACTTTGGCCCCAATAGAACGAAAATCACATCGTCAGCAAAAAACGTGCATGTAAACGTGATAGGGAGGGTGAGTGCCAAGATGAGGGAGTAGCCTTTCAGAAAATAATTTTTGAGGCGAATGGGATCGTGCTGAAGGCGGGACAGCGCCGAAAACCCAACCTCGCCGGCCGCTGAGTTCAGGTTGTCGGTCGGGATGTTAATGAGCTGATAGGCCCTGCCATAGATCCCGATGGCGTCGGCTCCCCAAAAGCGGCCCAGCAGAACTTTCTCAAAGTTGTTCGCGACGTACACGACAAGACCACTCAAAGTTAGCGTACCGCCGAAACGCATCATTGAACGGATGCCAGCCCGCCGGTGCGGCATCCCCGGGATCCAGCCCGTGGTCAGCCACAAGCCGACAGTGTTCGTGAGCGGAAAACTGACGGTCATTGCCACCAGGGCCCAATATCCGAAGCCCGCCTTGGCCGCGGCCATTGCAATGGCGGTGCCGGCAATCAAGGAAATGACGCCTATCACCGCCATAGCGGTAAAACGCATCTCGCGTTGCAAGAGTACTGAGTGTTGTACACCTGCCGCGTTGAAAAGGAATCCCGCAGCGAGAACCACCGTTACGCCAAAAAGTCGGGGCTCGTGGTAAAAGGCGGCGATGACAGGTGCCATGGCTACCGCAACTAGCCCGAGCAGCACGCCAAGCAGCATGTTGATCCAGAATAATGTTGAGACCTGCTCGTCCGTAACGGTTGCGCGCTGAACGGCGGCAGACGAGAGCCCGAAGTCCCGAAACAGGTTCAGGACCCCAGTGAAGGCCGTGACCATGCCCACTAATCCGAAGTCTTTCGGCGCCAAAAGTCGGGCTAGTATCATGAGAGAACCCACGCGCAGCAGGAAATTTGCTGCTTGAGCGCAAAGTCTCACGAAACCACCGCGAATCGTCTTGGCTTTCAAATCCTTCATCAGGTTCTCATGGGAATATCAACTACCTAGCTAGAAAACGGAACTGCCGTTCGACGACGGATCCGCTTGGGGGGTTTCCAGGCTCGTTACGCGATGCCCACGGTTCTGCGGCTTCGATACTCGCTGCGCGCCAGAACCACTTTTCTGGCGAGGCTTGGCGCAGATCGCGTCAGCGCCCACTTTATCGCCAGATTAGGCGTAAGGTGGATTCTCGCGGCTTCACCCACGGCCGCGCGGGCTTTTGCGTATTCCCCTTTCTGGAGAAACCAATTCGCCCACTCACTGTGTACGGCTGCGAGATCTTTTCGAATGGTATTGCGGATCTCGCTTGGGAAGCTGTTGCTCAAACGAAGACGTTTTTCGTAGCGGCGCTGCGCCATCTGGAGACGGAAATCATCATCGTCCCAACGACGATTTGCCCCGACGTGCCGCTCAGCCGGCGGCGTACGGTCTATCATCACCATGGGCATATTAACGAAGCAAAATTTAGTTTCGCACCCCAGCCGAAAAGCAAAGTCATCGTCGTCGCCAAAGCGGAGCATCGGATCGAATCCGCCCACGTGACGCGCCACCTCTGTTCGAGTAACAAGATTCTGTAGCCACACCGTATGCACGCCCACCAGCGAGTTCTTTTCAAGCATGTACTTGAGGGGGTCGGGAATCATACCGATGGTTTGGCTATGTTGCTTCCCCGCAAGTTGAAAGAGCGTCATCTTCATGTACGGGTTATTCATGAACCAGGCGTCGGTGATGCAAGCGCCGCACTCATCCTTGAACTGATCGAGGGCCCGGAACTGCCATTCCAATTTTTGCGGAAGCCAAAGATCGTCGTTGTCAATGAAAGCCAGCCATTCACCTTTAGCCTCAGCGATCCCATTGTTACGAGCTGCACCAGGGCCTTGATTTACCTGGTGCAAATAGCGTACCCGTTCACGCCAGGCCGGGTTTCCCGCAAGGTACTGCGGGAGCAATTCAGAAGTGCCATCAAAGGAACCGTCGTCCATGAGGATGACCTCAGACACAGGCAGGCTCTGGGCCAACACGCTCTCGACTGCGCGCTTGGTCAGTTCGAAGCGGTTATAAACGGTTACAATGACGGAGATCGTCGGATTCATTCGTCTTCTCTGCAGATCGAGGTTTCTCTGAGGCTACGTAATACCTGCGAGATGTCGTTGACAGACAAAAGTCAGGGCGTGTTATCACACCTGACCTTATCGATGGACTCAGCTAGGGTGCCATGCAACGAGCAGGTCTCGCCTTCGCGTCCATGGGCCAGACGGGAATAAGCTTCCAACAACGCACTCCGTGACCGGTCCAGTCCAACCAGGTGAATGGAGCGCTCGAGACCCACGCGGCCCATTTTTTCCCGACGGGCGGGGTCATTGAGCAATTCGCTCAGAGTGTGGGCAAACATCCTGGCGTCTTCTTTCTCGACGTAAACAGCAGCGTCGCCCGCGGAACGACGTGTCTCGAGCAAATCAAATGACACAATCGGCTTTTCGCAGGCCATGTATTCCATAATCTTGGTCATGGTGGACATTTGATTCATGCGATCGGGCGGATCGGGAGCGAGGCACACGTCTGCGACTGACAAATAGTCGAGCAGGAGATCATCCGAGATGCGGCCGACAAACCGCACGTACTCGCCGATACCCAATTCGAGGCTCAGATCCTGCAGCGCCTGCCAGCACTCGCCCTTGCCTACGAATACGATGATCACGTCCCGCCTGCCGTACTCGTGGATCACGTGATATGCCGCGTGGACGACTCGATCGACGCCATCCTGCTTTCCCATCACACCGAGATATAGCGCCATGAATGCAAAGTTTTCTTTCAGTTCCAACCGTGGAGCTCTGCGGTGGAACCATTGTGTATCCACTCCGTTCCGGACGATGACCGATCTTTTCTCAGGCACCCCGCCTCGCTTCTGTGCAATCTCACGATAGGACTGGTTGGTGGAGATCACCAGATCGGCCGTGGAATAAGACCCTCTTTCCAGCCACAGCAACGTTCGGTATTTCCAATCTTTTCGTTCGAATTTCGATTCATAAAGCTCGGGGCAGAGATCGTGCTGGTCGTAGACAAATTTCTTCCCCACTAACTTGAACGGCCAGGTGAGGAGGAAAAAAATATCTGGCGGATTTGCGGAATGAATGACGTCAAAGCCGTCACGAATCAAGACCAGCAAGGCTAATATTGCCGTGCACAGAAACGCCCATGAGTATTCAAACACGTATCCCAGACCACTGCTGGCCTGTACCGGCATAGGATAGCGATAGACGCGGATACCTTGGATCAATTCAAACCATTTCTTGTCTCGCTCTTCACCTCGAGGACAAATCACCCGCACCTGGTATCCGGCCTGCTGAAGCGCTTCTGCCTCATGCCGCATGCGCCTGTCCCAGGGAAAGGACAGGTTTTCAATCAGCATCAGCACCCGGCAAGCCTTCGAGTTATTGTCTCGGTTCATCGATCCCTACTCTCATCATTTGCAGACCATCCCGCTTCATAGAGCCACGGCCAAATCCTGCCGCGGCGGCCAACGTCATGACACCGATTGCTCTGCGCCATTACCTATTGCTCGGTGCCGTCTGACCCATGCAGTCGAAAGTAAGCGTTTCTTGATAGCAAAAGCGTATGGCAGCCAGCGGTACGCCCCTACTAGTTTCAATCGGAACTCAAGGGGCCAGTCGGTGGGCTCGGCAGGAACTCGGCCGGTTACAAATTCTCCGTTCCCAAAGGCCATCACCGGCAATGTGGTGAAGACGCGTTCGTATCCAGCGTCGCGGCACATATGAACCAGGTCTTCATTGAATGCTCCAAACGGAAAACTTAATGTCGTAACTGGATGTCTCAACATCTCTTCCAGCTTGGCCCGGGATTCACTCAGCTCCCGCCTAGCCTCTGCTTCGCTGAGCAACGGAAGCATACGATGGCTCAGAGTGTGCGAGCCTATGTTGACCAAGTCCGTGGGGAGTTCCTTGATCTGTTTTTCGGAAGCTATGGTTGCCGTTCTTTCACTCGCCTGCTCAGGCCACCAACGAGCACGCTCGCCCAGTACGTTTGTTGTCACAAAAATTGTTGCCGGAATGTTTCTTTTCCTCAGCTCAGGTAGCGCATTTTCTATCGCATTCTCAAAAGCATCGTCGAACGTGATCGCTGAATAGCGTACGCCCGGATCTAGTGGCGAGTGTGGATTGGCATCAATCGGCTTTGTCAGCCGGGCCACCGCATCCATCTGCCTGGCGAAACGCCCGCGCGTTTCGGTGGGAACTGAGTGATAGTAGAGAACCACGCAACCGAACCGGGGCTTTATGCCTGCAATGCGCAGGAACAGGTTCCTTGCGCAAGTCCCGAAGTAAAACCCTGCGCTGATCAGCAGTTTCACCGTTCGCTTGAAGCTGTGTCGCTCTGGCTTCATCTCTGACCAGGTTGCACCTCGGCGCGCCCGTCACCGGTTCGCGCCGATGGCCAACGGAAGTAGCCCGCCAGCCTCTCCATTTCTTCCCGCCTTAGGTAGGAAATGAACTGATCGGGAACCTGCCTCTGCTCTCTCTTGTAGTACGCTCCGGTAAAGGCCACTAGCCTGGTTAGTGCTCCCAGGAAGTAAGGCTTAGATCGACACCGTCGGGCTAGCCGAAACATCTCGAACAGCGGGTGGACTCCCATGTAATAATCCATCACTCCGCCTCTGTAGCAGTAGCGCAAGAGTCCGAATCCTTTTCCCGTCGGCCTGTGGTGGAAGACATGCAAGTCTGGAAAGGATTGGACGTACCAGCCTTTCATCCTGAGGCTGACCTCGGCGTACCAATCTGCCCCTGCCCACGAAAAAGGTCGGTAGCCCCCGAGCATTTCCAAGCACTCACGACGGAACAATTGCACGGCATGCGCCACAGAGCTGATGGTATTGCTCCTGCGATTCCCGAATTCGCCTCCCTCCTCTTCGTAAATGTATCCACCTGCCAATCCGAGATTGGGGTTTTGCAGAAACCTGTCCAGCAATTGTTCGAAGTACGAAGGCTCGAATGTAATGTCGGCGTCAAGATTTCCGATGAAATCGAAATCCGATGCCTGTAAACGAGCGAAACCCGCGTTGATGGCATTTACCTGGGCCGTTAAATTCCGCGGATGGTCTTCGGTGATTCGGTGGAGCTCGATAAAATCGTGTTGCTGCGCATATCGGCGAACGATGTCGTCAGTTCGATCTGTGGATCCATCGCTCACGATGATCCACTTCTTCGGTGGCACGGTCTGGCTGACGACGGCGACAATGGTCTTCTCGATGTAGGCTTCTTCGTTGTAGGCAGCTGTCACGAGGCCATACGCGTTTTTAGCCGGACCATTTTCTTTGTACGTAGCCTGATTCATCCTACCTCGCTTGGTGTAACCAATCCCATCAACCACAGAAGACACGCCACGCTTCGCCTGAGCTTAAGACTTATATCCGTGCGTCTTGATCGTTTCACAAGATAGATCGCCCCGTACCCGGCGATCCGTATCACTTGATGCAGCCATATCGCTGCCCAGAAGCCAACCAGAGCCAGCTGGTTGTGATGTTTTCGGAAATACTGCAGGTTCGCGCGGTTCATTTCCACGTAAAATCGGATCGGCGCCTTCGAGGAACTCGCTGCACACTGATGGATGGCAGCGGCTTCCGCGTAGAACACCACTCTCCACCCACCCTTACGAAACCGCTTCGGCCAATCAATATCCTCGCCGTACATGAAGAAGCGGTCGTCCAGAAGCCCAACCTGATTGAGTGCTTCCGCCCGAATCATCCAAAACCAACCCGTAAGGACCTCTACGTCGGCGGTCTTGTCATACTTGAAATTGGTCATCAGGAAGTCCCCAAAGACCCGAGAGCCTTTGAAAAGTGAATCCAGGGCGAGCGCTCGGCAGAACCAATTCCAGACTGAGGGGAACCGCATGCAGGACTGTCCTATGGTTCCATCGGGCAAAATCATCTTGGGCCCCATGATCCCGATGTCCTGGTGTCGTTCCATGTAATCCAACATCTTTTCCAGGCAATCCTGCGGAACCAAAACATCGGAATTAATCAGGCAAATGTATTGCCCCGAACAGAGGCCGATCCCGATGTTGTTCGCGCTGGAAAAACCAACATTCTTCTCGTTTTGCACCAGTCGGACTTTCGGAAACTCCCGGCGAACCTCGTCCTGCGTGCCGTCTGAGGACGCGTTATCCACCAAAATGATTTCCATGCCCAGCCGTTCTCGTCTGGGTTCGAGGGAGGCCAGGCACTCCAACACCAGCTTTTTGGTGTTCCAACTTACGATAACGACTGAGACTTTGGGTCCGCTGCTGTCCATTGACTTCTACTGCGTTCGCCATCTCAACGCGATCGATCAATCCCCGATGTCACAGGTCGTTACTGGGAGAGGTAGCCAGAAGAGCGGGCCTATTCCCATCGGATCCAGAGTCGCTTCGTTCACGTGACTGCCAGCCCGCAGGTCTGTAGTTCGCTGCGGCAAGATCTTTCTCCCTCTCTCGCATCGATCCCGCAATCAAATCAATGGTTACATCGAGCGGCGTGGTTGGCCGCCACCCTATGTACTTCTCAATCTTTGCAGTCGATGGGACCCTTCGCAGCATGTCCTCGAAGCCTTCTTCATAGGCTTGCTCGTACGGTATGTAGCCGATTTCGGATCCGCTGTTGAGCTTCTTCTTGATCAGCTCAGCCAGACCGGTGATCGAAATTTCTTCAGAGCTGCCGATGTTGAAGACTTGCCCGAACGCCTTCTGGGTTTCGACCAGCTTTAGTAACGCCGCCACAACATCCCTGACGTAGCAGAAGCAGCGCGATTGTTCCCCGGTGCCATACACGGTGATGGGCTTCCCTTCCATCGCCTGACGGACAAAAGTGGGAACAACCATACCGTACCGGCCAATCTGCCGCGGTCCGATCGTATTGAAAAACCTTCCCACTACTACCGGCAATTTCTTTTCCTTGTAGTAGGCGAGCGCCAGGAATTCGTCCAGCGCTTTCGAGGCTGCATAGCTCCACCGTCCTTTGTTAGTCGGCCCCATGACCAGGTCGCCTTCTTCACAAAAGGGAATTTGAGCGCTCTTCCCATAAACTTCCGAGGTGGACGCGATGAAGACGGGCTTCCTCTTCTTTTGAGCGGCTTGCAGCACGAACTCTGTGCCTCTGACGTTGGTGTCGATGGTGTGGACGGGGCTCTCTACAATCAAGCGGACGCCGACAGCAGCCGCCAGATGCACCACCAAGTCGCTTTCATCGACGAGCTCGGCAAGAAGACGCCGGTTCATCACCGAATCGATCCAGTAGTGCAGCTTTGGCATGCCTTTGAGGTGACGGATATTCTCCATGCTGCCAGTTGACAGGTCGTCGAGAATCAGCACCACATCGCCTCTTGCCAGCAACGCTTCGGCCAGGTGAGACCCAATAAATCCCGCGCCGCCCGTAATCAACACGTGCATAAGAATCCTCCCCTTGTGGTTGTGTGTTTTGTGGAATAGCTTCGGCTTAGCTCAGCGGACTTGCATGGATCGGGACATGGTCGGGACCTTCTTTTGCCCAAACCGTTTCCGCTGCTACCTGATCGGCGGTCAGATCGGGGGATTGTACTTCTGCTGGAGACCGCTTCCGGTTGTTAACAAAGCTCGTGGTTATGCCAATCATGGCGAGCAACCCATACCACGCGATAGCGCTCTGATCGAAATAAGTGATCCCGAAGAACGCCACGGTGTGGGCGAATAACGCCGCGCCGAGCGACCATATCAGAAACGCATTCCTAGGGGACGGCTCTGCCATCCTCCTTGCTGCACCGATTTTCTTGTAGGCGTAGACGAGGACGGCGCTAAACAACAACATGGTAATAAGCCCGCCTTCAATGCCCGCATCCACATAGGCGTTGATCGCGTCCCACATGTCATAGCCCCAGTTCGCATTATTCTGAGTGCCGATCAGCCACCACTCCCCGAATCTTCGGATGAATGTATCCAGCAATGCGGAGCGGTGCCAACCCGAGCCGCCCATGAGGTCACCAATCCGTTGAGGCAAGTACCAGACCGGCGCCTTCATGACCAGGTGGAGGGTAATGACAGAAAGGACTACCCCCCACCGAAAGACTCGCATGTACCTCCGCACCGGCCACAAGCAGAGCGCGAGGAGTCCCGCACCGTACGTCATCATGGGAGTGCTAGACGCCGACGTAATCGTCATCAGGGTCGCGGAAACCACCCCAATTCCGGCGGCCAGGCGATTCTTTTTCCCCTGTCGCCACAGGCCAATGAACAGAGGAATCAGAGTGGCGCCAACCGTCCCAGCGATGATCGGATGCAGGAAAGGTCCCTGCGCCCGGATTCGTCCCTCTCTCACCACCGCGTAGGTCGAAACGCCGCCGAATACAGCAAGCGGATTTTTACCGGTAAGCTGCTCGGCGATCATGACCACCGCAATCAACGCCGTGACGCACGACAGCACTTTTATCGTGCGGATCACGTCCTCGCGATCTCGAATGAAGTAGCGGAAGATGAAGTAGGCGCCAAGCGTCGTATAGAGGAAGCCCAAACGGTTGACCAAGGCTCCAACCTCTCGCCACAGGATCGTGTACATGATCGCATTGGAGAGTGCCCACACGACCAGGCATTTATCGAGCGACGTCAGTCTCCACCGAAAAGACTCGCGCTCGACCATGAGATAACTTGTTACCAGCCGGATCCCGGCGGCCAGAATCAGGATCCGGTAAATCATGAAGTGGAGCCCGGCAATGACGACTTGCTCTCGCACTATTATCAAGAGTCCCGCTAACAGAAACGGTACAACAACGTACTTACGGGGAAGGACGAGAATGAGGATCACCGCCAACAGACACAAGGCAAGCGCGAGAGGACTAATGAGAGTGTCTCCGCCTCCCCCGAAATAGTAGTTGTCTTCTAAGCCGTCGGGTCTCACTATGCCCCCACACTCTGGATTGCTTCGCTCATCCTCATCTGGAGAGAGCCTCTCTCCATCAGCGCTGACATGAAGACTTGTTCTATGCTCCGCTGCATCATACCTGTTGGGTGGCCTGAAGTTGATCGAGAATCAAACGAGGATCTGCGGCCCTGTGTCCTCTATCGCGAGGAGGAGTGATCAATTTCCAATACCTTCTCCGAAGTCTTAGCCAGTACAACACCGTGTCGTATCTGGTTACCGTTATGCAGGCCGTGTGAATGGGAAGACGCGAGCTGTACAGGCGCTTTACTGCCCGATAGCACTGATAGAACTCCTTCGGATACGTAAAGTACTGCTCACTGTTGTGGATGCAAAACGCCGATATCGCGTAGGACTTCATTCCCCTCATTGCCGCTTGCATACAGATGCCGGCTCCGTAGAAATGAAAGTGGGGCACCTGCTCATCGAACCTTAGACCTGAGGACTTCCTGATAGTCAGGACTATTTCGTCCAACGTCTGCACCGCGTGAGGACGTTCGAAAGCCCGCCCAATCACTCCCTGGCCAGGAGTGTGGACATACCCAAACCCTTCACCCCTCTCGGTGACCCCCCAACATCCCACTACACCCCACTCGGGATCGTCTTTCGCCAGAGTGTTAATAGCTGTCTCGAGTCGCAGGAGCCAGCCTTCCGGAAGGAAGACGTCCTGGTGGACGAACACCACGATGTCATTAACGGCACGATCGAGAGCATCGTTGTAAGCCTGGGCCGCAGAAGCAAACCTTTCCTGACAAATAAGCTGATGGCCATGGGCACCCTGGAGGCAGGGCGAAGCAAGCAGGTTGCACTTCAGGATGCCGGTGTTGTTGACCGCAACCACAAACGTGACTTGTAAAGACGAGCGCACGGAGCACTTGGGATCGGCTTAATTCAACTTTCGGAAAAGCTCTGATCGGCCGGCCTGGCGGGATCGAGCCAGCGCATCAGCTTGTGCGAATGTAATCCGCTGGGGTGTTGCTCTTGACGCAGTCAGAAATGGGACCGGCCCATCGTCCGGTCCCGTTCAATGATTCCGGCAGGTTAATGTGCGGTTGCCAACACATTTTTCGGCGGAGCGAGGCCAACGTTGAACTGATACGCTCCTGAGTCCCAGGCGCCGGTTGCAGGGCGTGGATTACCGGCTTTATCGAGGCACAGCGACGCCAGGTTGCCGACGCATAGGCTGGTGAGATTCGCTCCCCGGCCAATCGCCGGAGAGCCGGACTGCAAGAGTCCATCAGTATTCAGATTTGGGTTGCTGGTGGTTGAATGGCTTCCCTCTGAGCATCCGTTCGATCCGAAGTTATACCAGACGTTGTAGTCGGAGACCGCACAACTGGGCGACGAACCGCCGTTGCTGTAGACCGGCAAGGTGCTGGTTTGTGCTGTGCCTACGTTGTTCTCGGAAGTTAGCGGAGGATTCGATCCGGTGCCGCCGTCGTAGAAGACGGAAACGCCCTGAGTCGGCTGAGTGTTCACGAAGGTGTTGTTATAGAGGTAGTTCTGGCCGCCGTTGTTTTTCCACGCCGAGGGCTGCGACTGGGCGTTGTTGGGGATGATCACCAGGTTGTTGAACACGTACATCGGGTTGTCATTCTCGTTGTAAAACATGGCCGAGACCGAACAGTTGTGGTCCGGGCACATATCCCCGTGAACGTAGTTGTTGTAAAAGAAATAGTTGTAGCCGGAGTTTCCGAAGGCGTGCACGCCGTCCTGGTGATAGTTGTTGATCGGGTGCTCCCAGTTCGCCCAGTCTGTCCATTCGTTGTTATAAACAAAAGTGAGCCCGCCTCCGACGAACATCATCCATACGTGGCTGTTCATGTAGTTGTTGTAGACCGACACCGTCCCTTTTGAGTGGGTGCTGACACCCTTGCCGGCCACACTCAGGAAATTGTTGTGGATCTGAATGTTCGTGCCGGTCGTGTCGACGTCGATGTCAGTCGCATACCGGCCATTCCACTGCGCGCACTGCGATTGGCTGTTACAGCTGTCGGAGCCGTTCTGGTGCACCATGATATCGGTGATGTCCAGGTTCTTGATTTCGATGTTGCTGGAGTTTCCATAGATGGCGATGCCCACATCGTCGACCTGGTTCGCCAGGGCGCTGCCATTGGCCGTGTCTTGGATGATGCCGTTGGTGCTAGTCAGGCCGCAGTTACCTGCGTTCGTCGGGTTGCAGTCTGCATTCGATGCTGTGCCGCCACCGTCCACGACGAAGTAGCTCACGTTGTTGAAGAAGATGCCCGCGCCGTTCGCGTCGGTCCACTCATCGCCTTTGCCCGTGCCCCAGTACGGAGCTTGCAAAATCGCGCCCGGTTCGAACTTGATGGTAATGAGGTTTCCGGATGCTCCACTGCCCTGCGGGATGAGGCCATTGCTGCCGCCCGTCGCTTGCGTGATCGTGCCACAGAGATGCACCGTTGTACCCGGCCCGATCTGACTGGCGCCTGTACCCCAGTTGCTGCCGCTGTTGAACCAGGTCCACGCACGGGCGTTTGCGCAACTGGAACCATCGCCACCGCCTGACGGCGTGTTAGCAAGATAGATATTGGGTGCCTGGGCCCAAATCGAGGCGGTCGAAGAGATCAATCCAATCAAAAGCAAAAACCTTACAAACGCCTTCATCATTCCCTCCGGGGACGAGGTGGATGCCGTGTATTTCATCCAATGGGTCGGGTTTCTGATACCCTCAAAACGCTCCGCCCCTCAACTCATTGTCGGTTGGAAAGATTCGAGTGAATAGATCTCACTAGTACATGGCTGATTACCGGCCGAAGGCCCAAGTCCGAGCTGAAACCCTGTTTTTATCGCAGGCTCCTAAAGGGTTGTGTTTTCAACACGGTGAAGGGCATTCCCGGCAGCGCTCGCTACAAACGGCTAATCGTCACGCAACTTGCTCGCCGCAAGGCTCGTCGACGACAGCCGTGGCGGCCACGGGCCGAGCTGCGAAGTTATTTACTTTCTCGACAACATATCGCTGTTCATCGAAGCGGAGCCCGGGGTACATCGGCAGGGACAGTATCTGCGGGGCGACTGTTTCGGCAACCGGGAAGCTGCCCGTGCCGTACCGCAGGTCACGGTAGGCTTTCTGAAAGTGAAGCGGTATCGGATAGTGTATCCCGGTACCGATTCCGGCATCCGCCAAGACCAGTCTTAGTTCCTCTCTGTGCTTTGTACGGACAACATAAAGATGATAGACGGCCTTGCACCCAGCCGCCTCTACCGGCAAGACCAGGCCATCGGGATCCTCGCCAAACAATTCGTTGTATCGGGATGCATTCGCCCGCCGCTGCTCGTTCCACTCCGGAAGATGTTTCAATTTAAGGCTCAGGATCCCGGCCTGGATGGCGTCGAGCCTCCCGTTGTAGCCTTCCATTTCGTGATGATACTTCTCATTCTGACCGTGATCCCGCAGAATGCGGACGGTCCGCGCCAGATTTTCATCATTGGTTGTAACCGCTCCCGCCTCACCACAGGCACCCAGGTTCTTGCCGGGGTAGAAGCTGAAGGCGGCGGCTTTCCCCATCGATCCTGCTTTCCGCCAGCTTTGCTCTGTTCGGGAAAAATACTCCGCCCCGTGAGCCTGGCACGCGTCTTCCACCACAATCAGGTTGTAGGCCTCGGCTAATTCAAGAACAGGGTCCATGTCCGCGGGCTGGCCGTAGAGGTGAACGGGCACGACGGCTGCAACCACGCGGCCGCTTCTGCGAGAGATCGGCCTTCCCGTGCGCGCATCGCGGTCACACTTTGTTTCGAGGTATTCGCGGAGTCGTTCCGGGTCCATGGTATAAGTGCTTTCATCAATATCAACGAACTCAAGCAATGCTCCCGCTTGCGAAATCGCTTCAGTTGTGGCGATAAACGTGTTCGGAACCGTGATCACGATTTCGCCAGGCTGGACACCTGCCGCCATGAGCGCAAAGCGCACTGCGTCGGTTCCACTGCCGACCCCGATGCAATGTTTAACATCGCAGAACCGGGCAAAATCGTGTTCGAAGCCGTCGACCACAGATCCACCGACAAAGCCGGCTGTTCGTAGACTGTTACGGAAGACGGCCACCAACTCTTCTTCCAACTCCAGATGAGGGGTGGCTAAATCAAGAAATGGGACCTTCATTTTGGCTGTCATTGTTCCGACCTCATTTCGCTCTCGACATATCGCATCAATCGTGCCGGATTCCCCGCCACAATCGCGTTCGCCGGCACATCCTTGGTCACGGTGCTTCCCGCGCCCACGATAGCGTTTTCTCCGATTACTAAATTGGAGAGAATGGTCGCTCCTGAGCCGATGGAAGCCCCTTTCTTCACAACGGTCTTCTCGACTCGCCAGTCCCTCTCGGTCTGCAGACCGCCTTCAGCCGTAGTCGCTCGCGGGTAGGAATCGTTGATGAAGACAACACCGTGTCCGATGAAGACGTAGTCTTCCACGGTTACGCCTTCACAGATGAAGGTGTGGCTGGAGATCTTGCAACGATTTCCGATCTTCGCGTTCTTTTGAATCTCCACGAATGCGCCGATTTTCGTTTCATCGCCAATTTCACAACCATAGAGATTGATGAACTTGGAAAGTTTCACATCTCGTCCCAACTTTACCGTGGGAGCGATACTTAGATAGGTATCCATATCCTCTTCCTCTGTTTCTTTAAGAATTTGGTTGGTTACAAGATGCGAACAACAACTCCGACGTAGAGGAGTACGAGGAACATCAGACCGTGATCTGCAGAATGGATGATTGTGACTGATTTGTGCGGTCCAGGTAAACTAACGCTCCTCGTTTCGCGAGCGACTCGTTGGCCGCTTCGAGCATGCGAACCACCTTCAGTCCTGCGCGACCGTCGTTAAACGGCTTTTTGTTTTTCCGAACGCATTCCACGAAATATTCCAATTCCAATCGCAGCGCCTCGACCTGCTCTACGTGAGGCGCCCACATATCCCCGGAGCGGTAACTGACCAAGAGCTTGTACACGCCTTCCTGGCTCTTTACGTCAACCCCTTTGTCATAGACTCTCAGCTTCTCGTCGGCTTCGAGATCGTTCCAAACCAGCATTTTCTTTTCGCCGCCGATCAGCGTCGTGCGCACCTTGACCGGCGAGAGCCAGTTCACGTTGATGTGCGCGATCATATTGTCGGGAAAATAGGCAGTGATGAAGGCAATATCCGCGTGGCCGTTCCAGTGGGTCTGTCCCGTGGCCACGATCGCTTCCGCATCTTTCTCCAGCAAGTGGTTCATGATCGAGAGATCGTGCGGAGCCAGATCCCAGATCACGTTGCAGTCATGCTGAAACAGCCCGAGGTTCACTCGGGTCGAATCGTAATAGTAAAGCTTGCCGAGCGTTCCCTCCTTGAGCAGTTGATGAATCTTGCGGACGGCGCCGGCAAAAAGGAACGTGTGGTCCACCATGATCTGGAGGTTCTTCTGTTCGGCCAGATTGATGAGTTCTTCAGCCTGCGCCACGCTGCTCGTGAAGGGTTTCTCCACAAACACATGTTTTCCGTTTTCGAGTGCGGCTTTGGTTAGCTCATAATGCGTCCAGACTGAAGTGATCACCGCGATTACGTCTACATCCGGCGAACTGATAAGTTCCCTGTGGTCGGAATACACTGGTATCCCGGAATGGGCCGCCTCCACCCGCTTTCGGGCGGTGGGACTCTGATCACAAATTCCAACGACTTGGCAACCTTCGAGGCTGCGGAGGTTCCGAACAATGTTCGGCCCCCAATAGCCGTACCCAATCACGCCAAACTTAAGCATAAGAGTTCACCTTGCTGAAGACCTTTATCGATTAGGAGAGGATGAGAAGGAATTGGTTTATCAACGGACGAACGATGACTCAACAGGGAAGTGGTTGAAAAATGGAAAAGGTTAGCAGGCCCCATCTCCCGCAATCACTGCTTTGGGGGTCTGGAGCAGAATCTTCAGATCGAGCCACGGCGAACAGCTTCGAGCATAGCGCAAATCCAGCCGCACCATTTCGTCGAATCCCATCCGGCAGCGTCCACGGACCTGCCACAATCCGGTGATCCCGGGCTTGGCCTCGAGCAAGCGGCGGCGATGCCAGGTCGCGTAGGCCTCCACTTCATAAGGTAGGGGAGGGCGCGGCCCGACTAACGACATTTCTCCGCACAACACATTGACGAACTGCGGTAATTCATCAAGACTGGTCCGGCGCAGAAAGTTTCCCACCGGAGTAATCCGCGGATCATCAGTCAGCTTGAAGACGCCGCCGCCGTTGCCGTTGGTTGGATGCTTCACGGCTTGACCAGCAATCAATTGGCGGACGTATTCCTGGTGTTTGCTCGAATCGTTGGCGGCGTCCATCGAGCGAAATTTCAACATCGTGAATGGAATCCCGTGTTCTCCAATGCGCTGCTGCCGGAATAGAATTGGCCCCCGAGAGGTCAGCTTAATCGCTGCGGCAATCACGAACAACAGCGGAGACAACAGAAGCAGTAACAGCAGGCTTCCAACAATATCCATGCCTCGCTTGATGGTTCTGCCAACCCGGTTTGTCCAGTCGCGCTTGTCGAGATCGGGATAAAGGGTTGGGTTTTTCTGACGCTCAGGATGGTTCGGATCCCACTCCTCCGGGAACAAATGCAATGCGAACTTGATTTGACCGAACTGTTCGGTTGTAAGCTGCTCGCGAAGGACATTACTGATTCGCGAAAAGATGGTATCGAGGATGAGATTGTTCTCCAGTGTGATCTCGGTGAACATCACTCCCACAGAGTTCGTGTCGTACCAGCCCATGAGGTCGGTTTCGCGCGTAGCCGCCTGGAGGGCAGACAGTATGTCGAGGAGAACCCGGTCATTCTTTTCGGTCGGCAGGACGCGCCCGGCTTCCATGAGCAATAGGGCAAACGGACGCTGTGTACGTTCGCTGCGTTTGCGTTCGAGCGAAATCATCCGGCGGAAGGCCTCTTCGATTAAGACTTCCTTCAAGCTTACCCAGTCTTGTGGTTGAGCCATTCCATTAGCAGATCTCGGATTTGCCGATGGTGTCGCCATGGAACTATCTCCTTTAGGTGGCCACGCCAAGCAACAGCTAGTGTGCTGAAGGGCTGGCACTAATTCGAATTCGGGTCTTGTTACTAGCCTCAGGGGGGAGAGGCCGTTCTTAAAATCAGCTCTCAGCTTTGGGGGAAGGAGCTTCGGGAGACTCTACCACAACCGGTGCGTAGCGAGAATAATAATATTTTTGTGCATGGCCGCTACAGCTGTTTACAACTACACCTAAAAGGGTTGAACGATCAATAGCCTCGACTGCTCGTCCCAGTAACTTCCTTTCACTTACACCCTCGCGCGTCACCATCAACACGCCGTCTGCAAGTTTCATCCAGAGCGGAGTGTCGGCAAGTGGGAATATAGGAGGGGTGTCGATAATGATCCAATCGAAGAATGCTTCGAGTTGCTCGAAGAAGCCCGCGAGCCGTCCCGCTTGCATAAGCTCCATCGGATTTTCTGGCGCTATTCCAGCAGGAAGAAACCGAAGGCCCGAACCTTCGAGGCTATACACAACATCTGCAAGCTCGCGTTCGCCCCGCAAGCACTCGCTTAAGCCCGGCAAGCTCCGGTTGAACCCGAACCGGGTCGCCTGGGTCGGCCGCCTGAGGTCTCCGTCCACCAGCACCGTCTTGAGAACCTTGCTCCTGGCCTGATTGAGCGCGAGATTAGCGGCGACCACGCTCTTTCCTTCCTCGGGAATCGTGCTGGTCACCACAATCCGCTTGAGTTTTCGTTGATCGCGGAGGTGCCGCAGCCGGAGCCCTAGGACTCGGAATTTCTCTGCGCCCAGACTGCCTTGATCGGTGAGACACACCAGTCGCGAGTCCGCCGCTGGGGTCGGACGTAGGGCCGGAGCAGCCGCGAAAGCGTCCACTTTTTGCGTCTCTCTCTCTGCGGACTGCAGCAGCTCCGCGACGGACTCGGCTGGAGCACGATATTGCTCACCCGAACGTTCGGCTTCCGAATGCTGCAATCCCTCAAATATACGGCTCATGTTCAGGTGTCCCTTGCGGCAAAGGAGTGCTTGCCGTGGTGTTTGCTAATTTCATCTCTTGCAGGTAGTCGTGCAGTTCGAGAAGGGTTTTGACTGCCCTCAGCAGATCGTCTTTTTTCTGGTCTCGAGCTGGAGCCGAAGAGCCCTTTTCTTTCTTTCCCGGCGAAGTAATTCTCAAGCGCAGGTCCTTCGCGACCTCCTCCACGATCTCGGGAGTGATGGTCAGGGCGCGTCGCGCATAGCCGGTTAACAGCGAGTTTTCACAAACGGTATTGATCAAACGTGGGATCCCCTGAGAGTGCTCGAATACCGCGGCAACGGCCGCCAAAGAAAACAGGGTGACTTCGTTGGATAACCCGGCAATGTGCAAGCGCCGGTGGATGTATCCGGCGGTCTCTTCCAGGCTTAGAGGTTCGAGCTGGCAGCGAAGAGTGATTCGCTGTTTGAGCTGCCGCAACTCGAATGAATCCAGCTTCTCGTCCAGTTCCGGCTGGCCGGCCAGCACGATTTGTAAGAGTTTCCGTTGGGTTGTCTCCAGATTAGTAAGCAGACGCACCTCCTCGAGCAGCTCGGCGGGCAAGTGATGCGCTTCATCGACGACCAGAAGGGTCGTTAGTTTCTTCTGATGCCGTTGCATGAGAAATGCGTTTAAGCTCAAGATCAGCTCATCCTTCGCCTTACCGGCAACGGGCAGCCCGAAATCCCCTGCGATGTAGCGGATGAACTCCAGGGGCGACAGGCTGGGATTGAAGACGCAAGCAAAGGCAACGTTGCTCTTCTGGAGGAGCTGTAGAACCGACCGCACGAGCAGCGTCTTGCCGGTACCCACCTCACCCGTGAGGACAATAAATCCCTTGTGCGTCCGAACGCCATAGTAGAGTGCCGCTAGTGCCTCGTTGTGCCGCGTCGTCGGGAACAGAAAGGACGGGTCCGGTGTAATCTCGAAAGGGTTCAGCCGGAGTTTGTAAAAGGTTTTATACACTTGTCATTAACCACGCAAATAAGTAATGGCCGACCCCGCGAGGATGCACAACACGATTACCACCGCCGCGACGCTCACCAGCAAGTTATTGCGCCGTGCCAATGCCTGCTCCCCCATTGTCGCTAGGGTGGGAATTTCTGCAATGATCTCACAGCGCACAAGCTTCTTGATTTCTCGTTCGGTGTAGATCTTTCCGCCTATCATTTCCGAGCCGACAGCG
>Ga0187817_10000133_pt1 | contig 26148 bp, 23 predicted proteins | sample NC_wetland_sal_i_17_FD_132431 | JGI IMG/M metagenome (GOLD analysis project Ga0187817, IMG submission 132431) | Wetland sediment microbial communities from Neuse River Estuary, North Carolina, USA - SO4_2 | ecosystem: Environmental > Aquatic > Freshwater > Wetlands > Sediment | place: USA... | reverse complement strand
GATGGCGTTATCGAGAATATTCGATAAGGCCGTGCGAAGTTCCGCGGGATCGCCCTGCACCTTGATCGCGGACCCATTCGCCGGCGCCTCGAAGGATAGCGCCCCCTCCGGCAGATGATGCCGCGCGCGGGCCAGCTCCACGCACTCCCCGGCCAAGATGCCGAAATCAATCTCCGTGCGGTTCGGTTTGATGCGCTTGTGATCCGCCTCGCCGGCTTGCAACACCTGGTCCACGGTCCCCAGCAGGCGGTCCGCGTCTTCCAGCATCAGCCCGTAGAATTCCCGGCGCCGCGCCGCGTCAATTTCCCGCCGCTGCAGCGTTTCCAAATAGAGGCGAATGGACGCGATTGGCGTCTTCAATTCGTGCGTGACGGCGTTGATGAAACTATTGTGCTGTTCGTTCAGACGAATTTCTCGCACCAGGTATGCCGTGTTGAGGATCAGCCCCAGGATGATCGCCGCGAAAAGTATCATCCCGAAGAAAAGCGTAAAGCCGTGCCGCCAATGAAGAATGATCCAACTGACATTCAGCGTCACCGCCACGGCGACCAGGCATATCCCCAGCATCAGGAAGAACACGATCTTCTTGCGCCGGCTCGGGATGCGCATGGCTCTCTTCTTTTAATTGTACAGCGGAGGAAGGCGGGCGGGCGCCGATTGTTACGCCGAGACCAAATCCTTTGCCGGTTCGACTGCCGCAACCACGATTTCAGCGGTCTGTTCCTGTTTCTTCGAAGCGAGCTTATAGCGGTAGATTTGTTTGGCTAGGCCCAGCTTATTGAGCAGCCAAATCCCGTACCAGTTGAAGTCAATCTCATACCACTTGAGACCGTGCTGCGCCGAGGTTGGATGCGCGTGATGATTGTTGTGCCATCCCTCGCCCCATGAGAAGATCGCCACCCACCAGCTATTGGTTGAAAGATCGCGCGTGGCGAACCGCCGCGAGCCCCACGAATGCGTCGCCGAATTGACCAGCCACGTGGAATGCAGCCCGAATACCGTCCGGGAAAAGACACCCCATAGCAGGAACGGCAGCCCTCCGATGGCCAGTAGAGCCACACCAAGCACGATCATCGGCACATAATTGTATTTCGTGATCCAAACGTGGAATTTGTCTTTGGCCAGGTCCGGGACGTAGCGGGAGAGCGTCGAAGTGTCGTGGTGCATGGATTTGCCCACCAGGATCCAACCCACGTGCGCCCACCATTTCCCGTCGACCGGCGAGTGCGGATCGCCTTCCTTGTCGGAGAACTGATGGTGAATCCGGTGCGTGGCCACCCAAAAAATCGGGCCGCCTTCAAGCGCCAGGGTCGCGCAGACGGTCAGAAAATACTCGAGCCACTTCGGCGTCTTATAGCCGCGATGGGTCAGCAGCCGGTGATAGCCCATGCCGATTCCCAGGCTGGTCGACACCCAATTCAGGAAGATCGCAAGAAACAGAGCATTCCAAGTAAAGAAAAACAGCGCCACCACCGCGCCGATGTGAAACATGATCATAAAACTGGTGGTTACCCAGTTAATTTTCCCATCTTCGGCAGGTTTCTTCCCTAGATCGTCGAGTCGCATCGTCACTGGGGTCCTTAGTTTCGCTCTGTGAAGTTTCAATTTTCTTGGAGACTGCGAGGTCAGAATATCAGTTCCAGGCGGGCGGCTCTGTAATAGTTTTGTAATACCATTCCCTTATGGCTGTATGAATTACCTCAGCGTCTTGTTCAGGAATGCAATCGTACGTGCCCAAGCGTCCGCCGCGGCCTCGGGACGATATCCGCTCTTGTTATTGGGATTTTCGAAGGCATGCCCTGCGCCGGGATAAATCTTGACGTCCACTCGCCGGCCGATGCTTTCCATGGCCTTTTTGAAGGCCGCCACGTCGTCGGGCGTGATCCCGAGGTCGTCCGCGCCGAAATTCCCGAGCACCGGCGCACCGATCTGCTGCAGCTCATTCGGATCGGTCGGCAGCGCGCCGTAGTTCACCACGCACGCCGCCAAGCGCGGCTGGTGAATCGCAAACTGCAGCGATAGCCCGCCGCCCATGCACCATCCGATCGAGCCGATATGGTCGCGGCTCACGTCCTGCCGCGCGCTTAGATAATCGAACGCTGCGTTCATATCGCGCACGGCGCGGTCATCCGGAAGGCCGCGCATCAACTCATGCGCTTCCATCGGATCCGTGGCCACCTTGCCCCGGTAGAGGTCCACCGCCAGCGCCACATAGCCCTGCGCGGCGAGCTTATCGGCCTGCTCTTTCACCCAGTCGTTCAGCCCCCACCATTCATGGATCACTACGAGCCCGGGATACCGTCCCGGCTTCGCCGGTTCGGCCAGATAACCGTTCACCGTTTCCTTCCCGCTCGGGAATTGGACCGACTGTGTTTTCACCGATCCGTCGCCGCCCGCGATCCGTACCGCCATCACCAAGCCCGCCGCAGCAGGCAGGCCCAATAGCAACAATGTCCAAAGCGTTTTCGACGCAGCTTTCATAAGATCTCCTTCCGTTGTCCGCCGATTCTAATATCAGATTCTCCGCGAGTCACCCGCGATGTCTGTTACTCCGTCCTCGCCAGTTCGCCCCAGTAATCCTGCCGCTCCTCAATTCCAATGCTCCGCGAGCATCGCGTATACTATAGCCAAGGTCAAGATTCAATGAGCTCGACCGCCAAGCTCGCGGATATGCCCGCCTCCGCCTCGGCTGCGCCGACGAAGCCGCCGCGCATTCTGGCCATGGACTACGGCCGGAAGCGAATCGGGCTGGCCCTCTCCGACGAACTGGGCCTCACCGCGCGCCCACTGCTCACGCTCGCCCGCACCAATCGCCGCGACGATCTCCGCCGCCTGCGAGAGATTTGCCGCAAGCATTCGGTGAAGCGCATCCTCGTCGGCCATCCTCTTCACATGACCGGCGAAGCCGGCACCATGGCGGAGGAAGCGGCGCATTTCGCCGCCCGCATTCAAAAGGCCCTGGGTATCGAAGCCGAGCTTGCCGACGAGCGCCTCACCACGTGGGAGGCCGCTCAAATGATGGCGGAAACAAAATCGCGGTCGGCTCGAAAACGGGGTTCGATTGACGATGTCGCCGCCGCGATTCTTCTGCGCGGCTATCTCCAGCAGCGCGCCCATCCGGGTGTGCCAGCCCTGGAGAGGGAGTAACGCGCCGTGCGACGCCTTGGCTTGCTGGCGCTCGTAGCGATTGCAGCCATGGGGGCGGTCTCCGGCTGGCTCGATTCGCAACTCAGCCGCTCCTACCGCGGCCACAGGCCGCCGCAACTCTTCGTGGACATTCCGCACGGAACCTCGCGCTGGCAAATCGCCGGAATCCTCCGCCAAGACGACGTGATCCGCAACCGGTTCGCCTTCGCTCTTTTCAGCACCTGGCATTTCCGCCATCCCATGCAGGCCGGCGAGTATCTCTTCGATCAGCCCTTGAACTCGCGCAAGGTTTTTTGGAAAATCGCGCGCGGTCAAATTTTCGTCCATGTGGTGACCGTCCCCGAAGGCTGGACCATGTACGACATCGCGGATGAATTGGAGCGCCAGGGTGTTTGCCCGCGCGATCAATTTCTCACCGCGGCCAGAGATGTCTCGCTTATCTCCGATTTGGCTCCGCGCGCGCAAAGCCTCGAAGGATTCCTCTTTCCCTCGACCTATCAGTTCACGCGCCGCGCTACATGCGAACAAGCCGCCGGCACCATGGTCCGCCAGTTTCGCGCCGTTTGGGCCAAGGATGCTCCTCCTGCATCGCAACCTTTACCCGGGGGCCTCAGGCTCGAACAGATCGTCGTCCTGGCGTCGCTTGTCGAGGGCGAAACCCCGAATCCCGCTGAACGTCCGCTTGTCGCTGGAGTCTTCTACAACCGCTTGAAGCGCAATTTCCCGTTGCAATGCGATCCCACGATTCAATACGCTTGGCGACTGGCGGGCGATCCAATCAAGGACCCGCGCCCCAAGGATTTGCGCATCCGTTCTCCCTACAACACCTATGCGCATGCCGGACTGCCGCCGGGCCCCATCGCCAATCCGGGCGAGGCTTCCCTGCAGGCCGTGCTGGAGCCCGCGCAAACCGATTATTTCTATTTTGTCGCCAACAATCAGGGCGGCCATTTCTTCAGCCGGACGCTCGCGGAGCACAATCGCAATGTCGCGCGCCTTCGTCGTCTGCTCGCGGGCGATGCGGTGACCACGGCGTCCGGTTCCACATCTAACAAAGCGAAGAACTGAGGCTCCTTGTGACCACAACCCATGCGCGTGCGAACTCCTCGGCCGAATCCGCGACCAAGAAGGCGCTCATCTTGAAGGTTGCGGGCGAGATAGGCAAGCCGCGCATCACTCCCGCGGAGATCGAGCAGATTCGCCGCAAGCTCCTGGCGCGCCTGGGCGCGCGCGGCAAGACCTCGCCCGATTACATCGTGGCTGTGCTCGAAGAAGCGGGGATACGCGTCGTTTTGTCCTCGCGCTCGGATACCCAGGGACACTATGAGGAGGAGTTCGCCGGCCTGCTTCGTTTTTCTTCTCTCGAGGAAGCCGAAATGTGCTTGGTCCGGCTCGATGACCTGCTGCGGAAATTCCTCGCTTCGGGCGAGCGCGCAGCCGCTGAGCGAGTCCGCGAAGTGGCGCGCCTCGGCCGCCGCCGCGCGGAAATGATCGCCCACAACCGCAAAGTGGACGAAGAGAAGCGCTCGGAGAAGCGGGAAATGGCACAGTGGTTCGCTATCTGGCTCGATACCCCGGACGCATTCTTCGATTGGCTCGAAGTCCGCAAGGAATCCGCCGAATTTCGGGAGAAATTCCCAGGTGCGGCGGCCGGGGAGGCGTGAGTGCTTCTCCTCGAAGTCGAGCCGCTCGATCTCGGCCCCGATGTCCGCTCGATCGGGCTTGACCTCACCGAAGCGGATGAGACGCGCGCACCGGCCCGCGGCGGCGATGCCGCGCGCGTTTGGAGCCGCGTCCTGCGCGCCGCCGCCGGCCTGGAACCGTGGGGACTCGACTTCTTCAGCCACCTCGACCGTGTGCGCGATTTCTGCGTTCGCCACGGCGTTCCGTTCCGCGAGGCCACTCCCAAATCCGCCGTCATCCCCGCCCCCGAGGGCATGGTTCTGGAATCCCTTCTTGAACGCTTCGAGACCGAAACTTTCGGCGCGCGCGCGGGCGCGTTATTTGCCTCCGGCGATGCCTCCCTCGAAGGCGAGCTCGCCCGGCACGGGTTGGATGCCTACCACAAAGCGTTCGGCAAGTATTTCTTCTGCGCAATTTGCGGTTTCGAGGATGGTTCTCTCATTTTTTTGAGCGAACGCCTCTCGACCAGCGAAGTTGTTCGCCGGCTCCGGCCCGCGCTCGATGGCCTCGACGTGGACGTCCGCCTGGCGGCTCAATGACGGACGCCAGACGCCCCGCTGTGAGTGGGCCGTCCTCCTGTACGTCCTGTGCTTCCCTATCTGATCCAAACCACGCCCGTTACTGGCTTGGTAAACTAGTACGTCCGTACCATTCACGCCGCCGTTCGTTCTAGTACACTGATTGGGAAACATAGTGCGACATCACCCCTTCCCCAGGTGAGTCGAAAGTGCCTATAGAACAAATCGCCCCTACAGCGCGCTCTTTCGTGCGCAGCCTGAATGTGCTTCTTAAGTACTCTCGCCTCTATGGCTTGGAGCATGCCCGCTCGGCTGCCCAGTTTGACGCTACTTGGACGGAACTCCAGCAAGCCTTGCGCACGGCGGGAGACACCGGGCTCTTGCTGGGGACCTCGGGGTCGCAACTCTTGCTGGATGGCGAGCCTCTGGAATCCACCCATGCGGAGCGGAGCTTCGCGGATTTGCTGAATACATCCGGCGTGGCCAGCATCTGCTTCAACCCCAAGGTCCACCGCGGCGAATTCGCCAAATTGGTCAGCGTATTTATGGACACAGGGTCGAAGGCCGCCAGCCTCAGCGATCGCCTCGAGCAACATTTCGGAAAGAACAACCTCTCGGGAATCCGCGTCAATGAGATTCGATTTGTCGCCGAGGATTCCGCGTTCGGCGAGGCCCGCGTGGCCGCGCAATTGACCGCCAAGACCCTTGGCGCCGACGCCGGCCACATCCAGGATTGGTTTCGCGACCCAGCGAAGTTGATTCAATTGATCGCCGTTGCCGAAGGCGCGCGCGAAGGCACGGGTGGCGGCCATGCTGGGGGTGATGGCCATGCTGGTGGAACGGCCTCAGGCGCCGCCAGTCCTGCGCCGCTCGAAGAAGCGGATATGCAAGGCATACTGCACCTGCTGGCGCAGTTTGGAGAAGCCGCCCAAGAAAAAACCGTGTCGCAACTCGATCCCGCGGCTTGGCAGCAAAGGGTCGGGATTTTGCCGCAAAATGCCCAAGTTACCCTACGGCAGGCTCTTGCCGCCGTTGCGTCCAAAACGCCCTCGGCGCAAATGGACGAGTCCATGCTATTGCGCGTAGCCGAAGACCTAGCCATCCGATTCGCTCTCGACCGCTTCCGCCGTGGCGAAGTGCGCGTCAACGCCGTCCGCCAACTCCTCGACCGCATGGGCAGCGAACTCGACACACTCCGCAAACTCCTCAAATCCCGCGAAGAGAAAATGGCCGGCGCTGGTATGGCCGTCGAATCTCATGCAGATGTCCTCGACCGCCAGTTCTGGGCCGCCGTGCCCGATTCCGGCAAGCGCGCCGTGCTCACGTCGTCCGAGGCTTGGTGCATTCCGCCCCGCAACGTTCAGCAATATGTCGAAGAACTTCTCGGGCGCGGCGAATCGGACGCCGCGGCTGACATTTTGCTCCGTTATGCCGCATGCGTCCGTAATCGCGACGCCGAGGCCCGCAAGAAAGCCGCCATTGGATTGGGCCAACTCGCCGAGCTCTACAGCAGAGCCGCCAGTCAGCGCCTCCAGGAAGCCATCCGCCAAATCGGCCAGCAGATGGCTGCGGAACAGGATGCGGAACTGAAGACCCTCCTCGGCGCGGCGTTCGTGCGCCTCAGCCAGGAATCGGCGTTGCGCCGGTATTACCGCCCCATGCAGCAGGCGCTCGACTCGCTCGCCGATCTCGAAGAAACACGCGAAGCCTGGGCCCAGAGCTTGCGCCCGCGCACCGGAATTGAAAGCCGCATTCCGGAATTTGTCGAGGAAGCTCTCACCGCCGAGGCCCTGCCGGATGGACTGCAAGGCGTTCTCATGCGCCTGCCGCAAAGCGCGGGAGAGCAACTGGCTGTGCGCTTGGCGCGCTCGGCCCGCCGCAGTGAGCGGGAAAATATCGTCGAGTTGGCCAAGGCCGTGGGCGGTCCATGCGTCATTCACCTCAGACAGCTTCTCAAGACTGAACCGCCGCCCAAAGCCGTGGCCGTGGTCGGCCTGCTCAGCCGTCTGGATCCCACAGCCCTTGAGGATCTCCTGCTGCCGCGTCTGCGCGAGGACGGTCTCGCTTTCCAGGATGCCGCCGTGCGACAGCTCTCCATCGCTGGCGCACCGGAGCGCGGGCCATTGCTCATGAATATCCTGGAACTGTTCGATAACAGGGTCATGCCGCTCGCCCTCGACGAAATCGGCATGTGCGGAGACCCGGAGACGGCTCCTAAGCTGGTGCGCCTTGCCGAAGGCGAAATTTTGCCCGAGGCGCCCGGCTATCTGCGCGTGAAGGCCATCGAGGCCCTGGGCCGGATGCACGCTCCCGACGCCGCGGAGCATCTGCGCCGCTTTGTCGCGGCGCGCAAGGCTTTCAGCTGGGCGTACCCGGAGGAAATTCGCACCGCGGCAGCGCAGGCTCTAATGAAGCTCGACCCGCAATGGATCGAGGCGTTCCTGCCCCGCGCCGGCCTCGATGCTCAGGCGATGTCCATCTCTCCGCTCGAGCCGCTTCCCGATCGCGATATCGTCCGCCACCGGCGCTATCGCCGCATCCACCTAAGCCGTAATGTCCCCGCAGTCCTCACCTGGGCGCGCGGAAAATACTCCTCCGCCATCAGCGTGCTCAGCCTTGAAGGCGGATTGCTCAGCGGTGATATTCCGCTCGCCGTGGGCACCGAAGCCACACTGAAAATACCGGCGGGCTTCCGCTCGATCAACATGCGTACGGTCGTGCGCTTCGTGCGATCGCATCAGGCGGGTTTTGAAACTGTCGGTATGGAACTGCAAGACCGCGTCAAGCTTCGCCGGCTGCTCGCCTCCCTCGGCGAACCCCCTGCACTCGGCGCCCGCTCGTCCCTCTCCTCGCCGGGCGATTGACCCCTACCACGCTCTATCCGGGCACGCGAATCTAGAGGGTTCCCAGGAGATCGCCACAGGGCCCATTGCGGGCCATGGCGGGCTGGAAATTATCGATTTATTGCCACGATTGACCGCAAAAAGGGGCCTATCGAAGGATCCAATCAGTGGGTTTCCCGACGAATTGGAAGTCGCACATTTGCCCTGGAGTGCCCGGCCGATCCACGCGGGTGACTCGCGCTTTTCCGACGACGCGCTGCGCATCGCGCGCCAGGCGGACCTCCACCTCGGTGCCTTCTGCGAGAAGCGCCTGGCAGGGGCAAAGGAAGCTGGTCGCGTTGACATTCTCGGTCATAGTCAGCAGTTCGGTGGGCGATCCGTTGGGTCCGGTCCAGCGCAGCCGAAGCAGGACGCGCAGGAGCACGCGGGGCTCGGCGTGGCCGTTGTTCTGCGCAGCCTCGATCACCTTCACCAGTTTTCTTTGTAGCGCGTCCATGTCCACAGGCTTCTGGAAGTAGCCCTTCGCTCCCAGGCCCTCGCAGAAATCCTGATAGCTGGCGCTGGATTCCCCGGAAACGACCAGGATGGGAATGTTCTGCGTGAAGCTTAGCGAGGAAAGCGTCTGGCAGACCTCGAAGCCGGAATATTGGGGCATCATCAGGTCGAGCAGGATCGCGTCCGGCTTGTGTTGGAGGGTGAGCTCGAGGGCTTCCTCGGGCGAGGCCGTATCAATGATTTCGTAGGAATCCTTCAGCCGGAACCGTAAGACTTTCCGTGTCGCTTCATCATCGTCAACGATCAACAGCTTCTGCATTTCGCGCCTCCCTTTGGCGGCTAAGCCGATCTCATGGCACCGGCGTACTCGACTTCCTCTTCGACGGCGGTTGGTTTTTCCGCTAAAATCTCTTCGACCGTTCGCATCAGCGTTTGACGGGAAAACGGCTTTCGCAGGATCGTGATTCCCGGCTTCAAGACGCCGTGGATTTCGATGGCGCCGTCGGTGTATCCAGACATGAAGAGCACCTTCATGGCCGGGCGCCGCGGCGATAACGCGTTGGCCAGTTCGTGGCCGCTCATACCGGGCATGATGACGTCGGTCAAGAGGAGATCTATCCAAGCGCCGGAACGGTCGGCGATATCGAGAGCTTCGGCAGCGTCCGCCGCCTCCAAAATGGAGTAGCCGGCGTCCGTGAGGATGTTGCGGGCGAGTTTGCGAAGCGAGGCTTCGTCTTCGACGAGTAGAATCGTGCGCGGCCCGCGCGCCTGCTTGACGGGCGTCTCGCTCTTAACGATCGCTTCCTGGGCGCCTTCGACTCGCGGGAAATAAATGTTAAATGTGGCGCCTTTTCCAGGTTCGCTATCCACGAAAATAAAGCCTCCGCTTTGCTTGATGATGCCGTACACCGTGGCCAAACCCAGACCTGTGCCCTTTCCCTTCTCCTTCGTGGTGTAAAACGGCTCGAAGATATGGGACTGAACCTCGGCATCCATGCCCATGCCCGTATCGCCGATCCGCAGCTTGACGTAGGAACCGGGCTGAAGGAAACGGTGGCGGGCCGCGTCCGCAGCGCTTAATTCGACGTTGAGCGTTTCAATTTTCAGCTCGCCGCCGCGAGGCATGGCGTCGCGCGCATTCACAGCGAGGTTCAAGATCACCTGCTCGATCTGGCCGCGATCCGCTTTCACGCAGCCCAGATTGGGCGCGAGGACCGTTTTTAATGCGATATCCTCGCCGATCAGGCGGCGGAGCATTTTTTGAGTTTCGGACACGATGGAATTGAGGCCCAGAATTTTCGGCTCCATCACCTGCTTGCGGCTGAAAGCCAGAAGCTGCTGCGTGAGCGAAGCTGCTCTTTGGCCGGCGTTATAGATTTCGTCCACGGGCTCGCGAAAGGGATCGTCCAGGCCGATTTTTTGCTGCAAGGCCTCGCTATAGCCGATGATGACGCTGAGAAGATTGTTGAAATCATGGGCTACGCCGCCGGAGAGCCTTCCGACGGCCTCCAGCTTTTGGGAAAGAAGCAGCTGCTGCTCAAGGTGCTTGCGCTCGGTGATATCGCGATTGACGATGACCAGTTTCTCGACGACTCCCTCGAGATTGCGCACGGCGCTGGCCGTGGATTCGATCACGCGCCACTCGCCGTTCTTGTGGCGGATGCGATACTCGACGCGGCGGCCGACCCCGGTCGTGCGAGCTTGCTCGGCCGCGGCTTGCACCATCTGGCGGTCGTCGGGATGGATTTGCTCGTACGCGGATGTGTGCTCGAGCTCTTCACGCGAATAGCCGAGCAATTTCTGATAGGACGGGCTGTTATAAAGGCGCTCGCCGCGGGCCGTGACGACGGCGATCATATCCGCGGCATTCTCCCCGATGAGATGGAACAGCTCCTCCTGCTCCGCAAGATGCATGCGAAAACGGTGAATTTGCAACTGCTGGTAGATCACATACAGGCTGAACAGCAGGACCATGCCCACCAGCGAACGCATCGCCGTGTGCATGTTGAGTTCATCCGTGGAGTCTCTTTGCAGCACGAACACCGCATAGGAAAACGACAGGATCCCCAGAGTCAAGAGCAGAGTGACAATCACGCCGGAAAACGACAGCCACCACTGGCGGCGTTCGATGTGGCGGATACGGGTCCGGATGGAATCCTGCTGGAACGGGGGCGCTGGACGGGTATTGTCGGATGAATTCATGGTGTTGGTCACGGGTTAGGCGCTCAATTGGGTTCGAATAAATCGGGCACGTCGCCTACCAAGCGGGAGGCTGCGTTCGATGAATATCCGGCGGCTAAGTCACTTGTTTACAGGGGATTGAGCTTAGGGATGTGGCGGCGCGATGGCGAGAGATTAAGGCTTCTTGAACCGATAAGGGAGATGTGTTTCAAGAAGGAGCAGTCAGGCGCACCAACTGTGCATCAGACCATCAGTCGTCCGATTCTCTTCGGTGTCGGCTACTGCTTGGCGAGTACCTCGTCCAGATCGGTCTTGAAGACTTCGTAAGGACGCGCACCGACGAAGCCTTTGGTGACTTTCAGATTGCCGTCGGGACCGACGGTACCGATGACAAAAGCAGGAGTGCCGTGGATACCGAGTTTTTCGGCGTAATCGATGTTGCTCTGAATGTCGTTCTTATATTTGTCGCTTGCGATGCACTGATTGAATTTCCCTGAATCCAGGCCCAGCTTGGAGGCGCGGTCCACAAAGTCTTTGCTTTCCAAGTCTTGCTGGTCGGCGAAGAGGCTGTCGTGCATCTCCCAAAATTTACCCTGTTCGCCGGCGCAGCGAGCCGCCAGAGCGGCGGGCATGGCGTGCGGATGGAATGTCAAGGGAAGATCGCGGTAAATCAGCTTCACCTTTCCGGGCTTGATGTAGTTATCCACAAGTTGAGGATAAGTCTGCTTGGCGAAAGAGCCGCAGTAAGGGCATTGGAAATCGGTGAACTCGACGATGGCAACCTGGGCGGTGGATGCTCCTTCGGCGGGATCGCCATGAACGTCCATCGTAGGAGGCAATTGAAGAGCGGGCGCGGGCGGACGCCCGGCTACGGCGCTGGTTTGAATCAGCTTCTTCAGGTCGGCTAGCTGATCGAGGATCTGCTGCTGTTGGTCGCCGACGGTTTGAACGTCCTTCTTCTTTATGTCCTTGAGATCCTTGTCGAGCGCCTTGAGATCCTTATCCAGCGTTTGGAGATCCTGCTTCACCGAGGCGACATCCTCGGAAAGACTCTTGGTGTCCTCCAGCGGCTGCGTAGTTTGTTGCGCCGCCTGGCGGGCCATTGCCGGCTGGCAAAAACTCAGGCCCAGCCAGCACAGCAGGGACGGCCAAATCCAGCGGCGAATCGGGTGAACCTCCGCCTGTCGAAGCACACTTACTCTCGCGAATTCCGTTAAATGTGTCATGGCCTTTTACCTCTAGGATAACTCATCACTTTCTATAAGCCCGGATGGGTCTCTATCATGCTTGAAAGACCCCCAAAAAGCAACACCGAGTGGGAATCCCTGGTCCGCAAGCAGCGGGACTGATTGACAGTGCGGGGCGCGCGGCATACACTCTGCGAGACAACGCAACCGGTGTGGGGGAGATTGGAAGGCCGTGAAAATCGGCCACGGTCCCGCCACTGTGATCGGTTCGCTGCGTACCCATTCAAATCATCCAGAGGATGGTTCTCAGGGTAAAGCGGCAGCCGAGAGTCAGGAACGTCCCCAAGCCGGTCGGAGCCAGCGCTCTTCGCGAGAGAGGGCGTGGCGATGAGCCTCGCTTCTTCCGCGAGGCTTTTTTATTTTTGGAGGACGAATTGCATCGCGCGCAGCGCCGCTGGGTTTTTATTTTGGCAATCGCAGGCGCATCGCTCCTTGGCGCCGGGGACCAAGCGTGCGCCCGGCAAACGCTCGGTTCACGCGACGGAGCCCGTCGGTTGGTGACGGATGAAGTTGGCCGCAGCATATCCGTTCCAGCGGAAGTGCGCCGCATCGTAACGCTCGCGCCGGACTTAACCGAAACGGTCTACGCGCTGGGACTCGAAAACCGGCTCGCGGGCGATACCGATTATTGCGACACTCCCCCGGCTGCAAAGGCGAAGCCCCACGTGGGCACGACGATCAACCCAAGCCTCGAAGCCATCGTCTCTCTGCACCCTGATCTGGTTCTGGCCACGACCTCGATCAATCGCCGGGAGACAGTCGAGTCGCTCGCGCAGCTAGGGATCGCGGTTTACACCAGCAATCCGCACACAGTCCGCGGAATGCTGGATTCCATCCGTCGGATGGCGGACGCGATGGGCGCGCCGTCGGATGGCGAGGCCCTCTCGGCGCATTTGCAGCAGCGGCTCGACGCGCTCGCCACACGGCTGAAAGACCAGCCTCCGGCCCACGTGCTGTTCGTCGTGTGGACGGACCCGCTGATCAGCATCGGACAGAACACGTTTATCGCCGACGCGCTGCGATGGGCCGGAGCCGAGTCCGTGATTTTGTCGAAGCAGAATTGGCCGCGCGTGAGTCTCGAAGAAGTGGCGCGGCTGCAGCCGGAATACATCGTGGTTGTGGAAGACGCTACGAGGCCCGGAGGCGAAGAAGCGGATTTGCAAGCGAGGCCGCAATGGAAGCAGATTCGCGCGGTCGAAACCGGGCATGTGGTGCCGATAGACGACCAGATGGAGCGGCCGTCGCCAGGCCTGATTGACGCGATCGAAACGCTGGCGCGGGAATTGCATCCTGAAGCGTTCGCAGGTGGCAATGCGAGCGCGGATTCGAGCGCCGTTGCGGCGAGGCGCGGCAGAAAGGTGATGTTGTGCGCCCTCTGACGCCCAGCCGCGTTGTGTGGGTGTGCGCCGCCCTGGCGGGCGCGCTGTTTGTGATGGTGGTGATCGCGCTGCGACTGGGAGCCTATCCCATTTCAGCCCGTGACATCGTGATGACTCTCTTTGATGGCGTGATGGGGCGGCGGGACCGCATACCCTCCGATTTTTGGCTCGTGGTTTTCGGGCTGCGTCTGCCGCGCATCGCGCTCGGAATTTTGGTTGGCGCGGCGCTTTCCACCGCGGGCGCGGGCTTTCAAGCGCTCCTGCGGAATCCGTTGGCGGACCCGTACGTTCTGGGAATCGCCAGCGGAGCGGCGCTGGGCTCGATGCTCAGCCTGATGCTGGCGCCGCAGGTGCCGGGAGCGACGCAGGTCGCAGCGTTCATCGGCGCAGCCGCGACGACTGCGGTCGTTTATTTCTTGGGGCGGCGCGGCGGGCAACTGGATAGCGCCACATTGCTCCTGGCGGGGATCATCACGGCCTCGTTTTTATCCGCGGCAATCATGTTCTTGGAGACCATGCTGAGCGGGCGCGACCAGCGCGGCATGGCCTTCTGGCTGCTCGGCGACCTCACGGCGCCTCCGTCGGTGGGTTTGCGCTGGCTGTATCTTGTGCTGATTGTCGTCGTGGGATGCATCTACACGACGGCGGCGGACCTGAATCTGATCCTCACGGGCGAGCAGGAGGCGCGCCATCTGGGCGTGCATGTGAATCGGGTGAAATTGGTCGTCTATCTCGGAGCCTCGCTGCTCACCGGGCTGGCCGTGTCGGTTGGCGGCGCGATCGGCTACGTGGGCCTGCTTGTGCCGCACGTCATGCGTATGCTCTTCGGTACGGACTACCGGCTGCTGATTCCTGCTTCCGCGCTGGGCGGTGCCATTGCCATCCTGCTGGCGGACACGCTGGCGCGCACGGTGGTTGCGCCGACCGAATTGCCCGTCGGCGCGATGACGGCGCTTGCGGGCGCGCCTGTGTTTATCTATCTCATGCGGCGGAGGGTGCGATGAGCGCGAGCGGAGGAGGCCCAGCCGTTGCGTCTCTGGCCTCTGGCCGGGGGAAAGACGATGCTCCCCCGAGGCTGAAGGTTGAACAAGCAAGCTACGCCTACGCGGCCACCGGCCGCATGGCGCCGAGCTTCACGCTGGGTCCCGTGAGTTTCGAGGCACAGCAGTGCGAAACGGTGGCGATTCTCGGACCGAACGCCAGCGGAAAATCCACGCTGCTACGATTGCTGTCGGGTACGAACCGGCCGCTCTCCGGGCGGATCGAATTGGACGGCGCGGAAATCAGCGCGCTCGATGCCAAAGCGCGCGCGCAGCGCGTCGCTCTGGTGCAGCAGGAAAGTGAACTCCTGTTCCCGCTGCGCGTTTGGGAGTACGTGCTGCAAGGCCGGCATCCCTACGGCCGGCGCTTGCGTTTCGAAACCGAGGAGGATTGCCTCCTTGCCGGCAATGCACTGGAGCAGGTGGGCGCAGACTCCCTGCGGCAGCGCTGGATGGACCAGCTTTCGGGCGGCGAAAAGCAGCGCGTGATTCTGGCGCGCGCGCTGGCGCAGCAGCCGGCCTTGCTCTTACTCGACGAGCCCACGCAGCACCTCGATATCGGCGGCAAAGTAGAGCTATTAAGGAGGCTGCGCTCGCTGGCGCGCGAAAATCGCTACGCCGTTTTGATCGTTACTCACGAGCTCGATCTCGCCGCGGAGTTTTCCGATCGCGTTGTCCTGCTGCACAAGGGCAAATGCTTGTGCGTCGGAACGCCTGCCGAGGTGTATGAGCGCGAACTGCTCGAGCAAGTTTTCGAGGCCCCGCTCGAGGTGGAAATGCGTCCGAGCGGGCGCCCGCGCGTGATGCTCCGAGAAGAGAGATAGGGAAAGCAAGGTAGACAAGGAGATAAGGGAAACAAAGGAACCTAACGGAGGTAAAGGAAGCAAAAATCACTCTTCCTCCCCTACCTCCTTTACTTCCTCAGCTTCCTTTGCTTCCTGCTGTACCCGCGGAGGCAAGTGTCCTGCCTCCGCAAGCGGCGCTGCACGATTCACCGAGCGCCGTAGACAACAACCCGAGACTCCGCGCACGGGAAGACGGTGAAAAGCCGTCGCCGCCGCGCGACTGTAAGGCGGAGAAGTTTTTGGCGCGCGCCACTGTCTCCGGCAGCGAATCACTCAGATTCGTTGCCAGGGATGGGAAGGCCGCACCCGCCTGCCGAAAGGCAGGACGCACGCCCCGATTCCATCGGGCATTCCGCCAAGCCAGGAGACCGGCGGAGTCTCAATCCCGGTTGCCTCGCACGCCGGGGCGCACCGGGACAACCTTCAGCTCCCGCGCGAGAGGGAGAGGAGGAACAAAATGAGACTACCGCACGCCCCGGCCCTTGCCGCCGGAATTCTGTTCGTAACATTTTTGACCTGCCCCGCAATCGCCCACGCACAAACCACAGCAACCATCACCGGCACAGTCACCGACCCATCGGATGCCGCCGTACCCGAAGCGTCGGTCAGCGCCGAGCCGCTGAATGCCGGACAGCCGGCGGCCACGCAGACCGGGCCTGAAGGACGCTTCTCACTAACGCTCGCGCCAGGGCATTACCGCGTGAGCATCGAGCGCAACGCTTTCGTCACCGTCGAGCAGGAATTCACCCTGGCCGCCGGAGAAACGCGCACGTGGGATGTGCGCCTCGAACTCGACAAAGTGTCGTCGAGCGTGATCGTCACCGCTCAAGCCGAACCAGAGCTCGCGGGCAGCGTCGCCGCCCCCGTGGACGTGATCACGCGAGAGCAGATTGACGAACGTCAGGAACTATTCCTGACGCCGCTGTTGGCTTCCGTACCCGGCATCAGTTTTTCGCAACTAGGTCCGGAGGGCGGCGTCACATCATTTTTTCTGGACGGCGGAAACTCGAATTACACCAAGGTGCTGGTTGACGGCGCGCCGGTGAATGAGCCGGGCGGCGCCATTGATCTCTCCAATTTCAGCGCCGATAGCGTTGACAAGATCGAAATCGTGCACGGCGCGTCGAGCGCCCTTTACGGCTCCGATGCCATGGACGGCGTAATCCAAATCTTCACGCATCGAGGTAACACGACAACGCCACAATTGGTCCTCGAAGGTGATGGCGGAACGTTTGATACTGGCCATGGAAGCGGACAATTGAGCGGCCTCCTCGGCGCATTCGACTACTCGCTGGGCGCGGGATATTTTTCAAGCGGTGGCGAGGGACCGGGAGACAGCTTTCGCGACAACACACTTTCCGGGAATTTCGGATGGAAGTTTTCGGACACCGACTCGCTGCGGCTCGCCCTTCGCAACGCGGCGAGCGATGCGGGCCAACCCGGCCAGACGCTTCTCGCGTCGGTGCCGTTTGCTGTTGACCCCGGTCAGCACAGCGATCTGCACGATTTCTCGTCGGACTTGGCGTGGAATTTTGCCACGGGTGTGCATTGGCAAAACCAACTGAATATCTATGAGACACGCTTCCAGGACGTGGAAGTCTCACCCCCCTTCGGTGCCTTCCCCAGCGAATATAATCGCGCCGGAGGCGATGCGCAATCCACGTATCTGTTTCCCAGCGGCGGCGTCACGGCGGGATACATGTTTGAAGTCGAGGATGGAGAAGGGCAAACGCGCCACAATCAGGCCGGATACATGGAAGTGCGCTATCACTTCCGGCCGCGCCTGTCTGTGGTCGTTGGGGGCCGCGTCGAGGATAACGGATTTTTCGGCACGCGCGCGGTGCCCCGCATCGGCGCGTCTTACGCGTTGCGTTACGGCGCCGGCTGGTGGGGCGCGACGCGTTTGCGCGCCTCCTACGGCGAGGGGATTAAGGAGCCCATCATCTTTCCTCCTGATTGCATGCCGATCCTGAAGCCGGAGCGGAGCAGTACGGTAGATGCGGGCCTGGATCAGTATCTCGCTTCCGGCCGCGTGCGATTTTCCGTCACATTTTTCCACAACGACTTTCACGACATTGTGAGCTTTGCCTTCGGAGGCGCTGAACCGAATTGCCCCGCGTTTGGCGGGAGCTACTTCAACACCGACAAGGCGCGCGCCTTCGGCGCCAATTCGACCGTCGAGGTAAAGGCGCTGAAATGGCTCAGCTTTCTTGCCAATTACAGCTACGACGATTCGCGGGTGCTCTCCTCGCCGGAGGCAACGGATCCGGCTCTCATCCCCGGCAACCGCCTGCTCAAGCGGCCTCTTGATTCGGCGAACGTCGTTCTTGACGCGCACTGGCGCGGCGTGAACTGGAATGTCACCGGCTACTACGTAGGAGTCCGTACCGACAGCGATTTTCTGGGCCTCGGAATGACCAGAAATCCGGGTTATTTCCGCTGGGATATGTCGGCAAGCGCTCCCATTCGTCACGGAGTCTCCGTCACGGCCCATTTCGCAAACCTGTTCGACCGGCATTACCAGGATGCCATCGGATATCCGGCGCTGGGCTACAACTACCGGGTCGGTATCCGGTACGTCTGGGGCGGCGCGGAGGCACATCGCTAACCCGCACTTCTCACTGGCGTCATTCTGAGGCCATCCGAAGAGGATGGCCGAAGAATCTCAGCGCCGGCTCTTGGTACAGCGTGTACGGTTCGGTAGCTGAGCCCCCGCCCGGCTCGGATGCTATAATCTGGGGCTTGTCATGAGCCGAACCGCGCAAGAGGCGCCGGGCATCGCGGAGGACGTGCTGGCGCGCTACGAACCCGTAATCGGGCTGGAAGTTCACGTCCAGCTCGACACGCGCACGAAGGCGTTCTGCGCTTGCTCCACGCGCTTCGGCGACGCGCCGAACGCGAACACGTGCCCCGTGTGCCTCGGCCTGCCGGGAGCGCTCCCGGTGCTCAACAAACACGCGCTCGAGTTGGCGCTGCGCGCGTCGCTCGCGCTCCATTGCAAGATTCAGGATTTCTCGCGCTTCGCCCGCAAGAACTATTTCTATCCCGATCTGCCCAAGGGCTACCAAATCTCGATGTACGAGCTGCCGCTGGCCACCGCAGGCTGTGTCGAAATCGAAGCCGAGGGCGCGAAGAAGCGCATCGGCATCACCCGCCTGCACATGGAAGACGATGCCGGCAAGAGCCTGCATGAGGGTTTCCCCGATTCCGCCCGCTGGAGCTACATTGACCTCAACCGCTGTGGCGTGCCGCTCGCGGAAATCGTTTCGGAGCCGGACCTGCGCAGCCCCGCGGAAGCCTACGCTTACCTGAACACGCTCAAGCAAATCCTGGAGTACACCGAGGTAAGCGATTGCAACATGGAGGAAGGCTCGCTGCGCTGCGACGCCAACGTCAGCGTGCGGCCCCGCGGCGCCACGAAATTCGGCACCAAGGTAGAAGTGAAAAACCTGAATTCGTTCCGCTACCTCGCCCACGCGCTCGAATTCGAAATTAAGCGGCAAATCGGCGTCCTGGAATCGGGCGGCTCGGTGCCTCAGGAAACGCGCCTCTGGAGCGTCGCCGCAGGCCGCACCGAGCCGATGCGCTCCAAAGAATTCGCGCACGATTACCGCTATTTTCCCGATCCCGATTTGCTTCCCGTCACCGTCGCGCAAGCGATGGCCGAGGAAATCCGCCGTACCATGCCCGAATTGCCGGACGCCAAGATGGCCCGTTTCCTGCGCGACTACGGCATCACGCCCTACGACGCGGGCGTCTTGACCGCCACGCGCGCGCTCGCGGATTATTTCGAGGCCGCCGTGCGCGCAGGAGCGCCGTCGAAGGCCGCGGCTGGATGGATTTCGGTCGAACTGCTGCGCCGGTTGAACGATGCGGGCAAGGACGTTGCCGCCAGCCCCGTTGCCCCCGCGGCTTTGGCGGAATTGCTCGCCAAGATCGAGCGCGGCGAAATCACCGCCGCCAGTGGGAAAAAAGTTTTCGCGACGATGTTCGACACGGGCCGTAGCGCCGGGGACATAATTTCCGCCGAGGGGCTCGCGCAGATCACGGACGCGAGCGCCATCGAAAAGATCGCGCGCGAAGTCGTCGCCAAGAGCCTGGAAAATGTGGCGAAATATCGCGCCGGCAGCGAGGGCGTGTTCAAGTTTTTTGTTGGGCAGGTGATGCGCGAAACGCGCGGGCAGGCTAATCCGCAGGTCGTCAACGAAGTGGTGAAGCGCGTTCTCGCCGAATAGGTTCGGCAGAGGGAGATGCGAACATGCTGAAGGCAGGCGATCCCGCTCCCGATTTTAGCGCACCGGCCGCCGACGGGCGGGCCGTTTCGCTCGCCGATTATCGCGGGCGAAACCTCATCCTCTATTTCTTCCCGAAGGCCAGCACTCCGGGTTGAACCAACGAAGCGTCCGAGTTTCGCGACGCCTCGCAAAAATTTACCGCCGTGAACGCGGCCATCGTCGGCTGCAGCGCCGATTCGCTTGAAAAACAGGCGAAATTCGCGGCGAAATTCCACGTGAATTTTCCGCTGCTTGCCGATCAGGAATTTCGCGTGATCGAAGCCTACGGCGCGCGCCGCATGAAACTGTTTTTGGGAAAATCCTTTCTGGGAATCGTGCGTATGACGTTCTGGATCGGCCCGGACGCTCGGATTCGCAAGATATGGGACAAGGTTTCCGCCCAGGGCCACGCCGCCGAAGTCCTGGCCGCAATCAAGCAGGGCTGAATGACACTATGTGACGATTCAAGAATCTTTGTAGGTCGTGGCTTTAGCCACGACATGAGTGCCGGAGAATCCGCGGGGCTTTAGCCCCTGAAGCCCAAATTTGCAGTTCTCTCGCAAACTCTGAAGGAGTTGTCGTGCTCCGCCGGAAAGCCAGGGTCAAATGCAAGGTGTCGTAACGTTTCTCGACGCGAAGCACAGCCGGCTGGTGAAAAATCTCTGGGCAAAATGGCGTCGCGCTTCGGGATTTTCCGGCCTCGCCGATCTGCAATATCCGCATTTCTCTTTTCACGTCGCGGAAAGCTACGACGCCGCATCCATTTCTACCGCACTCCGAAGAATCGCCCGCGCCACGCCCGAATTTCGTGTCCAGGCGAGCGGGCTTGGATTCTTCACGGGCAAGCGCAAAGTCCTCTACATCGCCATCGCGCGCAGCGCTCAGCTCGACGCCTTGCGCAGGCGTATTGTCCGCGCCGTACGGCAATCGGCCTCGCAAAGCGGCCCATTCTGTGAGGACCGAGAATGGATTCCGCACGTCACGCTTGCCGAGGGAGAAATCGAAAATCGCGCTTTGGCTTCGCTGCTCTCGCAACTCAGCGATGGCGATTTTCGCTGGGAGCTGCGGGTGCGCAATTTGGCGCTTCTGATCAACGAGCGCGGGCGCCAAGCCGTGAAATTTCGCTTTCCGCTGGCCGGCGAGCCTACAAGGTGACTCGGAAAGAATCGCCCTCCTGTTCGATGAGGGCATTATCAATCAAGCGCGTGCCGCCCGCGCGCGCCGCGATGAGCGCGTAACACATTCCTCGCAGGCTCGCCACGGGCTCGAACGTTTCCAAGTCCACAATTTCCGCGTAGTCGAGCGCCACACCGGATTCGGCTTCAATCACGCGGCGCAGAGTCGCCTGCAAGCGTCTCGCGTCGCGCTCGCCCGCAGCGATCTCGCGCCCGGCGGCCTCGAGCGAGCGATAGAGAGCCGTCGCCGCGCGGTGCTCGCCAGCCTTCAGGTACGCGTTCCGCGATGAAAGCGCCAAGCCGTCCGGCTCTCGCACGATCGGACAAACGACAATCTCCACATCAAGATTCAAATCGCGGACCATCTGCTGGATCACGCGCGCCTGCTGCGCGTCCTTGCGCCCGAAAAACGCGCACTGCGGCCGGAATATCTCGAATAGCTTCAGAACCACTGTCGCGACGCCGCGGAAATGCCCAGGGCGCGTGCGCCCTTCGAGCCGCTCGCCCAAGCCCTCCACCGATACGCTGGTGCGAAAGCCCTCCGGGTACATCTCCTCGGACGCGGGCGCGAAAAGATAATCCACGCCCAGCTTCTCAAGCGCTGCGGCATCGGATTCGAGCCGGCGCGGATAGTTATCGAAATCCTCGGTAGGACCAAACTGCTTGGGGTTCACGAAAATCGAGACGGCCACGGGCGAGCATCGCTGCTGCGCCGCGCGCACGAGCGAAAAATGTCCCTCGTGCAGCGCCCCCATTGTTGGAACCAATCCGAGCGCGCAGCCGCCGCGGCGCGCCTCGCGCGCTGCTTCCTTCATGCGCGCGACGGTGCGAATGATTTCCATGGGTGTGCGGGATGCGGCGCGCCTCTCAGGAAGTCCTGCGGACGGGGAAATCCTCACGCAGCTCGGCGCCGGAATGGTACGACTCCGCGTCCGACGGGAATCGCCCGCCGCGCACGTCGTCGCAATATTCGGCCGCCGCGCGCGAAATTTCCGCGGCGAGATTCGCATATGCGCGCACGAATTTGGGCGTGTGCCCCGGCGTGAGTCCCACCAGGTCGTGGAAGACCAGCACTTGCCCGTCGCAATCGGGTCCCGCGCCAATCCCGATCGTGGGAATGCGGAGCGATTCCGTGATGCGCGCGGCCAATTCGCGCGGCATGGATTCGAGCGCGACGGCGAATGCTCCCGCCGCTTCGACCGCTCGCGCGTCCCGCTCGATCTGCCGCGCCGCGCTGGCTGTCTTGCCTTGCACCGAAAACCCACCGAGCGCGTTCACCGACTGTGGCGTCAGCCCGACGTGTCCCATCACCGGGATCTCCGCTTCCACCAGCCGCGCGATCAATTCGATCCGCCGCTCGCCTCCCTCGACCTTCACGGCTTCTGCGCCGCCTTCCTTCACCAGGCGCAGCGCGTTGCGGACGGATTCCTCGAGCGACACATGGAAGCTGCCATAGGGCATGTCGGCCACCAGCAGCGCGCGGCGCGTTGCGCGGCGCACGGCGCGGACGTGATGCAGCATTTCCTCGAGTGTCACCTCGAGCGTATTCTCGCGGCCCAGCACGGTCATGCCGAGCGAATCGCCGACCAGCAAAATATCCACGCCGGCGTCGTCGAGCAGGCGCGCGGTGGGATAGTCGTACGCCGTCAGGCAGGTAATTTTCGGATTGGTTCCGGAACTTCGACCAGACGATCGATCCGACGAGTGGGCGCCAGGCGAATGGGATTTTCGGGCTAGGATGTCGGGCACGGTCACCTTGCCGTTGCCCGCGCGGTGCGTCACGCTCATTTTTTCCTCCGGTGCCGCTCCCGCGCTTCCAGGATGCAGCCCATCAATAAGCAAGTATATTGATGCTACCATTCCTGAGCTATGAGAACAATCTTGCTTCTAATTTGTTCGAACACATTCATGACCATCGCTTGGTACGGCCACCTGAAATATCGCAAGGTGCCGCTGCTCGCCGCGATCGTGGTGAGCTGGCTGATCGCGTTCCTGGAATATTGCTTCCAGGTTCCGGCGAACCGCATCGGCTACGGCGAATTCACGCTGTTTCAGTTGAAAATCATCCAGGAGGTCATCACGCTCAGTGTCTTCGTCATTTTCGCGTGGGCCTATTTCGGCGACCGCCTCAAATGGAATCACGGCGTCTCGTTTCTGTTCTTGATCGGCGCCGTGGCCTTCGCATTTTTGGGAAAGCCATAGAAAATCATTCTCTGCCTCGACGCCCTCACGCCAAATCGCTCGCGCGGATCGGCAGGCGGCGGATGCGCTTGCGGGTCAGTGTGAAGATGGCGTTGGTCACCGCCGGCGCGAGCGGGGGCACGCCCGGCTCGCCCATTCCCGTTGGACGCGCGGTGCTCGGCACGATGTGAATATCAATCTCGGGCGTATCCGGCATCCGCAGCACCTGATAATCGTTGAAGTTGCTCTGCTCGACGCCGCCATTGGCGATGGTGATTTCGCTCAGTAGCACCGCCGAAAGCGCGAAGATCACGGCGCTTTCGAGCTGCGCCTTCACGCCGTCCGGATTAATGGCGCGGCCGCAATCCACCGCGCTCGTCACGCGATGCACGCGCACCTTGCCGTCGCGCGCCACCGACACTTCGGCCACGTGCGCCGCATACGTATCGAACGAATACCAGGCCGCGATGCCCCGCGCTCGTCCCGCCGGAGCCGGCTTGCCCCATCCGCCCTTTTCGGCGGCTAGTTGCAGGACCGCCTTATAGCGTTCCGTATCGAGCAGCCAATCCTCCCCGCCCTTCTTGGCGGGCTTGCCCACTTTCCTGCGCTCCGTCCCGAGCAGGCGAAGGCGAAATTCGAGCGGATCGGTCTTCGCCGCAGCCGCCAATTCGTCAAGGAAGCTCTCGACCACGAACCCGCTGCTCGAGTTCTCCACCGAGCGCCACCACGCCCGCGGCACTCCCGAAAGCGCGAGCGCGTATTCCAGTTGGAAATTTTTCGTCTGGTAAGGCAGGTACGTCGCGCAGCCGCCGATTTCCGAATCCGACGGATCCGCTTGCGGCCTCCACAACGCATTGATGGAGACGGAGGAAACGCGGTGCCGCCACGCCTCGACGCCGCCCGCGCTGTCGAGCGCCGCGCTCAAGCGGTGATGAAACGCCGGGCGATAGAAATCGTGCTGCATGTCGTCTTCGCGCGTCCACAGCACCTGCACCGGTTTGCCGATGGCCTTGGAGACCTGCGCCGCTTCCACGGCGAAATCCGTCTGCGCGCGCCGGCCGAACCCGCCGCCCATCAGCGTCGTATGAACGATCACGGATTCCGGCTTGAGCCCGATGGCCTGCGCCACCACGCTCTGATTCCATTGCGGGCTCTGCGTCGGCGACCAGACCTCCGCGCCGTCCGCTCGCACGTCCGCGACGCAATTCATCGGCTCCATCGTGGCGTGCGCCAAAAACGGCAGCTCGTATTCCGCCTCGATCGTTTTGTAGGCGTGCGCCAGCGCCGCGTCAGCATCGCCCACCGTGCGCACGGGTTTCGCCGGCTTCGCCGTCAGCGATTTCATCTGCTCCCGCAGCGAATCGCTGGTTTCGCCGGCGTTCGGCCCGTTGTCCCATTCGATTTGAAGCGCCGAGCGGCCGCTGATGGCCGCCCACGTCGTGTCCGCGACCACCGCCACTCCTCCCGCCGAATGGCAGCCTGTGCCGACCGCCGGAATTTCGATCACGTCGCGCACTCCCGGCACGGCTTTCGCCTTCGTAGCGTCGAAGCTTTTCGCCGTGCCCCCAAACGTCGGGCAGCGCGCGACCACCGCGTGAAGCATTCCGGGGACGCGCACGTCAATTCCGAATTGCGCGCTCCCATCCACCTTGGAAGGTATATCCACGTGCGGAATGGATTTTCCGACGTACCGGAAGTTGTCCGGATTTTTCAGCGTGACGTTGTCCAGGTCCGGCACGGGAAGCTGCGACGCCTTCTCGACCAGCTCGCCATACGTAAGGCGCGAGGAGCGCGCCCCGTGAATCACCGCGCCGTCCTTCGCGTGGCAGGTGACCGCGTCCACGCCCCACGTCTGCGCCGCCGCCTGGATCAGCATGATGCGCGCCGCCGCGCCCGCCTGCCGTAGCGGCAGGTACTGCTCGCGCACGCTGCTGCTTCCGCCGGTGCCGAGATCGTAGATTTCCGGCTTCGTCTCCGCGTGTTCCACGCGCACGTCGCTCCAATCCACTTCCGTTTCGTCGGCCAGGATCATCGCCAGCGAAGTCAGCACGCCTTGCCCCATCTCCGATTTCGGGCAAATCAGCGTCACTTTGCCATCCGTATCAATCCGCACCCAGGCGTTGAAAGGATTCGGGGTCTGCTCTTCCTTATTCTCAGCCGCGGCAAATCCAGGCCAGTAGAAGCCGATCATCAGGGCGGCGCCGCTCGCGCTCGCCGTTTTCAGGAAACCGCGCCGACTCAATTTTGATGGCGCAACTAGTGTGCTCATCGCACACCTCCCGCCGATGCAGCAGTCTTGTGTTTGGCGGGCGCGCTCAATTGCCCCGCGGCGCGATGAATCGCGCGGCGGATTCGCGGGTAGGTTCCGCAACGGCAGATGTTGCCCGCCATGGCTTCGTCAATATCCGCGTCCGTGGGCTTCGGCTTGCGCTTCAGCAGAGCCGCCGCCGTCATGATCTGTCCCGATTGACAATAGCCGCACTGCGGAACCTGCTCGGCGATCCACGCCTGCTGGATGGCGTGGCTGCGGTCGGGGGAAAGCCCCTCGATGGTTACGACGCGCTTGCCCTCGACCGCCGAAACCGGCGTGATGCAGGAGCGGGTCGGCTCGCCATCGAGATGCACGGTGCAGGCGCCGCACTGCGCGATGCCGCACCCGAATTTCGTCCCGGTCATTTGCAGCGTGTCCCGCAAGACCCACAGAAGCGGGGTATCGGGATCCACGTCCACCGTTTGGGATTTTCCGTTCACATGGAAGGTGATCGAAGCCATGCTTGCCTCCCTCAGTCGAGCCTGCCTGCCGGACAGGCAGGCCGCCGTCTCCGCCATTTGCGGCTTCGGGGATATTTTGCTCCCTCACACCCTCTTTTGGAAGTCCCTGGCTGATTCGTCATTCCAGCCCCCTGACTTACTGTCGATTAGAATTGGTCGCGGCGTTGCAACGACGGAGCTTAGGCCCATTTCTAATCGGCAGCACTGCCGATTAGAAGTTATTAGCCCATCGCCGTCCTCCCGTCCTCTTCGGTGTCATCTCTGAAAGCGCGACAGTCAATATCTATATCTATGTGTGGTTTTGGGTTTGGTTTTCACTTAGAGGTCCAGTTTTCGCTTTTGATGTTCGTATTCTCCGGCTCTGCTCT
>Ga0187817_10000132_pt1 | contig 26182 bp, 26 predicted proteins | sample NC_wetland_sal_i_17_FD_132431 | JGI IMG/M metagenome (GOLD analysis project Ga0187817, IMG submission 132431) | Wetland sediment microbial communities from Neuse River Estuary, North Carolina, USA - SO4_2 | ecosystem: Environmental > Aquatic > Freshwater > Wetlands > Sediment | place: USA... | reverse complement strand
GCCTGCTCGACCGTGTTCTTGCGCAAGAGGTTCCGAAACAAGCTAACGATTCGACTTGGCATGGTCCCCCCCATCCGAACTCAGGCGGATTCCACCGCCGCTGTCATGACCTTGACCACCCGATTAATGTTCTCCCTCTCCTCCGTACGAAAGCCTGCAGGCGGGCGGTGTTTCTTGAATCATTCGTACCGCAGCGCGGCCATAGGATCGAGGCGCATGGCGCGCCGCGCTGGGACATAGCACGCCCAAAGCGCAATCGCCGCGAGCACCAGAGCCACACTCGTGTAGGTTAGTGGGTCGGTCGCGCTCACGCCGACCAGGAGTCTGGCCGTAATGCGAGTCAAGGCCCAGGAGGCGATCAAACCACACAGCACGCCTACCATGACCAGGACCATACCCTGGCGGAGGACCAGCCTCAAGATGTCCTGCCGTTCGGCGCCGAGAGCCATGCGAATACCCATTTCATGGGTGCGCTGCCCGGCGCTGAAGGACACCACGCCGTACACGCCGACGACCGCGAGGGCCAGTCCGATCAAACCCATCACTGTGGCCACGACCGCCCCCAGGCGAAAGACAAAGAAGCCATCCATGCCCCATAAGCTCTGCTTCATCGTTTCCACATCATAGATCGGCAGATCGGGAGCAAGGCCGCGGATCACCTCCCGCACCGGGGCGATGAGTGACTCCGGCGGGACGGCAGAACGGATATGCAAGGTCATCATGGAGGAGTAGTCTTGGGCGTATGGAATATAGAAGAAGGGAACAGGCTCCTCCAGGGCAGCCACAACGTACTTGCCATCCTGGGCCACACCAACCACTTCCGTGAATGGGCCAGTAGGGCTGAAAATGCTGAAGCGCTTGCCAATCGGGTCTTCGTTGGGCCAGAACTGTTTGGCCATCTTCTGGTTTACGATGGCCACCCTGGGCGTAGTCGCGTTGTCGGTCTCGGCAAATCCACGGCCGCGCTCCAGAGGAACTCGCATCATTTCGAAGTAAGGTGGATCAACTCGGTTCAGGAGCACCTGTGGCGGCTGCTGCCCGCTCGCAAGGGGATGCCCCTCGATATGAATCCCGCGAGGCTCCTGGACATTTCCCATCGGCACGAAAAAAGCCAAGGCGGCCGACTTGACGCCAGGGAGCGCGCGAACGCGAGCTTCTAACTCCCGATAGAAACCCCTCGTGCGCGGCTCGTCATAGCCGATTCCATGCGGGTCTAGCGTCACGTTCAAAACGTGATCGGGATCGAGACCCAAATTCATCCGCTGGACATGCGCGAGACTCCGAACGAACAGGCCGGCGGCAACCAACAACACCAGCGACCCGGCCAATTGCGCCACTACTAGGACGTTGCGCAATTGGTGGCGGCCCGCCCCAGGGGAGTCGCTGCGCCCAGTTTCGCGCAACATCACGTTCACATTCGCACGAGAGGCCCGCAGAGCCGGAGACACACCGACAATCATTCCCGTGAATACGGCAATTCCCAGAGCGTAAGAGAAAACCCTCCAATCGACCCCCCCTTCCAAGCGCAGGGGGATGTTGCTGAGCACTTGTTTAATCGTCGAACCGAGCAGGTTGTTGGCGAACTGGCCCAGAATCACTCCTGCCGCCGCGCCCACGAGCGCCAAGAGAGCGCATTCCGTGAGTACCTGCGCAATGAGCCGTCCACGTCCGGCGCCCAGCGCCGCACGGATGCCCATCTCACCCTGGCGTACCGTGGCCCGAACGAGCAGGATGTTGGCCACGTTCAGGCACGCAAGAAGCACAACAAGCGTGGCGAGAGCGAGAAACGAACTGGCGACAAGCGGAATGATGCTGGCCACGCTCGGATCGGGGCGGGCCCGTTTTTCGGGAATCACGCGAACCGTAATTCCTTTGTCGTCTCCGGGGTACTGCCCGGCCAGGCGTGCGGCGGTGACATCAAAGGAACTCTGCGCTTGCGTCAGGTTGACACCGGGAGCCAGCCTGCCGTAGGCGCGCAGGAGGCGGACGCCGCGAAAGTAGCCGAACCCGTCGGGTCCTTGTCCAAAGCCGAGGCCCCGGTTTAGCGTCAGATAGGCATCCATCTCCAAGATCGAGTGCAATCCGCCAAATCCCTTCGGCCCGACACCCACGATCGTGACGGGCTTCCCGTCCACGAGAACCTGCCTGCCGACGACGCCGGGATCCCCACCGAACCGCTTTTGCCAGTAGGAGTATCCGAGAACCATCATGCCAGCCTCCCCTGGCTTTTCCCCTTCGCCTGCGAGGAACAACCTGCCGAGCGTGGGCTGCAAACCGAGGGCTGAGAAATAATTCCCGGTTACGCAACTGGCCGCGATTTCCTCAGCCCGACCGTAAGCGCTGAGTCCAACGAGGGCGATTTCGTAAGCAAACAGATCCGAGAAGGCGCTCACTTGCTTCCGATAATCCACAAGATCCAAGTAGGACACCGTATAGGTTTGCAGCGAGGCGCCCTTCTGTTCGGCAGCCAGAAACATAATCTGCTCGGGCGCGCGCACTGGCAAGGGGCGGAGCAGCATGCCATTCACAATTCCGAATATGGCTGTATTCACCCCAATGCCTAAGGCCAGCGTGATGACGACGATCGCCGTCAGCCCCGGCGATTTGGCCAGGGTGCGGAAGGCGAAGCGGATGTCTCTGGCGAAGTCCTCCAAGGCGCGTCCCACCCGTATCGTCCGGACGTCCTCCTTGACTTGCTCGACGCCTCCAATTTCAATAAGCGCCTGCCGACGGGCCTCTGGATGAGAGAGACCCTGCTTCATCTTTTCCTCTGTCAACACTTCCACCGCAGATTGCAGTTCGTCGTCCAACGCTTGCTCAACCGTGTTCTTGCGCAAGAGGTTTCGGAATAAACTGGTGATTCGACCTGGCATGATGCCTCCCGTCCGAACTCAGGCGGATTCCACCGCCGCCGTCATGATCTTAACCACCTGGTTCCACTCCCGCTCTTCCAACTTGAGTTGTGCGCGTCCGGGCGGAGTCAGCCTGTAGTATTTGGCCCGGCGATTGTTTTCCGACGAGCGCCACTCGGCTTCCACCCATCCCTTTTCTTCCATGCGGTGCAGCGAGGGGAAGAGCGAGCCAAAGCTCACTTGAAAAGCACCCTTCGTGATTTGCGTGATGCGTCGAGAGACACCGACTCCATGCAGTGGCTCCAGCGACAGTGCTTTCAAGATCAGCAGGTCCAGCGTTCCGCGCAAAAGATCGGTTCTTTTTTCACCCATGGCATCCTCGTATCGGAATACGATATCAGTCGCCCGAAAGTTCCAGCGAATTTCGAAAACCTCCTTTGAGTGTGCTCGGGATTCCCCACACCGGCGGTTCACTTGGCCGTGTGGCCGGCGACTCGTCGATGCGGAGCTTGTGGTCGCGGTGTCGAACGGATGACGCGCCACTCGGAAGAATCCTTGTCCCTTCGCGGCAGCGCAGTGCCAAGGCCCAGATAACCCAATCGTCGTAGAGAAACGACCTCTGCTACCCTGAGTCCACTCCGACTAACTCATTGTTGGCACAGCACTTGTTGGAGTAAATCGCGATTAACGGAGTGATGTAGACCCAGGCGATCAACCCGACCAAACCCGAATCCTTAGATTAGAAGCTATCCTGCCGCAGCGCGTGCTTCACCGTTGCCTGTGGACCCTGAACTCTGGCGCAGAGTGCGCAGGCGGGGAATCAGCGCGAAACCCCCTGCTGGACCAGAGCGCCATAAGGTAGGCTGAAATGGATCCCCGAAGCGGCTGCAATGGCTGAGTCGGCGTGAGCAGCTTGCGCGAGATTTCATCCAGCATCCATTCTGGAAGCTAAGGTTTAGAGTATAATGGTCACTGGGGTGACCACCATGAAGATCAGTACAGTTCGGGAGTTCCGAGACGGGGCGACAGGGCTGCTCCGGTCGAAGGATCCGGTGTTAGTTACGCGGCGGGGCAGGCTGGCGGGTGTCTTCTTTCCATGCCCCCAAGCCACGCTACCGCTGGAACTCAAGCGGGAGGTCTTCGGCATGCTGAGCCGGGTCATCGCGCGCCAAATCAAGCGGCGGGGGCTAAGCGAGGGAGAAGTGCTGGCAGACTTCGAGCGATGGCGGAAGGAGCGCCGTGCGACTCGCCGCGGACGCTAACGTTCTTCTCTCGGCCGTTTTGGGTGGTCGCGCCAGGCTGATCCTTGAAAACCCTCAGGTTGATGAAATCCTGACCGTTGAACAAATCATGGCTGAAGTCGAAGAGTATGCTGGCCTCTTGGCGAGAAAAAAGCGTCTCGCCGAAGACTTGGTGCTTCTCGCGGTCGGTGCTTTACCTGTGACTGTGGTCGGGCGGACAGACTATGCGGCGGCGATCCCCGAGGCTAAGAAACGCATTGAGCAACGCGACCCGGATGATGTAGAACTCCTGGCCCTCGCCCTCGCTTTCAATATCCCGGTCTGGTCTAATGACAACGACTTCGAAGACGCGGGTATCCAGTGGCTGACAACTGAAAAACTGGTACAACAACTAGGTATTACCGACGCGCCCTGAAACCGCCATCAAGTCTCAATAGCTTCCACCGCCTTCGTGGCTTCTCCTAGCTTGGCACACAGTTCTATCGCCCACCCTCGCGGGTCCACTCCGTGCACAATTCGGCACAGGAATCCCAGCCGCTCGGCAACGTTGTTCCGGTTGGCCCGAATGTCTTCTTTGTTGGTCCGCACGTAGTGGGCAAGGAAAGTTTCCATACTGGCAGGCTTCGCAAACAAATAAGTCGCGTGGCCCAACTGCGGGGTCTCCACCACCGCGCCGGCCATGGTGTCGAAGATATATTCATCCCGGTAGAGGTACAGTCGCCGCGCCCGCTTCGCCAATTGACGGTAAAAGAAGGGGTCGTAGTCTGGCCGCCAACTAAGCTGGGCCACATCGAAGTCCGCGGGCACACCTAGCTGTCCCAAGAGCCGGTCCAGTTCGCGCTTCTCGACAGGCTCGTGCTCGATCCGCGCCCTGATCCGGTCAAAGGCCTCCGAGTATTGACCAAACCTGTGATACGTTTCGCGGGCTCTATCCACCTCTCCCTGGACGTTAGAGGGCAGCTTGACGTTCAGCCGACTGGGAAGAACGCTCTCACACTGCACCAGGACCCACTTCCCTTTCTTTATCTGGTACTTGCCTGCCTGCACAAAGGTGGCGTCGATTTCGACCTTGGCGGCGAGCAGGTGCTTCCACCGGTTCCAGCTCTCATCCCAGACCAAGGGCATGGTCGCCTGGTCAACCAGGAGTTCAAGTTTTCTCCTTGCGTCGCGGTAGACGGCGCGGTCTGCGTAGAATTCGAATTTTCGCAGTGCGGCACGGAAACGCCGCTGCCGCGTTTCAGGTCGAAAAGCCAAAATGCGCGCAACAAAAAACGTTTGCCGATCCCGCGAACTGTCACCGCTCACAAGAAGCGAGCCGAAGCCACCGTAAGGGAACAGGACCGGGGCCTCTGGCTCTCTGAGCAAGGCGTCATAGCAAGCCCTCAATTCGGGTTGAGCAAGGATGTTGTAGGCACGTTCGAGTGTCGCAAGACCATTCTTATTTGCTGCCTGCTTCTGCATCTCGATCTGCCGAATCTTAAACGAAAGACGCAACTCAGCAGGCCCCGCATTTGAAGTGGTCCCCAAGACTTCGTACAGAGTAGGTTGGCTACCCCAGTCGCGGTGCCGATGTGCAACATAGAAGTAATCGCGCAGGATATGACACGGAAGATGAACCGTTCGGATGCCGAGGTGGCTCCCTCGCGTTTCCGCCACCACAAACAGTTCCTTCCGTTTGTCCTCTTTCGGCTGAGTCACGTAGCCAATTGACATGTAATAGAGTTCGCGGAAACGGCGGGGCGCGGAAGCCTTGCGAACATAGATCTCCACCAAGCTGGAGCCAAGGGGCAGTTCGATTTCATCGCCGGGAATGAGGTGTGGCGCCAAAACACCTGGCACTAGAACTGGAGCACCTTGGGCCAACACACGCGAGGCGGCACCGCCGTCATTTGGGATGACTTCGAGAATACAGCCGCAGTGAACCGCTTCGAAACACTTGGTTTCTTGCGCAGGAAAAGTTCCCATCATTTAGAGCCTAGCATGAAGGCACTGCCTGTCAAATTTCGCCGATGGTCGAGAACCCTCGTGTTTTGTGACAGTTACGTTACAACGACCGCCTTCCCTTTGGCAAACTTTCCGATGACCGAGAGGCCGGGAATGGCCTGAGCTGAAAGAGCAAGCGCACTAGCAACTACGACCTAATCTTGAAGAGGACCTTGATTCCGGATATTTCGCTGCTTCCCTCTCTGGAGCGAAGGCATCCTGGCGGCCCATGGCTGTGGGCCGTCAGTCTTGTTAGGAGCACACTATGAAATTGATTTCAACGGTCTCGAGTGATGTTTCCGATGGCCTGGATCATGACGAGGCGATCCGTGGCTTAAACGCGCGCCCGCTCGAGCCGGTCGTGAAAGGAAGGGTCCTCGTACTGAGGGAGGTCCACACGCGAAGCATGCCCCATAACCCTTACGCTGATGTGGCGGATATATCTGTCAGCCAACAGACTGTCGCAGTAGACAATGGCGCGCGTCAGCACCGTTCCCAGGCTGGCAAGGGAGGGATTCAGTGGTGAGGAGGGGCGGACGACAGCCTTGTTTACTTCCCGCGCTCTGATTGGGATGATTCCGGACCGGATGCGGGAGGGGGTCTGTACGCGCTGAAAGTGGCTACGGGCGAGAAGGTCTGGTATGCACCGCCGCCGAAACCGTCCTGTGCCGCAACGCCGGGATGCAGCGCTGCCCAGATGGCGCCAGTGACCGTAATCCCACAGGTGGTATTCTCAGGATCCCTGGATGGCCACCTGCGCGCCTACGATACAAGGGATGGCGCGCTCATTTGGGACTTCGATGCCCTGCGCGACTTCCCTACGGTAAACGGGGTCATGGCGCACGGCGGCTCGATGAACCAGTCTGGACCGGCCATCGTGGACGGGATGCTATATGTGAATGCGGGTTACACGAATGCGATAGATGGAAACGTTCTGCTCGCATTCTCGGTGGACGGGAAATGAGTAGGGGGTCCGCTATGCTGAGTTGAGGGTGGGGTGCGAAAAGCTCCGCACAGATCAAAAGATGTCTTGACTTATGCTAAAGTCCTGCCTAGTATGCTTGCCCTAGGTGAGTCGATAGTTCCTCGCGACAATTGAAGTCGGCACACTTCGCGCCATATCGGACTGAAACCTGCTTGATCTTGGTCCGGGTGCGCAATATCCTCACACCCAGTTCGGGTGCATGGAGAGCTGTGTACGTGTGGGAGTTCAGAGTCCCCCTCAGGGAGGAAGGCGAGTAGACTAAGAAAATCGAAACGGAAATGCCGATTGTCTTCTGGCGGCTGTATTCGTAGCTGTTGGCACCTGAAAGTAAGGACGCAGCGGTAGTCCAGGCCCGGTCAAGCCGTTCAAGTACAAGAATACGCCTCCATTACGGATAGATACCCCGCCCTGAAAACCCCGGAAGCGCAATCTCTTTAGATCCGTGGCCAAGTCATCGCTCCTCGTAGGCCCGTAGCATGAACAGCAGGGGGAACAACCCGAACGGCCAGCCTTATCTTCCCCAGAACCTCAACGTCAACAACAACACCATTACCCAGAGTACTGGTTATGCTGCCGGCATCGTGGTCGGCGGCGGATACGACAATTCCGTTTATACGAGCTGGAACAATCACTTTCAGAACAACACGTTCAACTTAGCCTATCCGGCAACCTACGTCTATTTCTTCTGGCTAAATCAACCTTGGACGTTGGCCATGTGGGACGAGTACACCAGCATTCACTGAGAGGGCCGGAGAGAACTGAACTCCACCTCCTCCTGGCCCCCTCCGCGCAGAGGAGGGGAGTTAGCGAACTGGCTCCCCTCCTTGGTAAGGAGGGGGTGGGGGGTGGATGCGGAGGTTTCGGTCGGGGACTTAGTCTTCGCTCCCGCTCTCCGCAGGCGATACTGCTCTTCGATCCATTCGTAGGTTTTTCGCATGCCCTCGCGAAGCGGTGTATTCGGTTCCCATCCCAAGACACTCTTGATCAGTGTGTTGTCACTATTACGGCCTCCTACTCCTCGCGGCGCCTGGGGGTCGTATCGGCGCTTGAGCTTTAACTGTGCGATCTCTTCGACCATGCTGACGAGATCGTTAATTGAAATCAGCTCGTGCGACCCCAGGTTAATTGGGGTGGCGATCAACTGATCGCAGTGCATAATCATGTCGACTCCCTTCACGCAGTCATCGATAAACATGAAACTGCGCGTGTGGCTGCCATCACCCCAAACCTCGATCTCGCCAGCGCCGGTATATTTGGCTTCGATCACCTTGCGCGCAATCGCTGCGGGGGCTTTTTCCCGGCCACCCTCCCACGTGCCATGGGGGCCATAGACGTTGTGAAATCGGGCGATGAACGTTTTCAAGCCGCGCTCAGCCCAATACTCCTGGCAGAACATCTCCGAGATTAGCTTCTCCCAGCCGTAGCCCCTTTCAGCCATGGCGGGGTAAGCGTCAGATTCCTTTAGAGCTCGGGCGTGGGGGTCTTTCTGTAACTCGACGTTGTAGGCGCAGGCGGACGAAGAGAAGAAGTACCGTTCGGCCCCGGCACGGCAGGCGGCCTCGATCATGTGAGTATTAATGAGAACGCTTCGAAGGCATTCAATTCGAAACTTTTCGATGAACCCCATTCCGCCCATGTCAGCCGCGAGGTTGTAGACTTCTGTTGCGCCCGCGCAGGCTCTGACACAGTTCTCCTCTATGCTCACGTCCAGGCAGAGACTCTCCACGCCAGGCACGCGCTGGTACCACTCCGGCAGGGGCTTCTTATCGACAGCGCGAATTTGAGCAGAGTTTTTGCCGTGAAAATAGCGAACGAGTGCCCCGCCGATGAACCCGCCAGCCCCGGTGATAACAATGAGTCGGTCTTGGGCTCCGGAACCAATAGCAGGTCTTCCAGATTTCTTTTTCATGTATCCTCCTTAGGGATACTTCTTGATACTGGTCATCTCGAGTGCGACGTTCCACAAGAACTTGGAGCCGCCAACCAAATAGCGTCGCCACAGCCTTCGCGGTTCCGTGGCCAGCCTGAAGAACCATTCCAATCCATGCTCGCGCATCCAGCGCGGAGCCTGGCTTGTTCTGCCAGTGAGAAAATCGAACGCCGCGCCCACGCCGACCATGACGGGAACGTCGAGGAACATGCGATATTCCGCCATCCACGCTTCTTGTTTGGGAGTGCTCAGGCCTACCCACAGTACATCAGGATGTGCGGCCCCGACGAGCTCTCGAAGCCGGCGTTTCTCATCCGCATTCAACGGGCGAAAGGGCGGCGAGTAGACTCCGCCAACCCTGATGCCAAAGCGCTGATTGAGTATCCCGCCCAGCCTCTGCGCCACGCCAGGCGCGCCTCCATAGAAGAAGTGGCAAAAACGATTGCCCGTGTCTCGGCAGAACGTCTCCAGCAACTCCGGACCGTAGACCCTGCGTTGAAGCTTGAAGCCGTGGCGCCTTCCCATCCAAACCAGAGGCATGCCATCCGCCACGACCAAGCTTGCTTGATTGAGGATAGTGTTGAACTGCCGGTTTTGTTGAGCCTCCACAACCCCGTGCATTCCCGTAACCGCAATGTAATTCCCCTTCTCATGCTTTTCGATCCAGCCAGCGATACGCGAAATAACCTCCGGGATCTGCACCGCATCGACACGGACGCCCAGCACCTTGAAGGAATTGACGATTTGTGATTGTCGATTGTCGATTGAGTTTCTCATTGCCGATTGGGTCGGCTGCTCATTGCCAATTGTTTCTTCCGGTCCAGCGTTTCATTTTCAAAGTAGTCACTCATGCCCGTCCGCTGACGGGCGCCCAGAAACCATGAAAATGATTCCCCTCCTTTTTGAGGAGGGGTCGGGGGTGGTTGGCCCTGCCGTGACGCTGAACCCACCACCCCCTACCCCTCCTCCCGCTGAGGAGGGGAGTCATTTTCAAAGAAGTGGTGCATGCGGCAAATAGCACCCCAAAAGCGATAAAATCAATGCGCGGGCAAGTTGCCCGCGCCACAGCGTGCGGGACACCCGTATTCTCAAAGCTGTGGGGCATCATTGCGATTCGCGGCCCCTTGCTGCCTATCGCCTGACCAGACGCCAATCGGCAATCGGCAATCACCCATAGGCAATCCCATGACCCGTTCGTAAATTGCCATGAGTGCGTTGTAGTTGTGCTCGGCTGTGTACTTTTGTTCGTAATCTCTCCGCGCCGCTTTTCCCAGGGCTTGCAGTCGCCGAGGATTACTCCAGGCCCACTCCAGGGTGCGGGCCAACTCCTCAGGTTTTCCGGGCGTGAAGTGCAGCCCATTAGCATGATCGTTGACAATCTCCTGCATCGCGCCAAGACGTGAGCAGATAACCGGAGTTCCACAAGAAAACGCTTCGACCACGGTCATAGGGAAGTTCTCGTAGCACTCGCTCGGCAGGACCAGCAGGCGGGCCCTGCGGATTCTGGAACGCGTCTCCTCAGAGCTCAAGCGGCCTGCGAAAACTACGTTTGATAGCTTGCACTGAGAAACCATGCGTTCGAGTTCACGCCTCAACGGGCCTTCGCCAATAATCTGCAACGGAATAGAAGTGCGAAGTTGACGCCACGCGTGCAGAAGAGTTTTCACACCTTTTTCAGGCGAGAGCCGCCCCACGTAGACGGCGAAATCTCCAAAGTCTTCTTTCGGTCCGGGGTCGGGAGTCACGAAGTTGGGCTTAACGTAGATTTTTTCCCTGGGCAACCCGGCGCCCACGAACTTCCGCTTGGAGAATTCCGTCAGCGCAATATAGCCCGTTACCCCATCGGACCAAGTTCGGGCCGCTCTATGCACGGCAAGCATGAATGCAGTAGCAGCGGTGGCGGCGAACGAACCCCTGTAACAGGAATGGCGAACACCTTGCCAGAGGCCGGATTCCAGACAGTCCTCGCAGACCCTGCCTTCCCGGAAGAGATTTGCTGCCGGGCAAATCAAGCGAAAATTATGGAGCGTATGGACCACCGGCACCCCCACTTCCCGGCAGGCCGCAAAGACGGAAGGAGAGACTTGCACAAACGTGTTATGCACGTGAGCAATACGTGGTCTTTCCCTGCGGATCAAATCCAGAATTTCGCTGTAAGCATCCCGTGCCCATATGGTTTTTGCCGGCAAGAAAAGTCGTTGAAAGCCAGAGTAAGAGAGGAGTTCACTGTTCTTCCGCTCGTAGGTCACAACCTGATGGCCGTGACTAGCCAGAAGTTTCCGCTCCTGCTCAAAGACCACATCTTCCCCTCCCTGCTGTTGGTAGTAGTTATGGACGAGAAGAATTCTCATAAGGGACCGAAGCACGGGGCATGACGAACTGGTCTCCCATCCCAGAAATAAGTGATCTGAGGGGGCGTGGGATGGCTTTCGTTGATGGAGAGCCGTGTTGCGAGAGCGATTCTGAAGCCCGTCAGGGGCGGCAGAGTTTAGCCCACGGCGTGAGCCCTGGGTCCCCGGTGCGACCCCCTTCACTCCAGTCCCCTCCCCCGCCGGGCGGGGGAGGGGGAAGAAAAGGGGGCAGGGAGTTCTTCCCAGGGCTCGAGCCCTGGGCTACTATCTTCCGCCCCTACCAGGGCTGGTAAGATTTACATCGCGAATCACTGGGACAGGAGACTAGAGGCCTTCGCTACAGAGCACGTCTCTTCTTGAAGAGTGAACACTCCCGAGCCTGACCACGCCGCCGTTGGGCAGGTACAATACTCCTTGTCGGTTCGAAACGTAGTCCAGTACCTCCCTGAGTTCATCCCAGAGGTTGAAGTTGTTAATTTCCCAGGAGTGTCCATAGAGGTGCCACACGCCCCCGTCGTTTACGACAGTGTCAAACAGAAGCATAGCCAATTTCACCCAACTACGTGCGCGCGGGAGCTGGACCAGATATCTCCAAGTGCGTCTGAAGTTACCCGCCGTGAGGAAGTTTTTGAGGTATTCAAGTTGGGAATGGGGAAAAGCCTGGACGGAAGTGGGCATGCGAAAAGGGTCGAAAGCCAACTCCCGCGCCAACATTACAGTGGTACGAGCTCCGGCGAAGCCCGCTCGCTTGACTGAGGCAATCACATTGCTATTGTGGTGGCCATTGGGATAGGCAAACATCGACACTTGCTTGCTCAAATCATCTTCCAGGCATTTCTTGCAGGTCTCGACTTCGCGCGTCAGTTGTACCGAATCGCATTGCGAAAGATTCGGATGAGACACGCCGTGAGCGCCGATTTCAAATCCTTGAGAGTCGAGGGATAACATTTGTGAGCGGTCCATCCGTGCGGATAGGCGATGTCCTTTTAGAGGAATATAAAAGGTTGCAGGGAGCCTGCGGTCCGCGAGTAAGCTGGCAAGTTCGAGGTCAGCGGGATCCCCGTCATCCCAGCTCGTTGTTACTATTCTAGTGCAGTGTCTCACAATTAGCCCTACAATGTGGTTGGAGTTTAGTAGCATACACGCCATGTGGAATCCGGCTGCTGACGGCTATGGCTGACCCATTACCCATATTCGAACCTTGGTAAGTGCAGCGCGGGCGGATCCTCTCCTGAGCGCTGCGAAGGTATACCCGGCACCACCGCGGGCGAGACGTCCGCGCTATAAGTTCACTTAGAAGAGTTCGCGCTAGGGGAAATGTCAGAATTGCGCGCGTCGAAAACCAGCTCCAGCTGAGGATTCAAATCTTCTATCCGGCAATCAGAAAACCGCCGGGCATCGAGTTGAATTGTGGCCATTCTCCTTCGCCTCGAATATTCGGAGTAACCCAGAATGGCCAAAAAGTGCAGCGGCGGGTGCCACGTCAACATAGTCATGAAAACGGAACGAAAAGTGAGTAGAGCAAATACGGCCAAGCATTCATAGGCAAGCTGGCGGGCCTGGGGATTGGAGGAGGAGTCCCGAACATATCGGAGGAGGAGCCACCACGTTCCCACTAGGGCTACGATGAAAGGAATCATCCCCCAGATGCCTGTCCCGACGAGGACATCCAGATAATCGCTATGCAGGGTTGACGTTTCGCCAAGGCCCAGGTGGGCCAAAACCGCAAATCGGCCGGCGGCATAGGCTCCAAACCCAGTGAGTGGCCGCTCCAAAAAGGTTTGCCAGGCGAAAGACCACCAATCGGCGCGGCTGCTCAGTGAGGCTAGCTGTTTTTCGGTTTGGCCGCGCTCAAGGAACGACCAGATAAACCTCCCCATGGTGGAAAGCGCCACGATCGGGGCAACGACGAATGTTAACAACGCTCCGAGCTTTCCCCGCTTGGAAAAAAGCAGGATGAAAAGCCCTCCAAACAAAAGGCCTGCAATGGCGGTTCGGGTTTGGGTCAAAGCCATGGTAACTAAGCTGCCGGCGAGCAAAACGACGTACCAAGGCTTGTGGAACCGCTCTTGGGAGACGGGGAAGAGCCGGGCGAGGCTGACCAGCCCCAGAATGGCTGCATAAGTTCCTACGTCGTTGGAACTGAGCGCCGGCAGCACCCCTTGCAAGCGCGTTCCCAAAGCGGCCCCGCTCTGGAGCGTCTGCCCAAAGGCCTCATAAGGCCTCAAGATCGCACCTATCCAAACGCTGAGAAGCAAGCAACCATAAAGCGCCCAAGTCCAGTTGAGAAGGTTGCGATAATCGTTCGCCGAGTGGAGAGATTCAAGAATTGCAGCCAGCAGGGCGATATCAAGCAAGTACTCCCAGGATTTGTATAACGTCCATGGAGGAAACACCGACCACGCGGTGGAGGCCAGGCATACTAAGCCGAAAACGGTGAGTGCGCCCACGACGCCCTTAAGCATCGATCCCACCCAGTGCGTCCGCCGCAAGGCGAGGCGCCCCAGCAGCGCAAATGCTACTACGACATCCACAGCGATTCGGAAGATCGCCCAACCATCAAGAGGTTCGGAGGCGATGTCGTTCGCACTCCGGATCCTGAAGACCAGCGCGCCCACGAAAGTGAGCATCCAAAGCACGTGCCACCACCTGACCGACGAGGCAAGAAAGGTGCGTGCGCTACTTGCAGCATGGCGGAGCGCAGCAACCACCAGAACGAGTGCGGGGAGGCCGAACAAAGCCGTCACGAGCGCCACTTCCCCCCCAGAACGGAAACGGGAGGCGAGAGCCAAGACCCCTGCCGTTACTATGACGCCGAGGAGCAGTAAGGCAGGAACGACCCACATCCAGTGCACGTCACCGTGGGCTGAGCGGACATCGCGATTAGCGGTCTGGAACATATTCACCTCAATCGAGCCAGCACCAGTTTGATGAATTCCCAGTTCTCTCTGTCCGAGCCGAGTATCCACAGCGTCCCCCCCAGAGGCCGCAGCAGATCACCGCCTGCCGATTGCAGTTATGAACTAGGAGGACGCATAACACACACCATCCATGATTCGTTCGGCAACTAGATCAGAAGTCAAGTGTTCGGACGAGCCCATTCAGTGTCTACCCGTCAGTCGCTTCAAGCAAAGCATGCAGACGCACATGGCGAGCGTGGACAGAAACTTGGGCGGCCCAAAAGAATGCTCGCATGCAATCTTCGATAAGGTGTAAATGTGGCGACGCATGTTACCAGCAAAATCATCTCGCCCAAAGCGACTCGAAGGTACATTCGTTCGATAGTAGGAGTCGACCCCTGGCCGACAAACAATTTTTGCTCCTCTCAGATGGGCATTAAGGAACAGGTGGTAATCCTCGTGAAGGACAGGGTCCGGGTCAAAATACAGACCATATTTAGCGAAAAGGTCTCGTTTGATGCACACGGTTAGAATAGGGATGGAGTTTCGAAACTGGAATGTCCAACCGATGCGCCGTGGAACTTGAAGATGTACTATGTGGTCGGTTCGCTCTCGGAAGTAGTACGCGCCCGAAAAAAGAATATCCGCCGCGTGCGCCTTCAAGAAGTCTGCATCGTTCAGCAGCTTATCCTCGTTCCAGATATCATCAGCATCTAGAAAAGCCACGTAATCTCCCTTGCTCTCCGAGATCCCCCGGTTGCGGGGAGTTGCCGGTCCCCCTGATCGTTTGTCGCAAGTAATCACCCTGACTCGCTCATCACGGGTAGCGTAGCTCTGCGCGATTTGGGCGGTTCGGTCTGTGGAAGCGTCGTCGACAACTAGAACCTCGAAGTCCATGTATCGCTGCTTCAGGACGGATTCAAGTGTTTCCGCAAGGTATTGCTCTGCGTTAAAGCAAGGAATTACGACTGAAAAGATGATTCGTCTGCTACCTTCCCGAGCTCCAACATCAGCAGGCGCATTCGCCTCATGTCGTTGGCTGATGACACTTGTCAACACGTGATCCATCGCGGTTGCCTGATGTTCCGTTCCCCGCATTCTCGTGGACAGACGCTCAAAACCGAAGGACTCAATCGGTGTCACAGCGTCTTTAACCTAGACCCCACAAGAGAGCGCGTACGGATGTATTTCGCAGAACGGGGCCGCTCACACATAATTTGAAAGGGTTCTTTCTATTCCCTTCAATGCGGCGTATTCGTGTCGCTCGCTATCTATTGTTCTCTTTCAATCGGTGGAAGGCGCTCGTTCAGGGCTCGCAGGCGACCACCGTTCGACTGCCTCCGCCAAATAACGTCGGGCGAATACACGCTTTAACCCTCGGAGGAGTAGCAAATGCGCGCGATTGCTTCCATGACATGCATCATGGGCACGCGGGTTTAGACAATCGAATGAACAACCAAAAGAGGACCGCCCCCATGGCTGCGGCGCCAGCCACCAGGCTCAGCGCAGCCCCGCTGATTCCCCACAACTTGATGAAAACCACCGCGCTGAGAATGGCTATCGGCGCGGCGACGGCGTTGGCAATCAGGTCCAACTGAGGTTTCTGAGCGGCCCGGAGTCCCATCGAGAGTCCCGTGCCGAACGCAGTGAACAACGGCACCAAGCCAAGTAGGGGAATAAGCCACGCGTAGGCTGCGAATTTTCCAGCAAACAAAATATGCTCGACCGGCTTCGCAAACATCCATAGGACGAGCGCGTAGACCAGCGCCATAACCGTTAGGGCGAACGTGGAGAGCAATGCTTTTTTCCGCAGCCTTTCTGTCCGGCCTAATCCAAATTCTTGCGACATAGCGGGCAGCATCAGCAGCGCCGTGGCGATTACGATCTGCGTCATCACCTGAGCGGGAATTTGCATGGCACGCAAGATCCCCGCAGCCCCCAGGCCAATCATCGCGGCCGTTAGATATGTCTGCGCCTGGTTGGAGAGGGGATAGAGAATGGCGCTGGCCATCACCCACCTGCCATAGTTCCAGTTTTCCGCAACAACACTCCTCCACGAGTATGCGGCCCTTTCGTCGGTTTCTAAGAGCCTAAGCTGACGAAGGGGTACGAGGACCGCCAACATGCTGGCGGCGGCCACCAGCAGAAATGCACGACCAATGTCCAGCCAGCCCGTCGTGTGCAAGAGATACAGCCCCGCGAGCGTGAACGCCATGTACCCCCCGCTGGCCCACACTGCTATAGCGGGGCGCTGCACGACGTAGCACACCCGCCGCACCATCCAGAAGAGCAGTAAAAAAGGTATGGCTACCGCGCTGGAAACCGTGGCAACCACTAGGGGTTGTTGTGTGTTAAGCGCCACCATTACTCTGCTCGCCATCAATATCAATCCCGAGAGGAATACAACCACGACGGCGTTTACTTTGAGCTGCCCCTGAAGATATCTGGTCATTTCTGCCGAATAGCGCGCCGGTCCGAGCACCGTCATGGGTTCCAGCACCAAGACATTTTGGAAGCTGGACATAAATACCAAGATCGCGAAGATGACCGCAAAGGCACCGTAAGCCTCACTTGTCAGCCAACGAGCTAAGAACAAATTCAGCAAGAAGCCCGCACCGGAAGTCAGTCCCTGATCCAAAACCGAGAGCCCGTAACGAATCCCCCAGAACTGCAGCCGTTCACGGGTGATTTCAACGCCGAGCAGTTGAGTCGAATCCTGAAAAGTAGAACTCAACGTTCACCATCTCCCGTTCGGAACCAGACAGGAAAACTCTGTAAGAGCAAATAATCCGGTGACCCGGCGCCAAAATCGGGAATCGGAATTTAGGTCTCTAACCGGAAACTTTTTCTGTCTTTCGCAAAGGGATTGGTCAAGCATTAAGCGACGAAATCCGCAGGCAATAACATTAATTTGAAGACTATCGGATGGGAAAGCCCTCGCGGACCGGGGATGCGAATTGTAGGAGTGCGGTCACGACAGCCGCCGCCGCTCCAATCGTAAGTGAGAGACGCAAAATCTTGCGGTCCACATGTCGCCGGACGGAAGGGGGATTCCCGGTTTTTCTCGCGGCCACTCGCATTGATGCAACCAGGACAAAGCTGTGCCGAGTTCTAGAAGACATTATCTGCAATCATCGAAATCCCTGTCAGCGATCAAACTCTCCTGCCGTCTGCACGTTAGTATGTGCTGTCACCCAAGAGGTCAAAATCAGCTGCAGTCTACCTGAGGCTGTTATGTGTCCTCCCCATTTGGCTCATGTCGATGGGCTGAAAACCGATTTTGGCGGCTGGGGAGGCGGGCTTGAGGCTGAAGTCGTCATGTTTGGGGTCGGCGAAAAGCGGGTCCGCGACCAGCGAGTGCGCATCCTGCCCGCGGTTTTGCCATTCCGCCATTGATTCTTTGCCGAATCGAATCGGTTGTTCGCTGGCCTGCCAATAAAGATTGTAATCGAATCGGAACTGGCCGTCGCTCCAGGCACCATCCAGAAGCTTGCCCTCTTTCCAATACACGATGTTGCGCTCGAAGGTGAAGCTCCGGTGAGGTTCTTCGCAAGTGCGCCGGAGCTGCGCCTCTTGTCCAAAGGCGAAAATGTTGTTGCGGACAATGTTCTCGCGCCCATAATGCTGATGGAAACCGCCATCTTGGGTGCGATAAACGACGTTGTTTTCGATCAGGATTTGACTGCTGCCTTCGTCGGTGTAGATTCCCCAGCCGCCGTAGTCGTAGCGCGTCACATCGTGACACAGGTTATTCCGTTCCACAGTGCCGGGCTGAACGCCCAGTGAGTAGATACAACCCATATCGCTCAGCAATCCGCGGCCGATGTTATGCAGGTTGTTGAATTCGATTCGGTTGTCGTGCGCTGCGGTCGGACCATATCCCCATGTCCAGCCAAGCGAAATGGCTGTGTAATAGGTGTCGGCGATTTCGTTGTGAGCAACCGTGTTGCCGCTGCTTTGTCCAATCCACACGCCCACTGCGGCAGGATAAACAATCCCGATATTGTGGATGTAGTTTTCGGAAATAACGATTCCGCCTGTTGTTTGCACTACCCCTTGGGGGATCTCACGATCGCCGATCTTTACGCCTCCCGCGCCCAGGTCTGTCATCTCACTGTCGAGAACTTTATCGTCCTGCGAGCCTCGGTGTAACTCCACAGCGTATTGGCCCAGATGAACAAAAGCGCAACGCTCGATGCGGCAGCGCCGGGCGCGTCGGAGTTCGACAGCGGCAGGAATCTCTACGGCGGCTTGATTGTCCACATACCCCTTCGGCGGGAGCGACCAATCGGAATGCGCAAAAGTGAGGCCGCGCAGAATGATGTCGTGGATTGGCTCATCTGTTCCCTCATTTCCCTCCAGGCGGATCAACTGCGGGAGAAAGGAAGCGACGGACTGAGCGCCGCCCACGTCCTCGCCAGGCATGGCGAAGTAAGACAGCACACCGGTTCGCCGGTCGAGAAACCACTCGCCTGGCGCGTCGAGGGAATCGGCGGCATTCTCTACCCAGTAGCGCGCATTCCGGTCATCGCCGAAACCCTGGCGCGCGGCAGAGAGCGTGGCGGTATTGGTACCGGTGTCCACGGCCTTCAGGGGCATGCGAAACTCCGCCCATTTCTCCAGGCCCACCACTTCCACATCGCCTTGCTCGGCCCAGGCGGCGTGAATATCGCCCGGGTGGAACTTGAAGCGCGACGGATTACCCGGCAGGAATTCCCCGTCAGTGCGGTAGAAGCCCGTGTTCGGTGCGCGCACCCGTTGGCGGCGCTCTCCGTTCACAAAAAGCTGATGGAAGTACCACTCACCCTCTTTGACTCCGGGAACTTCCACTGTCCAGAGTTCGGGGCGGCTATTCTGGATGGCCGCCGCCACATTTGCACCCTCACCGGACTGACCTCCGACAGAAGCCAAATGCGACTTCTTCCATCCGGTGATCGTGCGGCCCCCGCTCAGAACTACCTCCTCGCCCGGATAGGAGGTGTAGGTGATGGGGGCCTCAGGAGTTCCAGAATCTTCGGCCGAGAAAACCAGCGGAGCGCTCAGCGTGTAAACCCCGCCGCGCATATAAACGACCACTGGTCTGCGAAGGGTCTCCCTCGCCCGGACTGACCGGATGGCGTCGCGGGCGCGGGTGGGCGTGGCAAAGGGACCATCGGTCTTCGTGGCATTGGGTTCAGGCAGTCTCCCTGACCAAGCGTCTTTGCCTTGCAACGAAACGTAGAAAACCTCTCCCGACGTCTGTGGCATACCAGCGGGAGAATTACCGCCGGGTTCCGTCGCCATTCCCCGGGATAAGCGAACAATTTGCAAGGGGCCGACGACTAGAAGAACGGTGATGGCAATTCGAGGCAAAACGAAGGGGCGTTTCTTTTTTGAGTTTTTCATGAATGAACCGATATTTCCGCTATGGCGAAAGCGCTGAGGGGCAGGGCAAAGGAGCTCCAAGCGCAAACGCTCGCAAAGGAACCAAGCGCAGCGGCGGAACTCAAGGAGTTGGAGTCCCGCGATTCACTCCGTGAGCACCAACAGACTGTTGAGAGTGAGATCGAGCGCGAGAAACGTCTCGCAGCGTACCGACAGTGCATCGACGATACTTCCACGCAAGCGATTGCCCGCAAAAGCACGGAACTCACTAAACGACTCGTGACGGACCAATTGCAAAGGTGTTTTCAGGACGAGCTGTACGAGCTTGAGTTTAAGCATCTTGCTGTCGAGATCCAGCCGGCAAGCGGAGCCGGGGGAGCACTCTACCATCGCTTGGTATTCACGAACGCGCCAGGAGTCGCCGTCACGGATGTTTTGAGCGAAGGCGAATCTAGACCGAATGCCCAGCCGGCCGCGCACCAGGATACGCCCAGCAGCGCGAAGATTGCAAACCCTCTGGGCATGAGTATCGAATCCGTCCCCGGCCCCCCAAGCAGCAGCGAGATTGCATAGAGGCCTGCGGAAAGTGCCACAGCCCACCCCAGAAACTTTTCCACCTCCGGCTGCCGAAAGTCCCTCTCTCCCCGCACGGCGAGAAGCACAATGAGACCGACAAAGATTCCCAGGCCCAGAGTTTCATTGAACCCTTGCTTCGACGGCCGGTACCGAAGCCAAGACAGGACGTCCCACCCCAAAAGCAGTGCCAGGGGCCAGATCAGCTTGGCGGATGTCCTCACCCTCCGTCTCTCCGCACGAGCAAAATAGCCACGATGATCCCATACAGGGTTGTGAGAACCCCGTTGGCGGAGATCGGACCGAACGTTATGCTTTGGGGCAGACCGAGCATGGAACTGGTCAGCAGGACGGCTATGTAAAAAGTCTGTCTCATCTGTTCCCAACCGGCCCCTGCCTTCGGAGATCCCCGCTCATCCCGAGCCTAGATTCATTCCTCTTGCTGTTTTCTTCAGCACTCTTCATAGTTGCCTGAGCAACCGTTAGCCTGCGACGTGAGCATGCGACCCACGCCGTTGTCCGATAACATTTCCCACGGCGTGCTTCATTGCCGTCACCTGTTGTTCCGCATCACGCATTCTCGACGCGCACTCAAAGCCGAAAGATCGGATCAGGTCCACCGCATCTCCTACGGAAACCCCACTGGGGAGCGCATAGGGGTGAACTTCACAAAAGAGCGCGACGCACGTCGGATCTGAAAGCGTCCTTTGCATCCCCTTCAATGCGGCGTATTCGTGACCTTCGATGTCCATCTTGACCACGCGCGGGACTGGAAAACCTCCGTGTGCGACGAGCGAATCATAGTCGACGGTTTGTACCTCTTCGAAGGGCCCGTCAGCATCGGAAAGATGCGCCGTATGACCGAACCCAGCCGCATCACCGACCACCAGCCTCTTCACCGAGCAGGTGTCGCTCAGGGCCACCCTCATCAGTCTGACGTTCCTGAGTTGGTTGAGCCGAGTGTTCTTCTCCAATCGTTGGAAGGCGTCCGCGCCGGGCTCGCAAGCGATGACCGTTCCCTGTGGTCCCACTTTCTTCGCGCCGAATATCGTGAAGATTCCTAAATTGCTGCCCACGTCAAGGAAAACATCTCCCGGTTTCAGTGCTTCCTGTACCGTTTTCAACATCACATGCTCGCTCAATAACACGGACCGTTCCACAACACGCAACTCAGCGGACGTTTCCGCCGAGAACAGCCCCTCCACACCATTCAGGTCGAGCCTAAGCGTATGTCGATTACCCCGCGCGAGAGCGTAAGCCCTTTGCATTACCCTCCCTAACCTCAGTCGGCGAGTACTCTCCCTGACCCAGCGGGAATAGGAAATCCGTGCAATGAATTCGGGAATCTGCATTAGCCACCTCTCTTCTGCGACCAAAAAAACATCCAGAAAAGGACCGCCCCCACGACTGCTGCGCTCGCCGCCAAGCTCAACGCCGCCCCCCTGACCCCCCACAACCTAATGAAGGCCAGCGCGGTAAGAATCCCCAGGGGCGCGGCAACAGCATTGGCGATTAGGTCGTATTGGGGTTTTTGAGCGGCTCGCAGGCCCCTCGAGAACCCAGTGCCGAATGTGGGGAACAGCGGGAACAAAGCAAGGATCGGAATAAGCCCGGCGTACGCAGCAAATTTCCCACCATAAAAAATATGCCCGGCGGGCTTGGCAAAGATTTCCAAAGTGGCAAAATAGCCCAGTGCTATGGCTGTCAAGACGGGCGTGCAGAGGACAGCCATTTCCCGCAACTTGCCCGTCCGGCCCTCACCAAATTCTTGTGTCATCGGGGGAAGCATCAGCAGCGCCGTGGCCGTGATGATCTGCGTCATCACCTGCGCGGGAATTTGCATGGCGCGCAGGACCCCCGGCGCTCTCAGACCCAGCATCGCCGCCAGGTATGTCTGCACTTGGTTGGAGAGCGGATAGAGAATGGCGCTGCCAAGCAGCCACCGGCCACACCTCCAGTTTTCCATAGCAATTGGCTTCCAGGAATACGAGGCCTTTCCGCCTGCCCCCAAAAGCCCGAGCTGACGCAGCGGCATGAGGACGGCCACCACGCTTACGGCTGCCAGCAGCAGGAATGCGCAGCCAACGTCCAGCCAGCCCTTCGTATGCAAAAGGAACAACCCCGTGACCATCAGCGCAAGGTATCCCGCGCTGGCCCACGCCAGCTTCCTAGCGTTTACAATTTGCCTGGTCGGCTTCTCGCCTTCGAACACGCCATCAGCAAGGATTTCGTTAGTCAGTTGCATGAACGAGTCGCAAGGCTCAGACGCTGGGATCCGTGTGCCGGGAGCGGGGCAAAGGCCCGTGAGCTGTCATTCTGAGTGAAGCGAAGAATCTCGGCAGTGGTAGCCTCAACGAACTACAGAGATCCTTCGTCGTCCGTCGGCTGACGGACTCCTCAGGATGACAGCCGCGGGGAATCGTCAGGCGCCCTCTCAAAACCCAGCGCTTCGCAAGACGCGCGCAGCCACGTACCGGTGGAAGAGCGCCTTGTATACGGTGGCTTTGAGCCATCCTCTCCACCCACGCCGCTCCGGTAACGTCAATATTCTGGGAAAACTCAGATAGAAGAGCCGAGCCGTGGCTAGGGCGCTGACGAACACGAAGAGATCCTCGGGAATCGCACCATAGCCCGCCCAGAAAGCACTCTCAAGCCGGCGGACTGTTAATTCCGATGTCGGGGGATAAAGGAGAGGTTTCCGGAGCTCAAAGATCATGGCGCAAAGATCGTGGAGGATTGACTTCCTGGCGGACAATTCGAAATCCACCACCCACAGATGCTCACGATAGCGGTCCCAAATCAGGTTGGGTAAGGAGAAATCGCCGTGGTTGAGTGCCACGGGCATATGGAAGGAGGAGCGAGGGCCGCGGTGACGCGCCAAGAGTTCGAGCGCTCTTAATGCCCACACGCCATAAAGCGTCCCTTCCAATTTCTTCCTGCGGATCAGGCCGCGCAACGCGTTCGCAACCTCCACGAATTCTATGGTTTCGCACCCTTGCGTGGAAGACTCGTGGAGGGCCCTCAGCCATGCCCCGGCTTGGTATATCGCCGTCTCCATCGACCTAACGTCTCGACTCGCCGGCCATACCCAGTTTACAAGGCGATCCAGCCGCGTCCCCTGCACTTCTTCGAAGACAAGAGTCCGGTCGTCCAAGGAGTACCCCAGGGGGGCAGGTATGTTCTTGGCTCCCACGTGAGATCTCATGTTGCGAGCCATGCTCCATTCAGTAGCGATTTGCGCCTCCACTGGCCTTTGCGGTTTCTCCGGGGCGTCTAATTCCTCCCACGGGGTTGCAAAGCGTGGCGGGATAGGGTAGGGATCAAGCAGAAATATTTTTGCGAAGAAACGCGTCCCGTCAGCGCTTCCCCAACAGCGCAGAACCCAACCTGACATGCCGACGTGATGCCTTTCGATGTTCACAAGCCCGGAAGGAATGTTCAGGGCACATGCTATTCGACCCCGAATGTCTTCCGAGAAGGCGGGGCTAGCCAGGTCCACATCCCGGCTGCGGGCGCCGGCAGACGATGCGATAGAACTCTCAATGTTGTATTCGACGGATCTCACTTTCATCCTCGCGTGCTCGGGAAGGGTTCTTCCTGCATCGCGAGAGCGCAGGAGGGGACTTCTTCGGGAAGCTTGAATTGGCTCGACTTTCGCCGCAGCATTAAAACTGCTCCCACGAAGACTGCTGCGCTCGAAAGGATCCACGCAAAAAGTGCCCCGCGTAATCCGAACCAGCGTGTGCAGGGGACTCCGACTGAAATCGCGACAACACATGCCGCCGAATAGGCCACGAAGGCCCTCTCGGGCGAGCGCATGGCCTTCAGCGCAAGCGTTTGAGCCGTGGCGGAGATTCTTAGAGCAGATCCCAGGGCAACCCAAGGGAGCATGTTTATAACTTGCATATACCTCCCCCCGTAGAGGTGGTGGACAATCGGGCCGCGGAACAGAAGCAGGACGACCCAATACAGACACGTCCCTCCCAGGTAAAGGAATGTCAGACGCCAGACTAGATGGCTGGCGACAGCGTCGCCATCATGGTGGTAGGCGCGCGATGCATAGGGCAAACTCAACAGTGATATCGCGACGAACGTTTGGCCGATGGGGGAGGCCAGATTCATTAGCGCCTTGAACTTCGCGGCCTCCGCCAGCGTGAAGAAACCTCCCAAGAGCGGGTAGTAAATGGCCAACGAGAGCCAAATGACCACCGAGTTGGCGACCGCCCAGCGGCCATAGGCCCAATGCCTCCGTACGATATCCATGATTGTAAAACCTGTCCTGGCCTGAACGAGTCGCGCCTTGAGCCAGCGGAGCATCACAGGACCGGTGGCAATCGCACCCAAGGCGAGTAAGAGAAAGGCAGAAAAGGGCGACAAGGATTTGAGCTCGTAGAGAAGCGCGACGCCGGCGAGAAGCAGAGCCGAATAAATGCAAGCCCCTAACACGGCTTTCTGGGGTAAGAAGATAATGTAGAAACCTCGCCGAGCTAACCAGAAGAGCAGCAGGCACGGTGCCGCCACGCTGATCCCAATCAAGGCATCGGGTAGAAGACTGGCCGGCTTCATCGCGTGCAGGGCCGCCGCCGAGGCGAAGAGCACAGCCACCACCACGAAAGACAGCGCGCCGTGAATGCGAAGAAGGCCCCCCAGATAGCTGGTGAGATTGCCGCTGTATACCGAGGGACCAAAAACGCTCATGGGTTCTAGAATGAGCGCGCCATACAAGGCCGCCAGGAAAAGGAATATTTCGAAGGCCAATGCGTAGGAACCATATTGCTGGGGCGTTAGCCAGCGCGCCAGCAGAATGGCGAGAACGAAATTCGATCCGGAAATCAGCCCTTGATCGAGGATCGCCAGGATGCCTCGACTTGACCACTTTTTCAAGCTTCGCTTGAGTTGATTGGTTATTTCGAAAGGCGGATTCATCGGCTTCGCCCCCATCGCGGGGGGCGCTCGTGTGGCTGTCTCAGGCCGGCCGCAAGGGCCGGGTGTGTCCAAATTACTATTACAGGTCGGCGATCACTGCGGCTCTGCCGCCCCTGCGGCGCGTTCTTTGCACCCTCGGAGGGCCGTTTCCTGACTTCTTCCTCGCCGTGTCCAATCGAAGATAGGCGCCAGTGCCAGCGAATGAACCTTGCTATACACGCGCCGCACGAACTCCGGTATTCGATTGAATAACATGAAAAGGAAGGGCAAGGGATCACGCCGGGAGAGGAAAGCAGCTTCTTCGATTCCCCGCAGGGAAGTGAACCAACCCTTAATGGTAAGGCTTCCCTCGCGGTAGTAACGGTATGCAGAAACCACATCAAGATCCTCGACGATCCATTTCCGCCCCTCGCGTGCGGGACTGGTAATCACCGGTTGTCCCGTCAGGTCCATGTAAAGGGCGCGTGCGACGTCGATGCCGTTTGTCCCCACAAACAGCCGGAAGGTCGCTCCGATTCTGGGATTCACGTCGAGAACCTTGTAGAGTTCGTCCCAAGCGTCGTAACGATACCCGATGTCCAAGATTCCTCGATAGCCGATGGCCTTCATAAAGCGACGCGTGGTTTGCTCCACCTCGCCCTTGGGCAGGCAGATGCCGAGACTGGTGCAACCGGTGTGAATGGGGCATTGCCTGATTTTCTTGCCCGTAAAGCCCACCAGGCACTCCGACGCGGCATCGAAGTAGCCGTTGAACATCCAGATGGTGTCGTCGCCGCCTGGGATATACTCCTGGATCATCAGGTTAGGATTGCGCAGGTCTTCCGCGCGGTCGTAAGTCGCCAACGCTTGCGCAGGCGAATCTGCAATGAACATTTTCTTTCCCGTCCGTTCCCACAATCGTTGTCCGTCGATTCCCTTCAACATGATGGGGAACCTTGCCTGAGCCAGAAAACCTTCAACCTCCGCGCGCGACCTGGGGAACATAGATCGAGGAGTGGGAATGGCATGGCGCATTGCGAGCTCATACATCCCCTGCTTGCTAGTGAGCGCATCTACCAAACCCGCCGGCTGCTTGGG
>Ga0187817_10000131_pt1 | contig 26207 bp, 23 predicted proteins | sample NC_wetland_sal_i_17_FD_132431 | JGI IMG/M metagenome (GOLD analysis project Ga0187817, IMG submission 132431) | Wetland sediment microbial communities from Neuse River Estuary, North Carolina, USA - SO4_2 | ecosystem: Environmental > Aquatic > Freshwater > Wetlands > Sediment | place: USA... | reverse complement strand
CTGCGTGTGCGCCGGCTGGAAGTAGCGCTCCTCGTCGAACACGTCGTAGGTGGGGAGTAGCATCTTGCGCTGCTCGAATAGGACCTTGCCGTGGCCGATGAGCGCCGCCGAATTGGCCACCGGCTTCCCAGTATCATCTTGCGCCTTGCCCACGAAACCCACGAGCGACGGCAGCGCAATTTCCCGCGCGAGGCGGTGAAGCTCCTTCTGATTCCATTCCACAAAGACGGGCCGCTCGATCAAATCCTGCGGCGGATAGCCGCACACGCACAGCTCCGAAAAAACCGCTAGATCGGCGCTGCCGTCGCGCGCCGCGCGCGCGAGCTCCAAGATGCGCGCTCCATTCCCCTCGAAATCCCCGACCGTCGGATTGAACTGCGCCAGAGCGATTTTCATCGCTGCTCCCTACCCCCGCGAAAACGACACGAGCGCAAGCATACAAGCATAGGAACACCCGAGGGACTTTTCAATGCCGCTGTGGAAGGAAACTGGCCTGGGGAAGCATCCCGGCCCATCCGGTCGAGGAGACGGGCCGGGATTTCGATGGTTCGCGGCGCCGTTAGACCGAGAAAGAACTGCCGCAGCCGCAGGTATGCTTGACGTTGGGATTGTTGAACTTGAACCCGGAACCTTCGAGCGATTCGATGTAGTCGATCGAAACACCCTCCAGATACATCTCGCTCATTTGGTCCACCAGCACCTTCAGGCCGTCGAATTCGTAGACGTTGTCCGAGCCTTCGTTGACCTGATTCTCGAAGGCCATGTGATAGCTGAAGCCCGAACAGCCTCCGCCTACCACGGCGACGCGCAACCCCGCGGGCGCGGGGGTCTGCTGCGCCAGAATTTCTTTTACTTTGGTCACTGCCACCGGCGTAAGCTGAACCATGTCTTTGACCCTCCCAGGATCATGTGGTGTATACCCGCTCAGTTCTTTGATGCAAAAGCTCTGAAATCATTATAGCAGATTCGCCCGCCACGCAAGCGCCCTGAAACCAGGGCGTTAACGTGGCTGCCCGGTTCCCCTCCTCTGCCTCCTTTGCCTCCTCCACTTGCTCTGCTTCCTTCCGTCAACCCCCTTTGCTACGCTTGAAGAATGAAGCCGTCTCTTGCTCCTGAACGCGGACGCCCTGCCGGCGGCGGGCGCGCGGGCGAATCGCGCGGAGACGTCATCACCAGCCGCGACAATAAATGGCTGAAAATGTTTCGCGCCGCCCTGCGCGGCAACGGGCCGGATGAGGGCGAACCTATCGGCGTCGAAGGGCCAAAACAGGTGGAAGACGCCCTGCGCTCAGGGCTCGTGGCCGAGGCGCTTCTGGTCAGCGAAACTGGTGAGCGCGAAATCGAGCCGATCCTGCGGGCCGCCGCCGAAAGCGACGCCGGAATCCCCCGCGCGCGCATTCTGCGCACCACGGACAGCCTGTTCGCCAGCGTCGCGGGAACGGAAGCACCGCAGGGAGTGGCCGCGCTTTTCCACCAGCGCCAGTGGGATTTCGAGGACGTGCTGCGAGGCGCGGGCGTGATGCGTGAAAATGCTCCGCTCGTCGTCGTGCTCGCGGCGGTGCAGGACCCGGGCAACGTGGGCACGATCGTCCGCTCGGCGGAAGCGTTCGGCGCAACGGGCGTGGTTGCGACACGCGGCACGGCGGACCCGTGGTCACCCAAGGCGCTGCGGGCCTCGGCCGGATCGGCGCTCAGAATCCCGATGCTGCGCGGCATTGCGATTCCGGTCCTCCTGGCTCAACTCCGCATCCAGCAGGTGAAGATTCTTGCGGCGGGTGCCCAGGGTGAAAGTGAAGCTGATCCTGCACGGTGGAACGCCGGCGAGCGCGCCGCCATCTTCATCGGGAATGAAGGCACCGGTTTGCCTGCGGAGGTCGAACACGCTGCGGATGCCAAAATTTCGATCCCGATGAGTGACGCCGTCGAGTCGTTGAATGCCGGCGTGGCCGCCTCGGTGCTCTTATATGAGTTCGCGAGACAGAGAAGGCTGGCCGCCACGAATTTTTAATCGACAGTGAAAACGATTAGGATTGTCTGTAAGTTGTTGAAAACAAAAGGAGCGGGCTCGGCCTAATCGCAACAAAATCGCCCCCATCAGGAACAAACGAAGTGGGATTGTTTCACGCCATCGAGCCAAAGGAAGAACCCCTCGCGGGGCGTCCGTTGGCGGACCGCATGCGCCCTCGCACGCTCGACGAATTCATCGGGCAGGAGGAGCTGCTCGGCCCCGGCAAGCCCCTGCGCACGCAAATCGAGCGCGACGATCTCTCCTCGATGCTTTTCTGGGGTCCGCCGGGATGCGGCAAGACCACGCTGGCGCGAATCATCGCGCGGCGCACGCGGTCTGAGTTCATTCCCTTCAGCGCTGTGCTCGCCGGAATCAAGGAAATTAAGGACGTGATGGCCAAGGCCGAAGGAGCGCGCCGCTACGGCCGCCGCACCATCGTGTTCGTGGACGAGGTGCACCGCTTCAACCGCGCGCAGCAGGACGCCTTCTTGCCGCACGTCGAAGCCGGGAACATTCTGCTGATCGGCGCGACCACGGAAAATCCTTCTTTCGAGGTCATCGCGCCGCTGCTTTCGCGCATGAAGGTCTACGTGCTGCGGGCGCTCGCCCCGGAGCAGATTACCGGGCTGCTGGCGAAGGCGCTTCAAGATAGCGAGCGCGGGCTGGGAAAGGAGCGCGCCGAGGCCAGCGATAAAATCCTCGACCGCATCGCCATCCTGGCGAACGGCGACGCGCGCGCGGCGTACAACACGCTCGAGGCTCTGGTCCTGGGAACCGAGCCGGATGCCGCCGGGCGCCGCATCCTCTCTGAAGCGCACCTGGAAGACGTGCTGCAACGAAAGCTCCTGCCCTACGACAAGTCCGGCGAGGGGCACTACAACCTGATTTCGGCGCTGCACAAATCGGTGCGAAATTCCGATCCCGATGCGGCGCTCTATTGGCTGGCGCGGATGCTCGAATCCGGTGAAGATCCGCTCTACCTTGCACGGCGCATGGTGCGCATGGCTACCGAGGACGTCGGCTTGGCCGAACCGGGCGCGCTGGCCGTCGCGCTGGCGGCCAAAGATGCATACGAATTTCTGGGGCATCCTGAGGGAGATCTGGCGCTGGCGCAGGCTGCGGTCTATTTGTCGCTCGCTCCGAAATCGAATGCGCTCTACACCGGATACGGAGCCGTGCGCGAAGATTTGCAGCAAACCATCGCGGAACCGGTTCCCCTGCATCTAAGAAACGCTGTGACCAATCTCATGACCCATCTCGGGTATGGCAGAGGCTATCAGTATGCGCACGACGCAGAGGAAAAAGTTACGGATATGACCTGCCTGCCGGAGAGTTTGCTCGGCCGCGTCTATTACAAGCCCACCGACCAAGGATTCGAGGCTCGCATCAGGCAGAGGCTCGAAGAAATCCGGCGGATCCACAGAAAGGCTCAGGGGGCCAAGAATGAAGGCTGAGAGGCGCAACGCGCAATTCCCTGCCCTGCTAGCCTTGGCGGCTATGGCATTGGCGATGGCCGTGCTGAACTTACCGCTTGTCGTGAGGGCACAGGAAGGCGCCGCGCTGGTCATTGACGAAGATTGCGAAGTCTTCGCCATTGCGCCCAACAACCGCATCGTCTATGCCGTCCCGCGAATGAAGCGCATGAAAAAGCTGGTGATCGAGCGCGACGAGATCTGGATCGCGGATGGGAACCGGAGAAGGAGGATCGTGGATCCCGATCAGTTCATGCCTGTGCCGCCACCCGCGACCTACATCGTGAAGTCGCTCGCATGGTCGCCGGATGGCCGGCACATCGCCGTGTCCCTTACCACGAAGACGTTTCCGTGGCAGCCGAAGCAGAAAGGCAAGCACGCCACCGAGGATGAAGACGACAGCTTTGACAACCAAAAGCCGCAGGTCGGGCCCATGGCAGGCGCCTCCATCGCCATTTACATGCTGGACGACGACGGCCACGAAATCCCCGTACCAGGATCGAAAGACCGCTTCATCCAGCCCGGAGAGAAGGCCACCTGGCTCGCCGCCGATAACACGCTCGTTTACGTGACGCCCACAAAGCCCTACACCATCGAGCGCGTGCGCGTCCCCAACGGTCCCCCGACCCCGCTGTTCGCCGGGTTCACTTTCGACGCGGTCGTCTGGGACGCGCCACGGAACCGCGCGTTCGCCGTGGGCCAAAGCCTGAGCGTTTTCGGCAAAACCCAACTGACCGAGCTCGATCTTTTGAATGAAAGGGCCCGTCCCATCGCGCCCCTCGATGGTTATCAGGGCGGGTTGAACGTGTCACCCTCCGGGAACAAGGTCGGGTTCTTCGAGGACGGCGACACCATCGAAATCCTGGACCTGGCCAAGCCCGATAATCCGGTCTACGTGCACACAGGACCAGGGCGCTTCGAATGGAGCGCGGACGAGAGGCGCATCCTGCTGAAACGCGGGCCGGAGGATGAATCGAACGACCTAGTGTGGGTGGGCCTTTACGACGGAAGCTTCGTGCCGGCTCTGCACGATTTGAGATTTCACGATTTCAAAATCACGCCCGATGGAAATTCGCTGGCGGTGACGGAACCCGGGAAGGAAGTGCTGAAGATTTATCCGCTCAAGTAGAGCCCTCACTGCAAGCGGAAGCGCTTGATGTGCTCCTTCAGAATGCAGGAATTCATGACCACGAACAGGCCGGCGCGCCGGGCGCGTTCGGCTGCTTCCGGGTGGACCACCTGCTCCTGCATCCACACAGCGCGCGCGCCGATGCGGATCGCCGATGCGACGATTTCAGGAACGAATTCGGAGCGCCGGAAAATGTTGACGATGTCCACGTGCTCGGGAATGTCTTCCAGCCGGGCGTAGCACTTTTCGCCGAGCACCTCCTGCTCCTGCGGATTCACGGGGATAATGCGATAGCCCGCCGACTGCAAATATTCAGCGACGCCGTGGCTGGGTCGGTGACATCGGTTGGAAAGTCCAACCACCGCAATGGTGCGGCTGTTCTTGAGAGTTTCCGTTACGGGATCTCCGGCAGGAGAGGTTGTGACGCGGTGCAAGCCGGGGTCAGGGCCTTCGTTCAAACTGCTCATATGTATCTTCGCTCCGTTCCGGGCCTCGCGCGGGCCGCGCCGGATTTGCAGGCGTGCCGCAAATCGCCTTGGGAGACGCAAATTTACATGGAATCGCGGAACTTTGCCGTTCGGCGGATCCCAAGAGGACTGTCGCGCCGTTGCCTGGCCAATTTTACGAGTCGTTGGGTTCATAATACATAAATTGAGGGCGAAGAAAAGAAAGAAATAAAGGCCGATCCTCTGGAAAGGTACTGATAGTACGTACGCGGATGAGGCTCCCGTAGCTCCCGGGCGGTTACGTCCGGGGGTGTTTTGCCGCGCGCTTTCGCGCGGGACGCACGGGCGATTGGCCCTCGAGAGCGCGAGAAAGCGCCGCGACTTCGGCACTCGATAGCGCTCGGTGCTCTCCTGGCGCAAGCGAACCCAGCTGCAAATTTCCCACGCCTACGCGCCTCATTTTTTCCACCGGATGGCCCGTTTGAAAGAGGCGATTCCGCAGCGCATCGCGGCGGGCCTCCGTGACCACGGCTTCATACCACGGCGAATCCTTCCCGCGCAGGCGCGTGATGCGCGTTCCAGTCGAGCGCGAGAGTTCCTTGATCTCTGCGAAGGTGAGGAGAGATTTCAGCTTCAAATGGTATGTTTGTGGCAATTCGCGCGACCGCAGAATGCGGTTTGCGAGCTCGCCGTCGTTTGTCAGCAAGACGAGGCCCAAGGCGTGATATTCCAGCCGGCCCACGGGAAACACGCGCTCCGGTACGCCACCCAAGAAGTCGCGCAGCGAAAGGCGGCCCTCGGGGTCGCTCATGGTGGCAACGACCTCCGGTGGCTTGTGGAGCATCAGGTAGACGCGGTCGGAATCGGCGCGCAGGAGCTTGCCGGCGACTTTGATGTGGTCGCGCGAGGCGTCCGCCTTCGAGCCGAGTTCCGTGACGGCGCGGCCATTGACCGTCACCAGGCCGGAGGCGATCAACTCTTCCGCATGGCGGCGAGACGTGATTCCGGCGCGCGCGATTATTTTTTGCAGGCGTTCAAGCATCGCTGTGGCAAGGGCTCAATTGGACGCCGGGGTCGGAGCGGATGTGGACGTCACCGCGGGCGCGGCGCGGCAGTGGCATAGATCCCAGAGACCATGGAAGAAGGTCCGGGCGCTTTGGTCCACCGGCAAATCGCCGGAATATGCCGGCTGATCTCCTGCCAAATCCACCATCGCTGTTTTCCCCGCGTTATTCCGGAAGACGAAGCTCAGGTTTGGCACTTCCGTGCTGGCCGGGTCGCGTGGGGCCAACTTGCCATTCTCGCAATCGAACTTGGCCGCCACCGTGTTCTGAAAAAACGGGGGTGCGCTTTCCTCAACCGCAAGCTCGCCCTGATACGAGATTTTGTCGCCGCTCCAATCGAGCGTGGACGAACGGCCGGATGGCGCGCGGAAGCCTAGAGATGTCACTGGGAATGTAGGCGCGGGGCCCGGCGGCGGCGCTGGTGTCGCTGCGGCAGTGGGGGGAGATGCTGGAGCAACGGGCGGCGCCGCCGGAGTGGGCGCGGCGGGCGTGGAATCTGCTGCCGCAAAAGGCGCAGGCATTTCGGCAGCGTTCTGGACGCCCTCCGGGCGCATGGGAATGTCTACGGCGCCAGCCAGTCCGGTACGCTCGTCCACGATGGCAAGGCGCACCCTGCGCGTGCCGGGTACCGGTGGGAAATCTACAAATTCGCGGAATCCGTGAGCTTGCCAAACCTGAAACTCCGTGTCGGAAACCTTCTGCGAGACGCTGCGCAGCGTGAATTTGAAGGAGGCGCCATTGGCCGTGAACTGGCAAATTCCCAGCGCCATCTTAAGATCTCGCGCCGAGCCGGCTTCTCCCAGCTCGAGCGCATCCACAGGGATGTTCGTGACGTAGCGGAGTTCGTCCGGTTTGATTTGCGGCGCTGCTTGCACGGCCAGAGGAATGTCCGTCGCGGGGAGAAACGTCAGACAGGCTTGTCTCAGGCGCGTCTCCGGCGGCCGCTTCGCGAGGGCCGCCTCATCCAAGGCGTAGTAACCTTTGCGGTAGCTCAAAGTCATACCTGGACGTGTGGTTTTCACCGAAATTTTGTGAAAGCTCCCGTCCCAGACGATATTCTGAGGATAGTAAGCAAGTTCGTAATAAGAGGAGCTATCCCGCAGGGCATGGGCGATGCATCCGGCCAGGTCGTTGGTATTGATGCAGGTTCTGCCGCCCGTCCCTTCGGCAAGGTCGATCATCGTCATCTCTCTGAAAGCGCGGTTCGTATTCTCGGTACGGATTTCTCGGGCGAGCTCCGGGCCGCTCCTGTTTTCAGATTTTGCAGCCGAAAAGGCTCCCCCCGCGTCGAGCCCTCCTGCCTTGATCGCATAAAAAGCTACCTGAGAATCCGAAAGGACGTGGATGGCTGAGTCCACGGCGCTGCCGTTGCTTCCCGCCCGCCCCAAATCGGAGGCGCTTTCGGGCAGCGCGGCAATGGGGAACGAATCGGAGACCCAAATAAGATTCTTGCGCCCCGGATAGCCCCTCATGTATGCGGCGATCTGCTCGAGGGCACCTATGGTGGAGGCCCTGGAAAACCGGGCCTCCGGCGAATACGTAGAGACCATCCTATCGAGCGCAGGGCGAAGCAGCGCGGGATCGCTCGTGAAATCCTGCAACATGGTCAGTCCGGCGCCCAATAAGAAAACGGCGACAGGCGTATTTTTCGGCATGGTATCTACCAGACGCGCTACCTGGCTGTGCACCTGCATCTGGTGCTCAATTGGTGTGTTCGACGCATCCATGAGGATCGCGGTCGGCGGAATTCTCAGCGTATCCTGCGGCCTGCGATTCGTGTAGACAGGGTTCGCGGCCGGCTGGGCTACCTCGGCCGGCGCCGGGCTCGCCGATTTGTCAATGAAAGCGAACTGGGCGATTTGTTGCGGCCCGCTGTCGGAGATCTCGAATTCATCCCGCTTGAGATCGCGCACCACGTCTCCGTGCGAATCCGTGGCCACAACGTCCACGGTGATCACTCGCGTTTTTACTTTGAGCACGTTGTCGGATTGAGGAGGCGGGTTCGTCTGCGGCGAGGATTGTCCTGCGGCGATGGCCGCAATCCCCGCAACCAAGACTAGCCCGCCCACCGCAGCGATGTCCTTGACGCGCATGATGCTCCCTCTAGAACTTGGGCAAAAGCCGATGCTAGTTGGACACCAAGTCTATATGAGTTGTGTCCGAAAAATCCCCCGTCTCGATCTGCTCACGGCACGCCTCAATTGGGCGCGGCAGCAGGCGTGGACGCGGACGTCATCGCGGGCGCGGCGCGGCACTGGCAGAAATACCAGAGCCGGTCGAAGAAGGCCTTGGCGCTCGGGTCCACGGACAGATCGCCGGCGTATTTCGGGTCGTCTCCCGACAAATCCACCACCGCCGCGTGCCCGCTAGGATTCTGGAAGGTGAATTGGAGATTGGGTTGTTCCTTGCTGGACTCGTCGCGCGCCCTCAGCACGCCATCCTCGCAGCGGAACTTGGCCGCGAACATGTCGTGGAAAAATATGGGCACGGTTTGTTCCACGCCGATGTTTCCGTGGTACCAGAGTTTGTCGCCGTTCCAATCGAGCGTGCTCGAGGCGCCGGACTTGGCGTTAAATCCGACGGAGTAGTACGGCTGGGCTTGCGCGCCTGCCGGCGCCGTTGCCGCTCCGGCTCCTTGAAGCGCGGCCGGATTGGCAGCCGGCGCCGCTCCGGCTTTTTCGATATCCTCGGCGCGCACGGGAATGTCCACGGCGCCGGTCAAGCCCGTCCGCTCATCGAACACCGCAAGCCGGACCCGCCGAGTATCCACAGCCGCGGGCACATCCACAAACTCGCGGAAGCCTTGCTTCTGCCAGACTTGATACGTCGCGTCGGTAACGTTCCGCGTAAGGTTCCTTGGTGTGAATTGGAAGGAGCCGCCTTTGGAGGTGAACTGACAGATTCCTAGTTCCATCTTCAGGTCGCGCGATGCGCTCGCTGGCCCGAGGTCGAGGGCACTCACGGGAATGCCCATGATGTATCTCAATTCTCCTGGCTTGTCTTGCGGTGCCGCCTGTGCCGCTAGAGGAATTGCCGTGGAAGGCAGCAATTCCTGGCAAGTTTCCCTGAGGCGTTTTTCGGGCGACTCTTGCTTGGCGAGCGCCTCTTCGTCAACGGCATAATAGCCACGCCGATAGCTTAGATTGACGCCGTGCCGTGTGGTCTTCACGGAGATTTTGTGGAAGCTGCCGTTCCATTCGACGTCCTGCGGATAATAGGCCAGTTCGTAGTAGGAGGAGCTGTCCTTCAGCGCGCCGGCGACGCATCCGGAGAGATCGTTCGTGTTCTTGCAGGTTTTGCCGCCCGTGCCCTCGGCGAGCTCCATCATCGTGCCCTCTGAGAGACTTCGGTTTGTATCCTCGCGGTTGAGCTGCTGTCCGAAGCCGGGGCCCGGCCGCCTTGACCGTATGGTTGTTTGCTGATTAGGAGCATAGGCCTGCTGCGTTTCGAGACCACCCGCGTAGACCGCGTAGACGGACACCTGCGCATCCGACAAGGCTCGGACTGCCTCTTGAACCTTTTCCGAGTAGCCTTGGGTGCCCTGGAAGGGGTTCGTCCCGAAGCCAGTTTGCGGAAGAATAGCGATGGGGAATGACGAAGAAACCCAAATCAGATTCTTACGCCCCGAATAGCCCTTCACGTAATCCGCTATCTGTTTCAGAGCGTCTACGGTCATATCCACTTGGACTGTCATCATTTGTCCATATTGCTCCAACTCGAAATCTTCGAGGAGGCGCGAAACAGCATCCTCCTCTCCGTCCGTGGTTTCGTTCTGCAAATACATTTCCGAGAGGGTGTTGGCGTCATCCTCCGGGTTCTCCACGCCTAGCACCGACGGGCTCGTGACTTTATCGAGCGCGGCGCGCAGCAGCGCCGGGTCGCTGGTGAAGTCCTGCACCACGCCCAGCCGGATGCCGAGAAGCAGGACGGCGACGGGAGTATTTGGCGGGAGCGTCTTGAGCAAAAGGATCATGTGGCGGCGGACCTGCGCCTGCGTCTGAATCGGCGTATTGAGGGCGTCCATCAACAGAACCGTCGGCGGGACCGTGAGGTTCCGCGGGTGATTGGAGTAGAGACCCTTCGCGCCAGGCGGAGTAGGTGGCGGGGTCGCGGCCGCGGCGTTCGCCCATTTATCAACGAAGTCGAACTGTGCGATTTTCTGTGGCCCATTGTCGGAAATCTCGAAATCGTTTTGCTTGAGGTCGCGCACCACGTCTCCGTGCGAGTCCGTGGCAACAACATCCACCGTGATCACGCGCGTCTTCACCTTGAGCACGTAATCGGATTGCGATGACGCACCCTGCTGGCCCGCAGTGGCGGGCTGGGTTTGAGACGCTGGCGCCGAGGTATTCGGCGACGGGGATTGCGCCGCGGCAATCGCCGCTATCACCGCGATCAAAAGCAGCCCGCCCATGGTAATGAAGTTTTTTGTACGCATAGGACCTCCATTCGGGCGCACGGCAAAGAGCAAATCCTGGATGGAGCCTATTCTATACGAATTGAGCCTGAGCGGAAGCGACGCCGGCGCTCAACGTCCGTCGTCGGAGGAACTTGCGGGGCTCTCGGAAGCCGCGACGGCAGCCGCGCTCGAGTGCGTCGAATCGCCCCCGGGCGCTGATGCGGCATCCGCCTCTGGCGCGCCTGCGGCCGACTCGGGCTCGCTGGGGGCGATGCCCGCATCGGAGCCGAGCGCGGCCTGAGCAAGCTGCTCGAATTCCCTTAGGCTGGGCAGCTCGTCGAGGTCGGAGAGGCCGAAGCGCATCAGGAATTGCTTCGACGTGCGGTAAAGGATAGGCCGGCCGATCACGGGCTTGCGGCCCGCGGTGGTGATTAGATGCTTTTCGAGAAGCGTCTTGAGGACGCCGCCGGTGTTGACCCCGCGAATCTCGTTGATTTCGGGCGCGGTGACGGGCTGCTTGTAAGCGATCACGGCAAGCGTTTCGAGCGCGGGCATGGTCAGGCGCAGCGGCGGCTGAAGGCTCTTGATGAATCTGCGCACGGCGTCGTGGTGCTGTACTTTGGTATACATCTTCCAGCCGCCGGCGACCTTGCGTACCTCGATGCCGCGGTCATTCGCTTGATACGACGCCACCAGAAGATCGAGCGCCGCGCGAACCTCTGCTTTTTCCGCGCCCAGCGCGCCGGCGATCTGGTCGAGCGTCGCGGGCTCATCCGCGGCGTAGATGATGGCTTCGAGTGCCGGGAGCATTTCTTGCGGCGTCATCGTCAGAGGTATTGCTCCTCGATTTTCGACATCGCGTCGGGGCCGGAGAACACGGCGTCGAACATCTTGTGCTTGCGCAAGAGGATGTCGGTGAAGAGCGCGTCTTGCGCCAGAACCACGGCCTGCATGCGCACCATTTCGAGCACCGCGAGCAGCGCGACGATCATCGCGTTGCGCGTCTCGCACGAGTCGAAGAATTCCACGAGCGAGATGGAATCCTCCGCGGCGAGCAGCCGCTGCCGCAAGCGCTCCATCATCTGCGCGATGGTGACGCTCTCATGCCGCAGCTCGAATTTCGCTGCGTGCTTGCGCCGCTCGAGCACCTCGTGCAACGTTTTCACCAAATCCACGAGCGACACCACCATCTCGCCCTCGACCGCTTCCCCGGCGTAGAGCGAGCGGTCCGGGTGCGACCACACGTGGTCCTCGATTTGCTGCTTTTGATAAAGAAGCTGCGCGGCATTCTTGAATTTTTCGTGCTCCATCAGCCGGTGGACCAGCTCTTGCCGCGGGTCCTCCATCGCTTCGGGGCCGGCCAGCGGATCGGCCGGCAGCAGCATCTTCGATTTGATGTGGATCAGCGTCGCGGCCATGTAGATGAAGTCCACGGAGACGTCAATATCGAGCTTGTCGAGCTGATGCAGGTAATCGAGGTACTGCTCGGTGATCTTGGCGATGGGGATGTTGTGGATGTCCATCTCCTGCTTGCGGATCAGGTCGAGCAGGAGATCGAGCGGCCCTTCGTACATCGGCAAATGGATGCGATAGGGAGACGGAGACGGCGACGACAATTCAGTTGCCTCCTGCCTTGCGGGCCTCATCCCATTTGAAAATCGCGTTGCGCACGCGCTTCATTGTCTTCTTCGCGGCACGGTGCGCCTGCTTCCCGCCCGCGTCGAGGATACTCCAAACGCTTTCCGGATTCTTCTCAAATTCTTTGCGCCGTGCCTGAATCGGCTCGATCCATTTCACCAGGTTGTCCGCCATTTTGGCCTTGCACTCCACGCAGCCGATGCCCGCCGTCCGGCAGCCTTGGTCCGACCAGGCGATCACGTCGGGCGGCGAGAACAATTTGTGCCACGCGAACACGGGACAAACCTCCGGCCGGCCCGGATCGGTGCGCCGCTGGCGCTGCGGGTCCGTCATCATGTCGCGCACCTTCGTGCGAATCTCATCCAGCGGATCGCTCAGCCAAATCGCGTTCCCGTAACTCTTCGCCATCCGTCGGCCGTCAGTCCCCGGCAGCCGCGGCGTCTCGGTCAGAAGATAGGTCGGCTCGGTCAACACGGTCTGCATCCTCACGTACTTCTTTAGAGATTTTGCGAGCGCCAAGGCATTTTCGAACCCACTTTCTAGAATTCGCTTCCGCAGCACACCAGCCAAATGCGGTCCCATCGTTTCAGGAAGCGGCGGAATGTCGGTGAAGGACAAATCTTTCCGTATCCCCATGAAAGTTGCGTACGCTTCATGAGTGAACAATGCATCGGAGATTGCCAAGGCAAAGTGGCCGTTGAAGCGGCGAACTACCTCGCGCGTGAGTTCAACGTGCGGGGCTTGGTCCTCGCCGACCGGCACGAGATCGGCATCGTAGATCACGATATCCGCCGATTGCAGCAGCGGATAGCCCAAAAACCCATACGTGCCCAGATCCCGGTCCTTCAGATTCTCGATTTGCTCCTTGTACGTCGGCACGCGCTCGAGCCACGAGAGAGGTGTAGTCATCGAGAGCAGCACGTGCAGCTCCGCGTGCTCCAGCACGTCCGATTGAATAAACAGCGTCGCTTTCTCGGGATCGAGACCGACGGAGAGCCAGTCCATCGCCACTTGCAGCGTGTTTTCGGCGATGGACGACGTGTCCTCGTAATGCGTTGTCAGCGCGTGCCAATCGGCGATGAAGAAGAAGCAGTCGTATTCTTCCTGAAGTTTCAGCCAATTCTGGAGAGCGCCGAAATAATGGCCCAGATGGAGCCGGCCCGTGGGCCTCATGCCGCTGAGGACTCTCTTTTTCTTTGCCACTCTTGTCGAAATCTCCGGAACTTAATGACGGACGCAGCGAAATTAACAACCGAATGCTAGCATATTCCGCCACACCGGTCGCTGCAATCGGCCGTGCCCCTGGGCGGCCCGGCGGGCAACTCTCACAGAAAGGGTTGAATCTGTTCCCATAGTCCATCTCAAGCCCCATGTCTAGTCACATGTCCAGCCCGAACAGCGCACGTTTAAAGGATGGCCGGCCCTCGCCGAGGACGGTATGCGCCTGGCTTTCCGTGGCGCTCCTCGCCAGCCCGCTTCTGCTTGCTGGCGCCAGCGCGCAAAATCAAGCGCAGCCAAAGATCGCCGTCGAATCGAAAATCGTTTCCGTTTACGCCACGGTGCGCGACAAGCACGGAAAGATCGTCTCCAACCTGAACAAGGGCGATTTCACGCTCACCGAAGACGGGCGCCCGGAGACCATCACCAATTTCGCGCGTGAGAGCGACCTTCCGCTGACGCTGGGGTTGCTCGTGGATACGAGCCGGAGCCAAACAGGCGTCCTCGGCGACGAGCGCAAGGCGAGCTACGCGTTTCTCGACCACATGCTGAGCCATGACAAAGACCGGGCATTCCTCATTCACTTCGACCGCGAGGTAGAACTCCTTCAGGACCTAACCTCTTCCCGTCAGAAGCTGCAGACCGCCCTCGGGTTGCTCAATGCGCCAGAGCTCGAGCGAGCCGATGATGACGGTTCAAGCCAGCGGCATGGCGGCGGGGGCGGTACGCTGCTCTACGACGCGATTTATCTTGCCTCGAACGAGCTGATGAAAAAGCAGCAGGGCCGCAAGGCGCTGATTGTCTTGACGGATGGAGTGGACCGCGGCAGCAAGGAGACACTCGAGGACGCTGTGGAATCCGCGCAGCGCGCCGACACCGTCGTCTACTCTATCCTGTTCGCCGGTCACGAGGGCGAAGAGCATCGCGGAGGCTACGGAGGCCATCACGGCGGAATGGGTGGCGGCTGGCCTGGTGGCGGCGGAGGCGGTGGTGGATACCCCCGTCGCAATCCCGAGCAAGAACGGCCCGACGGCAAGAAGGTGCTTGAGCGCATCTCCACGGAAACCGGAGGCCAGCTCTTCGAAGTTACGAAGAAGCTCTCGGTCGACGATATTTATTCACAGATCGAAGAAGGCCTCAGGAACCAGTACGTCCTCGGCTATCCGCCCGACCAAGCGAACGCAGCGATCACCTATCACAAAATTCAGGTCACCACGAACCAGAAGGACCTCATCGTGCACGCGCGGGATGGCTACTACTCCGGAACCTAGACCCTTCGCTTGCCGCGCTTACAGCTTCAGCAATTCGCGCAGCCGCTTGGTCTGCCCGCGCGAGACGGGGATTTCGCTCGAGCGCTTGTCGTTCATCTTCAGCATGTAGCTCGATTTGAACCACGGCACCACCTCGCGGATGTGATTGATGTTCACCAGATACGAGCGGTGTGCGCGCCAGAAAATGTCGGGGTCGAGCGCCTCGGCGAGCTCCTCGATGGTGCGGTAGTTCGAGACGCCTTCCAAATCGCGCCCAAAGATCGTGATCGTGCCGTCCTCGATCGATGCGTAGATCATGTCCTCGGCATCCATCAGGATCATGCGCGCCTGCGATTTCACCAGCAGCTTCGCCGGCTGCCCGGTTTTCGGCTTCGCCACCGGCCCAGTGCCAAGCTGTTCGATTAAGGATCCCAGAGTTTCCAGGCGCTCGGCCGGCGACGCGCTGGCCTCGGCCATTTTTTTCACGCGCTGCAGCGCCTTGGCGATGCGCGCCTTGTCGAAGGGCTTCAGCACGTAGTCCACGGCGTTCACTTCGAACGCGTGGACGGCGTAGTGGTCGTACGCCGTGGCGAAAACGATTTGCGGCATGCGCACCTTCCGCTCGACGAGCTTCTTGATCACGCCGAATCCGTCGAGCCCCGGCATCTGCACGTCGAGAAACACCAAGTCCGGCTCGTGCTCCTTGATCAGCGCCAGCGCTTCGATGCCGTTCTTTCCCTGCGCCACCACGCTCACTTCCGGAAAGCCTTTCAACAGGTAGGCAAGCTCGTCCCGTGCGGGACGTTCGTCGTCAATGATCAGTGTGCTGAGCGTCATGGCGCGCCTGGAGGCAGCATATCCGCACGCAGTATAAAGGAGTCGCGAGAGGCATGGGAAGCGCGCCTCAGGTAGAATTGCCAGGGGCTGAAAGTTCCCCCCAACGTCCCTCAAGGAGCCAGAGTGACGAGGCGCAAGAGCGGCGCGGCAAAGGCGCGAGTGGTAAGCAGCAAGCTGATGTTCGAGGGCTGGGTGTTCGGCGTGAGGCGTGAGCGCGTCATCGAGCCAAGCGGCCTCGAGGCCGTGCGCGAAATCGTCACGCACCACGGCTCGGTGGTTGTTCTGCCTGTTCTGCCGGATGGACGAATCGTCCTCATACGCCAGTACCGCCACGCTGCGGGACAATTTCTCTGGGAGCTTGTCGCCGGGCACAGGGAGCGGGGCGAGAGCTTCGCCGTTGGCGCGCGCCGCGAGTTGCAGGAGGAAACCGGCTACACGGCGCGGCGCGTGCGAAAGCTGCTCGCCGTCTTCCCTTCCCCGGGCTTCCTTGGCGAGCGAATGGAAATCTTTCTGGCGCAGGGGTTGAAGAAGGGCCCGCCGAGGCAGGAGGACGACGAAAAAATCTCGCAGCGGATTCTCTCGCTGCGCGAGGCGCTTGAATGGATTCGCTCGGGAAAAATCCGCGACGCAAAATCGGTCGCGGGGATTTTGTATTACGCGCGCTTCGTCGCGCGCCAGCGGTAAACGCACGGTTTGGAATGCACTCTTTGGAATGCACTCTTTGGAGTAGCGGCTATGGAAAACAAGGATGTGGCGAAAATTCTCCGCGAGACGGCGCAGTTGCTGGAAATCGACGGCGCGATCATCGGGCGCTACCGCAGCTACGAGCGGGTCGCCGAGCTGCTGGCCGGCCTGCCCGAACGCATCGAAGAAGTCGCCCAGGACGAAAAGAAACTTAAGGAGCTGCCCGGCGTCGGCGAAGGCATGGCCGAGCACATCCGCGAAATCCTGAAAACGGGCGACTACAGCCTGCGCCAAAAGCTGCTGAAAAAATATCCCCCGACGATTTTGGATCTGCTCGAATTGCAGTCGCTCGGCCCCAAGAAAGTCGCGCTTCTGTGGAAGAAGTTCAAGGTGGCCACGGTTGAAGGCTTGGAAAAGCTGGCCCGGGAGGGCAAGCTGCGCGATCTCCCCGGCTTCGGAGAAAAGAGCGAGCAGAATATTCTGAAGGCCACCGAGCGGTTCAAGCATCTATCCGGCTCGGGCCGCTTCCACATTGACGTCGTGGATGAGGAGGCACAGGCGCTCGCCGCGCATATCGCCAAGGCGAGCGCGGCGGTGGAATCCGTCACGCCCGCGGGCTCGCTGCGCCGCGGCAAGGAGACCATCGGCGATCTCGATCTCCTGGTCACCATGCGTCCCGGGCGCGACAAGCAAAAGGACGTGGATGCCGTCGCGGAGCACATCTTGAAATATCCGCCCATCAAGCAGACGCTCGCGCACGGCGAAAATAAGGTCAGCTTTCTCCTCGCCAACGGTTTGCAGGTGGACGTGCGCATGCTCGACAAGCTCAGCTTCGGCGCTGCGCTCCTCTATTTCACCGGCTCGAAGGAACATAACGTCGTGCTGCGCGGTCGGGCCAACGAAATGGGCTGGACGCTCAACGAGTACGCGCTCACCACGCTCAAGGGCGGGAAAATCGTCGCTCGCGAGACCGAGGAAGAAATCTACGCCAAGCTCAAGCTGGCCTACATCGAGCCTGAACTGCGCGAAAACACCGGCGAAATCGAGGCCGCCGAGCACGGCACGCTGCCGAAGCTCGTCAAGCTCGCGGACATTCGCGGCGATCTGCAAATGCACACCACCGCTTCCGACGGCAAAAATTCCATCGAGGAGATGGGCGAGGCCGCGCGTGCTCTCGGCTACGAATATATCGCGCTCACGGACCATTCGCAGGCCGTCACCGTGGCGAATGGGATGGACGAGAAGCGCACACTCGAGCAAATCAAAAAAATCAGGGCCGCGCAGACGCGCGTCCCCGGCATCCGTCTTCTCGCGGGAATCGAAGTGGATATCAAAAAGGACGCCTCGCTCGATCTCGCGGACGAAGTGTTGGCGCAGCTCGATGTGGTCGTCGCTTCCGTGCACTCCTACATGAACATGGAGCGCGCCGAGATGACCGAACGCCTGCTCGCCGCCATCGAAAATCCGTACACGCAGATCGTCGCGCATCCCACGGGGCGGCTCCTGCTGCGGCGCGACGCCTATGCCTACGACATGGAGAAAATATTCGACACGGCCGCCAAGCGCGGCGTCGTCATGGAGTGCAATGCGGCTCCCGACCGTCTGGATTTATCCGATGTCCATTTGCGCATGGCCAAGCAGCGCGGCGTGAAAATCGTCATCTCCACCGATGCCCACCGGACAAACCATCTCCTGTTCATGAAATATGGCGTCATCACCGCGCGCCGCGGCTGGATCGAGAAAAAGGACGTGATCAACACCTTGCCGCTCGAGCATTTCCTCGCGGCCCTGCGCCCCAAGCCCCACGCGGCCAAAGCGAAGCCCGCGCAAAAGAAATCCGCCTCGGGATGACTCCGTGAATAGCTGACAACCCCGCAGCCTCAGCAACTCGTAGTCATGCAGTCTGGCTCTGGGGATCTTGGCGGGACTGAAGAGGAAACTCGTCTCTACACCCATATAGACATACAATAAAGCAATGGGCGGATTCGACCCGGCTTGGTTTATCGCAGTGGGTATTGCGTTTGTCCTCGCTGCGACGAGCCACGTGATCACCCCAGAACAGCGCAGACCAGTCGGTCGTTTTCTTATAAATCTTGCCGTCGTCGCAGCGCTGATTGGATTCGGGGGCCTAGCATGGGATCGATATCACAAGGTGGAATCACCACCTCCTGTCGTCAGTGGACTACAGGCGCCAGCGCCCGGCGGAGATCAAACTAGCACCGAACCATACACCGGGCCGAGTGTAGGCACTAACGCACTTAGGCCCGGCTGGACCACTGTGAACATCCCAGCAAATCAAGGATGGACAGATACTACATTTACTGTGAATACCGGAGAGACCTTGGCAGTCTCTGCCGCGGGATCGATCATTGTGACCACCGACGGCCACATCCCGCCGATGTCTCCGGCGGGCTTCCGGCCGAATTGCACCGCGGCGGAAGTGTACGGGAAATTCTTCCTGCCGTTTCCTGCCTTTCAGCTTCCATGCTGGTCTCTGATTGGGCGCATAGGTATGAACGGGCCGATTTTTGAGGTCGGAACAAACACAACCTTTCGTGCCCAATCAAGCGGCGAGTTCTATCTGGGCGTGAACGACAACAACCTCGGGGATAACTCCGGCAATTGGACCGCCTCGATAGCTCCCGTTCGTTAACTATCGCCTCCGGCGCATGGCACAGCCCTCAACACGATCCAAGATAGTTTTTGAAGGTTCCGGGTGCCCCGCCCTTCGTTGTCGAAAAGGCGGGTCTTTGTTCGTGCCATCCTCATCGCCGAAGCGCTCGACACCGAGAACGGGCTACTGCGATTGGCATTTAGAGGGGGCAGGTGTATGTTATCGTCAGCCGAAAATTGAACATCGAAATTCCAACTTAAAGGAAATGCTCCGATGCACTTGCTCTTCGTGGAACCTCTCCTGGGTATCATCGGCGGTGGTTTGGCTGCGGCGGCACTGACCATTGTATTCAACGCTTGTTGGGACAAGCATAAACAAAAGCTTGCTGAAGATTGGGAATTTAGGCGCTATCAGGCGAACTTGATTCACACTAGCACCTCCGGGCTAATGGAGGCTTTCTTTTCCGGGAAGGCCGAAATGTATTACCTCACGAGCACACTAGAAGCGCTCCTCGGGGCGCTCAATCAACTGAGTGCTCAGGCGGACTCGATTGTGCGCCAGCAAGGAGGCCCGGAATTGACGGTCGCGGCGCTGGAAGAACGGAAGCGTCAATTGCTGCAGCCATTCCAGAACTACAATCAGCAACAAGTTGCGCTGCGATGGAATCAGTACGAACAGAAAGCCAAGGATTTACACGCGAAGGCAGAGGTTCACTTGACCACGTTGCGGTCCCTTATCCCCGCTGAGTTGCACGACGAAATGGTCGCTCTTTTCAAAAGACTCAGCGCTCCATTCGTATGGGATTTGCCGCACGGCAAGGAAAAACTGAAACTACTAGAGGACAGCTTGCCCGACGTAATCCGCATTCGGGAAAAACTCATGCAGCAGCTCGAAACCAAGCTAGGAAGAATACGTTGAGGCGTGGGCACCCACGGAGCCTTTCGCCCGCGTTTAGCGGAAGTGAGGTTGAGCGCAGGATATGAGCACTATCGATGACCTCGTGAAGCAGATCCTCGCGGATGTTGTAGCCGACTTCCGGATGAGGAGCCTCGGCTCGGATGCACTATACGAGGGATACGTTGGCGTGTCTCTAGTCGAAGTCGAAAGGAAATACTGCACTGACGGCCCACATTCTAAAGTAGATTTTGATCTTGCCCTCAAACAGCTCGAAGAAGCGAAGTTCGTAGAGACTGGCCCAATGGCGGCGTACGAAAACACGCCAGGCTCACAACTCGTGTTTATTGGTACTTTCAGCAAACGAGAGTTCCTCTACCTGACGGAAAAAGGTTACAAGGCTGCGCAGCGATCCACTCCGAAACCAAGCTCGTCGGCGCCACATGTGCATATTTCGGGGAATTTTCATCAATCTCCTATCGGAATCGGAAACGCCGTCAATCAAAGTGTGAACCTCAACGTGCAAAACGATCCTGAGGTCATCGAATGCCTAACCAAACTCCTTGCCCTGGATGGCGCTTCCCCCCGTGAACAAACCGAGAGGGGCATCGTTGAGTTGGTGGACGCTGCTAAAACGGGAGACCTTGGAAAAGCGAGACCGATTTTTCAGCGTCTGTTCAGTGCTGCTAAAGAGACTACAAAGCAACTCGCTTGGGGTGTGATCACGGCATACGCATCCAAGAAACTTGGGCTTTAGGGCATCGCCTCATCCGGCCGATTACCGCCCAAAGGACCTGAAGCGTTCCTATGGAGACTAAACCCTTCGTCTCGCCCGATTACGCGCGCAGCGCGTTGATCACCATTGACGTGCAGTGCGACACGCTCGATGGCCAGCCGCTCGAAATTCCGGGCACCTCGGCGATTCTTCCTCGCCTCGCGGAACTCACAACTGCGTTTCGCGATACGGCAAAGCCGATCGTGCATGTCGTGCGGCTCTATAAGCCTGACGGCAGCAACGTGGATTCGTGCCGCCGCGAACAGATTATCGCGGGCGCCCGATGGCTTCTGCCGGGCAGCATTGGAGCGCAGCTCGCGCCCGGCATCGTGGACGCCTCCATCCATCTCGATTGCGACCGCTTGCTTGCCGGAGAGGTTCAGCAGATTGGGCCGGACGAGTACATCATGTACAAGCCGAGGTGGGGAGCATTCTATCAAACGTCGCTTGAGGATTTTCTGCGCTCGAGGAACGTTACGACTCTCGTTTTCGCCGGATGCAATTTCCCCAACTGCCCTAGGACATCCGTCTACGAAGCGAGTGAGCGCGATTTCCGCATTGTCCTCGCCAGTGACGCGGTTTCCGGATTGTACGAGCGCGGCGCCGCGGAACTGGCCAACATCGGCGTGACCATCGAAACCGCGACCAAGATTGCTTCTTTAGTCCGAGCGGCGCGCCGACTCTAAGCCGAATGGAAGGCGGGGTCCACGTCGTCCACAGCGCCGGGCGCGACAGCGGTTTTCGCGTCGAGTCCCGGCGATTTGGCGCCGCGCCGCATGGCCACGACGCCCGTGCGGACCACCTCCAGCAAGCCATACGGCGTCAGCAGCTCGAGCAGCCGGTCCACCTTTTCCTCGCCGCCGGTCATCTCCAGCGTGATGGATTCGGCCGCGATGTCGAGAACGCGCGCGCGAAACACTTCGGCGAGTTCTAGCACTTGCGACCGCGCCTCGTGCGCCGCGCCTACCTTGACGAGCGTCAAGTCGCGCAGGATGGCGGGCTCGTTGGTGACGTCGTCCACGAGCAGCACGTTCACCAGCTTGTACGTGTTGGCCATGATGCGCCGCGCCGCGTCTTCGCTCGCGTCCACGACGATCGTCATGCGCGAGACTTCCGGCTTTTCCGTGCGCCCCACGGTGAGCGAGTCAATATTGAATCCGCGGCGGCGGAAGAGCGACACCACGCGCGACAGCACGCCCGGTTTGTTTTCCACGTAAACGACGAAGGTATGCAGCATGTCTATTCGTCCTGCGCTGTTTCGACCAGCGGCGTTGGCCGCCGGATCATGTCGCTCAGCGACGCCCCGGCTGCCACCATCGGGTACACCGAATCTTCCTGCTCGACCTGGAAATCAATCAGCACCGGACCATCGTGCGCCTTCGCGGCGCGCACCGTCGGCACCACGTCAGCGCGGTGCTTCACGGCGAAGCTGTGGATGCCGTACGCCTCGCCGAGTTTCTTGAAGTCGGGGCTGAGCAGCGGCGTGGCCTCGTAATTCTTATCGTAGAAAAATTCCTGCCACTGCCGGACCATCCCCAGGTATCCGTTGTTGATGATCGCGATGTTGATCTTCAGGTTTTCCTGCACGATGGTCGCAAGCTCGGACATCGTCATCTGGAATCCGCCGTCGCCCGGCACCACCCAGACGTCCGCGTCCGGACGTCCCACCTTCGCGCCGATCCCCGCCGGGAGCGCGAATCCCATGGTTCCGAGGCCCCCCGACGTGATCAGCGAACGCGGATGCTCGTGCTTGTAGTATTGCGCTTCCCACATCTGGTGCTGCCCCACGTCGGTCACGACGATGGTGTCGCCGTCGCGCGTCTCGTGCCACAAGTCGTTGATCACGTGCGCGGCGTAGAGATGGCCGTTATCCGGCAGGTTCTGGATGTCGCGGACGGCCGTGTCTCCCTTCAAGCGCAAAATGTGATCGAGCCACTTCTGGCCGTTCTTCGGTTCGATCCGCGGCAAAAGTTCCTGCAAAATCTTCCGCAGATCGCCGACCAGCGCCACGTCCACCTTCACGTTCTTGTTGATTTCCGCGAGGTCTATATCCACGTGGATTTTCTTCGCGTTGGGCGCGTAGGTTTTCAGGTTGCCGGTCACGCGGTCGTCAAACCGCATACCGAACGCCAGCAGCAGGTCCGCTTCCTGGATGGTGGTGTTCACCCAGGCTTCGCCGTGCATGCCCATCATTCCAAGATTCAGGAAATGCGAAGCCGGCAGAGCCCCGAGCCCAAGCAACGTCATCGCCACGGGAATCGAGGCGCGCTCGGCGAATGCCTGCACTTCTTGCATCGCGCCCGAAACGAGGATGCCATGTCCTCCTAGAATCAACGGCCGCTTCGATTCGCGGATCAGTTGCAGCGCCTTCTCGTATTCTTCCTTCGCGGGCGACAGATCGGGACGATACCCGCGCAGCCGCGGCGCCGCGGCTTCCCAGTCGAATTCGCAAGTGCCCTGCTGCGCGTCCTTGGTGATGTCAATCAGCACCGGGCCCGGCCGGCCGGATTTCGCCACGTAGAACGCTTCGCGAACCGCATGCGCGACCTCATCCGCGCGCGTCACCAGATAATTGTGCTTCGTGATTGGCAGCGTGACGCCGGTAATGTCCGTCTCCTGAAAGGCGTCCGAGCCGAGCAGCTTGCTGCCCACCTGTCCCGTGATGCAGACGATCGGCGAGGAATCCATCATCGCCGTGGCGATGCCCGTCACCATATTCGTCGCGCCGGGGCCGGATGTGGCCACCGCCACGCCCACGCCGCCTGTGGCGCGCGCAAAGCCGTCGGCCATGTGCGTGGCGCCCTGCTCGTGCCGCACCAGGATGTGGCGAATCGAGCTGTGCTTCAGCGCGTCATACGCCGGCAGGATCGCCCCTCCCGGATACCCAAACACGTGCCGCACTCCCTCGCGCTCTAGGGACGACCACAGGATTCTCGAACCGGTCATCATCGGTTTTTCGCTGCCCATCGGAGTCTCTCCAATCTCGATTATTCTAAATCAAAAAACTAAACCCACCTGACCATTCTTTCTGGCCGGTGGGTCTCAGGAGCTTTCGAAATTGCTTTTCGTTCAGCTCGCTCACGCCCTCCCGGCCCGGCGCACAGATACTACTACGCTTACTACTCCGAGGCTAAGCCGGAGGACCTTGCCGTTCCCGCAGACATCTTGAACGAGTCGAGCCACAGCTTCCATTTCCTCTTTCGTAAGAACCATCCTACACCACCAACCTTACCTTCCCGCCCCGCCCCGTGTCAATGGATTTGTTCTCGCCCGTCACTCATGGCCATTGGAGTGAACCTGCGGTATATTCTCGGAGCTGATCGCGAACAGGAGGCCCCATGCCGCTGGCACTTTCCAAGGAATCCGTCAACCAGGTGTACAGCGAATTCCAGCAGGAATTGCGCCGTACGCGCACCGTCTACGAAACGATGGTCGTGGCGGAGAGCGGCGGTTTCGCCATCCTGCTCAGCCAGCTCGATACTGCACTCGCCAGAGCCACTATCTATATCAGGACCGCCTTGTCGGCGGGAATCGGCTTGCTGGCCATCATGCTGGTGTTCCTGATCGGCGCGCTGGCGAGCCGCTACTACCGGTTGAACGTGCAGCTCGATAGGCTCGAACGCGACATGGGCTTCCCGCAGGACGACACGCCCACGGAAAAGCTCGGCGAGACGCCGAAGAAAGGGCATCTGGTGTGGGCGGGCTTGCTCTCGCTGTACACCGCCGCGCTGTGCCTGATGGCGATGGGCTCCATTCTTTCGCGCAATGGGATACCGGCCTCCAGGATCCACACCGTAATACAGTGCATGTTCTTCGTCACTGTTTTCGGCTGCGGCTGGTTTTACGTTTCCCTGCTGAAAAACACGTCCGAGCAAACGGCCAAGGTGAAAGCGGGGATCGCGGCGGGCCGCGCGGCGATTTTCGCTCTCGCCCTTCTTGTCGCCATTTTATCCGGCCGATTGATTCGCGCCGTCGGCGCCCAAAGCGCTGCCTCCGCCCAATCCGCAGCCGCCAGCCAAAGCCCCTCCGGCAAATAGCGCCGACTCTTGCGATCGTAACTCTGAGCGGAGTCCCGCGCGCCTTTGGTTTTGCCCGCCCCGAATCTTCGGGGCGGGCGCGGGGCGCAGTCGAAGCGCGCCGTTTGTGTCCCGGATGCCTTTACGGGGAATCCCTCTTGCCATCTCCAGCTACACGAAATCCTTCGAGTTAAGAAAGTGCCCCTGCGCGAATTCAGTTTGCAAAAGCGCGCGCGATGCAGCATCATCTTCTGTCTCGATTCCAATCAGCTCCCGTGTCTGGTAGCGCGGCAGCCACTTCAATCGAAAGAAGCGAGGGGGAACACGAATGAGAAGGCCCGTAAGCATTGCTCCGCCAAAAGGAAAGCTCGGTGTGCTGACGCCGGGAATGGGCGCGGTGAGCACCACGCTGATGGCGGGGGTAGAGCTGGTTCGCCAGGGCGACGCGGTTCCCGTAGGCTCGCTCACGCAGATGGGCACTATCCGTCTGGGCAAGCGCACCGAATCGCGCGTGCCCCAAATCAAGGATTTCGTGCGCCTCGCGGAGGTCCGCGACCTCGTCTTCGGCGGCTGGGACCCGATTCCGGACGACGCCTACCAATCCGCGGTCAATGCCGGCGTGCTCGACGCGCCGCACCTCGCCAAAGCCGCGAAATTCTTGAAAAACATCAAGCCCATGAAGGCGGCGTTCGACCGGAACTACGTCAAGAATATTCAGGGCACGCACGTCAAGAAGGGAAAGAACAAGCTCGATCTCGCCGACCAGATCCGCGAAGACATCCGCGACTTCAAGAAGAAGCACAAGCTGGATCGCCTGGTGATGGTCTGGTGCGGGTCCACCGAAGTTTTCATGAAGCCGGAGGAAGTGCACAAGGACCTGGCGTCGTTCGAGAAGGGCATGAAGGCGAACCATCCGGCCATCGCGCCTTCGATGCTCTATGCCTACGCGGCCATCAGCGAAGGCGTCGCCTACGCCAATGGCGCGCCCAACCTCAGCGTGGATGTCCCCGCGCTCCAGCACTACGCCAAGGAAATGAACGTGCCCATCGCCGGAAAGGATTTCAAGACCGGCCAGACGCTGATGAAGACCATTCTCGCGCCGGGCCTGAAATCGCGCATGCTCGGCCTGCGCGGCTGGTTTTCCACCAACATCCTCGGCAACCGCGACGGCGAGGTGCTCGACGATCCCGGCTCCTTCAAGACCAAGGAAGAATCGAAGCTCGGCGCGCTCGACTACATTCTCCAGCCGAAGGTGTATCCGAAGCTCTACGGGAATTTTCACCACCAGGTGCGCATCAACTACTATCCGCCGTCCGGCGACAACAAGGAAGGCTGGGACAACATTGATATTTTCGGCTGGCTCGGCTATCCCATGCAGATCAAGGTGGATTTCCTGTGCCGCGATTCGATCCTCGCGGCGCCCATCGTCCTCGATCTCGCGCTCTTTCTCGATTTGGCGCAGCGCGCCGGGATGCGCGGCATCCAGGAATGGCTCAGTTTTTATTTCAAGTCGCCCATGTGCGCCCCCGAGCTTTATCCCGAGCACGACCTCTTCATCCAGTTGATGAAGCTCAAAAACACGCTTCGCTGGATGATGGGCGAGGAATTGATCACCCACCTCGGCGCCGAGTACTACGACTAGCTAGTATTCTGTCCCATAAGTAAGTGGCATTAGTATTGCTCTGAAAATAGGCATCTCGGGTGCACAATGGAGGTGCCTATGGCGATGGGACGGCCGAAAGCGGCGTTGGTGTTAAGCCCGG